>JACCDX011840871.1_pt1 | contig 21019 bp, 22 predicted proteins | sample 7449681 | NCBI WGS metagenome assembly JACCDX01 (sample SAMN15323450, study PRJNA562643) | freshwater metagenome | isolation source: river surface water | place: USA:Blue River Watershed | collected 2017-08-18
ACATGGCCTCGACCTTGGCTTCGGCCAGGGGCTTGCCTTGTTCCTGGGTGAGCAGCTCGGCAATTTGCGGGGCACGCTCGCGCATCAGGGCGGCGGCTTTGCGCAAAACAGCACTGCGCTCATTGGCAGGCGTGTCACGCCAAATTTCAAAACCCTTTTGCGCGGCTTGCGCGGCACGCTCCAGATCCGGGATGCCCGCATGGGCCAAGCGGCCAATTTCGGTGCCCGTGGCGGGGTTGAACACGGGCAGGGTGCGACCGCCTTCGGCGTCGCACCATTGGCCGTTGATGAAAAGTTGGGTGTGGGGATAGGTCATGGTGTTTTCCAAAAATCGGGGAGCGGGCGCAAAACCGCCCGAACAAAGGACAAATTGTGGCCCGATTTTGCGCCATGTCGGTCAAGCCCGGGACAGGGCCCGCCCCACATCACCTTTGGGCATAAACCCAAGGGCATCACACAACAGACCCTTGGATGGATGGTGCGCCAGCCAGCGCGTGCCTAGCATGAAGCCCTGATTCAACCCACGCGCGCGCGTGGGCTTTGCGGGAAGGGCCATGCATGAACATTGCCACAGCATCGAGCGCTGGTTTGCCGCGCGCTGCGCCGCAAGCCCGCGCGATGCACCAACTGTTGCTGCAGGAGTTCTGCATGAGCCTTTTCAAGAAAATTCTAGTGCCCATCGATGGCAGCGACACCGCCGACAAAGCCATGCGCATGGCCCTGGACATGGCGCGGGAGTCTTTGGCGAGCGTGCGTTTTTTGCATGTCATCGATCATGCGCCTGACTTCAACGGCCACGCGTTGTCGGGCGATCTGCGCAGCTACGCCTTCGACCATGCCAAGAATTTGTTGCAAAACGCCATGGACGCTGCATCCGCTCTGGGTGTGAACGCCGACACCCAACTGATCAACCAACCCGGCCAGCGCCTGGGCGAAAACGTGGCCGACGCCGTCGAAAACTGGGGGGCCGACCTGGTGGTGGTGGGCAGCCACGGTCGCCGGGGGCTGGGCCGCCTGCTGCTGGGCAGCGGGGCCGAGCAAGTCATGCGCCTGAGCCCCGTGCCGGTGCTGATGGTGCGGGGGGCGTGATCGCCCCGCAGTCCAAACTTCAGCCCACGCACACCCGATCGGCCAAGCGGCGCATGAAGCGCTCGCACCAGGCCAGCTGCTCCAGCGTGACCCATTCATTGGGCTGGTGCGCCTGGGCTATGTGGCCGGGGCCGCACACGATGGTGGGCACACCCGCTTGGTGAAACAGCGCCGCCTCGGTGCCAAACGACACCTTGCCTGCGCCGCTGGCCGGGTCTAACTCGGCGCAGTCAAAACACAGTTGGGCAATGTCACTGTCGGCCGCCGTGGCAAAACCGGGCAGCACCGATTTGAGTTCGTGCGTGATGCCGGTGTCCGGGGCCACCGCCTGCATGGCGGGCACCAAACTCTCGCCAAAGGCTTTCGCACGGGCAAACAAATCCTCGGGCGTGTTCATGTGGTGGTGACGGATTTCCCAGCTCACCTCGCACTGGCGCGGGATGATGTTGAGCGCGGTGCCGCCCGCGATCACGCCGGTGTGGATGGTGGTGTGTGGCACGTCATAAATCGGGTCGAAGGGGCCGTTGTGCACCAGTTCGCGGTGCATGCTTTTGAGGTGGGCCACAAACTCGCAGGCGATCTCGACCGCGTTCACGCCCAAGGGTGTGAGTGAGGAATGCGCCTCAAAACCGTGCACCGTGGTTTTGTACGAATGCTTGCCCTTGTGCGCAATGACCACCTGCATGCCGGTGGGCTCGCCCACGATGCAGCCCGCTGGCTTGAAGCCTTGCGCCTGCATGTCGGCAATCATGCGGCGCACGCCAATGCAGCCGACTTCTTCGTCATAGCTGAAGGCCAGGTGGATCGGGCGCTTGAGTTTTCTTTTCAGCAACTCGGGCACCATCATCAAACAGATGGCACCAAAGCTCTTCATGTCGGTCACACCACGGCCGTACATTTTATCGCCCTGGATCACGACCTTGAACGGGTCGGTGTCCCAAGGCTGGCCGTCCACAGGCACCACGTCGGTGTGGCCCGACAACACCAGGCCGCCGATTTTCGTTTCGCCATCGTGCGCGGGCAGCGTGGCCCACAGGTTGGCTTTTTGCCCGCTGTCGTCATACGTGCGGCTGCAGGCAATGCCCAGGTCCTTCAGGTAAGCCTCGGTCCAGTCGAGCAAGGCCAGGTTGCTGTCGCGCGAGACGGTGGCAAAGGCGATCCATTTTTCGATCAGGGGCAAGGCGGCCAAGTCAGCGGCTTGAACGTGGGACAAAGCAGCGTGAGAAAGAGGGGCGTTCATGAGATTCCGTCTAAAAAAAGCCCCAGCAGGGCGTTTTGATCTTACAAGGGTCATGCCGCCACCGCGTCACCTTGCCGACAGCCTGGCCGATCTTGAGACCCTAAAGTGAATCGTCTTGTCTCAACCTATTGGAGTTCTCATGGCCATCTATGAACTGCGCACCTACACCGCCATCGTTGGAAAAATGTCCGAACTCGTCGCCTTGTACAAAAACGAAGGCTGGCCCGTGCTCTCCAAGCACCCACCCAAGCTGGTGGGCTATTTCACGGGCGATGTGGGGGCCTTGAACCAGCTGATCCACATCTGGAAGTTTGACGACGATGCCGACCGCCGGGCTTTTTGGGCCGGGGTGTACGGCGATGCCAACTTCATGGCCTTTGCCGGCAAAATCCGCCCGCTGATTGCCGAGCAGCAAAACAAGCTGATGCTGTCAGCGCCCTGGGGGCCGCAGCCCTGAGCCCGGTGAAGCGAGAGGCACCTGCCGCACAGGGCGCCCAGCGCTTGTCAGTTGCCCAGGCGCTGGGCACTGACTTTCACCACCTCAGGCGGGCCCTCCAGCATGCCGTATGGCCCCAACCACTCGCCTGTCATCGTGCCCCCTTGCACCCGGACTTGAACCGCTTGCAATTGACCGTCTTCTTTGACGAAGCTGAAATGCAAGTCGGCACCGTCGATGCGGGCGCCCAGCAAAGGCTGAGTCGGGTGGCCCAAGGCAGGGCCGCCAGTCAGCGTGCCGCCCACACGCTGGTGCCGTTGGGTCAGGGCCAGCAGCACCGGGCCACGGCGATCCAGCCCGTGCACCGTCCACCGACCCGCCACCTGGGCGGGCACTTTCCAGAAATACCCGGTGTTGCTGCCCACCCGGATCACCTGATCGGGCTCCCAGTCGCCCATGCCAAAGGTGTTGGACACCACGCGCGTGCCAGGCCGCATGCCCAGCAAGGTGGGGCGCAGTTGTTCGTTCAACTCCTCCAACAAATAGAGCGTGACCACACTGGCTCTGGAAAAGTCTTCTTTGAAAATGTCGCCCTGCACGATGCGCACCCGGCCTGCGACACCCGCCTTTTCGGCATTGCGCTGGGCCAAGGCGGCCAGGTCTTTGTTGTACTCAATGCCCCACGCCCGCGCCCCAAATTGCCGTGCAGCCGCTATCGCAATCTTGCCGTCCCCCGCGCCCAGGTCGACCACCTCGTCATCGGGTGACACCTGCGCCACCGTGAGCATTTGAGTCACCAACTCATCGCGCGTGGGCAGCCACATCACGTCTTTGCCCATTTGTCCCAACTTGGGGGCGTAAGTTGAAGTGGGGGTGCTGCTGCAAGCGGACAACAGCACGACAACAAGGCTGAACCAGCGGACGCCAAACTGCATGACGAAAGACCCATCCCTAAAACAGCGAGCATGCCACGGTTGGCAATGGGCTGTTCAGCTGACTGAACTTTGTGGGCCCATGGCTCGTGTGCAACAGTCGCGCCACCCTTTCACTCACTCGATGGTGATTTTTCGTTCTTTGACCACGCGACCCCACAGGTTGATTTGTTGCTCAATGAAGGCCCTGGCCTGTTCGGGTGAGCTTTTTTGCAACTCACCACCCAGTTGGGCCACGCGCGCCCTCACCTCCGGCGCGTCCAAAGCTTGTTGAAATGCTGTGGCCAGCCTTTTCATCACGGGCTCAGGGGTGTTGGCGGGTGCAAATACAGCGTTCCATTCGTAAATCTCGGTGCCTTTCAGACCCGATTCACTCAGCGTGGGGACATCGGGCAGGATGGGTGAGCGTTTGTCCGAAGTCACGGCCAGTGCTTTGAGCTTGCCGGATTGAACGTGCTGCAAAGTGGAGGCGAGGTTGCCAAAGAAAAGTGGCACTTGGCCGCCGATCACATCGTTGAGTGCGGGGCCGCCACCCTTGTAAGGGACATGAATCATGTCCACTTTTGCAGCGGATTCAAACAATGCGCCCGCCAAATGCTGCGCGGAGCCATTGCCCGATGAGGCATATGACACGGCATCCTTGGCTTTACGTGCAGCCGCCGTGAGTTCTGCCACGTTCTTGGCCGGGAAATTGGCGTTGACCAAAACCACATTCGGGAACAAGGCCACCACCCCGATGGGTTGAAAAGCCTTCAAGCTGTCATAAGGCAACTTGGGATACAGCGAAGGATTGACGGCAAAGGATGAGGCATCCAGCATCAAGGTGTATCCGTCCGGGTTGGCTTTGGCGACAGCGGCTGCCCCAATTTGCCCACTTGCACCAGGTCTGTTCTCAACGACGATCGTTTGACCCAGTGCTTCGCCCATTTTGGGTGCGATCAGTCTGGCCATGGCATCTGCGCCGCCGCCTGGCGGGTAAGTCACCACCAGAGTGATCGGTTTTTGCGGGTAAGCCGTTTGTGCAAAACCAGGGGTCACTGTCCCACACAGTGCAGATGTGACCAGCGCGATCCAACCGATGGATTTGAGTCGAGAAGTACCATTCATGAAATATCTCCAGTGAGTCTTTATTGCACCTGTGCGGTGTATTTGAAAGAAAACGCGTCGCCACGTGTGGTGCGAATTTCGACGCAGCGGCCTGCCATATCGAAAGCCTGACGCTCAACCAGAACGCAGGGGTGTGATGCAGCAAGTTTGAGACGCTTGGCTTGTCGGGCATTGAGTTGGGAAAAGCTCAGACTGTCCTGCGTCTTTTGAATCACAACCCCGCAGCGTTGCTGGTACATGGGGTAGAGCAAATCGTCCCATGCATCGGTATCGGAATCGGCCAAAGCGCCAAAAAGTGGCAGCGGCAACACAATGGTTTCGAGCAAACAGGGTTCTGACTCCAGGCTTCGAAGGCGTTCAATTTGAAGGACTTGCGCACCCTTGGCCATGCCCAGAACCTGAATTTCTTGCGGGCTGGCACCGCGCAATCGGCTGCCCAGAATATGCGACTGAGGGGTCATGCTGACACCATCGTCTGTGCCGCGAAATCTGAAAAACCGCATCATGGATGCGCCATCCACACCCTTGGTGACAAATGTGCCTTTGCCATGCCGACGTTGCAAGACGCCATCTTGAACCAGCAGCGACAAAGCTTGCCGGATCGTGCCGAGCGCCACGCCATAGCTTTGCGCCAAAGCCGATTCGGCAGGGATGACTTCACCCGGAACCCATTCACCTTGCAGGATGCGATCGCGCAAGGCCGTCGCCAAATTACCGTATCGGCTTTGGCCAGGTAAATGGTGCTTGATGATTGCCGTCATGGGTTGATTCTAGACCTCTAGAGGACTAGAATGTACACCGTGGATTTCAGCATGTCAAAAAATTGGACCGATACCCATTTCCATGTTTTCAACGCAGGGGTTGCCGTTGAAGGCGCCCGCTACGTGCCGCAATACAGCGCGCGGCTGTCCGATTGGATACAACAGGCCCGACATGCGGGGGTGACCCGCGGTGTTTGGGTGCAACCGAGCTTTCTGGGCACAGACAACAGCCTGATGATCGAGGCCCTTGAAGCGCACCCCGACATGCTGCGCGGTATTGCGGTCGTCGGCCCTGATGTGCGCATCGAAGCCTTGAAGGCCATGCACCCATCGGGCGTTCGGGGCATCCGCTTGAATTTGTCGGGCATCTCGCATGACATCCCAGAATGGACGCAGTCTGACCACATTTGGGAGGCCATCCACACACTGGGTTGGCACCTGGAGGTCCACACCGATCCCGGAAAACTGCCACAAGTGCTGCGCCAAATACCCGCTGACACACCCCTTGTGGTGGACCACATGGCCAAACCCTTGGAAGCCTGCGCCTGCGACCCCACGCTGCAGGCATTAAAAAAGCACGCAAGCCTTGCACCGGTCTATGTGAAATTGAGTGGTGCTTACCGATTGGGCGGCGTCAATCCAGAGGTTTTGAGTGCTGTTTTGCTCAAGGAAATGGGCCCCAGCGCATTGCTGTGGGGAAGCGACTGGCCCTGCACCAACCATGAGCAGTTCGGCCATTTCGAAACACTCATCGCTCAAGCGCAAGCGTGGATTGACCACGATTGCATAGAGCGCGTCATGGTTCACAATCCAAACCAACTTTATTGGGGTCCAGGCTAGCACCCGCCGGTGAAAACCAAAGCGCAGTGCCCGGTCATCCTGGGCACAGATTCACGTCAAATCTTGCTCCCAATTTCCAGGCAAAGGTCACGGATCCAACGCAGCCCGGGATCGGCCTCGCGCACCTTGTTCCACTGCAGCATCTGCACGAGCTTCGGAATCTTCATGGGTGAGGGCCAGATGCGGATCGGCAGGTGCTGCTGAGCATGCATGGCAATGCGCCTGTGTACCGTCGCCAAGCGCGCCGTACCCACCACCAAGCTGGGCAATGCCGCCATGGTGGACGCGGTGACCTCGATCTTGCGGGCAATGCCCTCACGCTCCAAGAACCAGCCCTCCAGCACCGGCAAATTGCGGTTGCCGCCAGAGCCAATACTAGAAACCACATGGCCTGCCTGCAGGTACTGCTCGCGGCTCAGGCTGTCGCGGATCGTGGGATGGTCTTCCCAGCTGACCACCACGTAATCGTCCTCAAACAAGGGCACGCAAGGGTGCAGGCTGGAGACGTACTGCATGGGGATGATCAGGAAATCTGCTTCCCCTTCCTCAAGCAATTCATGTGGAGTTCGACCCTGGGGCTCAAGGTGGATCTGTACGAGTGGCGCCGAAGCATACAAAGCGCGCAACAAGGGCGGCATGAACACGGTGGTGGTGAAGTCGGACACCAACATCGAGAAAGAGCGGATCGAAGTGGCCGGATCGAACACCGCTGGGGCGACCACATCGCTGTCCACGCGCAACAGGATTTCACGCACCGGCTGCTGGAGTGACTCGGCCCGGGGCGTGAGCATCATTTGCCGGCCCACCGGGATGAGCAGTTCGTCACCGAAATACTCGCGCAGCCGACCCAGCGCATTGCTCATGGCGGGCTGGCTCAGGTTGACACGCTCGGCGGCACGGCTGATGTTGCGCTCCTGCAGCAGGGCATCCAGCGTCACCAGCAAATTGAGATCGAGCTTTTTGAAACGCAAGGGTTACTCCTGATATTTATCGCGTCAATGCGATTTATTCATCGAATCCATTTTACGAATGAATTGACGGGTTCTAAAGTGCCCCTCGGCACCTACCCAACCCCTGAACATGAGAAGGAGATACCCGTGAAAATGTCCAACATCTTTCGGCTGAGCACCCTTGTTTTCTGCGCCATGACGGCCACCGCAGCCTCTGCCCAACAGGAAATCAAAATCACCGTCTGCTCTGGCCAGGCTCCGGTCTTCTCTTTCGTTCGCTTGATCGGCCAGAGTTTCATCCCCACCGTGAACGCCGAATTGGCCAAGACCGGCAAGGTGAAAATCACCTGGAATGAGGCCTATGGTGGCACGCTGGCCAAGATTGGCGGCGAGCTGGAGGCGATGCAGCAAGGCATCTGTGACATGGGTGTCGTCGGCCTGGTGTTCCACCCTGCCAAATTGCCACTGCAACAGGTCAGCTTCATGGCGCCCTTTGGTCCGACCGACCTGCGCCCGGTGGTCAAGGTCATGAACGACATGAACCGAAACAACCCCCTCTTGCGCGGCGCCTGGGAAAAGCACAACCAGGTCTTCCTTGCTGGCACTGCGGTTGACGATTACGGTCTTTTCGCCAATTTCCCGGTGACCCGCTACGAAGATGTCAATGGCAAGAAGATCGCCAGTTCGCCAGCGCCTTTGTCCTGGCTCAAGGGCACAGGCGCAACCGGTGTGACCTCGGGCCTGCCTTCCTACTACAACGACCTCAAGTCGGGGGTGTATGGCGGCGTTCTGACCTTCCTGACTGCGGCGGCCCCGATCAAGTTGTTTGAGGTGGCACCCAATTACATCCAAACCGGTATGGGCTCCACTTTCCCGGGCGCTCTGACGATGAACAAACAGACCTGGGACAAGCTCGGTGCCGAAGGTCAGGCTGCAGTGCGCGCTGCTGCTGACATTTATGCAACGCGTTACGTGACCGAAACACAAACGGCGGTCACCAATGCCGAGGCGGCCTTCAGGGCCGGTGGCGGCAGGGTCAGTGCCCTGTCCCCCGCCGAACGCGAGCGCTGGGCCAAGGCCATTGAGAACCCCGCCAAGGCCTGGATTGCTCAAAACGGCCAACCCGGGCGTGATGTGCTCAAGGCTTATATGGATGCCTTGCGCGCCGAGGGCGTGAAGTTCCTGCGCGACTGGGACAAGGAGTAAGGGTGTCACCGGCCCGGCTGTTCGACGGTCTGACCCGGGGCATGAACGCCCTGGGCACCTGCGTGGTCCTGTTCATCATGGGGGTCGTGCTGACCGACGTCATTGGCCGCGGCCTGTTTTCGAAGCCGCTGGCCGGTACCGCCGAAATGGTGGCCATGTCGATCGCCGTCGTCGTGTTTCTGCAGTTCCCCAGCACCTTGGCTGCGGGCAGGGTCATCGCCGCCGATGGCATGGTCGAGTGGCTCGGCAAGCGTTCTGTGCGGGCCGAGCAGTGGCTGCTGGCGGTGCACCATGCGATTGGCGGCGCTTTGTTTGGCGTTGCGGCTTTTTACGTGTGGCCCTTGCTGCGCATCGCCAAGCTCAGCGGTGACTACTACGGCAACCCGAGCATGTTTGCGTTCCCGAAGTGGCCCATCTTTGCCGTCATCTGCTTTGGCGCCACGGTCATGGCCATCCAGTACCTCGTGATGACGGCGGGCTTCCTGCGCGCTGGCTGGCAGCGGCGCCGGTTCATCGAGATCGACCCGGCCAACAAGGTGGTGTCATGAGCCCACTGGAGATTGGCCTGACAGGTTTTGCTGCCCTGACGCTGCTCATTTATTCGGGCATGCACATTTCGACATCGCTGCTGCTGGTGTCCTTTGTGGGCATTGCGCTGATACGTGGTGACTGGGACATGGCCGGCAAAATGCTCGGTCAAACCGCCACGGACGCGGTGACCGAATACGAATTCGGGACAGCCCCCCTGTTCGTGCTCATGGGCTTCATGGTGATGGCCGCCGGCATCGGCCGCGACAGCTACATCGTGGCCGAGCGCATGTTCGGGCGCTTTCGCGGTGGCATCGGCCAAGCCACCGTGGTGGGCAACGCGGTTTTCTCCGCGGTGACCGGTGTGTCCATCGCGGCGGTCGTGATGTTCACCCGCATGGCCGTGCCCGAGATGCTGCGACGCGGATACCCGCACAAGTTGGCCGTAGGTGTGGTCGCCGGCTCTGCGATGCTGGGCATGCTCATCCCGCCTTCTGTGTTGATGATCATCTACGCGGTCATCACCGAGACCTCGATCGGCGACATGTACACCGCCGGCATCGTGCCGGGCATCATCCTGAGCGTGGCCTTCATGGCCACGATCTGGGTGGTGGCGGGCAAGCACCCCGGCATGGCGGCAGCAGCCGAAGCTGTCCGAAGCGAGTCGGGAGATTTGACACACGGTGGTCTGCTGCGATTGATCTTGCCCATCGTGCTGCTGGTGGTGCTGGTCCTGGGTGGCATGTACGCGGGCCTGTTCACCGCGACCGAAGCGGGTGCCGTGGGCGCTGCTGGCGCCACCTTGATTGCCCTGGCGCGCCGGGCGCTCACGCCCCGCAGCTTCTGGCAAATCCTGATCGATACCGGCTACGTCACCGCATCCATCGTCCTGATCATTGCCTCGGCTGCGCTCTTCACCCGCTTCCTGGCCATTTCGGGCCTACCCAGTTACCTGAGTCAGTGGATCGCGACCCACCAGTTTTCATTGCTGTCGGTGATGCTGGTGTACATCGCCATCGTGCTCGTGCTGGGGACCGCGCTGGACAGTGTCTCCACCATTCTGATCGCGGTGCCCGTGTTTGCACCCGTGTTCAAGGACCTGGGCGCCGACCTGGTGTGGGTCGGGATCATCACCATGATCACGGTGGAGGTGGGGATCATCACCCCACCCTTGGGCATCAGCCCCTTCATCGTCAAAAGCACGCTCGACGCCGATGGCATGGGCCACAAAATTCCCCTCAGCGACATCTACCGTGGCGCCTTGCCCTTTGCGGCTGCAGCGCTGGTGGTGGTGGGCCTGATCGTGGCATGGCCGCCATTGGCGCTGTGGTTCAAGTGACCTCTTTGTTCTGATTGAAAGCAACTCGTGTTCAAGTATTTCCCTACCAATTACGTCTGGAACCTCTCGGTTGATCTCGCCATCGAAATGGGGGCACGCATCGGTGAAATCGAAGCCATGTGCGCGCCGCTCCAAGAGGCCGCCAAAGCGCCTGATGCGGCAGGCACCCAAGCCTTTCGCGAGACCTGGTCTCAAATGGCAGAGAAACTCTGCACACTGGCCGCCGAAGACGAAGCCGCTGGCCGTTTGTTGTCGGCGGGCGAAAAGTACAACCGTGCCGCCACTTACCTCCTGACCTGTGAGCGATTGCAAGCGCACAACGCGCCTGGACGGCTGGCGCTGTACCAACGCTTCATGGACATTTTTGCCCGTGGCCTGCAACTGTCGCAAGAAGACTGCCAACGCGTCACCATCCCTTATGAAGGCAAGGAGCTCTCCGCCCTGTACGTGCGTGCCCAGGGCGTGCAAGGCCCTGCGCCCATCCTGGTTCAGGCCAACGGCCTGGACTCGACCAAGGAGATGAAATACCGCGTCGGTCTGCCCGCATGGCTGGCCAAGCGCGGCGTGTCATCACTCCTCGTGGACCAGCCCGGCACCGGCGAAGCGTTGCGCCTGCACGGCATGACGGCCCGTTTCGACAGTGAGCATTGGGCCAGCCGCATCGTTGACTGGCTGGAAACGCAGCCCGAGGTGGACCCCCGGCGCATCGGCATGGAGGGCGTGTCGCTGGGGGGTTACTACTGCCCGCGCGCGGTGGCCTTCGAGCCACGCTTTGCCTGTGGCGTCGTCTGGGGCGCCAACCACGATTGGCGCGACGTGCAAAAGCGCCGCCTGCAACGCGAGGGTAACCTGCCTGTGCCGCACTACTGGGCCCACGTCTGCTGGGTCTGGGGCGCCAAGGACATCGACGACTTCATGCGCATCGCAGAAAACGTTCACCTCGATGGGGTGCTGGACCGGGTGCGCGTGCCCTTTCTGGTCACCCACGGCGAAAAAGACTCCCAAATCCCCTTGCAATGGGCGCACCGCACTTATGAGCAACTGGTCAACAGCCCGAAGCGGGAACTCAAGGTGTTCACCGAGCGAGAAGGTGGCGTGCAGCACTCGAGTTTCGACAACAGCATCAATGCGGGTCACTACATCGCCGACTGGGTCGCTGAAGTGCTGGGTGGCCACACGCGCTGATTTTCAAAACGATTTTTCTGGACCGCTAAGAAGGAGAGGCACACCATGAACATCATTGGACCCGATGAGTTGGTTTTCGGCGTGGACGACGTCGCCAGCTGCAGTCAGTACCTGATCGACTACGGCCTGACCCCTGTCGGCGCCGACGCCAGCGGCGGCCGCTTTGAAGCCGAGGACGGCACCGCCGTCGTCATCAAACGCCAAGACGACCCCCAGCTGCCCGCGGGTTTGGGCACCGCATCCCAGCTGCGCAAGACCACTTATGGCGTGGCCGATGCGGCCACGCTGGAGGCGATCGCCACCGAACTGGGCCGCGACCGCGAGGTGCTGCGGCTGGCCGACGGCAGCCTGCAGACGGTGGACGACATGGGCTTTGTGCTGGGTTTCCAGCGCACGGTGCGTCGCCCCATCCGCACCGCCACCGAAGGCGTCAACGGTCCAGGCTCAGGCCCAGGCCGACCGCTCAACGATGTCGCGGTCAATGAAGACGCACCCGCCCAACCGCTGACCCTGTCGCATGTGGTGTATTTCGTGCCCGATGAGGCCAAGGCCGCCGCTTTTTACACCCAGCGACTGGGTTTTCGCGAGACCGATCGACTGCTGGGCGCAGGGGGCTTTCTGCGGCCAGCCGGAACCCAGGACCACCACACCCTGTTCATGATCCAGACCCCGCCTTTCATGAAGGGGGTCGAGCACTTCACCTTCCACATGGCTGGGCCCACAGCGATGATGCAGGCCGGTTACCGCTTTGTCGGCAAAGGCTATGAGTCCTTCTGGGGACCGGGCCGCCACAAATTCGGCAGCAACTGGTTCTGGTACTTCAACAGCCCCCTGGGCTGCCACGTCGAATACGACGCAGACATGGACCTGCACGACGACCACTGGCAACCCCGTGCCGTGCCCATGAGTGCCGAGGCCTCGCAGCTGTTCCTCTTCAACCGCCGCGAAAAATGGGCGCCCGGCGGCCCACCACCCCCCGGCCAGAAGGCGCACTGAGACCACCGTGCCCTCTTCACCCCAGCCAAACGGAGCAGCCTGTGCCATGGCATACCTTGTGCCCCAGCGACGCGATTGCCGAAGGCCAGGCCCTGGGCTTCGACCCAGAGGCGCAGGGCCAGACCACGGTGTTTGTGCTGCGCTGGCAAGGCCAGTGGCGCGCCTGGCAGGACTGGTGCCCGCACTGGGGCACAGGCCCCATGGCCTGGCGACGCCATGCTTACTTTTCGGGCGATGGCCAATCGCTCATGTGCCATGCGCACGGCGCACGCTTCGACCCCTTGAGCGGGCTGTGCACCCTCGGTCCTTGCCAAGGCCAGGCCTTGCGGCCCGTGGCCCTGCGGCTTGATGCATCGGGCGCCATCGAAATCGACACCGACACACTGAACACCCCACAACCCCAAGGAGACAAGACATGACCCAGAACCTCAAAGCACTCGTCATCGGCGGTGGCTTTTCCGGCATGGCCGCCGCCATCGAACTGCGCAAGCAAGGCGTCCAAGTGGATCTGATCGAGATCGACGCAGGATGGCGCTCCTACGGCGCAGGCATCAGCCTGGGCGGTGCAACGCTGCGCGCTTTTCGGCAGCTGGGCATCCTGGACGCCTTTTTGCGCGAGGGCAACGGTGCAGACGGTGTCAAGTTATTTTTGGGCAACGGCCAGCCCATCGGCGAACTGCCGACGCCGCGCCTTGCCGGACCCGACACCCCTGGCGGTGGCGCCATCATGCGACCGACACTGGCGCGCCTGATGGCCGAAGCCACCCGTGCCAGCGGCACGCAAGTCCACCTGGGCACAGGCTTTGAGTCGATCGAACAAGACGCCGATGGCGTGACGGTGCGCCTGACCAATGGTCGCAGCGCACGCTACGACCTGGTGGTCGGTGCCGACGGCCTGTATTCCAAGACCCGTCAAACGGTTTTTCCTGGCGCCCCGCAACCCAAATACACCGGCCAAGCCGTCTGGCGCGCGGTGCTGCCGCGTCCGGCCGAAGTGCAGTGCGCCATGATGTGGATGGGCCCGCGCACCAAGCCGGGTGTGAACCCGGTGTCCAAGGACCAGATGTACATGTTCATCACCGAGCACCGCCCCTTGAACGAGCATGTGGACCCCAAAGACTTCCCCCGCCTGATGCGCGAACTGTTGGCAGACTTCAGCGCGCCCCTGGTGGCCCAGGCCCGGGAACAGATCACCGAGACCTCCAGCATCGTCTTTCGCCCGCTCGAAGCCTTGCTGATGCCCCAGCCCTGGTTCAAGGGCCGTGTGGTGCTGATCGGTGACGCGGTGCACGCCACCACGCCGCACCTGGCCTCGGGCGCGTGCATTGGCATCGAAGACGGCCTGGTGCTGGCCGAGTGCGTGGGGCGCGGTGGCCCGATACAGGACACGCTCCAGGCGTTTCAGGAGCGTCGCTGGGAACGTTGCCGCATGGTCGTGGAAAACTCGCTGCGCCTGGGCGAAATCGAGATGACCAACGGCAACAAGGATGAACACGCGCAGATCATGCGCGAATCGATGATGGCGCTGGCCCAGCCCATCTGATGCCCCAGCGCAGGAGACACCCATGAACACCCCCCACACCGCCCGTCGCCCCGCGCGTGCGACCCGTCGCCTGATCGACCTGTCCATCTACCTCGAAAACGACGTGATCTCTGACCCCCCGCCACTGGCGCCCAAGATCACTTACCAAAAGCATGCCGAAACCGTGGCCGAATTCACCCAGTTGCTGCCCGGCACAAAGCCCGAGGACTACCCCGACGGCGAAGCTGCCGCCGTGGAGTGGGTGACCCTCACCACCCACAACGGCACCCACCTGGACGCGCCCTGGCACTTCCACTCCACGCAGGACGCCAAGCTCGGTGGCGCGCGACCCTCCATCACCATCGACGAGGTGCCGCTGGAATGGTGCCTGCAGCCTGGGGTCAAGCTCGACTTCCGCCACTTCCCTGACGGCTATGTGGCCACCGCCGCCGATGTGGAGGCCGAGCTGTCTCGCATTGGCTGGGATTTGCAGCCGCTCGACATCGTGGTGGTCAACACCCGAGCAGGTTCGCGCTACGGCAACAACGACTACGTGCAGGCCGGTTGCGGCATGGGGTATGAGGCCACCATGTACTTGCTCGAGCGTGGGGTTCGACTCACGGGGACCGATGCCTGGAGTTGGGACGCACCCTTTTCGTACACCGCACAAAAAGTGGCTGCCACTGGCGACACCAGTCTGATCTGGGAAGGTCACAAAGCCGGACGCGACATTGGGTACTGCCACCTGGAAAAGCTGCACAACCTGGAGGCCCTGCCACCCCACGGCTTCACCATCAGCTGCTTCCCCCACAAGATTCGTGGCGCATCTGCGGGCTGGACACGGGCCGTGGCGATCATCGAGGAGCCCTGAATGAGCACTGCGAACACCCCGGGTTTTGCGCCCATCATCCGCACGGTCACCGGGCATGACGCCAGTGGCAAGGCCATCGTGGCCTCGCACGGGCCCTTGCCGCACGTGGCCGAAATCACCGCCATTCCTGGCACCGTCTTCCATGAAGTCTGGTGCACGCAAGGCGCCCCGGTGCGCGTGGACAACGGGGCCGACCCCACCGTGGGTGCGCTGCAGCTCAAGCCGCCCACACAAGGCACGCGCATCCGTTTTGTGGACATCCCGCCGGACACCGAAGCATTTCTTCAGCAGGGCGCAGCGGCCATGAAAAGCGCCTTCAGCCAGATTGGTGACACCGCCGCCTCGACCGTCAAGACCAACTCGCCACACCCGCTGATGCACCGGACCGAGTCGGTGGACTACGGCGTGGTGATCGAAGGCGAGATGACGCTGGTGCTGGACGACTCCGAGGTTTTGCTCCCACAAGGCAGTGTGGTGGTGCAGCGCGGCACCAACCATGCATGGGCCAACCGATCGGGGAAACCGTGTCGCATGCTCTTTGTTTTGGTGGACGGTGCCTACGAGCCTTCAATAGCCACCGCGCTGGCTCAGCGTTGACGCATGTCGATGTTTGATTTGACGGGCCGAACGGCCCTGGTCACCGGGGCGACGCAAGGCATTGGCCTGGCCATTGCGCAGGCACTGACCCAGCATGGGGCCCGACTGATCTTGTCGGACCGCGATGAGTCCGCCTGCATGCGAGTGGCCCAAGAACTGCAAAGGGCGGGCCACGATGTGGTGCCCGTCGCTGCCGATCTGGCACACGAAGAATCAATCGACGCCCTGTGCAAGTCTGCCGGGCCCATCGATGTGTTGGTCTGCAATGCGGGCATCCAGGGCCCTGCGGGCCCCAGTGCTTTGGCCACCAACGAGGACTGGCAGCAGGTGATGGATGTCAATCTGCGGGCCGCTGTGCGGCTGAGCGCTCGGTTGATTCCTGGCATGGCCGCCCGGGGTGGTGGCAGTGTGGTCCTGATGTCCAGCATCGCAGGCCTCAGGGGCAACCGTGCCATCGGTCTTTACGGCCTGTCGAAGGCCGCACTGGCGCAGCTGGCACGCAACTTGGCAGTGGAATGGGGCCCGCAAGGTGTGCGTGTGAATGCCGTTTCGCCTGGCTTGGTTCGCACGCCGCTGGCCACGCAACTGATGGCCGACGAGGCCTTCATGAAACGCCGAATGCAAGCCACGCCGCTGCGACGCGTCGGTGAGCCACAAGAAATTGCAGCCGTTGTGCTGATGCTCGCCAGTCCTGCGGGTGGCTTCATCACCGGCCAAAACCTGGTTGTCGATGGTGGCACGACCATCTCCGACGGCTCTTGATCACAGAGGAAGATGCTATGAAGCTGGCGACATTGAAAGACGGAACGCTCAACGGTCAACTGGTGCTGGTCTCGCACGATTTGAAACACGCGGTCGCGGTGCCCCATCTCGCACACAGCCTGCTTGATGCGCTGCAGCGCTGGGACGCGCTTGTCGGGCAGCTCCAGCTTGTTGCGAACCAACTGAACGAAGGCAAAGCCCAAGGGGCGTTCCCCTTCGACCCGCGTGCGTGCGCCGCCCCCCTGCCGCGCAGTCCCCAGTGGCTCGATGGTTCTGCTTTCCTCAACCATGGTCGCTTGATGGAGAAAGCGTTCAATGCCCCGCCGATTCCGGACTTCGATACGGTGCCCGTGATGTACCAGGGCGCCAGCGACGACTTTTTGGGGCCGCACGATGATGTGCCCATGCCCACCGAAGCCGATGGCATTGATTTCGAAGGAGAGTTCGGCGTGGTTTGCGGCCCGGTGCCCATGGGCGTGACGGCAGAAGCGGCACTCGAGCAGGTTCGCCTGGTCGTTCAGATCAACGACTGGAGCCTGCGAGCACTCGGCCCGCACGAGATGAAGACGGGCTTTGGCTTCTTGCAGGCCAAACCGTCCACCGCTTTCGCGCCGATCGCGGTGACACCCGACGAACTGGGTGCCGACTGGCGCGATGGGCGCGTGCAGATGCACCTGCACCTGGCCTGGAATGGCGAGCGCTTTGGCGAACCGCATGGCGGCGAAATGAACTTCCACTTCGGCCAACTCATTGCCCACGCAGCGCGCACGCGTCGCCTCACGGCTGGCACCATCGTCGGCTCTGGCACCGTCTCGAACGTCAGCAGAAGTGCCGGCTCTGCCTGCATTGCCGAGCGGCGTGTGATCGAGAAGATCGACCTCGGCGAGATCCGCACGGGCTTCATGCGCTTTGGCGATCGCGTGCGCATGCAGGCCAAATTCGCCGACGGCCGCGACGGCCCCTTCGGCGTGATCGACCAGCAAGTGGTGGCTGCCACTTGAACCGCGTACTGGTCACCGGGGCTGGGGGCTTCATCGGGCGAGTGCTGGTGCAGCGCTTGCTTGAAGAGGGTCTGAACGGTCAACGCCTTGACCGCGTCATCGTCGCGGACCTGAAGTTGCCGGATGGGCCCCACGACCCGCGCTTGCAGCCGGTGCTGGGCTCCATCGCCGACCCCCATGTCCTGGGGCAGGCGCTGGCAGAACCCGTCAACGCGGTGTTCCACCTGGCCAGCCTTCCCGGGGGCGCCGCAGAAAAAGACCCGGAGCTCGGTCGGCGCGTGAACCTCGAGGCCACCTTGCACCTGCTGGACATGCTGCGACAGCAAAGCACAGCACCCAAGCTGGTGTTTGCCAGCACCATTGCCGTCTATGGTGAATCCTTGCCGGAGGTGGTGGACGAACTCACCCCGACTGCGCCTGCCCTGAGCTACGGTGCACACAAGCTCGCCAGCGAAATCCTGATGGCCGATGCAGCACGGCGCGGCTGGGTGCAAGCCTGCTCACTGCGTCTGCCCGGCGTGGTGGCCCGACCGGGCGATGGTGAAGGCCTGATATCGGCCTTCATGAGCCAGTTGTTTTGGAAGTTGCGTGCGGGTCAGCCCGTGGTGCTGCCCGTCAGCGCCGATGGTGCAGCCTGGTGGATCTCGGTCGGTGCCTGCGTCGATAACCTGCTGCATGGCGCATGCATTGACACGTCAGCACTCGGGCCTCGCCGAATGGTGCAGATGCCCGCCCTGCACCTGACGATGGCAGAAGTGGTCCAGGCCATTGCGCGTGCGCATGGCCCCGAATGCTTGAAGCGGGTGCGCTATGACCCTCAGCCGGCGGTACAGCGCTTGTTTGCTTCGTATCCCCCGCTGCGCACACCCATGGCCGAAGCCCTGGGTTTTCGGCATGACGGCAGTGCCGACATCCTGACGCAGCGCGCCACGGGCATTGAATGACATCCAGATATTCAAATCAATCCAAACCACAGAGTGCGAATGCTTGTATTCATCGCACAAATACGTGGAATTGAAAAAATTCATTTTACGGATGAATGGGCCTGAACTAGATTGATCTTTCTTGTATGAATGTGATGGTTCAGGTTCGAGTTGATTTCTTTGGCGATCTCCTTGCGAGCAGTCAAGTTCTCAACGCAGTTCGGCGATGTTTTTCCAATGGATTGAAAGGTCTAACAATGACGATGTCTTACAAAATCCAGATCGTGCTCATGGCCTCTGCCTTGATGACCTTGAATACGGCCAGCGTTGCACAGGAATGGCCTAACAAGCCCATTCGGATGGTCGCACCACAACCCCCAGGTGGTGGCCCAGAGCGAACCATCCGAGCCATTGCCAAAGGCCTGGCTGAACGTTTGGGGCAGTCCGTGGTGGTGGACTACAAGCCGGGTGCTGATGGCAATATCGGTGCTGCCAACGTTGCCAACTCTCCTCCTGATGGCTACACCTGGATGCTCTCAGCCGAACACGTGTCAACGATCAACCCCTTCATCTACAAAAACATCGGTTACGACCCACAAAAATTGGTCGCTACATATCTGGTGGGCAGCTTGAATCAGATCCTGGCTTGCCACCCCAAAACAGGCATCAACAATTTTGCTGATTTCATACGCGTTGCAAATGCCAACAAAGCCAAACCTTTGACATACGCCAGTCCGGGGCCCAACGGCTATCTGGGCATGGAAATGTTGCTCGATGAACTCAAGATTGACATGACGCAAGTTCCTTACCGCGGACCTGCTCCTGCCATGCAGGATTTGCTGGGAGGTCAAGTCGATTGCGCTTTGATCGTCACAGCAGCGATGCTTGAAAATGTCAGAGCAAAACGGGTGGTCGGGGTGGCGACCACGAGCCAGACGAGAATAGCCGCTGTCCCGGAGGTCCCGACCTTGAGAGAAGTGGGATTCCCGAACGTCGAAGGTAATTTCTGGCTGGCGATGTATGCCCCCAGAGGCACTCCGAAGGCCATTCTGGATAAATTCAATAAGGCACTCGACGAGACTGTGCGAGGTGTTGAGGTGACCGATGCCTTGGCAGCCAACAACACCATTTTTTCGGGCGCTGGTCCGGACACAGCTCAGGCCGAAATGTCAAAGTCTGCACTCAAATGGGAACGCATCGTCAAACGCGTGAAGTTGACCGTTGATTGAACTCAAAGAGTCACCAAGGAACCATCTTGAAGCAACGCCCTAATCTCATTTTTATACTCGCAGATGATCTGGGTTACGCCGATTTGGGCTGCACAGGTGTGCGAGATGCTTACAGTCGCCCGGTCGATGTATCCCCCCACCTTGACCGTATGGCGGCCGAAGGCGTGCGGTACACGCGAGCCTATGCCAACTCGGCAGTTTGCTCACCCACACGTTTTGCATTGATCAGTGGTCGGTGGCAATACCGACTGCGTGGTGCAGCCGAGGAACCGCTCGGGGCACCCGTTCAAGGCGATAAGGTGCTTGGCATTCCACCAGAACACCCTACGCTGCCATCGCTGCTGCGCGAGGCTGGCTATGCCACTGCACTGGTTGGCAAATGGCATCTGGGTTACCCACCACACTTCGGGCCACTGCAGTCCGGCTATGACGAATTTTGGGGCTTCAGGGGAGGTGGTGTGGACTACTTCGCTCACACAGGTCCGCGCGGCGGGCCGGATCTGTGGGACAACGATCAACGCATCGAACGCGACGGTTATCTCACTGACCTGTTGAGCGCGCAAGCCGTGGATTTCATTGGTCGTCAATCGAAAGACAAGCCATTCATGCTGAGCCTGCATTACAGCGCGCCGCACTGGCCTTGGCTGACGCGAGACGATCGCGAAGAATCCAAGAGAACCTGGAACAATGGTGCGCACCTGGATGGTGGTGATATTGAAACTTATCACCGAATGATTCACCACATGGACGAAGGTATCGGCCAGGTGATGTCTGAACTTAAACACAAAGGCTTTGACGATAACACCTTGGTCGTCTTCACCAGCGACAACGGCGGTGAGCGCTTCTCCAACAATTGGCCATTCGTTGGCCAAAAGATGGACCTGCTGGAAGGCGGCATTCGAGTACCGCTGATTGCGCGTTGGCCAAGTGGCATTGCTGCAGGTCAGGTCAACCACGACACCGCCAGCCTCACCATGGACTGGACGGCGACGATGCTTGCTGTTGCAGGCGCAGCGCCGCATCCTGACTATCCGCTGGATGGTGTTGACCTGAGGGCGAGCTTCAATGACCCGACATGGCAGCGTCCGGGAGACCTGTTCTGGCGCATGAAAGCACGTGGACAACGCGCACTGGTGCGTGGCCGATGGAAGTATTTCCGAAGCGATGACGTGGATTTTCTATTTGACATCGACAAAGATCCCCGTGAACGCGCCAATCTTGCTGCGCGAGAGCCTGAACGTCTTGCAGAACTGGCGGCAGCATGGGCGTCACTTGACGCCACGCTTCCGCCGATTCCAGATGAAGCCCGAACATTCAAACTGTTCACCCACAAGGACATGCCCGTACCGACGGCTTGATACGGCAACCTTGCCAAAAGATTAAACCTGCGGTCCACCCTACGCTGCACTATGAAGCAGCGAGTCACTGGTTTTTCTCTTATCGTGCATCCGATGTGAGTCGGTTACTGCCGGTTAACACTGCGTGGGGTGGTCTGCTTCCAGCCT
>JACCDX011476630.1_pt1 | contig 21018 bp, 29 predicted proteins | sample 7449681 | NCBI WGS metagenome assembly JACCDX01 (sample SAMN15323450, study PRJNA562643) | freshwater metagenome | isolation source: river surface water | place: USA:Blue River Watershed | collected 2017-08-18
ATAAACCTAGCACTAGTGGAATCATCGTTCAATTAAAGAATGTGATTAAGAAAAATTATAAGCTAGAAACTGAGAAACTTAAAACATACAAAATTGATAACATTCAACAATTCACAGAAGGAGTTTAATCTATGTTTAATAAACACACTAATAGCGTTGATCTACAAATTAGAGTAGATGCTTTTGAAGCATATTGCTTAATGGCAGATATTGAATTGACTCAAATGGAAAACAACAGATTCTTAATTCAATTCAATAACAACTTCCCCAATCAAGATTTTAAAGTAGAATCTAAAAATGCCATCCTTCAAAAAGAAGGTGATGATTTAATTCACACAGAAGAAGAAGATGTCGATGGGAATCCTCTTATAGATGATGATGGTAATCCTATTACAATTTACAATATACATAAAGATTACAATCTTGTTTTAAGAAGGCATGACGGATATGTTAAATTTACTTGCCCCACCTATCAGGGTAGAGAAGTAGTTATCTCTTGGAAGTATAGGAATGAGGGATGGTTATTAGAGGATTTTTGTAAAATCAAACACAACATTATTTATAAGGATTAAGCATTATGAGATTAAACGATATAGCAAAACAATTAAATGTATATGAGAATATTGATAACTTCGATTTACAAATTGAAGTATGTAAATTTGTCTATGGTATGTTATCGACTGAATATAGGTTAGATCAATTTTCAGGTGATGACAATAAGATTATATATGACTTGGGGACAAGTTATTATGAATGGGAAATAGTGGAGCAATTCACTAGAACGCCCTTAGGAAGTAGGGTGAGCAATGGGTGGAAGTTTATAGGACAAAAATCAGATAAAGAACATCCTAAGCAAAGATATTGGAAAGCTATTGATCCTAGTAATATATGGGTGGTGATAAAATGATAGCGTATCAAAAATTAGAATGTGATTATTATTCTATCTTAACTCATTTTGAGTATCCTATGAAGAATTTAGAAAGACATTGTTTTAAAGACTTTGATTTTTTATCTCAAGCTAAAGAGTTATATGAGAATGCTAGTGATGAGAAAGTTAGAGAATTAGCATTTAACTTAAGCTTACTCGTATCTGAAGGTGAGCTATTGACGGATAAACAAATAGGTTTATTTAAAAACTCTTACAAAAGACACAAAAAAGGAGAAATACTTAATGGGATATAAGAACAAAGACAAAGCTACATATATGAAAGAGTATGCAGAAAAGAATAAGGAAAAAAGAGCAGAAGCTCAAAGGAAGAGGAGGAAAGAGAATAAAGAAGTTTTAGCTGAAAAGGCTAGGATTTATTATGAAGCGAATAAAGAGAAGATACTAGAAACAGGTAAGATATATAGAGAAAAGAATAGAGATTCTAGGAATGAGAAAGCAAAAATATATTACCAAAAGAAAAGAGAAAGACAAGCATTAGAGAAACTTCAGATAGATGAAGAGAAGTATCTAATCTTGAAAGAATATTATGATACCTACCCATCAGTTAATAAAATCAGTAATCCTACAAAAACTACTTGACAATAAGTCATAGATTAGTTATACATGATACAAACATACTAACACAACACAAGAAAGAGGACAAAATGGCAAGGAAAAAAGCAGTAGAGAAAGTAGAAGTTGTTGAGCAAGTTATCAATCAAGATACTATTGAGCAAGTAGAAGAACAAGAGATTGAGCAAGTGATAGAAAAGACTCAATCTAAAATTGATTGGTCAGATAAAGAAGTTGTCTTAAAGCAAGTAGCTAAGGATGGCAATAATTTAGAGTATGCGAACCCTAAATTAAAATCAGATAAAGAAGTGATAACCTTAGCAGTTAAACAAAATTGTTATGCTTTATCTCATGCCGATTCTAAATTAAGATCAGATAAGAAATTCATTTTAGAGCTATTAGATACTTGTAATGGGTGGTTAATAAGCTTTATTGATGATAAGCTTAAACAAGATAAAGCTATCGTAAAGAAGGCAATAGAAAAAGATCCCTGTGCTATATTTTATGCACATGAATCTTTTAAAGAAGATAGATCAATAGCGATTGAGTTGGTGAAAAAAGAAGGTAGTGTTTTAAAATATCTTCACTCATTTAAAGATGATAAAGAGATTGTTTTACTAGCAGTAAAAAATGACTTTACTAATTTTGCTTTTAAGTCAGCTAGTGATAGATTAAAACAAGATGAAGAAGTGATAGCTGTTAAGGGGAGCAAGATAGCAGGGATTTTAAGCCGTCATCGTTTTATTCCTATAAGAGAACCTAAGACGATTGAGAAGGTATCAAGAAAAGCATTTAATCCTGTTGCCAAGTTAGAGGAAGTTGTGGCAGGTGATGAAACTGAGAGAAAAGCATTTAATCCTGTTGCTAAGGTTGAAGAAGTTAAGGTTGAGGAAGTTAAGGTGAGTGAAGTTAAGGTGAAAAAGACTAGGAAAGCTAGTTAATGGGGGTTTTTATAGGGTTGGCTCGGTAGAAGTCTATTTAGATTTCTTGCTAAAGAAACACAAACAAAAGAAAGATATGTCATTATGAAATACATACCACAAGATAAAGTAGTTAAAGCATTAAACAGATTTAATGGCGATGTTAAGAAAATGGCTAAGAACTTAAAAGTTAGCCCAAGTAAAATCTATTCTCTTCTCAAAGACTATAATCTAAATCAGGTGAAAATTGACTCTAAAGAAGAGATTGAAAAACTTATCCAAGAAAAACAAGACATTAAAAAAGTAGCTGACGCTATTGGTTATAGCCTAGCTAGAACTTATCAATTATGTAAATTGCATAATATCCCAATCCCTAAAATTGAAAGTGTTGTCACCTTAAAAATCACTAAAGAAGAATTACAAAGTCTGTATCCTACCTACACAGGTAGTCAAATTGCTAAAATGTATAATGTATCAAGTCAAGCTGTTTTTAATTGGCTATATAGATTTAATATTCCTTTAAGAGGTCGTGGCAATAGAAAAAAAGTCTATGAGATTATTCTATCTAAAGATGAACTCATATCTCTTTATAAAGACTTGTCTATAAGTGATATTGCTTCTAAATATGCTACTACTGTTTATCATATTCGCCACCTACTTTCTCATTATGGTTTAGATACTAAGGCAGGACCAAGAACCAAATTAAAAGATGATGTCTTAATTGAGGATTACCCTAATCTCACCTATGAACAAATTGCAGATAAACATAATGTCCACCCTATCTCAGTTTTAAGAAGAGCTAAACAATTAGGACTTAGTAAGAAAAAACTCTTTAACCTCACAAAAGAGTTTTGTGAAGAAAACCAACATAGAGATTTTAAAGATATTGCTCAGGAACTAGGTTGTAGTTTATCTACGGTGAGAATGGCTATGTATAAATATGGCAATAGAGAAGTTGAAATAAATGCTAGTGATATAGAAGCCTTTAAACAGGGTTTATTGACCACTAAAGACTTGGCAAAAACATATAGATGTAGTGAGCATATTGTAAAGAAACACCTTAGAGGAAAATAAAATGAAATACACTAGAATCAATGGTTTAGGATTAAGAGATATTGTAGATGGGATAGAATGGGAAGGGGATTTATATAAGATGGCAGACATCTTTGAAGAAGTCTTAATTGAATCAGGTTTTAAACTAGATGCGAACATATCCAAAGATCAATGGAAATATTATCGTATGGGTCAATCACCTTATGTTGAAGTAGTCTGTGTTCTCTTAGATTTGGATTACCATATCTCAATATGGTATGAGTCTTTAAATGGGTCTAAGGTAGAATCCTGTAAATATATGGCAGTTCATCAATATACAGATGAAGGTGATAAATATAGTTTTCATAGATATGGGGATGATATGGAAAACTTAAAGGCAGATATTAGTGGTATGTTCAATCGTATTTTAGAAGATGTAAGAAAAGCTTGGTATATCTCAGTTAAGTGTGTAAAGGGGGGATTGTTATGAGTAAAACATATACAAAAATGGTAAAGGGCAAGAGGGTGATAAATAAGGATATATATTGGGATTATCAATTACCTACCTTAGCTAAACTGTTTGATAGTTTATTAGGGGAGTTTAATTTTGTTAAGAGAGAGGATGTCTATTATATAGAAAATGGGACAACTAGGGTGAAAGTGGATTTTACACTAGGTAGTAAAGACTTTAATTTAAGAATTTGTTATTATGATGCGAATAGGAATATGTATGAAATAGTAGATAATTTTCATATTTACATGAAACCTAAATTTGGGGTATCTGTGGTTTATTGTTTTATCAATAAAGAATCTAGGTCATCTGACATCTATAGTATATGTGATAATATTATGGGGTCTATAAGAAAAGGGTGGGATTTATCACTAGGGGAATAAAATTGTTATTCTTCATTCCCACCGACATCTTCATCATCATAGACATTATCATCTTCATCACTGAGATAGAGGTCATCCATATCATCATTAAGAATAGCTTCTCTTAGTTGGGACACACGACTAGATTTATCTGTGGAAGCATTATTTACAAAGCCACTATTTTGAGGGATAACTCTTGAACTACCTGGGGAATTTTGAACTTCTCTAATGTTGTTCATATTATTAGCAGGTGTGCGACCATAGGCATCTGACCTATCAAGATTAGAAATACCATGATTATTTACGGGTGAGTATTTACTAGGTGAGCCTAGTTCTTGAACTCCTTGACCTTTATTTCCCCCATCATTTTTATTTGTAGGAGTTCCTGTGGACATAGCTCCTGAGGGCTTACCTACGGGATAGACATCTCTCATAAAATCAGCTTTACGAGAATTGAACTGAGTATATAAAGGTTTAAGAATTTCTTTCTTTTGAGGTGAACCTAGTTTATTCCACTTAGCTGTTTTATCTAAGAGTTGAACAAACATTTGAGGAGTAGCAATGGCTTGTTTAGTATTTTTGAAAATAGCAAAAACATCATTAAGAATACTTTCAATCACATTGACTTCTTCTTGGGGGGATTCCTCCTCTTCAAACATAGACTCAATTTTTAAGGTGATACATTTAACAAGAGCTTTTAAAGATTCTGTATTAAGTTTATCCCTAAGTGAGTTCCAGGTATGAGATTGATTTAGAACTTCAGTTAAAACAAAATCATCATCTAATAGATCATCTACTTCATTAAGAATTTTATTAGCTATGCTTTCTAGTTTAGCATTATCTAAAGAGATTTTAGCAGGAATAGGAGCTTTAGGTGGGGATGGTTGTAAAACTCTTGGGGCTTGAGGTATAGGTGGTTGTATAGTAGTTGGAGGAGGTAATGCTCTTTGTATAGGTTGTGGGGGCAAAGTCATTACAGGTGGGGGAGGTAAATATTTAGGTGGAGGGGGTAGATACTTAGTTTGTTCTTGTTGAGCTTGACCCCTGCGTTTATATAAATCAAGTAAAGCCATAGAACTACTTCTGATAGTTTGTAATAAGGCTTCCTCCATCATATCAAGATAACTTGATTGTTCTTGAACGGGGGGTTTAGCTAAAACAGTAGCTTTTTTTTGTTGTGGGATTTGTTCTTGGACAATAATTGACTGCCTACGATAATAGCTCATAGCATTAAATCCTTTGTTATATATGTGTATATAATATACCTAAATATAAACCTAATACTATAAAAAGAGATATGCCTTATCACACATAGGAGATGAATAATGATTTATAAGGTCATATGGGCTATGCTTTTATTACTCAGTGAAGAGATTCCTTTAGAGAAACTCTTAACTAAAGACTCTATCTGTAAAATTAAACCTATCGCTATTGGCATAAGCTACAATGCTCAATTTCCTACTATGTATGATATTGAACTTGTACAAACTCTTATCGCTGTTGCTTATGTTGAAACAAGATTCACCTACACTAAAGAACGAGGTGAATCTATTATCAGTCGTAAAGGAGCTTGTGGTTTATTTCAAGCTATCCCTAAATTTACTGAATACAAGTGTCATGAATTTACAGATCATATTCTAGCAGGTATGGTAGCCGTAGATCATTTAAAAATGATAAATAATGTTTGGGGGGTAGAGGATACACATTTATGTCATTATAATAGTGGTAATAGATGTAATAGACAAAGTAGGAAGTATGCTATTGATGTGATAGATAAGAAAGAAAAAATTAGTGGTATCTTTAAAGAAGATTTCTTCACTTTAGAAACAATGGCAATATCATTAGTCTATTCACAATGTCCTAAAGAACAATTTATAAAAACAGGTGGTCATTGGTAGCAATTTTTATATGGGCGACAACTAGCTTTTTCACTAAATCCCATTTCATCACAAGTTTTAGATAAACAATGTTTCTTATCCCATTTTCTAGGTTTTTTAAATTTCTTTTCATTAGCTAGGAGGTATTCTAATCTAGCTATTCTATATTCAAGTGAAGCTATTTTATTTTCCATATTTACCCCTAGTAGCATTATAGTTATTAAGAATTGTAGATGAACTGATAGCATCATTCCATACATGGAATGCACCGAGTCTATAATTTGCCCCTGCTCCACTTCCCATATTAGTAGAAGTAGGATAACCTAAAGCATAGTATAAACCTTTACTCTCAGTATTATAAGGAGTTTGTCTATTTAGAGTAGCTGACCCTGCTGATTGACCATTAACATAAGCTCTCAAGGTAGTTCCGTCATAGGTATAACCGACATAGTGCCAAGTGTTAAGGGTAGCTGAAACAGATGATGTAAGAGTAGATGATGGGTTTAACTCATCTGTTTGTAAAGAATAGACACTTTGAGAAGGTCTTTTCCAAACAACTTGTAAGCCTTCACCTCCCCCATATTCTTGCATCCTAGCTCTAAATGTATATGCTTGACCTGCTGTTAAAGAGATAGTTCCATATTGAGGACCTGACATACCATGCCCCCCATAATAACTGACAACAAAATTCCCTCCAATAAAGAGATCACTACCATCATCGGAATTGATACCAAAAGAATAAGTTCCTGTTTCTTGTGGTATAAAAATACCTTTTACTTCAAGAGAAAAGTAATCACCTGAATTAGGTACGGTAGCCCCTGCTCCTGTTAAGGTAGTATAAATGCTATTGTTTAATGAAACAGAAGCATTTAAATTACCATTCCAAGCAAGAGTGGTATTTGAATAAGCAGTATCAAATAATCTATCAAATTCAGCTGTGGTAGTAGGATAATTTACATATTGAGAAGTGCTACCATTACCACCATGAGTGCTATATATATTAACCCTTGTCAATCCAGCATAGGGATAAACAGCAAATTTAGGAGTGCCACTGACCCATTCTATCTGTGAAATATTCCAGCCATTAGAACTACTTTGAGTAGTAGCCCCTTGCTCAGTTAGGATAACGCCATTACTCGTAGGATAGACCCAAGCAAAAACAGATATGACTTCACTTGTATTAACAGGTGATAAAGATGAGTTTAAATCGGTATTTGTTCTAATATAGTTAGATGATCCACTATCAAGAGATAGGTAATTAGGAGTGCCACTCGTGTATGAAACCGTTCCTACAAGAGTGCCATTATTAGTGCCATCTAGGTCAGTGATAGTAGTGCCACTACCACTGTAAGAAGAACTATTTTGAATATCCCAATAGGTAATCATAGATGACCCAGATATAAAAAAATAAGATTGTTTAACAACCCCATGAGTAGCTATAAACATATTTTACTTCCCATAAGTAGATTTAGTGGCATTGTAGTTATTAAGAATTGTTGCTCCACTTATGGCATTATTCCATACATGAAAAGCACCTAATCTAAAATTAGACCCTGCTCCACTTCCCATATTAGTAGAAGTAGGATAACCTAGTGTGTAATATAAACCTACCCCACCACCTGTGTTATACGGAGTTTGTCTTGATATGTTAGAAGTACCAGCCGATTGACCATTAACATAGGCAGTTAAAGTAGTGCCATTATAAGTAAAGCCAACATAGTGCCACGCATTTAACCCTGCTGAAACAGAGGAAGTGATTAATGGGGGACCACCTATGGTATATTGCCATACAGAGAATCTAGGAGTGCCACTAACCCATTCTATTTGTGAGTCATACCATGAAGTATCCGGAGAAGTAGTGCCTTGTTCGGATACGATAACGCCATTACTCGTAGGATAGACCCAAGTAAAAACAGATATGTTTGTGCCTGTATTAGCAGGGGATAAAGATGAGTTTAGGTTAGTAGAAGTTCTTACATAGTTAGATGTTGTGCTATCAAGGGATAGATATTTAGGAGTGCCACTTGTGTAAGGAACAGACCCTACAAGAGTGCCATTATTAGTGCCATCTAGGTCAGTGATAGTAGTGCCACTACCACTATAAGATGAACTATTTTGAATATTCCAGTAGGTAATCATGGTAGCCCCAGAGATAAAAATAGGGGTATTAGTGGGTTTAATAATCCCATGAGTTGCAATAAACATCTTGCTACCTTAAATGCTTAATTATTTAAGCATATCAATATTAGATTCTACTCTTTCAATCATATCGAGTGTTTTATCTATTTCGTGAATATTTTTACCGATAGTATTAGCGACAGCGACTTTAACTTTTTCTCTTACGGGTGAAAAAGTAGGTAAATCAAAAGCCATTTGATTAGCTTGTTCGAGTAAAGCTTGTGCTTGTTCTACTTTAGCTTTAACTTGTTGTAGTTGCATAGAGAAAACATTAGGCATTGCAGCTGATTTTCTTGATCTAAACATGAGATATACTCCTTAATAAGTGTTTGTATTATATATATGTAAATTCATAAAAAGACTATTGTATAATGACATTAAGAATTTCCCTATAAGGTAAAGTAATGAAAACAGAAGGCTCAATAAGACATAAGCTTAAACAAGTAAAATATCGTATCGTTCAAAAAGCGATACGAAATGGTTTATCTCGTAAGCCATGTAATTGTAAGCACTCAGGATTAGTTAAGGGGTCTAGTGGCGATGATTTATTCTATGTGTGTTTATTAGATGCAGAGAAACCAAAAGAGTGGGAAGGCATGATATGTGATAATGCTGTGCCACCACATTGTCCCTTCTTTAAACCACATAAAACAAAAGAGGATGTGGAAAAAGAAGTAGATGATTTATTAGCGAGTGGAGATATGGGAGAAATAGCTAGGGTCTATCCTGACATAGCAGCATTATTATGGGTTTTAGGTGGGGTAGATGAATTAGAAACAACAGATGAACTGAAAGATGAGAATAGCGATGAATAACATCCCGTTTGAAGTGATTAAAGTAGAAAACAAAAAAGCCCCTTTATTTTTAGAAGTGCCTGTGCCACCACATTGCACTCCTATATTAGTAGGATATTCTAAAATGAATGAGCTTAAATGGGTAGATAAACCTAATTCTCAAGGTCGGGTGATGACATGGGGGTTGAAGCTATCTTTAGATGAAGTTTCTAAGTTATGTATAGAAGCTATAAAAACTAAGGCAGGTGATGAGCAATGGGATATAGAATATAGTGATGAAAATGAATCTAAATTAAATATGAAAGAGCTAGGAATAGAGAATGTTAAGAGAATGGGGGATATGTTAATCCCCACAGAACACGATATTCTCGGGACTTTAGTAGTATTTGAGGATATGGTTTATCCTGTGATTCATAATGCAATTAGAGCAATAAATTTTATTGTTTAAAAAAAAGTAAAAAAACCTAAACTTTTTTATAGGTGATCATATAAGATATAAATGTCGATAGTGCAATGTTGAGTTGAATGTAAATTCTTAAAAACCTAGCACAAGACATAGTTCTAAACTTTCAAAAATAGGAGCTCTCAAATGAGTATTTCTACTTTTACACTCGGTGGTTCATCACCAATCCTCTCCTCAGGTAAAGCTCGTTGGAAACCACAAAAAGGCAAGTATCGCATTAGCTTTGTTGCTCTCCCTGGTATCGAAAATGGCGCTCCCGATTTCAATGCTTCTGCTCCTTTGTTCAAAGGTGGTCGTAGATTGTATAACAAAGATGTTGGCTACTTCCTAGACAATGGTCCTGAGTTTCAAAAGTTTGCTACTGAACCATCAAAGGTAGCTATCGCAACAGTTGTTGTTCTCTGGCCAGTAGATATGACCACAGGTAAAGTTGATGCTAGTCGTCTTGCTCGTGGGGAATATGAAGTAAAGACTTGGACTCTATCTCTCGATAAGTATAAGCAACTTGATACCACTAACAGCGAGTTCCCATTAACTAAGCATGATGTTTTAGCTGATGTGACTGACCCAACATTCCACAAGATGTCATTCTCTCCTGCTCGTGAGAATCTCTTGCTCAGTGTAAAGGAAAAGACCCCACAAATCTATAATGACCTTATCAGTGTTGCTAGAGATTTGTATAATCGCTTACAAGATGATATTGCTCAAGATTTGACCGTAGAACAAATTCGTGAGAAGTTAGCAGGTAAGAATGGTGGTAGTCCCGTATCAGGTATGGCAAATACAGCTTCATCATTTAGCAATGTTGATGATGTATTGAATAGCGTACTTGATGATATTTAAACCTTGTAATGCCACTTAGGTGGTTTGCGAGTTGTTGTTGTGTAAAACCCCCTTGTATGAAAATACTTGGGGGTTTTTTTATTTATCTATAAAACTCCCATTGTTTAAGAATTTAAAACCACAAGGGAGTAAATCAAAATGATTAGTTTTGTAAATACAAGTAAGACAGCTAGTATAGATACCGTCTTAGAAGAAACCACACAATTAAGAGAACTTGTTAGTGTTAAACAAGCTAAAACATCATCTATGATAGATGGGGCAAGAGTATATGCCTATCATAATAATGGTTTAATCATTCCAGGTAATTTACCAACACAAGGCACTAAGGGAACTGTTGTAGCCGTAAATACAATGAGTGGTCGCAAGACAGCTATGGACGGCTATGTGTTTGTTAAATGGGATGGGACAAGTAAAATCACACAAGCCCCTTTAACTAATGTTCGCCTAGCTAGTAAGCGAGTAAGTAGCTTAGAAGGATTTTATGTAGTAGCAGGAACTAATTTGGAAGGGGAACTTGTGCATAAATCAACAAAAGACTTGTGGAGTGTTAAGGTAGGTGATGATGGTAAATATGACATTGAGAGAATGTTTGATGATAATGGCGAACCATTGAAAGTATGATATGAAACCCCCCTCTGGTGAAATTCTTAAAGTCTATTATGATAGGATAAGGAGAGAGAGGGCAAACTATCTTAAATTTATAGGTGATGATATAGAGATATTTGATTATAGGTTATGGTGTGAATATAAGGGTAGGGATATAAAAGACCCATTTAATGACATTAAGAATTTGAGTGGGTTTAATGATATTAGGTGGGATTTGGATAATTTTAGTGAAGTAGATTATATGAGGTATGGTTATATATGTAGTGTGGTAAATAAATTTGATGATATAGATAGGATAATTAAGAATTTAGGGCAGTATCACTATATTAGTGAAATACTGATACTTAGAAAGCAGGATTTGCAAGAGAAGCGTAATTAACAGAACAATCTTCGAGTTCTAGTGGGATTCTACGACCTGTCTTTTTAAATCTGAGAGCAAAAGCAGTATGGATTTTACCAATGTCTTGCATAGAGTAGCCTTCATCTTTAAGAATTTCAATGAACTTTAAAGAACCAGCAGCACGAGCTTGATTAATGAGTTCATCTTCAGGGATTTGGGTAATGTATAAAACCCATTCTTCAATAGTTTGTGGTTGCATTTAGATCAACTCCAATTAAGGTTTAAGAATATCAGAAGCGAGGAAGTTGCCTTCTTCGAGGGCAATATCAGCTTGGGTAAATTTAGCTTGGTCAAACTCAATAAGAGTATCCCATACTTCATTAAGAATTGGGTCATTATCAAGGTCATCAAAGATATTAGCTTTTTTCTTTAAACTAGCTTTCTTATCCATAGTTTCCTCAACAAACTTAACTTTGGATTCTAAGTCAGGTGTTGAATTAAGGCGAGAGATAATAGTTTGAAGTTGTTTAGCTATACCTGGTGCTGTCATACCGACCATTCTAACGATAGTAGGAGCTTCAGCAGGATTACTGATGATAACTTTTTTAAGGTCAGTGAGATACTTCTTAACGATAGCTTCTTTAGGCATATCGACATGGGAATCAAAACCACCAGACAAGAAACCAATCCAGCACTTAGCACTTTGAGTGTGGAAAGGGGGAATGTCATTCTTAGTGAAAAATTCACTATAATTGATACCTGCTTGTTTAGCCTTAGTCTTGAAATACATCATAAGGGGTTCAATGCTAGTATCATTATTGAGGTCAAGAGTTAAGTTAAGAGCAACAGGAGCGAGTTTCCAAACATCACTGCCTTTAATACCCCCACTCTTTTTCTTAAACAAGCTTGAAAGACCTAATTTGAGAATGTCAGCTTTGTTATTATCTGCTTCTTTAACAAGATCTGCAAAGATTTTGGCAATATCAGCATTAGAGGAAGCAGTAGTAGTTAAAGTTTTGACAAGAGATACAGGAATATTAGCATCAAAGCCTAATTTAACATAGGCAGAAACTTCATTTGCTTTAGCATTGATAGAAACTGTCTTAGCTCCACTCATAACAGCACTCTTAATCATAGACAAGATAGTAGAGGCAAACATATCGGGTGGGGCACAATTCTTAAAGTTAAGGGTATCAATTTCAACAGATACAGGTTTTGAACCGTCATGTTTGATTCTTACTTTGAGATTATTAACAAGAGTATCTTCACTTACTTGGGTAATGGTAATCTCATTACTCATTAAAGCATTAGAAACACTAGGTAGAGAAACAGCTTTACTTGAATGTTTATTAGAAACATTAAGAATTTCACCGATACCTGCCATATCAAGAACATCAGCACTATTCAATGGGGTGGAGATACCTTTGAGATTAACCTTATTGAATCGTTTATCATCAAGTGCTGTGTCATAATAGAGAGGAGCTTTATCTGCGCCACTTTGAGCATTTTGGATATTTTGAACATTTTGTTCAGTAGGATTAACAGCTCTCATTAACAATCTAGCACTAGTGCCAATGCTCTTAGAAGTATCTCTTTGGATAGATTCATAGGATTGTAAGAGGTTTAAGCCCATAGCGTCTTTAATGATAGCATTGAAAAATTCTTGGTCTTTACCTTGAACGAGTCCTTTGAGTTCATCAATAGAAGTAGCTTTTTCTCCTTTTTCTTTAAGGAGTATGCCTTGTAGGTAAGTAGTTAAATTGGCTGTGTCAAAACGATATTCTTCAATAGCAGGTCTTAAACCGGACTTTAAGAATAAAAGTTTTTTCCAACCTTCAGACAATTCAGCTTCTTTACCTGCACCAATAAGAGCAACAGCTTTTTCAACTGATTCTTTATCATTAGCATAGACCATATCAATGAAGAGTTCTTCAACTTGTTTTGATTGACCTTGACGATAAGAACGAGCAGTTCTTTGTTTCATTTCTTCAGATGACCAACCATTACGATCTAAGTGGATAACGGTGGTAAATTCTTGGAAGTTAAAACCACGAGCAAAAGGAGCAGTACAAGTCATGGTCTTAACATCAACGATATTAGCAATGATAATATCTTTAAGAACTGATTGAGCCCATTTAGTTTCTTCCTCTAATTGTTCAGGGGTCTTTTCTACAAGAACTTCTTTTTTAGCAGCATTTCTAAAAATTCTATCTTGTTCTGCTTTATCGGCAGTAGGATTCTTAGAAGTAAAGATTCTCTTTAATTCGCCATTACGATAAACTCTAATTTCATTGAGTAAGCAAACGACATGGGCGCTAGGCAAATTACTTGCTAGTTCCATAGCATTTTCAATAGCAAGGTTATTATCATCTGTGAAGTAAAGAGATTTAGTTCCTTTTTTATCTTGTTCTTTGGCGAGTTGGATAGAAGCATTAAGCTTAGGATTTCCCTCTTCAAGAATTTGTTTTTTAGAAACTTTGTATTTAGCCAATTCAGCATCTGAGATACGAGCTAAAGCTCTCTTAGGATTAGCACTAAGGTCATGCAAGAATTTAATTTCTTTAGCAAGTGAGCCTTGAGCTAAGTCTTTTAAGAGTTTCTTGTTTTCATCATTGATAGCGCCTCTTTCACTAGCAGATTGTGAATAGATTGCCAACATTTGTTTAATAGAGCTTTCTATTTGTTCTGCTTTCTTTGAATACAAAGTTTGTAATGCTGTGGGCATAACAACAGTATGGCTATTAGAGATAGGCTTCAACAATTTAGGTTGTCCTACTTTTTCATATTCAACTTGTTGCTTATCTGCAAAGTAGGCATTAGTTCTAACCCATGTATCAAACTCGCCTTTAACTTCAGGTTTAACGCCAACAAAACGACCACCTACAACATTAGCATATTTACGAACAAATTTATTTTGTTCAGCAGGTTTGCTAATATCTAAGCCCTTAGTTAAGGCAACAAACTTAAACAAGTCGGTAGGATCTTTTTCAATAGCACTACCTGTAAGTAGAACTTTTCTTGAGTGTTTTAAGCCTGATACTGCCCTACCTTTATCGCCCTTAGTAGCATAGTTAATTTCATCAAAGAACACAGCATAAAATTCAGCCTCGCCATATTTTTCTGTGACTTGAGCATTACCCTTAGCCATGCTCCAAGATGAATTTTCAGCTTTTTTGCCTTTATACCAAGTATCCATAAAATCATCATAAGAAATTTCAACGATTCTCTTAGCAACTTCATCAGGATTTTCACAAAAAATATTAACTGACTTTTGAACGAGATTGCCTACAAGAGCTTTAGGTTGAACAAATAAGAATTTTCTCTCTGTTTTTTCACCTGATTCTTTTTCTTTCTTTTTAGCCAACATAATAGCAGCAGTTGCCAACAAAGTCTTACCAACACCTGTATCAAGTGCCATAAGACCTGTGAAGTTATTAGCGTCAAGCCATGCAAGAGCTTCCATTTGTTTATTGTTGAGTTTAAAATCAGCATTATTAGCCAATTTAGCTTTAAACCCACCGATTCTTTCAGCAGAGTAGAGTTTTACATTATCCTCTTTAAGTGCATATTCTTTCTTTAAGAGATCTTTATAGTAGATGTCTAGTAAAGATGAAGCACTTGCAGATAAAGCACATGAACCTAATGCTGTTCTTACTGATTCATAAGATGATAAACCAAAAGTCCAGAATTGACGATTGGTATCAGGAATGAGTTGAACATCGGACATTTTTTTAGATAGCTGAAACATAGAATCTCTTTCAGCTTTAAACATATTGGTTTTACCTGGTATGTAGGGGATACCGAGATAGAATCTACATTTAGCTATCTTGTCTTCATTAGTAGTGGCACTTTTACAATCAGCATCTTGGGATATAGTGATGTAAGGTTCCTCCAAGTTTTCAACTTTTAATTCCCCATTAACGATAGATTCATATTTATTGACACGACCTTTGAGATTGAAAGTATAGGAACTACCTTCAATCATACGACCTTCAACATTGACAATATCTTCAAGGAAGTAGCCACGATATTTACCTGTGGTAATAACAATTCTTTCACGACCAACACTATCTTTAATCATTTGGGTTTCAATATTTCTCTTTAAAGAATATCGAGTGAATTTGTTATCACGATCCACATCACTAATTTCACGAACCTTAACATCGCCATAAACATGGGACATGGCTTCCTCATCTAATCTACTGACTTGATGAATAATCTTATTGGTTTTGATACCTTGACCACGAATACCGGGTTTAGCTTGAATTTGGGTATATTGAATTTCAGTGTTTAAGAATTTACCGAGAATACGACCATTAGCGTCTTTGAAAGATGTTTGATACTTGTATTCTTTTTTAGCTAAACCTGTCTTTTCATCTATGGTTTCAATTTCAACTTGTGAAGGCACAATCTTGGGATTATGCACAAGTGATCTTAAAGCATTGTATTTAGTGTTATATTCAGTAGCATAAGCTTTAAGTTCATTCATGCTTTCAAAACAGCCTTTATCGGCAAATTGGTCGCAATAGATTTTCTTAATCTTATTTTGAACTCTAGTTTCACCTGTTTCAGTATCAACGATAGTTTCTTTTTCACCTGGGTCGCTACCTACCATGAGCATATAAGGCCCAAATCTCAAACGACTTACGGACAAGCCTTCAGACACAAAATCTTTTTTAACAAGTGTTTCTTTAACTTGTGCTAGTTTCTTGTTAAATTCAATTTGTTCAGCTAAATCATCACTTGCTTCAGCAGTAGATTGTTGTGGTTTAGGAACAATAGAGAATTGAGAATAAAACACATGGGTAGTCTTATTATACTTTTCATCTGTGGTAATGGGCAAATTGATAGTAGCACAAATGAGTTGAATCATTTTACTAATTTCTGCAACAAGTTCTTTATAGAATGGTTGGATTACAAAATCCTCCCAAATCTTATTTACTTCAGAAATAGAAGCAGTTGAAGTGCTACCAATTTCATTAGCTTTAAAGAAATTACCAAGATCAGCTTTGATATGGTTGTCTATTTTTTTAATTTGTGGCAAGACATTCATGTGAATATTAGAAAGTTGAGAAGCTTCAACATTCCAATTATTATATTCAAAAGCGTCAATAAGCCATTTCATAGACATGATGTAATCAGGAGCGAGATTGAAAATAATCTTTTCCCCTCTTAAAGCTCGTTCAACTCTGTCTAACAAATAGTCATCAAGAGCAATAAGGATTTGATAGAGTCTTAAAATGCCGTAAGACTTTTTATTACGGCTAAACTTAGCCCCATATTGACGATAGAAAGAACCTTTGTATGGATTAAGAACTTTGTTTTTAATCCAATCATTTTGAGCCCCTATCTCATTTTTTACTTCACTCATAAAAAATACTCCTTTATATAAGTTTTCATTATATAAGTAATCATTAAAAAACTATTATCTTTTACCACCCAATTTTACCCATTCATGTTTTATCCCCTCTCCTCTACATAAAGGGGAGTCCTCTTTGCACCAATAGACTCGTTCCTCGCCCTTTCTTTTCTTTAAGAATTCCTCTGCTTGTTGTGCTGTGGATCTATCATTATATGGACCATAGGCTGCTCTCGGCATCCAGGGTCTATGCTCAGTGGTAAATCTTGCCCCACCTACAATCTCCCCATTATGTTGTCTTAACCTACGATAAAGGTCTTTTGTGCAACCTACATAGATGATTCCGGGTAGAGGTTTTCCTGTGCGAGAACAGGTTCTTTTTTTTATTGATTGAATGGCATATACCCACCACATAGTAATTCTCCCCATTTTAAGAATTTATTATATATAGGGGGAATAAATATAAATGAATTAAATCTCAGTAGCTTGTCCAAATGCTACTGATGTTGTCCCTCTTAAATAAATTTCCTCACCGTCATGTGAATCTAGGAACTCAGCTACGCCATCGGACAAGATAGCATTTTGAGCTGCTCCCTCAGTATCAATTTCAATCCAACTAGGTAAATCATCTAAACTACCTGTCAAAGATTCCCAATATGTAGCAGGACTCTCAGTAAGTTCTTGTGCAATCTTACTTGCAATATTGCCTACAAGCAATTCCCTAGCTTCTTTTTTCAAGGTGGCAAATGCTAGTTCAATTTCTTTAATCGCTACTTCATCATCTGAGGTCGCTGATAATTCTTGAAGTTCATTTTGAGTATCTTGAAAAGCTTCAATAAACTCTTGAATTTCAGTATCCTCATCAGCATAGGTAGCTGACAACTCAGCAATCATTTCCTCTGGACTAAGTTCTTTGATAATTTCCATAGCGTCCTCTTGTGAGATTCTCTTAATATCACTTGAAGCTACACTGAAATATTGACTTAACCAATTCATATCAAATTGGGTGGGATCTTCTTGAATCTTGTGTTCTACAAATTCAAGTGCTGAAGCTTCAGCGTCCTCAAATGTTTCAAAAACGATCCATTGAGATTCCCCATTTTGAGCAGTCCCTTGAGCCATTGTGACAACGATAGAATTTGTGTATTTACCATCTTTATAACAACGACCTTGACTATCTTTCATTAAGTGGTCAGTAGTGCAACCTAGTTGTTGGCATAAAGCAAGGATAGCTTTGTCTTTCCAACTGACTTCATCTTTAGCAGCTTTTTTCGCTATGAATTGACTAGCGATTTTTTTAGCGAGTAATGACATATCTTTAACTCCCTTTAAGAATTTTTGTATAGGTATCTATCCTATACCTATATATAAATAATAAACAAACTAGATTCTCACTACCAATAATACATTAAGAATTATAAACATCATAAAACTATAATGATAGCATAGCCATAACACTCCCCAAAAGATACTAAAACTTAATACTATAAATACCACATATAAAATCAGTCTTATGTCGGTGTCAAATTCATTTAGATCATTTAGGACTATTCTTAAATTCAAATTCCCTATGAGATAGATCAGATATAATATTGTATTAAGTTCAAACAAGTTCATTTTTTAAGCGACATATTCACTATGTTAAAGAGTAAAAATAAAAACATTACGATAGGGAAAGCTTGTGATAGATAAAACACTACTGAGAAAATAAAGAAAGCAAAAACAGATAAAAGAATAACCTTTATTGCCACTTCTTGCTTATCACCTGTTAAGTCTTTTTCTATATCCTTTTTAATACTAGGGAAAGCTAATAACAAATAAACAGCATAGAGAATAACATCAAGATAAAAGAACATCATCTATTATCCCCATCACCTTTAATGACCCCTCTATTCAAGCGATCATTTAACTTAGCAATGTTCATCTCAGCGATTGTGTTTAAGTCATATCCCACCCATTTTACAATGAGATATAATGACCATAGAACATCATTACAACGATTAAGAATTTTAGCTTTATTGCTATCATCTAAACTCTTATCTCCCCTAAGAACTTTTTTATAAATACCTGCCACCTCACCTGCTTCAAACACAAGACTCAAAATAGCAATTTGTAGTGATGTTTCATCATTTACCTTGTCCGCATACTTCTCATGTAATGCTGATAATTCAACATCAATTTCAAGTCCTAGTTCTCTTACCACCTGTGATAAATACCATAAACAATCCCCACTTTCTTTAGCAAGGTTTAAAGCAGTCTGAGAATCTTGACCTTGTTTAAGAATTTGTTTATAGGCATCAGCGACTTCACCTGCTTCATTGACTAAACCTAAAATAGTATATTCTAAAGCTGTTTCTTTTTTATACAATGCTGTTTTACTAGCTTGTTCTTGATAGTCTTTGAAATTCATTTTTAAACTCCTTTTTTGAACTTCTTATCGTTATTATATTATACAACATGAAAAATAACATAGTATGCGAACCCCCTAAATCTTTTATATTTCTCCCTTATGGTAGGAGTGATATATAAAAATGCAACAACTTAGCCTATATGAAATAGTATGTATATGTAGCTCAGTAGGCTATATCATAGCTGACACAATTCTTAATAAAATCAAACTAGACATCAGTAAAACTAATTCATCTATCTTATCTATGTTAGGTGGCGATATTGCTATCTGGGTTATAGCTGACCCTTACCCATTAAAAGACATAAAATGGGTTATCGCTAGTATAAGTAGCTTCCTATCTGTTTATATTATTGAATCCTTTATAGAGTTTAGAAAAAAGACTCATACAGATACGAGGATAGATGAAATTCTTAATATCGTAAGAAAGTTGGATAAATAAAAATGAGAATAGAAGAAAAGACCCTAGCTATCGTTTTACTTGATATTATAGGAAGCACTGCATATGTTCAAAAATTCGGTGATGTTAAAGCTGCTATGGTCTTTCAATTACATGATAGAATGGTTAGGGATTTAGTGTTAAGATTTAATGGTCAAGAGATAGATAGATCGGACGGCTTCCTATTGTATTTTGAAACAATTCAAGATGCTGTTAATTTTGGTTTATATTATCAACTCAATGTTCCTGAAAAAACTAAACTCCCTTGTCGTATTGGTATCCACTGGTCTAGTATTGTTGTCGTTCATCAAGACCCTAAATATGTTCAAGGTGGTGCTAAAAGAATGGAACTTGAGGGGGTAGGTAAAAACATATGTGCTAGAACTATGTCTTTATGTGGGCGTGGGCAAGTTCTCTTAACTAAGGACGCTATGGATCAATTTAAGAATTTAGGGGCAAATAACCAAACCCCTAAGAGTGCTAGATATAGTTTTATAGGAGCATATAAATTCAAGGGATTAAAACAATATTTAGGCATATATGCTATGGGTTTAGATAAAGCTAGTTTATCTATCCCACCTGATAGCGAAAAAGCTACTAGAATGGGTGGGATAAATGTTCTTACTATGAATGAAAAAGATGTCGCTTTTTACAACTATATCATTCAACTTGTCGGGTGGTTTTTTATAATTTGTTTAACTCTTGTCTTTATGCTCTTGTTATATCTCTTTTTTGACCCCGTGTTGAGAGAAGGCATATTCTTAAAATTAGGTATCCTAGTTCGAGAATGAATTATTCCTCATTATGTAATCTCCTAAGTTCAACTTTGATATAATAATCCAGATCTCGTTTTATACGAGAGAAATTGAGTATGGTATCAATAGGACTTTCAGGATTTTTCTTAGTTCCTATTTCCCTTATGTGATTACCTAAACTCTCTAAGTATTGGATTCTAATTTTCACTCTCTCCTCATAAGACAATTCAGGGAAATATCGATCTACTAAATCCCTATTCTGTTTCTTTAAATAATGATAATACTCTATCATCTCGTGATATTCTTTTTCAAGTAGCTCTACTGTTTTTTTAAAGTCTTGAAGTTTTTTGATTAGTGCTTTTGAATCTCTAATCTCATTTCTGTCTATCATGCCTAGATCTAAATAGTATTCAGCTGATCGTTTTTTTCTCATATTTTAATCCTTATTGGGTTATAGATAACATAGTATCTTTTATAAACAAGATATATATTCTTAAACTATATTAACTTCTTTGCCGTTTTTTCAAGTGAAGTATGACTACGAGTCGGATACAACCTAAGTTATTGATTTTATTCAATTCATCAAAAATCGTTTTTATTAAACTAAATTAAAGGGTTTGCCGATTTTAAG
>JACCDX010522162.1_pt1 | contig 21013 bp, 25 predicted proteins | sample 7449681 | NCBI WGS metagenome assembly JACCDX01 (sample SAMN15323450, study PRJNA562643) | freshwater metagenome | isolation source: river surface water | place: USA:Blue River Watershed | collected 2017-08-18
ATTGCTTTTTGCACAGGTAGCGGAACCATCATTCCACCGTGTTTTCTAATTTCTCGAATTCTTGCGATGAGCGAGCTGTCACCAACCAAGAATGCTGCGCGATAACCTGCCATTGAAGAGCGCTTAGATAATGAATGCACTGCAAGGATATTTGTGTTGTCACCGCCGGTTTGCGATAGGACTGAAACCGAATGTGCGCTTTGATCAAATTCGAGATAACACTCGTCGGAAATCAATACTGATTTATTGGCACGCGCCCATTGAATGCATGCTTTAACTTCATCAACGCTATGTACTCGTCCAGTTGGATTTGAAGGAGAATTGAGCCATGCTAAATCAGCCTGAGGCCAACTTTTTGCATCAATGGCAACCGGGACAGAATCTGCACCAGCAAGCACCGCACCCACGTGATATGTCGGATATGCAATTTCAGGAATTAAAACCGTTTGTGATTCAAGATAAGTTGGAAGCCAAGCAACTAGCTCTTTAGATCCAATGATTGGCAAAACATCAAAATCACCAGTTGCACCTAAGCGTTCAGTGGCCCATTTTTTAATTGCTGCACGAAGTTCTGGGGTGCCAGCAGTTACTGGATAACTTGGAGAGTTTGAAGCTTCACGTAAAGCCTGCTGAATGAATTCAGGTGTGGGATCTACAGGCGTTCCTTGAGACAGATCGATAATGCCTCGTGGATGGGAACGAGCTTTCTCACCATATGGCGCTAACGCATCCCACGGAAAATCTGGGAGCTGGGCACGCAATGGTTACTCGCTCTTTGGTGGACGGGCTGCGATTGATGCGTGGTCGGTGCCTGTTGGGCCAACCTTGCTGGCACCACCTGGTGAACCGATCTCGATAAAGAATTCTGTATTGACCTTGCCGAACTCTTTCCACACACCAGGAACATCATCTTCGTAATAGATGGCTTCTACTGGACACACAGGCTCACATGCACCGCAATCCACGCACTCATCTGGCTGGATGTACAGCATTCGATCGCCTTCATAAATGCAATCCACCGGACATTCTTCGATGCAGGATTTATCTTTTACATCGACGCATGGGTCTGCGATCACATAAGTCACGAGCTGCCTCCAAATTTTGGACAAGGTGTCTGGTGGGGAATTCTAACGCCAACTGTCGCTGCTGCGCGATATTTAATGGTGGGTTTATCGTTGTCTCATGCCAGAAGAGCTCGAAATTCAATTCACCGAACTCATCGGCTCACGGGTAAGCATCAGGCTGCATGAGCCTGAAGGGGGCTACCGTGACATCTTGGGTCATCTTGTTACCCCGTACTCATTGCGCAAAAAAAATGGCGAGTTAATCGAATTCTCTCATAGTGAGATTTTTGTCTGGAAGAAGGTGATTGAGAAAGCATGAAGTTGTATGACACTCAATCCCGTCAACTAAAAGAAGTTGATGTTAGCCAAGAACAAATCCGAATGTATTGCTGTGGACCTACAGTCTATCGCGATGCGCACGTTGGCAATCTTCGTACTTTTTTGTTATCGGATTTAATTGCGCGAGTTGTGCGTTTAAATGGTTCCACCCCATTGCTGATTCAAAACATCACCGATGTCGGACATATGTCTGAAGATTTTGTAAATGATGACAAGATGCTAAGTCAAGCAAAGTTAGAAAAGATTGATCCTTTTGAAATTGCCCGAAAATACGAGGCCAGATTCCATACTGATTTAGCTGCCCTTAACATTGAACCGGCGGCTGCATATCCACGTGCGAGTGAAAGCATCGACATGATGCTAGAACTCATTGAGCGCTTAATTGATGCAGAGTTTGCCTATGTTGGTTCTGATTCTTCGGTTTACTTTAGTGCTGAAAAATTTCAAAGCTACGGTGCAATTAGCGGCAACAGGCTTGATTCGCTAAAGCCTGGCCATAGATATGAATACACCGAAGATGGTGCAAAGCGTTTTCATGCTGACTGGGCCTTATGGAAAACCGCAGGTGATCGCAGTGAGATGGTTTGGGATTCACCGTGGGGAAAAGGTTTTCCTGGTTGGCACATCGAATGCTCGGCAATGTCGCTCAAACTTTTAGACGGTCATGTTGATGTCCATGTAGGTGGAATTGATTTGCGTTTTCCACATCATGAAAATGAACGAGCTCAATCAAATGCGCTCATTCATGAGGAAGCCGTGGATCTTTGGGTCCATGGTGAACACCTGCTTTTTGAAGGTAAAAAGATGTCAAAGAGTTCGGGCAATGTGGTCTTGCTTAATGATGTCATTGAGCGCGGTTTTGACCCCCTGGCTATTCGGCTTTGTTTTCTCGAAAACAAGTACCGATCTCAGATGGATCTGACTTGGAATTCAATCGAAGCCGCCGACGAGACTTTAAAGCGTTGGCGATTGAAGATGGCCCAATGGGAACTTGGTTCAGAAATCTCCTTTGATTCTGAAATTGAAGCCGCTTTCAACACTGATTTAGATACTTCTCGTGCAGTTATGCGATTGCGTGAAGTTGAGAAAAGCAGCTTGCAGAACAAGGGTTCTATCTTTCGATATGCCGATCAAGTTCTTGGCTTAGATTTAGACCGACCAATAGTGCAAAGAGTTTTAACGGCAGAAATGCAAAAGTTATTGGATGAACGCGCTTTGGCTCGAGCAGAAAAACGATGGAGTGATAGCGATCAACTTCGCGGTCAACTGGAAAATCTTGGGTTAGAAATTAAAGATACTCCGGATGGACAAAGCTGGAGCTAGAGTGGTGAAACAATTGCAATTACGATTGCAATAAATCCAAAGTTAATGAGAGAAACACCAATCGTGTCACCTTGTACTAAATACTCTTCATTAACGCCGGGAAAACCTGCTCGAAGTACTACTAAAGCCCAAGCGATTGAGGCAATAAACTTGTAAGAACGTTTCCCCCACATGCGCCCAGTTGCCCAAATTCCAAGACCAGTTGCAATTAGCGAAACAATTAAGCCGACGGGTGGATAAAAGCTGTAAATGAAAATAGAGCTTGCACCCAGTGCAGCACCAAATATGAGTGAGTAAATTGCTTTCATTACAGGGTAATTCCTGAAGTCAGATCTGTTTCTCGTCCATGTGAATCAAAAGGCCCACTCTTTGTGCCCTTAACTAAGGTGTAGTACTCATCGCCCCAAATTTGCAGTCCTAAATTATTTGATAGCGCAAAAAAAGGACCATCTAATGCGATCTGAGTTTCGTGTGCTTTCATGGCTGCCATTTTTGCATCTACATACTGGCTGCCATCGATCAAAGTTGTTACAAATTCATCATCCTTAGCAAATGGCAGGTCATCCACACTTTCTGCGCCGAAGAAATCCGAACCAATTTCCTTCATTTTTGTAATACCTTCTGCCAATACCGATTTTGGCATTGTGTTCCAATAAATCTTTTGTATCTGCCATTGAGATAACTCTGCTGCTCGCATTGCAACACGATGGGCCTGAATATGATCCGGGTGGCCATAGCCACCGATTTCGTCATAAGTAATCAAAATGTGAGGCTTAATTTCTTCAATTACTTCCACCAAAATATTCGCCGCTGAATCAAGATCAGCCTGCCAAAAAACATCTGGGCGATTATTTGGTTCTGTACCTATCATTCCGCTATCTCGGAATTTTATTGTTGGTGCACCCAAAAAACGATGATCTGAAATTCCAAGAGCTTTCATCGCATCAGCTAATTCAATTTCGCGATGGGCTCCAAGTTGATCTTTTTCACTACTTGCTAAATACGACAGTGATGGAACCAAGACTTCGCCTTCTTCGCCACGAGTACAGGTCACGAGCGTGACTTGAGCCCCACGATCTGCATACAAAGCCATAGTGGCCCCGTTATTGATGGTTTCATCATCAGGATGTGCATGCACGAGCAGGATGCGGAAGCCTTCATAGGAGCGGTTCATGATTGGTAATTCTGCCGTACGATTAGACCAATGAGTAACGTAGACACATCTAACAAGGCTCGCTTACCTCGTGATGAGCGACGAGCATTGTTGCTATCTGCCGCTCTTGAAGTCTTCACCACTGCTGGATACCACTCAGCGGCTATGGATGAGATTGCAGATCGTGCAAGTGTCTCAAAACCAGTTTTATATCAACACTTTCCTTCAAAGTTAGAGCTGTATTTAGCGGTTTTGGATTTACATATTGATTCTTTGGTTTTTGAGATTCAAAAAGCCATTGCATCTACTCCTGACAACAAGGATCGAGTGTTAGCAACAGTTGATACCTACTTCACCTTTATCGAAAGAGAGGGCGAAGCCTTCCGTTTACTTTTCGAGAGCGATATGAGCGTCGAACCACAAGTTCATGAACGTTTAAATCGAATGACATACGACTGCGCGGCCGCTGTAAGCGCGGTAATTGCAATAGATACTGGCCTATCAAAAGAGGCATCAATGCTTTTGGGTGTTGGAATGATTGGTTATGCGCAAGTAACTGCTCGTCACTGGCTCGAACGAGATAGCAAGTTAAGTCGACAGGATGCAGTTGCATTGGTTTACAACCTTATGTGGCGCGGCATTTCAGGATTTCCACGCAACTAAAATCGTTAGGATTAAATAATTATGGCAACAACATTTGCTGACCTGCCCCTGCGCAGTCAAACTATTGAGGCGTTGCATGCTCACGGTTTCTTAGCACCATTTGCTATTCAAGAAATGGTCCTGCCAATCGCTTTGGCAGATGGAGATGTAATCGGTCAGGCAAAGACTGGAACCGGAAAGACTCTTGCATTTGGTATTCCAGTTATTGAACGGGTCATCGCACCGCATGATCCAGAATGGGCCGATTTTGATAAAAAAGGTTTGCCCCAAGTTTTAATTGTTGTTCCAACACGTGAACTGTGTACGCAGGTAACAAAAGATATTGAAGAGCTTGCATCAAACCGTGGAATTCGTACCGTGGCGGTTTATGGTGGACGCGCATTTGAACCACAAATCGAAGCGTTACAAGCCGGAGTTGAAATTGTTGTCGGAACACCTGGACGCTTACTGGACCTTTCTAGACAAGGTCAATTGAAGCTAAAAGAGGTGTCGCGACTTGTTTTAGATGAAGCAGATGAAATGTTAGACCTTGGCTTTTTGCCTGATGTAGAAAAGATCTTGTCCAGTACACCAAATCGGGCTCAAACCATGTTGTTTTCAGCCACCATGCCTGGCGACATCATCGCGCTAGCTCGTCGATTTATGAATCAACCGATTCATATCCGCACACAAGATAGCGAAGATGAAGGCGCAGTTGTTACTCGAATCAAGCAGCATGTTTTGCGTGCACACGCATTAGATAAAATTGAAATGCTTGCCAGAATTTTGCAAGCTGAAGGTCGTGGACCAACTATGGTCTTCTGTCGCACCAAAAGAACCGCTCAAAAAACCGCTGAAGATTTGCTAGAGCGTGGATTTAAGGCAGCACCCATTCATGGAGATCTTGGACAAAGCGCACGAGAAAAAGCTTTGAGTGATTTCAAGGCTGGAAAATCAGATGTACTTGTTGCAACTGATGTGGCTGCACGTGGAATCGACATTGACGGAATTACTCACGTGATTAACTACCAATGTCCAGAAGATGAAAAAACTTATGTGCACCGAATCGGTCGCACCGCTCGTGCAGGCGCACATGGAATTGCAGTCACTTTTGTCGATTGGGATGAGCTTGCGCGTTGGAAAATGATTGATCAAACCTTGGCACTTGGTTTAGCTGAGCCTGAAGAAACTTATTCTTCCTCAGAACATCTCTACCAAACTCTGAATATTCCAGCAGGTTCTACAGGACGCTTGGTTAAGGCTAAGCCGGTAGCAAAAGTAGAAAATAAGGAAGCGCGACCAGTGCGTTCAAAACAGGAAGCGCCAAAACCGCGAACTGAACGAACACGTACGCGTACTAAGAAGTTTAAAGAGAGCTAAGCCGCAACAAAGACTCGGATTGCATCGACCAGCATTTGTACTGCGATTGCCGCAAGTAACAAACCTGCAATTCGAGCAACAAGGGTTACGCCCGATTCTTTAATCACCTTTAGGATCGTGGTTGATGCCATCAGCGCAATCGCGATAGCGATGTGAACCGCCACAACCGCTGCCGTTAGTCCTAATGCCATGGCAGTTGTATCAACTTGCTGGACGAAAATCATGGTTGCAACAATGGCGCCAGGGCCAGCCAAAATCGGTGTTCCTAGCGGTACTAATGCAATATTTGAATCACCATCATCGCCATGCTTCTTGGTATTTCCGGTTAATAATTCCAGGGCTACAAGGAGTAACAGAAGTGCACCTGCCGCCTGTAAGGCTTCCATAGAAATATTGAGGTAATTCAAAATTGCACGACCAAACAATGCAAAAATTGAAATGACCAGCAGTGATACCGCTGCGGCCTGAATCGCCAAGATTCGACGAACCTTTGGAGATTTATCTGCAACCAAGCCTAAGAAAATTGGCGTAGCTCCGGGTGGATCCATAATGACAAATAGCGTCACAAATGATTGAACTGCGAATGTAAGTGCACTGATGTCTTTCACGCTGAAACGACCCTTCGAGCATTGGCTTGAGATTCTAACTTCTCCCATTGTTCCCTATTGGTATGGTTTTCCGCTAATGAATTAAGTTTTCCGGTGCCGTGATAATCACTGCTTCCGGTAATTACAAGATCTAGTTCTTGCGCGATTGTTCGCAACATAGCTCTTTCATCTGGGTTTTGATCTCTGTGATCAACTTCGATGCCATTGAGACCAGCGGAAACTAATTCGGAAAAATCTTCAGGTTTTAGAATTTGCCCGCGATGGGATGCAAAAGGATGGGCAATTACTGCAACTCCCCCGGCTCTGCGAATCAAACCAATTGCCTCTGCAGGAGTCGGAGCCGCATGAGATACATAAAAACGTGATTCGTTGTGCAATAAATCTACAAAAGCTTCATCCCGAGATTTCACAATTTTCTTAGCCACTAAGGCATCGGCTAAGTGTGGCCTACCCATTGTGGCTCCTGCGGGCATAGCTTGTTCAACATCGTGAAGTGAAATATCGATTCCTTCAGCTCGCATTTTTTCAATCATCTTGCGCATTCGCGGAAGTCGACCATCGCGGGTTTCTTCTAGCACTTGCTGCATCTCTGCGTGGTTAGGATCAAAGAGCAAACCCAACATATGTACGCTCACGCCGTCATTAGTTAAGCATGATATTTCAGAACCCAGTGCTAACTTCAGCGAACCGCGAAGTGATTCGGTTGCTTCGGCCCACCCTGCGGTTGTGTCGTGATCTGATATTCCCAATACTTCTAAACCTTGCACGATCGCCTTGTTTACTAGCTCTCTAGGTGAATCGGTACCGTCACTACAGGTGGTGTGGGTGTGAATATCAATCATTCTTTACACCCCTTGTTCTGGTTACAACTAAAACGCATCCGATCAAAATAAGTACGATTCCTGGGATAACTCCGATAGGTGGTGTCTGATCTAACCACCAGGCCGCAAGTACGGCGCTTACTGGAACTTCAAAAAAGACAATCAGTGAAACAATTGCAGGTGATACTCGCTTGAGCGCTGAATTAAACATCGTATGCCCCAATAACTGAGCGCCAAGAATAAGGCCCAACAAAATCAACCATTCATTTGCTTCAAAGGAAAAGATTTCATTTCCTGCAATCAAAGCCATTGGTAACGCAGTCATTGCGCAAACAAAGTAGCAAACCGTTGTATATGTACTTGTCTCTAAAGTGCGTTGTGCTTTTGAGCCAGCAATCATGTATGCCGCAGCTAAAGCCGCAGATATCAAGGCAGCGATATCGCCTAAGAAGGCTCTGAATGAAATTGTTAGATCCACGCCAGAGACAAGAACAACACCAGCAAAGCTGACAATCATTCCGAGCCAAGCTTTTGAAGGAATATGTCCGCCACTAAACTTTACAAACAAAGCCGCAAAAATTGGCTGCAGCGCAACTAGCGCAGTACCAGCAGCAACAGTTGTCATGCGCATCGCTAAGAAGAATCCAACGAAGTGAAGTGCTAAAAGTACTCCGGCAATTACGGCCCACTTCATTCCGGCACGATCGCGTGCATGTCGCAAAGCAAACGGCAAAGTAATCAGGGATCCACCTAAATTGCGCCAAAAAATCAAAGTCAGGATTGGCATCGCACTCATTGCAATCAAAGGACCAGATGTTCCAATTCCAATGATTCCTAGACCCATTCGAATCAGATCAGGCTTAGCAGGTATTGCAGTATGTTCATTAATACGTTCGCCTGCATTCATAAGAGAAAGGTACCCTTAACCCATGAGCGGCAATCTCTTAAACCGAGTATTTCTCGCCCGTCTTGCTGGCACCGCGGTCTTTGACCCAAATGGTGACCCAGTAGGAAAGGTGCGAGATGCTGTCGCGACCCTGCGAACTAACAATCAGCAGCCACGCATTCTTGGATTAGTTGTTGAGGTTCCTTTGCGACGTCGTGTTTTCGTTCCGATTACTCGAGTTACTTCGATTGAAAGTGGCGCAGTTGTCATTACTGGTCTGCTTAACATGCGCCGTTTTGATACCCGTCCCGGTGAAGTCCTTGTTCTTGGAGAAATGCTGGATCGCTCAATCACTTTGCTTGAAACTTCAGAAGAAGTTGTTGTTGAAGATATGGGTATGGAGCAATCACGAAATGGTGATTGGTTAATTGCCAAAGTCCACATCATGCGCAAAGGCAAAGGTTTGCGTCGCAAAGGTGCAACATCAACTGTTGCCTGGGAAGAAGTCGTCGGTTTTGCAATCACTGAACAAAATCAAGGTGTGGCTAATCTGCTATCAACTTTGGCAAATCTGCGCGCAGCAGACCTTGCAGCGGTTCTACAAGACTTAGCTCCAAAGCGACGCATCGAAGTTGCCAGCGCACTAGATGATGAACGACTTGCAGATGTTTTAGAAGAAATGGATGAAGAAAATCGCGTTGCCCTGCTTGCAGAACTTGAAGGAGAACGTGCTGCAGATGTTCTAGGTGAAATGGATCCTGATGATGCCGCAGATTTGTTGCGTGAAGTTGGCGAAGAGCGTGCAAATGCTCTGCTAGATCTCATGGAACCTGAAGATGCTGAAGATGTTTTGCGATTAATGACGTACGAAGATTATTCAGCTGGTGGAATGATGACCACAGAACCAATTGTTCTAACCGCAGATTCCACCGTGGCTGATGCTTTAGCGGCGGTACGTCAGAAAGAGATTTCTCCGGCTCTTGCTTCTCAGATTTATATCTGTCGCCAGCCAGTTGAAACTCCAACCGGTCGCTTTATTGGTGTGGTCCACTATCAACGTCTGCTTCGCGAACCTCCATCAACACTGCTGGGTTCAATTGTTGATACTGATACAAAAGGAACTAATCCTGATGCAACTTTGCACGAAGTATCTTCGCATTTAGCAAGCTACAACATGCTTTCTTTGCCGGTTGTAGATGCAAACGAACGGCTTTTGGGAGCAGTCACCGTTGACGATGTTCTGGATCACTTACTGCCTGAAAATTGGCGACACGATCACCGCGAAAAATCACCAGTTTCTTTTGAAGCAGAAAACATTTAAGGAGGGTTAAAGATGGCACGCAATAGTGGTTTAGATACTCCACGCGAGACTCGACGTTCGCTTCGTCCGAATTATGACCCTGAAGCTTTTGGTCGCATGTCCGAACGTTTTGCACGATTCTTGGGCACTGCGCGTTTTCTTGTTTACATGACAATTTTTATTGCTTTTTGGGTTATCTGGAACTTTGCTGCACCTGTGAATTTAAGGTTTGATGATTATCCGTTTATTTTTCTGACTTTGATCTTATCAATGCAGGCATCGTATGCAGCGCCCTTGATTCTACTTGCCCAAAATCGCCAAGCAGATCGTGATCGAGTTCAACTTAATGAAGATCGTGAACAGAATGAACGATCCATTGCAGATACCGAATACTTAACTCGCGAACTTGCTGCGCTTCGAAATTCACTGGGCGAGGTTGCTACTCGCGATTTTGTGCGAACTGAACTTGCTGACCTGGTCGAGGATTTGGCTAAAAAATTACGTCGAGACACCCAATCGGACTCCGAGTAAAGACTTACTGCGCTTCATTAGCTTTTCAGCAACTTCTGAAATCGCAAGTGCAGCAGGTGATTGTGGATCGGCATCAACAATCGGTGCACCTTCATCCCCACCAGTACGTAGCGCGGGACTAAACGGAATCTTTCCAAGTAGCGGCACGTCAATGCCAACAAGTTGCGACAGACGGCGAGAAGTTTCTTCTCCCCCGCCTTCACCGAACAAAGAAATTGTGTCGCTGCAGTTAGGACATGGAAATGCCGACATGTTTTCAATAACACCAATGACATGTTGGTGAATTTGATGTGCAATTCTTCCTGCACGTTCAGCAACCTCTGCTGCTGCAATCTGTGGCGTTGTTACAACAACAATCTCTGAAGTTGGAATCAGTTGGCCTAACGAAATCGCTAGATCGCCAGTTCCGGGTGGTAAATCAATCAGCAGAACATCCAAATCGCCCCAATAGGCATCAGATAGCAGCTGCTCCAGCACACGATGAAGCAACGGTCCGCGATAAGCAACCGGATCAGAGCGTTCTGGTTTAAACATTTCCATGGAAACTGTTTTCACGCCATATGACTCGAGCGGGATAAACATTTGATCGATAGCCGTTGGGCGTTGACCCATAAGGCCCATAAGACGAGGAATCGAGTGCCCATAAACATCTGCATCCAAAATTCCAACAGTTAAGCCATTCTTAGCCATAGCAACGGCTAAGTTGGCAGTAACTGAAGATTTTCCAACCCCGCCCTTGCCAGATGCGATACCAATTACTCGGGTCAATGAATCAGGTTGAGCAAATGGAATGAATTTTTCGCGTCCACCTCGAACAACTTTCTTTACAAAATTTCGTTGCTCTTCATTCATGACACCAAACAGGAGATCAACATCTTTTACACCTTCAACTGATTGCACTGCACTTGTAATGTCTGTGCGTAAGCGATCTTGCATGGGACAGGCTGCAATCGTTAACAAAACCTTTAAGGAGACCGAACCATTTTTTTCGGAAAGATCTTCAATCATTCCAAGTTCAGTAATTGGATGACGAAGCTCTGGGTCATTAACCTTTGAAAGCGCTTCTGTAACTTGTTCCAGAAGGGTCATAATAAATCTGGATCAATCATCGCAGTTGGTTTCTTAACCTTAGGCTTAGGCGTATCTTCATCTAACAAATCTGAAATCTGCTTCTTAACAAAAGTTCTAGGGTTTAAATCTTTTGGCTGTAAATCTTCAAAACCTGGTCCTAGATTGTCTCGGAGCTCAGTAGTAGCTTTATTTGCTAAACCACGAAGCTTCTTCACCCATTGCGCAGCTTCAACTGCAACTTTTGGCAAACGTTCAGGGCCAACAAGAAGCATGGCAAGGATTGCAAGGCCCAGAAGTTCGCCAGCGCCTAGATCAAAGAACATTTCTGTAGCCTACGCCAATTACTTCTTTGCCGCGATCAGAGTCAATGACACAGTTCTTTCAACACCATCGCGTTTAAATGTCAGGCTTACTACATCACCAACATTCATGGAACGAACACTGACAATGAGCTCTTCGGGACTATTAATTGGCTTTCCATCCAAGGCAATAACAATATCTCCGTTACGCAAACCCGCTTTTTCTGCTGGGCTGCCAGGCAAGATTCCACGACCAGAAGTAGCTACTTGAGCTCCTTCCCCCATGTAATTCATATCAAGTGAGATTCCAATTACTGGATATGTTGCAACACCATTTTTGATTAACTGATCTGCAGTCTTTCGTGCTTGATTGATTGGGATTGCAAATCCAAGTCCAATTGAGCCGGTTCGAAGATCTGATCCCAACGATGCGATTGCAGAGTTAACGCCAATCACAGCTCCCGTTGAATCAACTAGTGGTCCACCAGAGTTGCCAGGATTGATTGCGGCATCAGTTTGTAAGGCGTTAATAAAAGAACTTTCATTGCTGGAATCCCCAGCTGTAACTGGACGATTCTTAGCGCTGATGATTCCTGTCGTAACTGTGCCAGAAAGTCCCAAAGGAGAACCAATTGCAATAACTGCATCTCCAACTGCAACTAAATCGCTATCACCAAATTGCATCGCCTTTAAACCAGATGCAGCAATTTTTAGGACCGCTAAGTCGTAAGAAGCATCTCGCCCAATAACTTTTGCCGAGAAAGTACGCCCGTCATTGAGCTTTACTCTGATACTTCCGCCTGATTGTGCTGCAGAACTAATGACATGGTTATTAGTTAAAATGTAACCATCGCTATCGATAAAAAATCCTGATCCAGTTCCGGCACCTGTTAGTGAACGAGTTTGAATCGAAACAACTGAAGGCAAAACTCTTTGGGCAGTTCCAGCCACAGAATCTGGGGCACGTTCGATTGTGCTTGTTGATGAAACTAGATTGACTCGATTAAAAAGTGAGGCACCTGATGCGTTAACTCCCAAAATTCCACCTGCAGCGCCAGCCAAAACTGCGATCAGCGCAATCGAGCCCTTCGAATTTTTCGAGACTGTGTTTGCCTGCCACCAAGGGGCAGGAGCAGGGGCAACTTTTTTACGTGGAAAGATCATGGCGCTATTTTGCTACAACTTTGTTGCTATCAGTAATCCATCGCCGACTGGGACCAAAGAACTCACCCAATGATCGGTGTCATTCTTAATGATTTTCCCAGTATCGCGCAGGGCAACGGTGCGTGGATCACGCTGGGCTGCATCGCACACTTTCCCTCCACCGTAATAATTGTCAATTACTAATGCCCCGCCGCTACGCAGAATTCTGTGCGCTTCATTGATGACATAACTCAAGTCTTCAGGGTTATGGCGAACAACGACTAAGTCATAGGCACGGTCAGTTAGCTTTGAAATTACTTCTAGGACTGAGTTTGTAATTAAGCGGTATCGACTTGGTGCGATATCAGCATCTGCGAAAGCAAGTTTGGCAATCTGTGAATGCTCCATCTCGTCATCAATGGAAGTCAAAGTTCCACTTGGAAGCATTCCGTCAAACAACCACAAGCTACCAACACCTGAACCTGTACCGATTTCGACTACTGATTGTGCTTTCAAAGTCGATGCTAAAAATCTTAGAAATGCACCAGCACCAGGAGTTGTATCTACTGTGCCTAATTCAATGCCACGGGCTCTTGCTTGAGATTTGAAATGATCTTCAGCAATGAAATTCTCGGCGAAGGTATGTGGATCTACTCTCATGACAACGAGGTTATCCATTCAGTAAGAAGGCGTACTCCGAATCCTGTTCCACCTTTTGAATTTTCGCCTGCATCAACTTCGCTGCGCGCAGTTCCTGCGATGTCTAAGTGAACCCATCGTCTTGTCGATGTGAAATTTTCTAGGAAAAGTGCTGCAGTAACTGAACCAGCTGAGAACTTACCTTTATCTGCGGTGTGATTGAGATCTGCAATGTCACTTCGCAATGCTTCCTTGTAGTCATCAACTAATGGCATGTGCCAAACACGATCACCGGTTGCATCTCCTGCTTTTGACAGCGCGGCAGCTAAAGCGTTATCGCGGGTGTACATAGCTGCATACTGGCGACCTAAACCAAGGGTTGCTGCTCCCGTTAAAGTTGCAATATCAAGTAAGTAATCTGGATCTAAATGAGCATCGGCATAGGCCAAGCCATCTGCCAAAACTAGTCGTCCTTCAGCATCGGTATTAATTACTTCAACTGTTGTTCCACCGTAGTGTTTGATGACATCACTTGGTCGTTGAGCTGTGGCAGAGATAGCGTTTTCAGCCATCATCATCAAAGCGGTTACTTTGACATTTGGCTGCAATTGTTCAAGAGCTGTAAGTGTTCCAAGGATTGCCGCAGCGCCAGCCATGTCACTTTTCATCGCCATCATCGTGTCATAAGGGCGCTTTAATGAAACTCCACCAGTGTCAAAGGTGATTCCTTTGCCCACTAAAACAACATGTGGCAAAGCATTAACAGACTTCTTCTTAGATTTTGGTTGATACGTAACTTGAATCATGCGTGGTCCTGGCTTCGGTGATGAGCCACCGACTGCACGCAATCCGCCAAACTCTTTCAGCGCTGTACCTGCAAAAATTTTTACGGTTAAACCGGTTCCTTTTGCACACTCTTCTGCTTGCTTACCCATCCAAGCCGGTGTTTTGATGTTTGCAGGAGTGTGAACTAAATCGCGGGTCGTGCAGATGGCTTGTGCAATCGCTGCTGCATCTTTAACAATCTGGGCATCTTTGCTTACAACAAAAATTGTTGGCTCTTCTTTTTTCTTGTCAGTCTTGAGATTCCAGACCCAGGCCCCAAGTGCTGTCGAAATTGCAAAGGATTTAATCTCTGTGACAACGCATGCAGAAAATACTGTTGTGTTTTTTCCTCGCACCTTGCGACCAACAGCTGCGCCAGCTGCACGCGCTGCAGAACCACTTTGATCCCCAATTGCAACTAAAAACAAGCGATCGGTTTGAGAATCTTCAGCGCTAACTGGAATTTCAAAAAGTTCTCCAGCTTTTCCAGTTGGTGCAAAAAAAGTTAATTCATCAACAAGGTTCAGGCCAAAATACTTTTCAATCTGGGGTGCAATAGGTGATATAAATTCAAAGTCGCCGGCTGAGTTTTTAATGAAGCCAAGAGCGATTGAGTGAGCACTTACCGCCTTTGAAATCTCAAAGGGTGCATACTGAGGTAGCGCTGACATGATTGGTAAGGCTAGTGCCTTTAAATCTAAATTACTTCTTAACGAGAGCTACAGCTGCGTGAAGTGCTGCGCTGAGGTTATTTGCTTCTTCGGCGTTCATTTCGACAACCAAACGGCCGCCGCCTTCGAGAGGAATTCGCATTACGAGGGAACGAGCTTCCTTCGTGACCTCCATTGGACCATCACCAGTGCGGGGTTTCATGGCTGCCATGGGAAGACTCCTCTAAATCGTTGGTACTGCTAGGTGTGAAGCAAGGGGGTAAGTATCTCGCAGAATCAGCCTGAGTGCGAATTCGAGGTTGGGCTACATGCCCAGAATCGCGCTCAATCGGGCCTTACCCTGGCGAATAATTGCCTCAACGGAGCGCTCTGGAACTCCAAGGATTGCAGCAATATCGGCGGCGCTCATCGACTTCAAATAATGCATGGTCAAGATGATGCGCTCTTCTTCCGGTAACGAGGCAATAGCTTGCGCCAGTGTTTGCGGTTGCTTGCCCATGAGGCAACTTTACTTCCTTTGCTGCAACTGGCGGCGTAAGGCTGACAAAGAGATGCGTACTCCTGCGTACAAACCTGGTGCAATAAGTAGAAATAGCGCTCGCGGAGCAAGGACTTCTTCTGACCAATCAAACCGTGTCGTATTTGGTGTGATCGCAGTTAATTCAAAACGTCCCGTGCCCTTAATTATTTTTCCTGTATGAACAACATCGCACACGGTTGGTGGATTCCATGCAGTCACAGTCATGTAATCCATGATTCCAAATTTTCCGATACCGGTAAAAGCTGCAATTGAGGTTCCAACACCTGAGCGAATTTCAGAAGTAACTTCAACAGTGGTTTGAAGCATCCATTCACTTTGTGATTCCCAGTCAGCCAATGCATCCCAGACTTTTTGAATTGGAGCATCAATAACCAGACTCATGGCAATGTGATTGCTTCTCATGATTGACATGCTCGCAATGCTTCATCGACGGTGGTTGTCCATTGAACAATTTCGCGCATTCCTGGCTTAATAAACTTTTCATCTTCTAAGTGAACAATTAATTCATGTAAAGGTGCATAAATTCCAAATGGATCTAAAATTACGACTGGCTTTGAATGGAACTTCAAATAATGCCCAACCCAGATTTCAAAGAACTCTTCCAGTGTGCCTGCACCACCAGGTAGCGTCACAAACGCATCTGAAATGTCTGTGATCATGTGCTTACGTTGTCCCATAGTTTCAACAATATGTAATTCATCATTGTCGTGATCGGCGAATTCAATTTCAACTAATGCTTGTGGAATAACACCGATTGTCTTTCCCCCAGCAGCACGCGCTCCCCTGGATACCGCCCCCATCATTGAAATGTGTCCGCCACCTGTGACTAATTCATGTGAACTGGAAGCAATTCCCTGCCCCAACTCGTAAGCAAGCTCTACATACTTGTTATCGATCGCGGGTGAGGATGAACAAAAGACGGCAATACGCATGCGGCTAACAATAGAGGCTAGGCTTGGGACATGACGACCATCGCATCTGGCCACGGAATCGCAACTATCGCAAAGGGTGTAACCCTGGATGTTTGGTTTCCATCCCCTGCTTTATCCCAACTTTCTGGATCAGTTCCAGCTGAACTATCCGCACTTGTCGGCAACGATGCAGCTCGCGGAGTTTCTCGTGAAGTCGTAAGTATTGAAATTGATATTTCAAAAGCACCAGCTAATGCAGCCGATGCGTACTTGAGACTGCATCTTCTCTCACATCGACTCGTGAAACCACACGGGCTGGCACTTGATGGGATTTTTGGAATTCTAAGCAATGTTGTTTGGACTTCAGCAGGACCATGTCCGGTTGAAGATTTTGAAATTACTCGTGCACGTTTGAAAGCTACACATGGGCATGTCAGTGTGTACGGCGTCGATAAGTTTCCTCGAATGGTTGATTATGTAGTTCCTTCAGGTGTTCGAATCGCCGATGCCGATCGTGTTCGACTAGGTGCGCACTTGGCTGCAGGTACAACAGTGATGCATGAAGGTTTCGTTAACTTCAATGCAGGAACGCTTGGAACTTCAATGGTTGAAGGAAGAATTTCAGCTGGTGTGATTGTTGGGGACGGAACCGATGTCGGTGGCGGTGCATCAATTATGGGAACCCTCAGTGGTGGTGGCAAAGAAGTTATTTCAATTGGTGAAAAGTGTTTGCTTGGCGCTAACTCAGGCTTGGGGATTTCATTAGGTGATAACTGCGTGATTGAAGCTGGTACTTATATAACCGCCGCGGCCAAGGTTAAGTTACCTGATGGCGAAGTTGTTAAAGCTGGAACACTTTCAGGAGCAAGTAACTTGTTGTTCCGCAGAAACTCTTTGGATGGCGGCCTTGAAGTAGTTTTAAGGACTGGGACTTGGGGTGGGCTCAACAGCATTCTGCACGCCAACTAAATCAAAGTAGGCAGAAGGAATTCTGGTTCGGCTTCTAAAGGTTTCACCACGTAGTGTTTTTTGAATTCCTGCACTTGAAGTTGCTCTAATTGTTGCAACAGTTCCGCTTAAATTCTTAGAAACAATCTCTAGCGAAACTACATCAGGCAGCGCAAAGGCAAGCGCAGCTGATGCTTGGGAAATTGAACGTTTCCAACTAAAGAAGTTTGGATTTAGTTTTGGGTCTTGGCTGCCAGGATCAGGGATGATTTGTGTATATGTTCGCTCACTTCCCCAAGCGTTCAGAGCAGTTTCGGTTAATCCACCAGTTGAGCTCCCAAAATATGCCGCGATAGGTAAGTTGTTTTGGGTCAGAACCAAACCTGCCGTGTTAGTGACAGCGGTAACCCAAAACTTGCCCCAGTTCCTTTCAGTTTCTTTGGCAAAACCGAGAAACTTTTGATCAGATATTTCGCCATATAAGTCGCAATCACATCGTGCTCGATAGATGCCAGCTTTGTTAAGCGCATAGGTGCGTGAGGCGATTGCTTGTGCTTCTAGCGCTGCCATAGGCCAGGAAGATGGAACTTCGCTAATTCCCCATAAATACTCATCAGCTAATCGAACAGAATTAGTTATCTCTAGTCGATAACCCAGCGTCGAAGCTTTCACCGCTCTAAATTGCATCTGACCGTATCGATACCTTGTTGTTACAGATGAATGAGTCAATGAAACAACGCCATCAACACCTGGCAGGTAACGCGTTCCACTCCAACGGACTGTGAACACTCTATTTCTTGGCAAACTTGTGGTTTTTCTTCCAACAACAACACTTGGAACAACGGTGGAACCAAGAATAGAAAAGTTCAGTGAACTTCTAACTGGCACAATTGCAAGAGGTGCGACATCTTGTGCATCACCAATGTCCCCATTAAAGATTTGAATAGTTGCATCAGGTGTTGCAGTTGCAATCCGTGCAGTGCTTAGTAGATGACCAACATTTACTCGCAGGATCTTTGAATCATCCATGGGTTGAATCACGACATCTTTGTAATAGTAATTCAAGATCGCAGTAGCAGTTTCACCTGCAAGAGCTTTGGAACGGGCGCCAATCTGACTCAGTCCTACTCCGTGACCGTATCCGGCACCTGTGATCGCAAACTCCGTTGGCACTTCTACCGCAGATGCTTGCGGCGGAGTAATTGCAACTAAAGCCAAAAGTAAAACGAGCGGCTTAAACATCCTCATCAATTGCGGCACTCTTTCCAAGATGTAAAAACTCTTGATAGGCGTCGATTACTTGATTTGGTTCACCACGTTGAATCAACTTGCCCTTATGCAACCAGGCAACATCATTACAAGTTTCGCGCAGAGTTTGCATTGCATGGCTTACCAGGATTAATGCGCGGTCATCACTTCTTAACTCTTTCACGCGATTGAGGCTTTTTTCTTTAAACTTTGCATCACCCGTGCTAAGTGCTTCGTCGATAATCAAAATATCTGGTCGAACTGTTGCGGCTACTGAAAAAGCTAAACGTGCGTACATTCCCGATGAATAAGTTCGCATCGGTGCATCTATTGCATCTCCGAGCTCTGAAAAGTCAGCAATTTCATCGAAGTGACCTTCGATTTCTTCGCGCGACATTCCTGCAGCTAAACCACCCAAAAAGACGTTATCTCGACCAGACATCGATGGATTAAATCCAACGCCAAGTGCTAACAAGGTGCTTACTGATCCATATACCTCTATGCGACCCTGTGATGGAGGCAAGATTCCGGCTACACAGCGCATTAGAGATGACTTTCCCGCACCGTTAGTTCCAATTACACCCAATACTTGTCCATATTCGACATCAAGATTTATGTCATCAAGTGCCCGAACAACGCGAGTTTGTTTACCACCACGACCTAGTGCCTTAACACGTGCCTTTAAAGTTGGTCTGCGATCTATCGCGGTTGTGTAAGTAAGACCGACGTTTCTAATTGAAACGGCGATCTCCTTTGTTGCATGAAGGTTAGAGGCGGACAGCGAACTCACGCTCCCTAGATAAGAAGAAGTAGGTACCAATAAAGAAGATTCCTGTTGCCCAGGCTAATCCCTGAAGCATGCTTGAGGTTTGAGGAACTTCACCCTGGACTAAAGCACGTGACCAAGAATCCAAAATTGGAAACAGTGGGTTAACAATCTCTAGCGCCTTCAAGCTTGGATTTAATGCAGATGCTTCGTACAAGATTGGAGATAAATAAAGAAGCGTTCTCGTTAGATACGGCAAGAAGCTTGCGATATCTCTGAAGTAGACATTGATGCAAGAAATTGTGATTGCAAGTCCTAGTGCAAGAAAAACGGTAATCAACAGGACCGGAATAGCCCACAACATTTCAATGGTAAATGGTGAACCCATAATTGCTTTAATGACTAAAAAGACAATTAATGTTGGAACAAACTTAAAGATAGCAATTACTACCGCAGAAATTGGCAACATGATTCGTGGAAATGCTGTATTCAAAATTAGTCGCTGTCCAGCGGTAATTGATTTAACGCCGCCAGTTAATGAATTAGCAACTAAGTAAAAAAGGAAAAGACTTGCAGTTAAGTGCACATAGCGCGAACCATCTGTTGTTCCACCGATGATCACGATCAAAATAAAGTAGACGCCTGAAAGCAATAGTGGATTTAGGACAAGCCACAACTGCCCAAAAACCGAATCAAAGTGCTGTTCGCGAAGTTCAGATTTGGAGTACTCGGAGATAAATGTTCTACGGGACCACAGTGATTTCCAGTATTTCCCGAGTTTAGGTAGGCCAGCTCTAAATGGCTCATAAACCTGCAATGGGGTACTCACGGACGCAAGGTTACCGCAGGGGCTAGTGACTTCGGCGAAGTAAGAAAACCAAGCCCCCAAGAAATGTGCATTGTGAGCAAAATTGTTGGCAAACAAAGAATCTCACCCATGCTCTTACCAATTATTGTCGATGCTCCCAGGATAAACACTGAATAAACAAGTGCAGGGATAAAGAAAATTGGCGAAAGCAGCGCCCCACAAAGAATCGATAAAGATGTTGCAATCACAGTAAATGGTGGAGCTAAATATCGATAGTTGATACTTCCCTGATGTCTTCTTGAAACAACGCGGCGCCAGCGACCGTATTCGAAATACTGTTTAGCAAGGGCTTTGATTGTGGAACGTGGACGGTAGGTAACTATCAATCGTGGATCAAAGTAAACGACGCCACCTTTTTCGCGCAAGCGAAAATTAAGTTCCCAATCTTGTGCACGTATAAATCTTTCATCGAACCCGCCTACTGCAAGTAATGCTTCTTTTCTAAAGCACCCTAAGTAGACGGTGTCAGATTCACCCGCAATTCCACCAGTGTGAAACTTAGATGCGCCGACCCCAAGAGGACTGCGCATTGCCCTTGCGACACCTCGTTCAAAAAGGGAAACGCCTTCGGCTGCCATGATCCCGCCAACATTTACAGCACCTGTTTGACTAAGAACTTGAAAGGCAGTTTCACAATAATCAACTGGAATCTGAGAATGTCCATCAACTCGAACGATGATTGAATATCGAGCTGCAGCAATTGCAAGGTTTAAGCCTGCAGCTGTTTTGCCAGTTGGATTTTCCACAACGACAACGCGAGAGTCTCTCGATTGCATCGATTTGGCGATTTTCATCGTGTCATCCTGCGAAGGACCAACCGCAAGAATTACTTCGATAGCTCCAGAAAAACTCTGCGACAAGATCGAATTCACCGAATCTTCGAGATACTTTTCCTCGTTCAGGACAGGCAGGATGACCGAGATTTCTCGCTTCGGTGAGCCATATAACGTGTTCGCTGATGTCGACATAACGCGTACACGCTATCGCTCAAGTACTCTCTGACAGTGAAATCAACGCGGGCAATTCGGATTATTAC
>JACCDX011825429.1_pt1 | contig 21008 bp, 18 predicted proteins | sample 7449681 | NCBI WGS metagenome assembly JACCDX01 (sample SAMN15323450, study PRJNA562643) | freshwater metagenome | isolation source: river surface water | place: USA:Blue River Watershed | collected 2017-08-18
CGCGGCGCGGGCTGGCACCTGGCCGCGCGCTGAGCGGCGCGGCCGCAAAAAAAGTTCAGGTGCCGTTGTCCTTTTGCGCCGCTCGTTCGGCCCACGGAGGTCAACGCATCGCAACTCACCATGTTTTCCAGCCCGCGCGCCCTGCCGCTCCGCTCTTCCCGCCTGCGCAACCACCCGCTTGCCGCCGCCCTGCTGGCTGCGGGGGTGCTGGTGTCCGCCCACGCCGCCGAGACGCCCCAGCGCGCACCGACGGCCGCCGCCAACATCCGTACGTATGACATCGCACCCGCGCCGCTGGCCCAGGCGCTGAACCGCTATGCAGCGGAGGCCGGTGTCGTGCTGGCGTTCGATGCCGCACAGCTTGCCGGGCTGACCTCACGCCGCCTGACCGGGCGCTTCGACGTGCCAGGCGGCTTCGCAGTGCTGCTGGCAGACACCCCGCTGGAAGCCGTGCCGTCGCCGTCCGGCGGCTATCTGGTGCGCAGCCGCGTGCAGCCCGCCGCGCCGGCTCCCGCCCCCGATCTGGCGGTCGACAAGGCGCTCACCCAGCCGCCAGCGGGCGTGCTGCCCTTGGTGTCGGTCGTGGGCACCCAACCCGCCAGCGTCAACACGCTGGACCGCACGCTGCTGCGCGGCCTGGCCACGCTGAACGGCGACTTCACGAGCCAGCTCAAGCTCAACCCGCATGTGCAGTTCGACGAGTCGCAGCTGTCGTCGGCCACGGGCGGCGAGATCGCACCGGCCGAGATCTCCATCCATGGGGCCAAGCCCTACCAGAACGAGATCCTGCTGGACGGCATGTCGCTGATGAACGACCTGGACCCGGGCAACAAGATCACGCCGAACAGTGTGGACATGGTGCCGGGGTCGTCACAGGCCCAGGCCATCGACAGCAGCCTGCTGTGCGAAGTGACGGTGCGTGACTCCAACGTCTCCGCCGAGTTCGGCCGCTTCACCGGCGGCGTCGTGGACGCCAAGCTGTGCTCGGCCCGCAAGCGCCTGGGCGGCAGCGTGGCCATGGGCTACACGTCGTCGACCTGGACGCATGTGTTCATCGACCCGGCGCGCCGGGAAGCGTTCGAGGACTCCTCCACCGCCGACCTGCAGCCCAACTACCGCAAGCGCAATTACCGCGCCACCGTCGAGGCGCGGCCCACGGCGGACTGGGGGTTGCTGGTCAGCGCGGCACGTCGCACGTCCGACATCCCGCTGCGCGCCTTCACCACCGCCAACGACGGCACCAGCGCGCCCCGTGAAATCACGCAGACGCGCACGCAGGACATGCTGATGGCCAAGGCCGACTACACCCCCGCGGGCGGCACGCACAAAGGCGACCTGACGCTGGTCTACGCGCCGTCCAACAACACCTACTTCAAGGAGGACTACCGCGACAGCGAATACACCATCCGCACCGGCGGGCTGAGCCTGTCGGGGCGCTGGGAGTCGGCCTACGACAACCTGCGCCTCACGCAGCAGCTCACGCACAGCCGCAACGAGCAGTCGCGCCGCAGCGATACCGACTACTACCGCAACTGGCGCTGGTCTACCGACAAGAACTGGGGCGACCCCGGCACCAGCAACGCCGCCAGCGGCGAAGGCTCTTGGGGCGACGTCGATCAGTTCCTGGCCACCACGGGCTACTCGCTCAAGGCCGCCCTGCGCCCGCTGCAGCTGGCCGCCGCCACGCATCGCGTGACGACCGGCTTCGAGCTGCGCCGCCAGAACGCCGACTACGAGCGCCTCAGCGTCAACCGCTACTACCTCACGGTGCGAGACCTGCCCACCACCGGCGCCATGTCGCGCTGCCAGTTCGCTGATGGCAGCCTGGACAGCGAGGCCTGCTCCGCCACCCCGACGATCAACAAGACCGTGGGCCAGTACTTCGGCCGGCTGCAGACCTACACCACCGGCCGCTTCGAGGCGCAGGCCGAGAGCGGCGCGCTGTTCGTCGAAGACAACATCGGCTGGCAGCCGTTCTCGCTGCGCGTGGGCCTGCGCGCCGACCGCGACACGCTGACAAAGAAGACCAACCTGGCGCCGCGCACCCAGCTCAACTGGCTGCCCACCGACGCCGTGGCGCTGGACGTGGGGTTGAGCCGCTACTACGGCCGCAACCTGTTCGCCTATGTGCTGCAGGAGAAGATCAACACCCTGCAGACCGCGCAGACCCGCACCGGCACGCTGACCTGGGGCACCGCGACGCAGGCCAAGCCGCTGAACCGGCTGGAGAGCCTGAAGACCCCTCACGACGATGAGGTCAGCACCGCGCTCACGCTGGAGCCGGCCTGGCTGGGCGGCGCGCTGAGCCTGCGCTTCACGCACCGCCAGGGCAAGGACCAGGTCGTCAAGCGCCTCGTCACGAAGCAGACCGACTGCAACAGCAACCAGTGCTTCATCTACACCAACGATGGCCGCAGCACGACGAAGGACTGGGCCCTGAGCTGGGCCAGCGCCGCAGCCGCCAAGACCGGCCCGGTCGTCACGCGCACCTGGGTGGCGATCAGCAAGAGCGACGTGCGCGCCAACGCTGCCGGCTACGAAGACCCCTTTGGCAGCACGCAGCTGGAAGACGCCATCATCCAGTACGACGGCAGGTTCATGCGCTACTCCGAGCGGCCGGCCGACAACTACAACCGGCCCTGGACGCTGCGCATCGGCGCCGTCAGCACCGTGCCGTCTCGCCAGCTCACCGTCACCAACCTGCTGCGCCTGCGCGGCGCCTATCAGCAGGTGCTGCGCAGCGGCACCACCACCTACGAAGGCGCCACCGTGGATGTCTATGCGCGCACGCCGCTGCCCCGCGCGTTCGGCATCGACACCGTCATCCTGTGGGAGCCACGCATCCGCGCCGACCAGCGCCTGAGCCTGAAGCTGACCATCGAGAACCTGACCAACCACCGCAACACGATGACGGTCAGCAACACCTTCGCGTCCTATGAGCGCGGCCGCTCGGTGGCGGTGGAAGCCGGCGTCGACTTCTGATGACTATGCAGCTGCTTCGATGGATGACGGCGGCCCTGTGTGCCGCCGCGATGACCGGCACGGCCGGTGCCGACGCGACCGACGACTGCCGCCGCCTGCTGGCCAGTGCGGGCAGCACGGGCAGCCCGGGCAGCGACGCCGACGCGCAACGCCGCTGTGCGGTGGCCGTCTACCGCGGCCCGACCGCTGGCTGGCCCAGCCCGCATGTGGACGCAGGCGTGACCTGGCAGGAACTGGCGCCGCGAACGCCGCTGCCCGCGCAGCCGCCGGCCTGGGTCGCGCTGGGCGAGCAGCTGTTCTTCGATCGCCGCCTGTCCCGTGACCGCGACATCAGCTGCGCCAGTTGCCACCAGCCGCACCTGGGCTTCGCCGACGCGCGCAAGGTCGCCCTGGGCCACCGCGGCGCGGCCGGCGCGCGGCAAACGCCGCACCTGTACGGCGTGGCCTTCGTGCCGCAACTGATGTGGGACGGCCGGGCCGCCGACCTGGAAACGCAGGCGCTGATGCCCATCGCGAACCCGATCGAGATGGCGATGGACCTGCCGGCGTTGCAACAGCGCCTCAGCACCGAAACCGACTACCCCGCCCGCTTCGACGCCGCGTTCGGCCCCGGCGGCGTGACGCTGCGGCGGCTGGGCGAGGCGCTGGCCGCATTCGAGCGCCGCATCGAGGCGCCGCGCACGCGCTTCGACGAGTTCATCGAAGGCCGCCGCGACGCGCTGACGCCGCAGGAACTGCACGGCCTGCATCTGTTCCGCACGCAGGCCCGCTGCATGAACTGCCACAGCGGCCCGCAGCTCACGCAGCACGAGTTCCACCAGATCGGCATGAGCTTCATCGGCCGCCGCCAGGAGGACCGCGGCCGCCAGGCCGTGACGACGCGTGCCCAAGACCTCGGCGCCATGCGCACGCCGTCACTGCGTGGCGTGAGCCGAACGGCGCCCTACTTCCACCAGGGCATCACGCCCAACCTGCACGGTGTGCTGGAGCTCTACAACACCGGCATGCCACAGCCGCCCAAGGGCCATGCGAAGGCGGCCGAGATCCCGCCGCCGTCCCCGTTGATCCGGCCACTCAAGCTGACGCTGCAGGACATGCAGGATCTGGAGGCCTTCCTGAACACCTTGTAGCCACCGCGCCGGCTCCTACCCCTTCAACCGATTCCGCGCCCAGCGCTCCTGCGCATTGAAGAGATGCACCCGCATCGCGGCCTGCGCGGCGAGTGGGTCGTGGGCTTCGAGGGCGTCCAGGATGCGCTCGTGCTCGCGCAGCGCGTCTTCCCAGTTTTGCGGCGTGTCGGCCAGCGCGCTGAGCTGCAGTGACATGGGGCTGTAGCGCCCGTTGAAGAGCTCTCCGACGAGGCGCTCCAGCACCGAGTTGCCGGTCAGCGCGGCCACGGCCAGGTGAAAGCGGCGGTCGGCGTCCAGCGCCGACCTGCCGGCAGCGATGGCGCGGCGCATCTCGTCCACTGTCGCGCGCACCGCGGCCAGGCCTTCGACAGTCGCGCGGGCGCTGCCTTGCGGCATCAACCCGCCCTCCAGCACCACGCGGGCCTGCATCATCTCCAGCGGGCTTTCGCCGAACCCGGCCGTCACCGGCGCTTCGCCGCTGCCGCGCACATAGACGCCGGCGCCCATGCGCACCTCCACGCAGCCGGCGATCTCCAGCGCGATCAAGGCCTCGCGCACCGACGGGCGCGACACGCCCAATTGCTGCGCGAGCTCGCGCTCGGGAGGCAGCCGGCTGCCCACGTCGAACCGCCCCTGACGGATCAGCTCGCGCAGCCGGTCGGCGATCTGGTGATACAGGCGCCGGCTGTCAGTGCCCTTGAGCTGTTCGATCATCCCGGCATTTTGTCAGCATTGGCCTGACCAATCCTCCCCAAAATGGCCGATGGGGTTTCCACGGTAAGGCCAATTAGCAGGGTCTGCCTAGACTCGCCGTAATGACAACGCTGACATCCGTTGCACCGGCATCGCTTGCCGGCAAAACCGTCCTCATCACGGCAGCGGCGCAGGGCATCGGCCGCGCGAGCGCGCTGGCCTGCCTGGCCGCCGGTGCCGACGTCGTCGCCACCGACATCCAGACCACGGGCCTGGAGTCGCTGATGGACGAAGCGGCACCCGCCACCCGCCTGCGAACGGCGCGGCTGGACGTGCGCGACACCGACGCCGTCAACGCCCTCGCCGCCGCCCTGCCGCCGCTGCACGGGTTGTTCAACTGTGCCGGCTTCGTGCACCACGGCAGCGTGCTGGACTGCGACGAGGCCGCCTGGGACTTCAGCATGGACCTGAACGTGAAGAGCATGCTGCGCACGCTGCGCGCCTTCCTGCCGGGCATGCTGGCCGAGAGCCAGCGCACCGGCGCCAGCGCCTCGGTGCTGAACATGGCCTCCATGGCGTCGTCGGTGAAGGGGTTTCCGCTGCGCTTTGCCTACGGCGCGACGAAGGCGGCCGTCATCGGCCTGACCAAATCGGTCGCGGCCGATTACGTGCGGCAAGGCCTGCGCTGCAATGCGCTGTGCCCGGGCACGGTCGACACGCCGTCGCTGCGGGGCCGCATCGCCGCGGCGCCCGACCCCGCGCAGGCCGAGAAAGACTTCATCGCCCGCCAACCCATGGGCCGCCTGGCCACCGTGGGCGACATCGCGCCGCTGGTGGTGTTCCTGCTCAGCGACGCCTCCCGGTTCATCACGGGCCAGGCGGTGTCGGTCGACGGCGGCGTGACCATCTAGATACACCGTGATGGCAGCACGCACGCCCGCCCATCCCGCCTATCTCACCGCATGGGCCTGCTCGGCCGCGCGCCCCACCTCCTCCACTTCTGATGCGCATTGACGCCCACCATCACTTCTGGCGCCTGAGCCGTGGCGACTACGACTGGCTGGACGTCGGCGACCCGGCACTCGCGCCGCTGGCGCGTGATTTCGAGCCCGCCGACCTGCAGCCGCTGCGCGCCGCGCATGGCGTGACGCAGACGGTGCTGGTGCAGGCCGCCGCCACCGAAGCCGAGACCGACCACCTGCTGGCCCTGGCCGAGGGCGATGCCAGCGTGGGCGGCGTCGTCGGCTGGGTCGACCTGGCCGACGCCGGCCGCCTGCCCACGCTGCGGCGCTGGGCCGCGCACCCGAAGTTCAAGGGCGTGCGCCCCATGCTGCAAGACCTGCCCAGCCCCGACTGGCTCGACACCGGCCCGGCCCCGGCCATGGTGACCGCGCTGCTGGACCTGGGGCTGCGCTTCGACGCCCTGGTGCGCCCCGAGCACCTGCCGGCCCTGGCGCGGTTCGCGGCGCGCTGGCCCGCGCTACCCATCGTCATCGACCACGCCGCCAAGCCGGCGCTGCGGCTGGGCTGGCGCGCCCCGTGGGCCCGCGCCTGGCGAGCGGGGCTGACCGCGCTGGCGCAACACCCGCAGGTCTGCTGCAAGTTCTCGGGCCTGCTGACCGAGCTGGACGACCACGCCGAGCCCGCCGAATTGCTGGCACCCGCCTGGCAGACGCTGGTGAGCCTGTTCGGCGCCCAGCGGCTGATGTGGGGCAGCGACTGGCCGGTGCTCAACCTCGCGGCCGATTACGACATGTGGATAGAACTGGCCGGCGAGTGCATCGCCACGCTGCCGGCTGCGAGCCAGGCCGCCGTCTGGCGCGGCACGGCGGCGCGCTTCTACGGGCTGGCGACATGAGCCTCGCCCTGCCGCTGGACGCAGCGCAGCACCCCGCCGCCGAGGCCGCGCCTGGCGCGACGGCGGCAGCCGCGCACCTGCTGCAAGCGCGCGGCCTGGGCAAGGCCTTCGGCGGCGTGAGCGTGCTGCAGGGCGTCGACTTCGACCTGCGCGCCGGTGAGGTGCACGCGCTGATGGGCGAGAACGGCGCGGGCAAGTCCACGCTGATGAAGATCCTCGCCGGCGTGCACCGGCCCGACAGCGGCGAGATGCGCCTGGGCGGCCGGCCCATTCGCCCGGCCAGCCCGCGCGACGCGCAAGACCTGGGCATCGCGCTGGTCCACCAGGAGCTGCAGCTCATGCCCGACCTGAGTGCCGCCGCCAATGTCTTCATCGGCCGCGAGCGGCGGCGTGCGGGTTGGCTGCTGGCGCCGGCGCGGCAGCTCGCCGACACACGGGCCCTGTTCGCACGGCTGGCGCTGGACGTCGACCCGCGCCGGCGCGTCGGCTCGCTGAGCATCGCGCAACAGCAGATGGTGGAGATCGCCAAGGCGCTGTCGCTGCGCGCGCGCGTGCTCATCATGGACGAGCCCACCGCCGCGCTGAACCCGACCGAGGTGGACGAGCTGTTCCGCGTCGTGCGTCAGCTCCGCGCCGAGGGCGTCGGCATCGTCTACATCTCGCACAAGATGGACGAGCTGCAGCGCATCGCCGACCGCGTGACCGTGCTGCGCGATGGCCGGCGCGTCTGCACGCAGCCCATGGCCGGCGCCGACATGGGCGAGCTCATCCGGCTGATGGTGGGCCGCACCTTGAAGCAGGCCGTGCCCGACACGCCGGACCTGAGCACCGCACCCGTCGTGCTGGCCGCCCGGCATCTGAGCCGCGGCCGCAGCGTGCGCGACGCATCGTTCACGCTGCGTCGCGGCGAGATCCTGGGCCTGGCCGGCCTCATGGGCGCCGGCCGCACCGAGCTGGCCCGGCTGGTCTTCGGTGCCGACCCGCGCGACGGCGGCGAGCTGCTCGTCCACGGCCGGCGCGTCGAGGTTCGCTGCCCGGCCGATGCGGTGCGCGCCGGCATCGCCTACCTGCCCGAGGATCGCAAGCGCCTGGGCCTGGCCACCGGGCTGGATGTCGAGACCAACCTGCTGCTGCCCAGCCTCGCGCGCTTCGCCGGCCGGCTGGGCCGCGTGGACCGCAGCGCCGCTCGCGCCGCCGCGCAGGGCCTGGTGCAGCGCCTGGGCATCAAGACGCCCTCGCTCGCACAAGTGGTGGGCCGGCTCTCCGGCGGCAACCAGCAGAAGATCGCCCTGGCGCGGTGGCTGCTGCGCGAGCCAGACATCCTCATCGTCGACGAACCCACGCGCGGCGTCGACGTCGGCGCCAAGGCGGAGATCCACCAGCTGCTGCGCGCCTTCGCCGCCAGCGGCAAGGCGCTGATCGTCATCTCGTCGGAGTTGCCCGAACTGCTGGGCCTGGCGCATCGCATCCTCGTCATGTGCGAGGGCCGCATCAGCGGCGAGCTGGCCGCCACCGACGCCACGCAGGAAGCGCTGATGGCGCTGGCCACCACTCGCCTGGCCGCATGAGCAGCCGCGCCCTGCCCTTCGTCGCCGTGGCCTCGCCGGCCGCCTGGCAACGCCTGCTCGCCTTCGCCAGCCTCGTCGTGCTGGTGCTGGTGTTCGGCGCGGCGTCGAGCAACTTTCTGCAGACCGACAACCTCGTCAGCATCCTGCAGGCGACGGCGGTCAATGGCGTGCTGGCCATCGCCTGCACGCTGGTCATCGTCAGCGGCGGCATCGACCTGTCGGTGGGCTGCCTGATGACGTTCTGCGCCGTCATCGCCGGCGTCGTGCTGACGCACTGGGGGCTGCCGCTGCCGCTGGGCGTGCTCGCCGCGATCGCATGCGGCGCGGCCTGCGGCGGCCTGTCCGGCTGGCTGGTCGCGCAGCTGCGCATCCCGGCCTTCATCGCGACGCTGGGCATGATGATGTTGCTCAAGGGCCTGGCCCTGGTCGTTTCGGGCAGCAAACCCATCTACTTCCTGGACACACCGGGCTTCGACGCGATCGCGCAGGACTCCATCGTCGGCGCGCTGCTGCCGGCGCTGCCGCTGCCCAACGCGGTGCTGGTGCTGCTCGCCGTGGCGCTGGGCGCCAGCGCACTGCTGGGGCAGACGGTGTTCGGCCGCTACCTCTTCGCGCTCGGCAGCAACGAGGAAGCGGCCCGGCTGTCGGGCCTGCATGTGAGGCGCTGCAAGGTGGCCGTCTACGCGGTGGGCGGCGCCATCTGCGGCATCGCCGGGCTGTTGATGGCGTCACGCCTGAACTCGGCGCAGCCGGCGCTGGGCCAGGGCTACGAGCTGGACGCCATCGCGGCGGTGGTCATCGGCGGCACCTCGCTGGCCGGCGGGCGCGGCTCGGTGCTGGGCACGCTGATCGGCGCCTTCATCATGAGCGTGCTGGCCAATGGCCTGCGCATCTTGAACGTGAGCCAGGAATGGCAGACGGCGGTGACGGGCGTGATCATCGTGCTGGCCGTCTACGTGGACATCCTGCGCCGCGATGAATGACCCCACCCCCTACCGGCTTCGCCGGCTCCCTCAAGGGGGCGCCGCTGGTGGCCCGGCAGAGCCGGTTCCACGGCGGCCGCTGGGGAAGACAAGACCGTCAAACATGAACGGAGACACATGGTGAAGCGCCGCTTTCTGCTAACCACCGCCCTGCTCGCCGCCGCCGCGGTGCAGGCGCAGCAGCCCACCGTCTACATCCCGCTCATCTCCAAGGGCTTCCAGCACCAGTTCTGGCAGGCCGTGAAGGCCGGCGCCGAGCAGGCGGCCAAGGACTACCAGGTGCGCGTCAGCTTCGAAGGCCCCGAGAGCGAGGCGATGGTGGACAAGCAGATCGACATGCTGGCCGCCGCACTCGCCAAGAAGCCCCAGGCCATCGGCCTCGCGGCGCTGGACAGCAAGGCCGCCATCCCGCTGCTGCGCAAGGCCCGGGCCGCCAACATTCCCGTCATCGCCTTCGACTCGGGCGTGGACAGCGACATTCCGCTGACCACCGCCGCCACCGACAACCGTGCCGCCGCCGCACTCGCGGCCGACAAGCTCGCCGCGCTGATCGCCGGCGAGGGCGACGTGGCCGTCGTGGGCCACGACCAGACCAGCCGCACGGGCATCGAGCGCGTCGAGGGCTTCGTGAACCGGCTCAAGGCGGCCCATCCCAAGGTGCGCGTCGTGACCGTGCAGTACGGCGGCGGCGACCACCTGAAGTCCACCGAAGTCGCCAAGTCCATCCTGCAGGGCAACCCGAGATTGAAGGCGCTGTTCGGCACCAACGAGGGCTCGGCCATCGGCGTCGTCAACGCGGTGCGCGAGATGAAGCGAACGGGCGTCACCGTTGTCGGCTTCGATGCCGGCAAGCAGCAGAAGGACGCCGTCGCCAGCGGCGCGATGGCCGGCGCGATCGCACAGAACCCCGTGGGCATCGGCTACCGCACCGTCGAGGCCGCCGTGAAGGCGCTCAAGGGCGAAGCCCTGCCCAAGACGCTGGATACCGGCTACGACTGGTACGACAAGACCAACCTGCGCGATCCCAAGATCGCGGCCGTCCTCTACGACTAGCGAGAACCCATCCCATGAAACTGCTCCGCTACGGCCCGCCCGGCCAGGAACGCCCGGGCCTGCTCGATGCCAATGGCCAAGTACGCGACCTCTCCGAACTCATCGACGACGTGGCCGGCCAGGTGCTGACGCCGGCCAGCCTGGAGCGCCTGCGCGGGCTCGACATCGCCTCGCTGCCGCTCGTGCCCGGCACGCCGCAGCAAGGCCTGAGATTGGGGCCCTGCGTCGGCCACGTCGGCAAGTTCATCTGCATCGGCCTGAACTACGCCGACCACGCCGCCGAGTCCGGCCTGCCGGTGCCGAGCGAGCCCGTGGTGTTCGCCAAGTGGACCAGCGCGATCAACGGCCCCGACGACGACGTGAAGATCCCGCGCGGCTCGGTCAAGACCGACTGGGAGGTGGAGCTGGGCGTCGTCATCGGCCAGGGCGGCGCCTACATCGAGGAAGCCGACGCGCTCAAGCACGTGGCCGGCTACTGCGTCGTCAACGACGTGTCCGAGCGCGAATGGCAGCTGGAGCGCGGCACGCAATGGGACAAGGGCAAGGGCTGCGACACCTTCGGCCCCATCGGCCCCTGGCTGGTGACTGCGGACGAAGTGCCCGACCCGCAGCGGCTGGACCTGTGGCTGGAGGTTGACGGCCACCGCTACCAGAGGGGCAACACACGCACCATGGTGTTCGGCGTGGCGCAGATCGTCAGCTACCTGAGCCGCTTCATGAGCCTGCAGCCTGGCGACATCATCTCCACCGGCACGCCGCCGGGCGTGGGCCTGGGCCAGAAGCCGCCGGTCTACCTGAAGCCCGGCCAGACGATGACGCTCGGCATCGACGGCCTGGGCGTACAGACGCAGAAAACCGTGGCCGCCTGACCTCGCCATGCCCCGCATCACCCGCCTGCGCACGGTGGACGTGCGCTTCCCGACGTCCCGGCAGCTCGATGGCTCGGACGCGATGAACCCCGACCCCGATTACTCGGCGGCCTACGTCATCCTGGAGACCGACCAACCCGGCCTGGCCGGCCACGGCTTGACCTTCACCATCGGCCGCGGCAACGACATCTGCTGCGCCGCCATCGAGGCGATGCGTCACCTCGTCGTCGGGCTGGAGCTGAGCTGGATCGCGGCCGACATGGGCCGCTTCTGGCGCCAGGTCACGTCGGACAGCCAACTGCGCTGGATCGGCCCGGACAAGGGCGCCATCCACCTGGCCACCGGCGCCGTCGTCAACGCGGTGTGGGACCTGTGGGCCAAGGCCGAAGGCAAGCCGGTGTGGCGGCTCGTCGCCGACATGAGCCCCGCGGAGCTGGTGCGCTGCATCGACTTCCGCTACATCACCGACTGCATCACACCCGACGAAGCGCTGGCCCTGCTGACCAAAGCCGCCGCGGGCAAGGCCGAGCGACTGGCCACGCTTCAGCGCGAGGGCTACCCCTGCTACACCACGTCGGCAGGCTGGCTGGGCTACCCCGACGACAAGCTGCGCCGGCTCTGCCAGCAGGCCGTGGACGCCGGCTTCAACCATGTGAAGCTCAAGGTCGGCCGTGACCGTGCCGACGACATCCGCCGGCTGCGCATCGCCCGCGAGGTGCTGGGGCCGGACCGGCACCTGATGATCGACGCCAACCAGGTCTGGGACGTTCCCGTCGCCATAGCCTGGCTGCAGGACCTGGCCTTCGCCAAGCCCTGGTTCATCGAGGAGCCCACCAGCCCCGACGACGTCGAAGGCCACCGCGCCATCCGTCAGGCCATCGCGCCCATGCAGGTGGCCACCGGCGAGATGTGCCAGAACCGCATCTTGTTCAAGCAGTTCATGATGCGCGGCGCCATCGACGTGGTGCAGATCGACAGCTGCCGGCTCGGCGGCGTCAACGAGATCCTGGCCGTGCTGCTGATGGCCGCCAAGCTGGGCCTGCCCGTGTGCCCGCACGCCGGTGGCGTGGGCCTGTGCGAATACGTGCAGCACCTGGCCATGATCGACTACCTCTGCATCGCCGGCACGCGCGAAGGCCGCGTCGTGGAGTACGTGGACCATCTGCACGAGCACTTCGTCGAGCCTTGCGTGGTGAAGGGTGCGGCCTACATGCCGCCGACCATGCCGGGCTTCTCCATCGAGATGAAGGCCGCGTCGCTGGCGCAGTACAGATTTCGAGGCTGACATGGACCTCGGGCTGCAGGGCAAAGTCATCCTCGTCACCGGCGGCGGTGCCGGCATCGGCGCGGCCATCTGCGCAGCGCTGAAGCGGGAGGGCGCCCTGCCCGTCAGCCTCGGCCGCGGTGCAACGGCCGAGCACGCGGCCCGCCATGTCGAACTGGAACTGGAGGACGAAGCCACCGTGCGCACGGCCGTCGACACCGTGCTTGCCGAGTTCGGCGCGCTGCACGGCCTGGTCAACAACGCCGGCGTCAACGACGGCGTGGGGCTCGACGCCGGCCCGGACGCCTTCCGCGCCTCGCTGGAACGCAACCTCGTACACGCCTATCTGCTGGCACACCTGTGCGTGCCCGCCCTGAAGGCCACGCAGGGCAGCATCGTCAACATCTCGTCCAAGACGGCCGTGACCGGCCAGGGCGGCACCAGCGGCTACACGGCCGCCAAGGGCGCGCTGCTGTCGCTGACACGCGAGTGGGCCGCCGCCTTGAGTGCCGACGGCATCCGCGTCAACGCCGTCGTGCCTGCGGAAGTGATGACGCCGCTGTACCGTCAGTGGCTGGATGGATTCCCCGACCCCGAGGCCCAGCTCGAAGGCATCGCCCGCCACATCCCGCTGGGCCAGCGACTGACCATGGCCGACGAAATCGCTGACACGGTAGCTTTCGTGCTGTCACCACGGGCCAGTCACACCACGGGGCAATGGCTGTTCGTTGACGGCGGCTACACCCATCTGGACCGGGCACTGGGGTGACACTGGGTTGAGCGTCTATGCGCCAAAGAAAAATCCCCTATGAGACATCGTCTTCATAGGGGATTTCGTATTACTTGGGGTGGCTGATGGGACTCGAACCCACGACAACAGGAATCACAATCCTGGACTCTACCAACTGAGCTACAACCACCGCTGAGCCATAAAGTATAGCCTAAAAATTAGGGCGCTGTGGGCGCCGAAGCAGAAGATGCAATTTTAATTGCTGCCTTGTACTGCGACTTGAGCGCAGCCAGGTAGGCCTGGCCTTCGGCGCGCGCCCAAGCGCTGGCGTACTGCTGAGTGGCGCGCTTGTCGTCGACGATGGCGGGATCACGCGGCTGCAGCTGGTTGATGCGCACGACCACGTAACTGCCGTCATCAGCGGGCACGCCGATCACCGTCGGCAGCTTGGCGGCTTCCGCACCCAGCACGGCCTCGAGTTGAGCGCGGGTGAAGTTGGCCGGCTTGGCACGCGAGATGGTGACCGCTGCATCCAGGCCTGCCATGTCCGTCGGCGCTGCCTTCATGGCTGCCAGGCGCGCTTCGCCGGCCTTGCGGGCTTCGGCGCTGGCGAGCTTGTTGATGAGCTGGGCGCGCACCTTGTCCTTCACATCAGCCAGCGGCGGGATACGGGCAGCGTTGTATTGCGTGACGTGAGCGGAAACGAGTTGGCTCGGGCCGGTTTCGACCGACTCGGTGTTGCGCTTGTTGTGCAGCGCCTCGTTGCCAAACACGGCGTCCAGCAGCTTGGTCGATGCCAGCGGGCCGGCCGCACCCGGCGCGGGCTTGCGCGTGACGGTCGCGGTCTGGATCTGCAGCTTGAGCTTGTCAGCCGCCGGCTGGAGGCTGTCGGACTGCTCGTAGACCAGATTGCCGAACTGCTCGGCCGCTTCGGAATAACGGCGTTGGGCGAGTTGCTTGCGCACTTCGGATTCCACTTCCGCACGCACCGCCTCGAAGGGTTTCTTCTCGCCGCCGCGGGTGCCGGTCAGTTGGATGATGTGGTAACCAAAGTCGGTCTCGACCAGGTTGCTGATCTCGCCCTGCTTCATCGCGTAGACGGCGGCATCGAACTCCTTGACCATCGCGCCACGGCCGAAGAAGTCCAGGTCGCCGCCGTTCACGGCCGAGCCTTCGTCCTGCGAATTCTTCTTGGCGATCTCGGCGAAAGAGGCGGGGTTCTTGCGGACCTGGGCCAGCAGCTCCTCGGCCTTGGCCTTGGCCTTGGCACGCTCATCGGCCGGCGCGCTGCGCTCGACCTTGACGAGGATGTGGCTGGCACGACGCTCTTCGGGCACGCCGTAGCGCGAAGCGTTTTCCGCGTAGTACTTGCGCAGGTCGTCTTCCGTGAAGCTGACGTCCTTCTTCAGCGCCTCGAGGTCGAGCACGACGTACTGGATCTGTGCCGTCTCGGGCAGCTGGAACTTGGCGGCGTTGACCGGGTCCTTGTAGAACGCGTCGAGATCGGCATCGCTCGGGCTGATCTTGGCGGCGAAGTCCTTGACCTCGAAACGCTGCGTCTGCACTTCGCGCTGCTGCAGCAGCGAGTCGAACGCCAGCTTGGCATTGGCGTTACCAGCCACCGCAGAAGCCTCGACGGGCGCGGTGACCTGACGCAGCGCATAGTCCTGGCGCAGACGCTCGAGGAAACCCGACGGCGTCATGCCCTGGGCGGCGAGCAGACCGGCGTTGATCGTGGCGCCATCCGCGTTGCGCAGGAAGGCGAACTGCGGGTCAGCCCAGAAGCGCGCCTTGGTTTCTTCAACGGTCGGCGTGAGGTGCTGGTGCTCGGCGGCCGCCTTCAAGGTGCGCTCCGTGACCAGGCTTTCGAGGGCCTGATGCTTGGCCTCGGGGGTGTCCAGCAGTTTGGCGTCGATGTTGGGGTTCTGGCGGCGGATGCGATCGTTCTGCTCGCGCTGCGCCACCTCCCATTCACCCTGCGTGATCTTGCGGCCATCGACGCTGGCCACGCTGGCATTGGCGCCGCCCATCATGCTGGTGTAGCCCTGCATGCCGACGAAGGCAAAGGACGGCAGGATCAGCAGCAACAGGATGAACTGGAACAGGCGCGTGTGGGCGCGGACAAATTCGAACATCTCGGAAAGCCTCGAGGGGTCTTGAGCGGCCGTTCAAGGCACGCATGAAATGCAGGTCGGAACGCGACGAAGGCGAACCGAGGTTCGCCTTCGAGGGGAAACGGATTCTATGGTGGGCGCTGACGGGCTCGAACCGCCGACAATCTCCGTGTAAGGGAGGTGCTCTACCAACTGAGCTAAGCGCCCGGTAAACCGGGGTGCGCACATGGCGCCTGAACCCGCATTATCAGTTCACGGCGTCCTTCAAAGCCTTGCCGGGCTTGAACTTGGGCACCTTGGCTGATTTGATCTTGATGGCTTCATTGGTCCGCGGGTTGCGACCGGTGCGAGCCGCCCGCTTCGTGATGCTGAAGGTGCCGAAGCCTACCAGCGATACGGTGCCATTCTTCTTCAACGTCATCTTGACGCCGCCGATCACGGCTTCGAGCGCACGGCCGGCAGCGGCCTTGGAGATGTCGGCCTGCTTGGCGATGTGCTCGATCAATTCTGATTTGTTCACTCGTGCCCCCAGGTTGGATTCAGCGGTTGGGCCCTGCCTTCTCGGACGGCAGGCAGGACTGCTAGCGACTGGCCACCCGCGTACTGCCGGAAGCCCGAACTGGCCGCAGATTCGACCGCCCGGGCTCTCGCGGGGAAGCGGATTCTAGACGGGCGCCAGACGCCGGGAAGGGCAGGAAAAGTCCCGATACAACTCGGGCCACCCGCCGCCGGTCAGCGGGCCTTGGCTCGGATCTCCGGCGCGGCCTTGCGCAGGTAGTAGACCATCGACCAGATGGTCAACACGACCGCCGCGTAGATGAGCCATGTGCCCCAGACCTGCGTGTCGATGACGCCAAAAAGATGGCCGTGATAGAGCAGGAAGGGAATGGCCACCATCTGTGCGGTCGTCTTGAGCTTGCCGACCATGTGCACGGCCACGCTGCGCGACGCACCAATCTGCGCCATCCATTCGCGCAGCGCGGAGATCGTGATCTCGCGGCCGATGATGACCAGCGCGACGAAGGCATCCACACGCTGCAGCTTGAGCAGCACCAGCAGCGCGGAGCACACCATCAGCTTGTCGGCCACCGGATCGAGGAAGGCGCCGAACGACGAGGTCTGGTTGAGCTTGCGAGCCAGGTAGCCATCGAGCCAGTCGGTCAGCGCGACGACGATGAACAGGCCGGTGGCAAACAGGTTCTGATGTGCTGGTGAGAGGTCCAGGTAGAACACCCCGACGATGAGCGGGATGGCCACGATGCGGGCCCAGGTCAGCAGAGTCGGCAGAGTCAGGAACATATGGGCCATTGTGCCCAAGGCGCAGGCCTCCCCAAGCACTGCGCCTCCCCGGCGTGGTGCGGGGGTCTCAATTCAGCGTGAGGGGCTTGAAGCGGCGGTCTTCCTCGAACAGGAAGGTTTCGGTGAACTTCCAGGGTTCCGGCATGCGCCGCACATCGCCGAACGGCGCCGCGCGATGCACGGCGTCGATCGCCATCTGCAGCGTCTCTGGCGCATAACGCGGCTTGCGGATGACGTTGATGCGGCGCACGCTGCCATCGGCCCGGACCTCGACTTCGAGCACGATGACGGTCAGCAGATGCGTGGGCGCGGTGGTCGTGAAGGTGCGATCCGGGTTGGCCAGCACGAGACGCTCGGCAGCCTGGCGGCGCAGCTCGTCCTGCGTGCGCACGGCGCGGGGCGGCGTCAGGCTGGGCGCAGCGCGCGACAGCGGCGCCGCAGGCGTGACGGCAGGCGCGGCGGCCACAGCAGGCGGCGCTGCTGACGGTGCCGTCACGGGCACAGGCGCGGGCGCCCGGGGTGCGGCGGTGCAGCCGGCAAGCAGCGGGCCAAGCAACCAGCGCAACGCGCGTTTGACGGGGGCAATCACCGGCATGACGTCTCCTTGAAGCTGCGGCTCAGTGCAGCGCGCGATAGATCTCTTCGGCCAGCTCGCGGGACACGCCCTTCACGCTGGCCAGCTCGTCGACGCTGGCGCCGGCCACGCCACGCACGCCGCCAAAACGTTGCAGCAGCTGCGCGCGCTTCTTGGGGCCGACGCCCGGCACATCCTCCAGCCGCGAGCCGCCGGTGCGCGTGGCGGCGCGCTTGGCCCGCATGCCGGTGATCGCAAAACGGTGCGCCTCGTCGCGGATCTGCGCAATCAGCATCAGCGCCGCCGAGTCCCGGCCGAGGTAGACCTTCTCGCGGCCATCGGCGAACACCAGTTCCTCCAGGCCGACCTTGCGCCCCTCGCCCTTCTCGACGCCGGCGATGAGGCCCAGGTCCAGCCCCAGCTCCACGAACACCTCGCGTGCCATGCTGACCTGGCCCCGGCCGCCGTCCACCAGCACCAGGTCCGGCAGCCGCCCGGTACCGAGCTGGGCCGCCTCGGCCATCTTGCTGTAGCGGCGCGTCAACACCTGGCGCATGGCGGCGTAGTCGTCACCGCCCGTGATGCCCTCGATGTTGTAGCGGCGGTACTGGCTGCTCTGCATCTGGTGGCCTTCGAACACCACACAGCTCGCCATGGTGGCCTCGCCTGCCGTGTGGCTGATGTCGAAGCACTCGATGCGGAACTTGTCGATCTCCGTGACCGAGAGGTCCAGCGCCTCGATCAGCGCCCGCGTGCGCGCCTGCTGCGAGCCCTCTTCTGCGAGCAGCCGCGCCAGGGCCAGCTCGCCGCCCTTGACGCACATCTCCAGCCAGATGCGGCGCTGGCCGCGCGGCTGGGCCTGCACGGTCACGCGGCTGCCGCCCTGGGCGCCCAGCGCCTCGGCCAGCCCGGCATCGACCGCTTCGCTGACGACGATGAGCCCTGGCACCGGCGCCGCCAGGTAGTGCTGCGCCATGAAGGCCTCCAGCACCTGGCGCTCCGGGGACAGGGCATCCTCGTCATCCAGCCGCACGGCGGTGGCATCGTCCACATGCTTCGGAAAGAACGCGCGGTCGCCCAGGTGGCGCCCGCCGCGCACCATGGCCAGGTTCACGCAGGCCTTGCCGCCCTGCACCTTCACGGCCAGGATGTCCACATCGCGGTCACGGCCGGTGGCGCTGCTCTCCTCCACCACCTGCTGCTGCAGCACCTTCGACAACGCCTGGATCTGGTTGCGCACCTCGGCCGCGAGCTCGTACTCGAAGCGCTCGGCGTAAGCGCCCATCTGCAGCTGCAGCGACGCCATGACCTCGTCGGTCTCGCCGCGCAGAAACGCCTCGGCACTGCGCACGTCGCGTGCGTATTCGCCCGTCTGGCCGGCCGGCACGCAGGGGCCGGAGCAGCGCTTGATCTGGTGCAGCAGGCAGGGCCGGCTGCGGTTGTTGAAGACGCTGTCCTCGCAGGTCCGCAGGCGGAACACCTTCTGCATCAGCTGGATGGATTCCTTCACCGCCCAGGCGCTGGGAAACGGCCCGAAATACTGGTGCCGCTTGTCCACCGCACCACGGTAGTAGGTCATGCGCGGGTAGGCGTGCGACGTGATCTTCAGATAGGGGTAGCTCTTGTCGTCGCGGAACAGGATGTTGAACCGCGGGTTCAGGGTCTTGATGAGGTTGTTCTCGAGCAGCAGCGCCTCGGCCTCCGTGCGCACGACGGTGGTCTCCATGCGGGCGATGCGCGCCACCATCATGCCGATGCGGCTGCCGCCATGGTTCTTCTGGAAGTAGCTGCTGACGCGCCGCTTCAGGTCCTTGGCCTTGCCGACGTAGAGCACGTCGTCCTTGGCATCGAAATAGCGATAGACCCCCGGCAGCGCGGGCAGTGCATTGACTTCGGCCACCAGGCGCTCCCGCTGGTCGCGGGCGGCGGCCTCCAACTCGATGGCGGCCTGCCGCTCGGCGGCTTCGATGGCGGCGCGTTCGGCCAGGAACTGCGCGCCGGCGTCGGCGCTGGGAGGGGTCGTGCTGGACATTGCCGGGATTTTGGCCTGGGACAATGCCGGCGATGAGCTCTCCGCGACTTTGGGACATCTTCTGCCGCGTCATCGACAACCATGGCGACCTCGGCGTGTGCTGGCGGCTCGCGCGTGACCTGGCCCGGTGCGGTGAGCAGGCGCGGCTCTGGGTGGACGACGCCACCGCGCTGGCATGGATGGCGCCGCAGCGCCCCGCAGGCATCGAGTTGCGCCCCTGGCCCGCAGGCGATGTCGACGTGGTGCCGGGCGATGTCGTCATCGAGGCCTTCGGCTGCGACCTGCCCGACACCTTCGTCGCCCGCATGGCCGCCCGCCGGCCCGCGCCGCAGTGGATCAACCTCGAATACCTCAGCGCCGAAGACTATGTCGAGCGCAGCCACGGCCTGGCGTCACCGCAGTTCAGCGGCCCCGGCCGGGGACTGACCAAGCACTTCTTCTATCCGGGCTTCACGCCGCGCACCGGCGGCCTGCTGCGCGAAGCCGGGCTGGCCGCGCAGCAGGCCTCGTTCGACGGCGCAGCCTGGCTGGCGCAGCACGGCTGGGCACCGCGCCCGGGCGAGCGCGTCGTCAGCCTGTTCGCCTATGCGAACCCGGCCCTGCCCGCGCTGCTGCAGGCCTTGTCGAGCCAGCCGACGCTGCTGCTGGCCTGCCCGGGGCCGCTGCAGCCGCAGGCCACGAGCGGCCCCAACCTGCGCACGATCGCCCTGCCCTATCTGCCGCAGGACGACTACGACCGGCTGCTGTGGGCCTGCGACCTGAACTTCGTGCGCGGCGAGGATTCCTTCGTGCGCGCGCAGTGGGCGGGCAAGCCGTTCGTCTGGCAGATCTATCCGCAGCACGACGACGCACATCACGCCAAGCTCGAAGCCTTCATGGTGCGGGCAGCGCTGCCGCCGGACTGGCGCACGCTGTGGCGCGGCTGGAACGGCCTGGCCCCGATGCCGCCGGCCCTCACGGGCCTGGACGAAGCCGCCGCGCACGCACCACGCTGGCGCAGCCAGCTCACCGCCCAGCCCGACCTGGTGACGCAATTGCAAGGCTTCCTGGGGGCTTGCCGCTAGAATGCCCGGCTTTGCCGCGCCACACCGGACATTTCTGGGGGCTGGTGCGCCAACAGCCGAAGCCCGCCTTCGGCCCCCAACTCGAGATATCGGACCATGAAACTCGCTCAAGAAATCCGCGCCGGCAACGTGATCATGCAGGGCAAGGACCCGATGGTCGTCCTGAAGACCGAATACAGCCGTGGTGGCCGTGGCGCCGCCACCGTGCGCATCAAGATGAAGAACCTGCTCAACGGCGCCGGTGCTGAACTCGTGTTCAAGGCCGACGACAAGATGGAGCAGATCATCCTCGACAAGAAGGAGTGCACGTACAGCTACTTCGCCGACCCGATGTATGTGTTCATGGACACCGAGTACAACCAGTACGAAGTCGAAGCCGAGAACATGGGCGACGCGCTGTCCTACCTGGAAGACAGCATGGCTGCGGAAGTGACCTTCTACGACGGCAAGGCCATCTCCATCGAACTGCCCACCAGCGTCGTGCGCGAAATCGAGACGGAACCGGCCGTCAAGGGCGACACGTCGGGCAAGGTCATGAAGCCCGCCCGCCTGAAGGGCACCGGCTTCGAAATCGCCGTGCCGCTGTTCGTCGAAAACGGCGACAAGATCGAAATCGACACGCGCACGCACGAGTACCGCAAGCGCGTCTAAGCCGGTCTCGACCGCCACGGACAACGCCGCCCTCGGGCGGCGTTTTTCATGCTGGGGCCGCCGCGCCGCCCCCGCCCTGCTTCAAGACGGGAAGCCGGCGCCCTTCACCAGCGCCAACGCTTCCTCGAACGAATAGACGGTACG
>JACCDX011097655.1_pt1 | contig 20997 bp, 20 predicted proteins | sample 7449681 | NCBI WGS metagenome assembly JACCDX01 (sample SAMN15323450, study PRJNA562643) | freshwater metagenome | isolation source: river surface water | place: USA:Blue River Watershed | collected 2017-08-18
AACTTCTTCAATAATAACACCACCTTTTTGTTCAAGCATTAATATGCTGTCAATGTTGTAAAAAGTGATTGCATGAATTAGAAGATGAGACAAAACCAAAGGTTTCTCAAATGCAGGTGCCCGTGATAACAAAAGAGCCAGAATATGACTTGTTGAATATTTTGCTGCAAATGCAAGTATATTCATATAGTCTGGTGCTTTTATAACCCGTTGGTAGAGATTTATAATCATTGTTACACACTCTATATTATTTCCAATAATTGCTTTGTAAATAATAAGATGTGTAAAACTTGCATCATCTGACATGTCATCATTGATTATATCAGATGCACCGTTTTCAATCAAATAAGATGTGCATCTTGGGCGTCCGTAAACAAGAGCTGCTTCCAGTAATTCATGTTTAATAGGGAGAATCGTTCTCTCTATACGTTGAGCAAATGTAAGAAACTCTTGCATTAACTCAAAGTTATCACCATTTATGAAAACATATGCGGCACATGCTTCAAGAGATGCGGACAAACATTCTTCATATGAATTCCATCTTTCGCATAATGAATGAAAAACAATGAGGTTGTTTTTTTCCAATGATTTTTTTAATATATCTCCATAAAAATCATTAAGACGATTAATAAAACACCAATCGATGAACCAGTTTAAAACGGTAATATTATTGGTCGTAAGAATGTTTGTAATAATTGCTTCACAAAGATGATTGAAAGAACTGTTTTCTTCATAATAATCATCCCTAATGAAATAATTATTTAAACTCTTCTGCAATTCTTCAATTTCATCATCACGGATATCTAAAACAGAATGAGCAATTCTACCCATTTGTTCATTGTCTTGGATGTTATTAGACATAATAGCGAATACTTCGGCCATTTTTCACAAAAGTTTATTTATAAATGGATTATATTAATAATATTAATTTCAATTTTTTATTTATACATAGCTTTGCTATGTATAAATAAAAAATTCTAATGTTCTATACGTCTATTTAAATAAAATTAACTTTGTTAATTTTATTTAAGACAGTATAGATAATTTCAATTTTTTATAAAAGATATAGTTCTTAAGAACTATATCTTTTATAACTAATTGCTATCTGTGTTGACGTCTATTAAAATAAATTTAATTATATTAAATTTATTTTAGACAGTCAACATAATTTCAATTTTTCTAATATTCTAGCCGTCTATTAACAGGCTAGATAATTAGAAGGAGCTTTAGCGAATGAATTCAATTTTTATAGGATTAAATATACTAATTGCTATCAAAACCGAAGGTTATTAGCCGTCTATTAATAGGCCAGATAATTAGAAGGATCTTTAGCGACTGAATTCAATTAAAATCTTTGATTATAATTAGGTGAAAGAACTTTAGTTATTACTTTCTATATATTCCGATAATAATAAATTAGGTATATTAAATAAATATTTATCATTTTTATCAATTTCAAAATATACATTAGTTATATTACAAATAAAACTAAAATTAAATGGGTCAATATTTTCAATTGAATAGTTATCTTTAAATATTTCAACTATATTATTAACAGTCGTTTCAATTAATGAATAATATTTATCATAATTATAATAATTTATTTTATTACTATATATATAAAAAAATAGTAAATAATCTCTATATAAAAAATTTCTATATAATATTTGATTATTTTCACTAATAAATGTATTAGGTATATATTCTGCTAAACCAAAATCAGTTATTTTAAATGCATAACCATCTGTATCAATATAATATTCTTTATCATTATATATAATTTTTTGTCTATAATTATATCCCATATATTTAACTAATATATTAGCTGGAGTTAGGTCTCCATGAATAATACCTAATTTATTATGTAATAAATAAATTCCATTTAGGTAACAACCAAGTATTCCATCTAAATTTAATGATTTACTATAATGATATAAATCACCATCATCCATATATTCCATATAAATATATCCAAATTCATTCAAACATATTTCATCCATTAAAGGAACATTAATATTAAATATTTTTGCTAAATTTTTAATAGATAATTCATCTTTAATTATATTAATAAATATATCTGGATTAGAATTATATGCTACTTTTGTAATATCTACTTCATGAGATAAATTAGTTTTATTATCATATATATAATAAACATAAATTTGTTTAATTGCCATAATTGGTTCATTAATTGATTTTAAAATAATTCCATATGAACCTTTATTAAGATAAAACATATTATCATAATTATTATCATAATTATTATCATTATTATTCATTAATAATGATTAGATTATAAGGAGCATATTAATTTATATAATTCTTTAAAAACTTTATCTGTATTCACATTCATATTTCCTAAACATTTATGTGGAAGATAAAAATATCTTTCCCAAAAAAGAGTATGATCAAATACAGAATCTTCTTCTTCATTAAAACCCCAAGTAGTATAATAAGTAATTGATTTTTTATATTTAAGAATACGTTCTGCTTCACTTTTTATCTTATTAATATTTATTTTAATATTATGATATTTAATTAATTCTTTTATGAATAAAATATTATTACGATTAATATTTGATAAAGCATTTGATAAAATTAAATTATAATTTTCTTCATTATGAAATTTTTCAGGTGATAAACTCATAATAAATTTAAGTATTTTTGGATTACCATGACTAGATGCAATTTCAATACATTTATTATATTCATATTCTTCCATTATATCGATATTATTTTCACGATATAATTTTAATACAATATAAATACATTCCATATTATTACCAAAAATTGCTTGCATCATAGTAGATTCTCTTTTATATAAAGTTTCCAAAAATATACGAGTATCTGGTATATCTTCATTAATTATATTTGAATAACCAGTATACTTTTTAATATTAATAAGATGTTTATGTTTTAATAAAACTTTTGCACAATTAACTCTTCCATATCCAAGTGAAACATGAAATAAATCACTAATGATATTATCATTATCATGATAATTTATATATTTTTCGTCAGTATGTATTTTAGAAGAGGCTTCTAAGAGTAAATCTACAAATACTTCCATGACTTGATAATTATCATTATCTTCACATATATTATTAATAAGTGAATGACAATTTATTTTAAAATATCTTATTCTATAATCATAAATTTCATCCATAATTCTTTTTAACATTATAGCTTTATTGTATCTAAAAAGCTCTATTAATAACTTGCTAAATATAAAATTAGAAGAATAAAAATGATTAATGTTTTTAATTATGTTGATTATATATAATACTGAATCTATATAATCATTCATAATACAATTCATTAATATTTTATCTATTGTATAATAAATATCTTCATAGTCATAACGAGTAGTTAGATTTACCATTTTATTTATATTTGGTAATATAGGCAAAACTAATGACATTGTATCAATTGAGCCATATTTACTTGCTTCTATTAAACTGTCAGTAAATTGATGAAGTGATGAAAACTTGTAAGTTTTATTTAAAGCAGCTGATTTAAATAATTCATCAACATTATTTTCTCTTAATATATATCTCATATTAGAAAGTTCTATTATAGGAATAAAACTTAAAATATATGAGAGTAATTCTGGAGGAATATTTAATATTTCTTTCCGCAATTTTAATATATCTGTGCTAATAACCATAGACATGTTTCACTATTTTTATAATTAGTTAATAATTATAAAAATCAATTTTTTGAACACCAAGTTTTGAAATAAAGTTTATTATACTTCTATCCAATTAAATGAACCATAATAAGATTCATCTTGATTGCTTAATTGTTGAACAGTTAATACTAAATAATCACTATAAAATGCAACATCATCTATACCTGCTCCTAGATAAATAGGACCGCCTAAATTTGTTAAATTACTTAAATTTAAACTTTCATTTGCAGTAAAATAATTTCTATATAATAAATCAGCATTTGATGAATCAAATGTATAATTGCTAACGGGTGTTCCCCCAGCAGTTGAGGTATTATTATGATATTGAACACAACTATTAGTAATACTAGTATATGATACATCTGGTGCAGCACCTACTTTTGCAATAGGAACAGTAGTTGGTGATTTTACTTTATATAAACTATAAATTGCACTACTACCAGAAGTACATATAATAGATAATGCAATTAATTTAACAACTTTTCTTTCATTTGCTTTTAATCTAATAGACATTACATATTGCATGCTAGTATTAGCTGAATCAATGTTAAATGCTGTTGTCATACCATAAGCAAATGGATTACCTATAAAAGAATAACCACCTTCACTTTGAACTGAACCACATGTGCATATTAATTTACCTGAACCACCAGTAGAAGATAATTCCCATCTCATAGGGAGATTAGGAGTTATCATATATGGATAAGTTAAAGTTGTATTTCTAAAAGTATATGCAACATATAATACTCCATCAAATATTACACCCATCTTTATATGTCCAACGCCAAGATATGCAAATTCAATATAATAAATCATATTTTTAGTAAAATCAACAGTTATTCCTGATGGACCTGTTCCATTTAAAGCATCGTCCCAATTACTTTGTGCAATTCTATTTTCACTTGTCGCATTTCTTTTAACAATATTATATACTCCATTTGAATATTCAAAAAATAAACCATTATTTTTATCGAAATAACCAAGTCTGCTTGTAGTATTAGCAGCATTACTATTAGCATTAAGAACGCCAGTCATACGAATACATAATGATTTACCAGGTTGATAAGCAGTATATAATCTACTTTGTCGAACTACTTTATCAGTATTAGCACCAACTGACATCAAAATAGACGCATTTGTATAAGCAGATGTAGCAGTAGCAGTTCCACTAATTAATTCATCCATCATTAGTGGATTTTTATCATAAAGATGAACAATATCTAATAAAGTATATGAAGAAGATACTTTAAGATTACCAAATAAATCCATTAATTTACTTTCAAATGTAGTAGTAAGAGAAGTGTTATCATTATTAATAACTCTAACTGGATCACTAATATTAACATCTAAAGGAGATGGAATATTTACATTAGCTCCAACCGATTTACTAAAAAATGTTTGTAAATAAAAACTAGTTTGATTAGTAGCTCCATTAGTATATACTACTTTAAAAAATGTATAATTACTATTAATTGTAATAACACGATTATTATTAGCAGTATAAGTATATTCATTAATTAAATATAGTGTATCTTCAATAGCACCACCATAAATTTTAATACCATCTGCTGCACTACTTTGATTTGAATTTATAGTAATTGTAATACTTTCATAAGAAGAAACATTTTCAACTATACCATTAAAAGTTTCATTACTATTTAATAATGAACTATAACTATTTAATTTAGATAATATTTTACTTGCCATTAATATATATTATATATAATATATATTATATATATTATATATTAAACTAATTATATACATAACACATAACACATCGGTTAAGATGAATCATCTTCTTCATAATCATGATCTTCGTCATATAAATTTAAAGTAATTGGTTTTGTATTTATATCATAATTACTAATGGGACTAATTATAAATATTTCCCAACTAATATATGCACATGAAATAAATATACTAATAAATATTAATAATTGTAATAAAAGTATACCAATTGTTTTAATAACTTTATAGTTAGTAAAAGAAGATTTAATTACATTTGTATATATTAAATATCCAAAAAATAAACAAAATATAATTCCACAAACTGTTCTTAATCCATATCTAACATTAGGATTAATTACTTTATATTTTCCAGTAAATAAATTATCAAATCCTCCTTGATATTTATAATTACTGTCTAAATCTAATGTTTCATAAATTAATCCACCAGGCCATTTTTGATTATTTTTTTCATTACCAATTAATTTATCATATTTAAAATATGAAGCATCATTATTAATTATATTAAATTTATCATCATATATTTTTACAGTGTTATCTATATTAAATATAACTAATTCTGTTGGTTCCCATCTAATATTTGCACCACATACATCATTACCAAATCCAAATATTCTTTTATGAACACGAGGTTCATTGTAAATAGCATGTGATTCATTAGCAGAATATAATACATGATGATTATTTTCAGTATCTACTAATTTAGAATGCCACCACATGCCATTACCATGAGCACTTCCAAATATTCTAATAATATTATAAACATCATTGCTATTATTATCTTTTTCTAATCTAATAACAACTTCTTCTTTATCAAATGCATGTTCTTCTAAAGTTCCATTCCAAGTAAATGTAATAACATACACTAAATCAATATAAGTTCTATTACTTACTGTTATAAATCCTTCCGTTTTACATAAAATTTGAGTTGCTATTGGGTGTTCAAATCTTTTCTTTCTAGGTATATTAATTAAATCAGTAGTTGGTAAATCTTCTTTTTTAACATTAGCTATCTTTAATAAATCATCAAAATTACAAGGCATATAGGGTTCTTCATCATAAAAATAAATAATAGGTTTTGATTTAATAAATAGTTTAACTATAGTTTCAGCCATATATTATAATAATATATATTATTATTATATTATATAATTAATGGATTTCTAATAACAATATATTCACAATCCTTAATATTAATTCTATCTTTAAAATGTTCGAATATAAAATCTTTTAATCTTTTACCACTGTTAATGGGTCCATAATTATCTATTATATATTGTCTAGGATTATATGTTTTATTCATAATTTTTTTTATAGAATCTTCTATATCATTTTCATCATTAAATAATTCTCCAGTATTTTCATTTATATATTTCCATCCACCTAATATATTTTTATTCATGAGACATGGTAAGTCTAATGCCATTGCTTCAGTTATAACTCTGGGTGATGCATCTCTAATATTAGGAACAAATAAGAATTTGCATTTTTTATATAATGTTAACATTTCATTATATTCTACCCATCCAGTTGTAGTAATATATGGTTTAGAACCTTCTGGTATATCACAACCTTCTCTACCAATTAATAATCCTTTTAATTTATATTTTTCACATAAAATAGGTAAACATTTCAAAGCTAATTCCCAATTTTTATTATAACTTACCCAATCATTACATCCTGAATCTTTACTAACTTTTGGACAGCTATAAATAAAATCATATTCTATATTTATATTACTATCTGGTTTAATAATATTAAAATTAATAAAATCAGATTCACTAATTAATACATTTGGTTTGTCAGTTGGTAAATATTTGCATGGATTTTTAAAACAATGTAACCACCCTTCGCATAAATTAAAATACATTTCAAGATTATATGGATTAGTAAATTCTTCTATTTTAAAATTATCTAATGGATTAGTAGGAACATGGGGAAATTCCATATAACTAGTTATACCTAAATAAATATTTTTATTTTTATTATTCATATACATTTTATATTCTTTATCACTTGAGAATGGTTTACTAATTAAAATTATATTTAATTTATTTCCTTTATCATCAAATAAAGGAACAAATGCAGGACTATCTAATTCATATACACTATTTGAAAAATTATCAATATTGCATATAATATTTTTATAAAATAAACAAATAATTAATGTAAGAAGAATACCGGTTATTATATATTTTATCATATAATATTCTATAGATTATAATTAGTTAAAAATAATATAATATATTATAATTATAATATAATGGAAACTCGTGTATATAATATAGATTCTAAATTTAGAAATACTACTGCTTATCCTAGTAGTAGTAATTTTGTATTTAATAGAGTAGAACAAAATGATGGAACAACATATATTGATAATAATGTAGTTAAAAATAATTTTAGTATTGAACCATTTAATGAAAAAAATGTAGTTGAAATGACTATATCATCTATTGAAATAACAAATAGTATTTATTACTTACTTAATTCACGTAATAATAATACATTATTATTAGGTTCAACTACTATTACTTTACCAGAAGGTTCATATACAAAACAAGAATTAGCTGATTTAATTGATTCATCTCCACTTTTACCATCTATTGCATGTACATTTGAACCAACAACTGGAAAAATTACAATAATTAATAATAATCCTGATGATATTAGTTTTCCTGCAAGTGGAACAGTTTATTATTCATTAGGAAGTATTTTAGGATATAATTCTACTGTTGTTATAACATCAGGTGAAACAGAAACAGCATCTAATGTAATGAAAACACCAAAAGAGGCTTATTTTTTTATGCGTATAAATGATTTTGGTTCAATTGTTAATAAAAATAGAAGATATTTTTCTAAATTAGCAATTGACCCATGTTGTTCAGGAACTACAAATGAAATTACATTAATAGGAAATACTGTAAAGTTTGACCAACCAACTGACATACCTCAATTAAAAATTTCATTAGAAGATGAATTTGGAAATTTAATCGATTTAAATGGTAATGATTTTTCTTTTACTTTAGAAATAGTTGTAATAACTAATACAATTCTTAAGAATTATAATGAAATTAGATTTTATAATGAAGATGCAATGGATAGAATATTAAAAGCTCGTATGTTAGCATATTATGAAAATAAAGTAGATAAAACAGTTAATAATAGTTTAACAAATACATATAATTCAAATCTTGTTAATCTTAATAATCAACAAGAATATAATACATTTGGAAGTAGCGCAAATTATTCACCAAGCTTTTCTTATTTTAGAGAGATGAATGGTCGTTCATAAGATTTATAAATAATAATAAACATTTATATAATTATATAATGTTATTAAATAATGGTTCTGAATATTCTATATTTAATGTAAAACATAAAATAGGAAATAATTTAATTTTTAAAAGTTCAATTCCTATAACTGAAAAATATAAATTAGAAAGATTATATTTAGTTATAAAATATACATGTATCTTTTTAGAAAAACATAATATAGAATATTGTATAGAAGGGGGGACTTTATTAGGTTCATATAGACATAAAGGTATAATACCTTGGGATAATGATGTAGATATTATGATTTTTAAGGATGGTTATTATAAAATGTTAAATTTAATGATAGAATATAATAAGGATGTATTTAAAATATTAAATTGTACTCCAGGATTTAAATTATTTTATGATGATGAATGTTATGGTGAATTATTTGTTTATGATTTAGATAAAACAGATAATAAATATAAATTGGCATTTCCATTTTTAAATAATAAACCAACATTTTATACATCTAAATTCTATTTTAATCAAGCATTTACTTATGATCATTTATTTCCTGTTAAAAAAATATTATTTGAAGATTTTTATATAAACATTCCAAATGATACTAAAACTATTTTAGGTATTATTTATAGTGGTGATTTAAATATATGTTATTATGATAAAAATCACCCAGAACAGCATCATTCTGTTAGTTATAAGTCTTACAGAAGATTTGCTAATTTTGAAAAATATTTAATTAATAAACCTTTTATTTATATATATATTTTAATTCATTATATAATTGGTAAATACTTTATGGTTTATATTGTATAAATAATTTTAAAATAATTTTAAAGTTAAAGTTATTTTAATAATTATATGAGATTATTAATTTATGGTTGTAAAGGTTGGATAGGTAAAATGTTCTTAGAATTATTAAATAATGATTATTATGAAGGATTAGCTAGATGTGATGATATAGTAGATATTACTAATGAAATTGAATACATAAATCCAACTCATATTATTTCTTTTATTGGTAGAACACATGGTGAAGGATATAGCACTATTGATTATCTTGAACAAAAAGGAAAATTAGTTGAAAATATTAGAGATAATTTATTTAGTCCATTTGTATTAGCTCAAATATGTTCTCAAAGAAATATTCATTATACATATTTAGGAACAGGATGTATATTTAATAGTTATAATAAATTATTTACAGAGGAAGATAAACCTAATTTCTTTGGTTCATCATATAGTGTAGTTAAAGGATTTACTGATATGATGATGCATATGTATCCAAATGTTTTAAATTTAAGAATTCGTATGCCTATAACTAATATTAATAATCCAAGAAATTTTATAACTAAAATAATAAATTATAATAAAATATGTTCTATACCAAATAGTATGACTGTTTTACCAGAATTATTACCATATGTATTAGATATGATGGAAAAAAAAATAGTTGGAACTATTAATTTAACAAATCCAGGTGTTATTAGTCATAATGAAATATTAGAAATGTATAAAGAATTAGTAGATCCTACTTTTGAATGGGAAAATTTTACTATAGAGGAACAGCGTTTAATTTTAAAATCAGATAGATCGAATAATCATTTAGATACAACAAAATTATTATCATATTATCCAAATATTGATAATATTCATGAAGCTGTAAGAAAATGTTTAATTAATTGGATTTATACAAAAAATAATGAATAAAATTTAATTACTAAATCTGGAAATATACCATCAGGAACTATATTATGTCCTTCTATTAATACATTATTATCACCTAAATTTAATGCAATACCATTTGGTTTATATTCAAAAGGAATATTATTATTAATATTAATATTATTATTATTTAATCTTTCTGCTACATATTTACCCTGTTGATAAGCAACTTGTCCAGTTTTAATATATTTAGATAAAACTCCATCTCCCCCAGAATATATATTTTTATATATTGTATCATTAGATATAACTTGTAAATATTCATTAATTTTATAATTACTTGTTAATATATTTGGTTTTGTTCCAATACAAAATATATTATAATTATTGTTAGTGTTATTATATAATTGATTATAATTAAGGGTAATATTCTTTTTTTCTAGTAAATTAATAATTTCTTCTTTTCTTAATGGTGATACATAATTAAATACTTTATCTTTTGGCATAATATCATACATATTTATTTTATATTTCTTTGATAAAATAGTACTTAATTCTAATCCAATAGGTCCCATACCAATAATATCCATATTAATATCCATATTATTATTCAAAATTTTTTCCTTGCCTTCGGCAATATTATTAATATCATTAGCCCAATCTCTTAAAGATTTTTGAGCTCCTAAGCCAATTACTAGATAATCAAAATTATAATTATTATTATTAATTATTACATTATTATTATTAATAATGTTAAGTTCATTAATGTTTTCTTGTTTTGAATTAGGTTTATTATAAAATATGTTTTGAAAACTAAAACTATTAATAAATTTTTTATTTCTTTGTAAATTATACATTATATCTTGTGGATTAATAAATTTATCTTTATAGATTTGAAAAACATTAAATTTATTATAATCAATATGATGTAAAAAACCGCGCGCAAAGAAACCATCTCCTAGTAGTAATACATTTTCTTTATTATACTTGCATTCTCTATATAAATCAAAATTAAACATAATATTATATTTAATAATATAATATTATTTCTAAATCGAATTTTATAATTATTATTAATATTAATCATTTTGTGGTTTATTTTTTTGTATAGTTCCAGGTTTATGATTTGGTAAACTATAAATAGAATATAATTTTAATTCACCTTTGCCTATATTTATTATATTATGATAAGTATTTGATGGAATTGTTATAAAATGTTCTTTCTTTAATTTATATTTTTTTTGATTAACTCCATGGCCAATAATAGCTAAAGCAGTGCCTTTTTCGATACGAATAAATTGGTCAATTGTTTTATGAACTTCATCTCCAATATATTCTTTTGGTTTCAATGACATTAAAACTAATTGTTGTTTTTTAGTAGTGCTAATAACTTTACGATAGTTATTATTTTCTAAAGTTAATTTATTTAAATCTCCATGAAGAATATTATTTGACATATTATTATCTCCCATAAAAATATTTTTTAATATATTCTTCTTTATTACGGTGGATATCACCAAATAAACTATCATTGGTTATAAAAGATTTTCCTCTAGTAAATTCAAATAGACAAGATAAAAATCTTTCTAAATTCATTCTTTTTTTTCTATTATCAATAAATTTAATTAAATTAATAATATTATATTTATTTTGTATATGTTGTAAGAAATCATAGTCTATTACATAACATACACCAAAACATCCAATCAATGATTTTATATTATTTTGATGAAAATTATATAATAAATTACCTAAATTAATATAATTACACATTTCTTTAAAATATTCAATATCTATATTATAAGCTGCATTACTAAATGAAAATAATCTTGTATAATTTTTATATCCATTTATATCCATAAAATTATAATATTTAATTATTTCCATAGAATCATGTAATACAATAGCTCTATAAAAAAATTTATTTTTAATAAAATAATAATATGGTAAAAATTCACCTCTTTTAGGAAATTCACTATTTATAATAATAGTATTAGTTAATGGATGATCTGATAAATAATTTTTATCACTATTATCATCTATAATAATAATCTTATTATTATAAAATTTTCTTATACTATTATAACATCTTATCCATGATTTGTTAGTTTCTTCACATTTTACATAACGAATAATTATAAATCCAAATGTTTTTATATCTATTAATACTTGGTCAATATAAGTAGTATAATTATATATATTTTGATTAGTTATATTATTATATAATAATAAAGTATCCTCATCTATAGTTCTATTTGTAGTTATATCATCTCTATTTCTATTAACTTTTCTATTCATATAATCTTCTTTACTTTGAATATAATAATGATTTATATATCCTGGAATTTTTTCTAAACTTTCTGTTATTATTAAATCATCTTTTATTTGAAGAGGTGAATTATATTTTCTTTTAGTATTCATAACATTTGTATATACTGTATCACCTTGTCTAGTATATTTAATAGTATGTGGTGATGTAAAAGTAAATGGTTTATTTTTATTAATTTTAATAAAACATTTAAAATGACTATCTATTTTATCATTTGATTTAGTAAATGTAGGTATTAAAAAATTATTTGGATGATTATTATATTCTATATTATTACTACCAAACATTAACCAATTTAATGTTAATATATCAGCATTATATTTATTTAAAAAAGTTTCTATATTATTTTCATTAATATAAATATATTCATCTGCATCTAAATGAATAAAATATCTATTACAATTAAGCATCATATAGGGCATAATTACATTATTTAAAAATAACATTTTAACAGCACCCTCATCTTCTCTTCTTATAATATGAATTTTATGTTTCCATTCAAAAGGTTGAATTAAATTAATAATAGGTATTATTGATTTATGATCAATTATAACTATTTTATCAAAACCAATTAATAAATGATAAATAATCCATTCTAATATATTTTTTTCATCTCTAGCATTTGTAGATAGTATATAATTATTAACTGTAGATTTTTGTAATCTTTGATTAATAATATCCATATTAATATTAAAAACACTATTATTAATAATATTTTCTATAGAAATATCCATTAACAGTGATACTCTAGAACCATGCATAACATTTATTTTACTACCATTTTTTAAATAAATAGTTAATGAATACATTTTACTAGAAGGTTGATTATTTAATTGAAATAAATCTGATAGATTAAAACAATTATATTCAGTTAAATGTTTTATTATTTTTTCAGTTACATCGTTTACTTTATTTAATACTCCATATTTCGCACATTTAATATTATCAATTGAAATAATATGATTCATATAAATATATAACAATATAACTATAATATATATTTATATAATTGATATGAGTATGATAGATATTGCAGTTATGGTGGAACCTCGTAATCATGAATATTTAATACCTGTTATTAATAATATATTAAGAAATACAGATAATATAAAAATACAGATATTTCACAGTGAATTAAATGAGAATATATTAAAAGAAACATATAAGGATAATAATAGATTAATATTTACAAAATTAAGACAAAACAATTTAACTATACCTCAATATAATATATTATTAACTTCTAAAAATTTTTGGGATAAGATAGACGGAGAAAATATTTTAATATTTCAAACAGACTCATGTTTATGTAGACATATTAATACATTTGATTTTTCTAAATATATAAATTATGGATTTATTGGAGCTCCATGCAATATAGAATATCCAATACCCTGGCAAAATGGCGGTATATCTATAAGAAAAAAATCATTAACTTTAAAAGCTATAAAACATAATGAAAATGTAGCAGTTAAATTTAATGAAGATAAATATTATAGTGTTTCAAAAAGAAGAATTATGAAGCCAGCTCCATTTGAATTAGCTAAATATTTTTCAGTTGAAAAATATTATAATAAATATCCATTAGCAATTCATAAAACATGGAGATATATTACTAAAGAACAATGGGAAGAATTAAAAATACTTAATCCAGAAATTAGTTTAACATTTAATTTTTAATAATTAATTATAATGAATTTATTAATAACCGGAGGATGTGGTTTTATTGGTTCTAATTTTATAAATTATTATCATAATAAATATCCCAATTCTTCTATAGTTTGTTTAGATTATATGTATTATTGTGCATCTCTTAATAACATTGATGAACATATTAGAAATTCTTCAAAATTTACTTTTATTAAAGGTAATATATGTGATTATAATTTAGTATATAATACATTAGTTAAATATAATATAACTCATATAATTCACTTTGCAGCACAATCTCATGTTGATAATAGTTTTCATCAAAGTTTTCAATATACTCAAGATAATGTAATTGGAACTCACACTATATTAGAAGCAATTAAAGATATTAATATTAATATTAATAAAGATATATTATTATTACATTTTAGCACTGATGAAGTTTATGGTGAATCATTAAATAATGAAATAAAAAGTGAGCAATCTATATTATGTCCAACTAATCCATATAGTGCAAGTAAAGCTGCTGCAGAAATGTATGTTTATTCTTATATTTATAGTTTTAAAATAAAAGCAATTATTACTAGATGTAATAATGTTTATGGAAATAATCAATATCCAGAGAAATTAATCCCTAAATTTATAAAATTATTAAAAGAAAATAAAAAATGCACAATCGCAGGTGATGGTTCTGCTATAAGAAATTTTATTCATGTATATGATGTATGCACTGCCGTAGATATAATTTTAGAAAGAGGTATAATTGGAGAAGTATATAATATAGGAGGTGATCATAGTAATGAATATAGTGTAATGGATGTTGCTAAAAAATTAATAAATTTAATAAAACCTAATAGTAATAATGATAATTATAATGATTATATAGAATATATTCAAGATAGACCATTTAATGATACAAGATATTTTATATCAAATAATAAATTAATTGATTTAGGTTGGATACAAACTATTAATTTTGATGATGGATTATTATCATTATTATAAACAAAGTTTAAAAACTATGTTTAAAAACTATGTTTAAAAACTATGTTTAAAAACTATGTTTAAAAACTATGTTTAAAAACTAATTAAACATTATTTATATATATAAGTAATGACTACAATTAATCGATTAATTGAAAATATTAAGCAAAATAAAAATATAAATATTGGAATAGCAGCAATTATGATGTTAGGAACTAAACCTATTGGCAATGTATGCGGTAATATTGATAGAAATTATTGTCGTGGAATGGTATGTCCTTCTATGCATGCGGAGGTTAATGCGATTAAGTCTTACTTTGGTAAGGATATTAATTACTCTCAGAAGCATGGTTGGCAAATGCGGTGTATTAAAAAAATCAAAGAATTTAAATATCATGGTCGTTAGAATAAATGCAAATGGGCAATTAAGTAATGCACGACCTTGTTATCAATGCACATTAATGTTAAAATCTATTGGAATTAATAAAGTTTATTATAGTATTGAAAATAAAATAATTTGTGAAAAAGTATCAAATATGATTAGTATAAATAGTAGCACTATGTGGAAAGTTGTTGATAGAATTCACTATAATGCTCCAAATAATTTAATAGAATATTATAAAAATATTTTTAATAAAATGCCGAAAGAAATAAAGAAAATAAATGCTGACCATTTCGTTAGATATATATTTCGTGAAACAGAAGGATGTCATTATAAATTAACTAAAAATAAATTAATCATATATATAAATAATATCATAATTGGAGAATTATTTATAATATAATATTTAATAACCTACGGTTTTTATTAGAAAAATTGATATTTTATTTATTATATACATATTAAATAAAATCTTGAAATGGCTGTTCAATTATATGAAGAACCTATTAATATCTATGATTTTAAATCATTAGGTCGATTTAATTATATTGACCCAGATGAAACGATGATAAATAAAGTCGTTATTAGATATCCATATATATTTATTATATATCAGGATACATGGGAATTATTTTGTTATCATCTTGAAGAAAAAGTATATTATGGAATAGAATTTGATGGTACTATTGATTACATAGATATCAATCAAGATGCAAGCATAGCACTAGTTGGTTATTATGATAGTTTCATCATTTATGATTTAATAAATGATGAAATTATTAATCAAATATCTTGCAATAATGATAATGGAGATATATTAATATTAAAAATAATTAAATTTGTAAATAATAAGATTTTTTGTTATTTTTCTGATAACTTTTTTGATGCGTATAGTGGTTCTTATGCCTATTTATATGACCTTCAAGGAAATGTTATCAAACACAGAAAAGGTATATTAATAGATGAGATTATTATATCAAATGAAGAGGATATAATGATTGGAACACATGATAGTATTTTTGAACTAACACAGAATTTATCTATGATTAAATATTATGCTCCTAAAAAGTTAAATAAACGTCCTTTTATAAATAAAGCAGTTTGCACTTTTGGAGAGAAAATAATTATCTTAGCAAAAACCAAAAAGTATAAAGACAAATGTTATTTATTAAAAACAACTATAAATACTATAACACGTCAAAAATCATTTGTTAAAATGATCGTTGGAGATTATACTAAAAATATGAATATTAAAGATATTATTTTTTCACCAGATAAAAAATATTTCTTTGTATTTTTTCAAGTGGCTAAATATGTATCAATATATAATACTCATACTATGGAATTAGTATCAAATATTGTTATTCCATATTTGGGTTCATTGAAAGATATTATTATTACACCAAATTATGAAATAATGGCATTTTCAATTGAACACTATTTTAAATGCCATACTCCATTATCAATTATTGAATATATAAAAGAAAATACTAATGTTTTACCAAATGAAATGTGGAATATTGTTTTAAAATTCTTATAAAAATTGATATTTTTTTTATATAACACAACTAAATAAAATAATTGATGTCTTACATGGCTCTAGCTTGTGATGAATATAATATGAGTGATTTTAAATGCACTGTCAAAAATCCAATCAAAGAAAAAGTATATAAAACTGTTATTAAATTTCCATATGTTTTTATACTATATTATAATATACTAGAACACTTGTATATTTATAATATGGAAACACAAACAATGAAAATTATCAGTTATGATGATAATATATTATCATTTTATATACTAGATGATTTACAATTTATTATAATCGCATTTAGAAATCATACAATTATTCACAATTTATTAAATGGTAATAAAACAGTTTTAAATTCTATTAAAGTTAATATTAATGATGAATGTTATATCACTAATAATTTTTTAATATATACTAATAATACAGTTATTTCTAATAAAAAATGTATATGTGTATGTGATATAATATCTGGAGAGATTATTTTTAAGAAATATATTTCTATTAATATTGATATATTTTCTTCTTCAAATAATTCTGTATTATTTGGAAGAAATTATGAATCAAATGTCTCATGCATTTTCCATTTATCATTAATGGAAAAAAATAAAATTAGAATGATAAATATTCCTGGAATACGTAATGATCGTTTTCATGATATGTTTATTAAAAACAATAAATATACTGTTTTAACATCTTCAAGAGGTTATTCAATTGATAACAATTATTTTGTTAAAACAACATATGATAATACTACAAGAAAATTTAATAGAAAAAAAGTAGTTATTATTAATAAAGATTATCTTATCTACATGTGTAAAATATTATTTTCACAAAATGGGGAATATTTTTATGTATTTTATAATGGTTATAATATTGTAGAATTATGGAATACCAAAACAATGAATATTTCTAAAATATTTGAGTTAATGTATCATTTTGAGGTAGATAGTTATTATATATCTATTTCAAAAGATAATAATATTATATATAAAAATAATGATAAGATAATTAAAAATTATACTCCATTTTCAATTATAGAGTGGTTAAAAATTAATACGCGTATATTACCAAATGAATTATGGAATCATATATTAGTATTAATTTAAATAATAAAAATATTAAATAATAATGTCAACAGAAACTGTATGTATTTATTCATTTGGATTTACATTATTTATTTTAATAATAAATTCATTTAATAATTCATTTATAAATTCGAATTATATTAATTATAATTTTGTTAATTCACTAACTATAAAAATTAATCAATTAAGTATTATTTATATAACTGCTTATTTTATAATGAAAGTTATGGAATTTGTATTTAATTTTATTTCTTTTTTTATTAATAATATTATTTATACAAATTATATTACTTATTTTAAATTATATAATGATAATAATAACACCTTTGGTGAGAAGGAGGAAACAACTGACTATGAAACAACTGATGATGAGGATGATATAAACAAGGATAATATAATGTTTAAATATTTATATACTTCTATTTATAAATATAATTATAAAAATTTAACATTATTAATTAATTCTAAATCATTAGATAAAATACCAAAAATTCTTAAAAATGAATTATGTTTAACTGAAATAGATAGATATGTATATGCGATTATAATGAGACTAACTAATATTGCATTAAAGAAAGGATCTGATTTTAAATATTTTATTTATGCTTTAGAGCTTTTAAATTTAAATATTGGAACAGATATATATATTAGTAGAAATAAAAAACAAATAATGAAAGAATATGAAGAATTTATAAAAAATAAAAAGAATTTATATAATATACCATTATATACGATATATAATAAATAAAAATTGATATTTAATATAAAAAGATAATAACATTTTATATTAAAAAATGAATTGTTTACATCAATTGAAATTAAATTTAGATAATAATAATACAGATTGTGATGAATTAATTACAAAATGTATTGAACAATTTAGCACTTCTAAACAAAATATGAGAGGATTAGTTACATTATTAATAAGATATTATATTTTAAAAAATGATATAGATGAAATTAATAAATTACTCTATAATGATAATTTAATGAAAAGAGATTATTTAACAATGCTAGATTATTATAATAATCAAACTATATTTAATAATATTAATAATATTAATAATATTAATAATATTAATAATATTAAATATATTTATAAGAGTTTAAATGAACTAGAAACAAAAGATGTAGATTTATTAATAAAAAATAATTGGACAGATTTATTAAAACAATTTGATGGATATATGGTTATATGTTCATATGAATCAAATACAAGTGATTTAAGTATGTTAAAAAAATATAAATTTGATGTATCTATTTTAAGAGATAAATATAATGATAGAATTAAAAATAAAGAAGAAATAGATGAACAATTTAAAAATGTAGATGTTTTAATAGATGGAGCAAATATGTCTCATCTAGGTAAAGAATTTGATTTTTCTATTTTACCTAAACTAGTTAATAAATTTAAGAAATTAAATATGAGACCTAAAATTATTCTTCATGAAAGACATAATATTAATATAAATAGTATTAAACCATATTTAATTAGAACTCCTATGTTAAGAAATGATGATGACTATATGATTTATGGTATGTTAAGTCATAATTTAATGGTATTATCAAATGATAGATTTAGAGATCATGTTAAAAATATGGATGGTTATACTAAATGTTATGTAAATTCAATGAGAATTAGATATAATAATAATAATATAATTATTCCTAAATATAGTATTTGTATTCAAGTAATTGATAATAATATATATATTCCATGCAAAAAAGGGTTTTATTTAATTAATAATATCTAAATATTATTATATAATGTCTAATATTTTAGGAAGTATGCTGTTTAATGCATCTATTAATAGTGAGGCAAATGCTAAAACAGAATTTATTACAAAATATGGTTCATATGCAGATAAATATGATAAAATAAATAATTTAGGTGAACAAAAAAGAATATGGCCTTATTTAATAAGTGTATTATTATTTATAGGCATAATTATATGTTATATTTATAGTAAAGAGGAAATAGATAAAACTACAAATGAACCAAAACCTAAAACTAAATCTCAAAAAATAATTAGTTATATAGGTTATGTATTTTTAGGTCTTTTTATATTAAGTATATTATATAATGGTGCTTATTATATATTTTATTATTACCCACAATATAGACAATGGCATGCATCTTTACCAGCTGAAGCAATCCCTTTATTAAAAAAAATTGATACATTAGAAACTGTATCTAATTTAACTAGAAGTAGTTATTATAATAGACCACCTCCTGTATAATATTTTAATAAAAATTAATTTAATTAAATTAATTTTTATTATTATTTAATTGTGTTATGTGTTATTCAAAAAGTTTCTTTTTGAATAATCACTAACATCTTTGAGTGTGAAGTTAAAAAAGTTCCTTTTTTAACTGCATCATACTCAATTGTATTTATTTACGGCTGCTGCGTTTGCTACCTTTACGGCTGCTGCGTTTGCTGCGACGACGTTTAGCACCACCTTCTAATACATTAATATTACCGCCCTTCATGCTTTTTGAGCTGCGTTTGCTTTTACGGCTAGCTTTGCGGCTAGTTTTGCGGCTACCGCGTTTGCTGCTACGACGGCGTTTAGCACCACCCTTCATGCTTTTTGAGCTGCGTTTGCTTTTGCGGCTAGCTTTACGGCTGCCGCGTTTGCTACTAC
>JACCDX010019920.1_pt1 | contig 20982 bp, 13 predicted proteins | sample 7449681 | NCBI WGS metagenome assembly JACCDX01 (sample SAMN15323450, study PRJNA562643) | freshwater metagenome | isolation source: river surface water | place: USA:Blue River Watershed | collected 2017-08-18
CACAGCCCTGTCGCAGGTGACCAAACTCCCGCTCAACGAATCCCAGAACTTCTTCGCCAACTCCCGCGGCGACAACGCCAACGTCAACCTCCGCGGCATCGGCGCCGGCAACACCCTGGTCCTCCTCAACGGCCGCCGCCTCGCCCCGCACCCCGTCACCTCCAACGACGCCGGCGTCCCCGCCTTCTACACCAACGTCAACCAACTCCCCACCCAGGGCATCGAGCGCATCGACGTTCTGCGCGACGGCGCCTCGGCCATCTACGGCTCCGACGCCGTCGCCGGTGTGATCAACTACATCTCGCGCCGCGATTTTCGCGGCACCGAGGTGCGCACCCGTTTCGGCGTGCCGGAGCACGGCGAAGGCCGCAACTACCAGGTCACGCTCACCACCGGCCGCGATTTCTCCGGCGGCAAGGGCCGCCTGCTCGCCACCTTCGACTATCTCGAGCGCGGCGAGATTCCCTACCGCAGCCGCTCGTTCTCCGCCAACGGCGACCGCACCGCGCGCGCCCCCGCCGGCTTCAACGCCCTCGGCGGCCAGTTCGACGACCGCTCCACCGTCAGCATCTACCCGTCGTTCCGCATCGGCACCGCCGCCGCCACCAACTACTTCCGCCCCGTCAACGGCACGCTCGCCTTCACCAACGTCAATCCGACCACCAACCGGGCGGCCAACCCCGAGTCCTTCACCAACCTCAACGCGTATCAGAACACCGGCCAGAGCAAGTCGGACCGCCAGAACTTCTTCACCCACGTCGAATACGACCTCGCCGGCGGCGTCACCGCGTTCGGCGATTTCTCGGTCTACCACTCGAAGTCCCTCCTGCAGCGCCAGCCCGTGCAGATCAACGGCCCCAGCGCCGACCAGGTCGCGCCCGTGAGCGTCGACAATCCGTTCAATCCCTACGGCTCGCGCTTCTACCACCCGACCGGCGCGCCCAATGCCGACGGCACCGCCCGCCTCACCGGCAACCCGCAGGGCATCGTCCTCCTCTCGCTCCTCCTCGCCGAACTCGGCGCCGAATCCGTCGAGGTCAACTCCGGCGTCTACCGCGGCGTCGCCGGCCTGCGCGGCAAGATGTTCCGCGACTGGACCTGGGAATCCGCCGCCGTCTACACCCGCGCCTACACCGCCGACGTCTCCAACAACGCCGCCCGCGAGTCCCTCTTCCAGCGCGCCGTGATGCGCACCGACTCCACCGCCTTCAATCCCTTCGGCTACACCTTCCGCGTTGCCGGCGGCGCCGTCGTGCCCGACCGCCCCTACACCAACCCGAAGTCCGTCCTCGACACCTTCTCGCAGAAGTGGCGCCACGACGGCTTCAGCGCGATCACCAGCGCCGACACCCGCGTCGCCGGCCCGCTCTTCCGCTACTGGGACAACACCGTCTCCCTCGCCGCCGGCGCCGAGTATCGCCGCGAGCAGTATCTCGACACCCGCCCCGCCTACGTCGGCAGCAATCCCCCCGGCGTCGGCCTCAACGTCGACGACAACGACTACCTCGTCGCCTCCTACGCGCCCGATTCCACCGGCAACCGCGTCGTCTACAGCGGCTACGTCGAGACCATCATTCCCGTCGTCGCGCCCAAGCGGAAGATCCCGCTCGTCCACTCCCTCGAGCTTTCCGGCTCCGCGCGCTACGAAAACTACAGCGACTTCGGCACCACCACCCGGCCCAAAGCCGGCGTGAACTGGAAACCCGCCGAAAGCCTCATGGTCCGCGGCTCCTACAACCAGGGTTTCTCCGCCCCCAATCTGCCCACGCTCTACGCCCCGACCCGCTTCATCGTCGACAGCGCCCCGGGCTCCAACGACGCCTACCGCACCCAGACCGTCGGCAACGGCACCTACGTCATGAAGCGCTACTCCACCGGCAACCTCGCGCTCCAGCCCGTGACCTCGACGGGCAAGAGCGTCGGCGTTGCGCTCGAAGTGCCCAAGGTGAAGGGCCTCTCGCTCACCGCCGACTACTGGCAGGTCGATCAGTCCAACGTCATCGGCAGCTTTTCCGACGCCCAGTTGGTCAACAGCGACGCCGCCAAGCTCAACGCCTACACCCAGTCGCAGCTCGCCGCCGGCCGCACCATCTCCCAGATCGACCTCGGCTCCGGCACCGCCAACTACAAGGGCGACCCGGGCATCAAGCGCCTCGCTCCGACCGCCGCCGAGCTCGCCGAGTTCGCCGCCTTCAACGCCACGCGCCCGCCCGCCCAGCAGGCCGCCGCCGTGGGCCGCATCGACTCCCGCAACATCCAGTTCCAGAACCTTGCCAAGGGCTACGCGAGCGGCGTCGACCTGAGCCTCACCTACCTCGTGCCCACGCTCCCCATCGGCCGCTTCACGTTCAACGCCGACTGGTCCTACATGATCCGCACCTACCAGCTCCGCGACGTGCCCGGCTCCGCCCCGCTCTTCATCGAGCGGCTCGACGTCGACGGCACCACCCGCTGGCGCGGCACCACCGCCGTCAGCTGGCGCAAGGGCAACTGGAACGCCAACCTCGGTGGCTACTACACCGGCCGTTTCGCCGACACCGCCACCGTCACCGCCGCCAACTACGCCGCCCTGGGCGCGCCCCGCTACATCTCCAAGCAGTTTGACAGCGGCATCTATCTTTACCGCTACGTCGTCCGCGACGTGATCTCCTTCAACGCCTCGGTCGGCTACCGCTTCCGGCAGGAGGCCCCGCGCGTGCTGCGCCACAGCTCCATCCGCCTCGGCGTGATCAATCTCACCGACCGGGAGCCGCCGCACACCTCCGACCAGGCCGGCTTCTCCGCCGGCGTCCACGGCAGCTTGTTCCAAGGCCGCGCCTGGACGCTCGAACTCACCAAACAGCTCTGAGCGGCGCGTTGCCTTTCGCGCTGTTTCACGTCCGGTCCCGCGCCTAATCCCCATCCTTCGCGACCTATGTTCCGCCGTGTCTGCCTCGCCGCCCTCGCCGTCTGCCTCGCCGCGCCGATCCCGGCGCTAGCCCAGTCCACCAAGGCCGAACTCCTCGCCCGCGTCGATGCCTCCAAGTCCGTCTACGACGAGATCGCCCTCAAGATCTGGAATTTCGCCGAGATCGGTTACCAGGAGGTGAAGAGCTCCGCGCTCCTGCAGGAGCAGCTGAAGAAGGAAGGCTTCGCCGTGCAGGCCGGCGTCGCCGGGATGCCCACGGCCTTCGTCGCCACCTTCGGTCAGGGTTCGCCGGTGATCGGCGTGCTCGCCGAGTTCGACGCGCTGCCCGGTGTTTCTCAGGAGGCCGTCCCGGAGAAGAAGGAGCGCCCCGGCTCCACCGCCGGCCATGCCTGCGGCCATCATCTCTTCGGCGCCGGCTCCGTCCAGGCCGCCGTCGAGGTGAAGAACTGGATGAAGGCCACCGGCCAGAAGGGCACGCTCCGCGTTTACGGCACCCCCGCCGAGGAGGGCGGCTCCGGCAAGGTCTACATGGTGCGCGAAGGCCTGTTCAACGACGTCGACGTCGCCATGCATTGGCACGCCGGCGACCGCAACGGCGTCACGATGAACAGCTCCCTCGCCAACAAGTCCGGCAAGTTCCGTTTCCGCGGCGTGGCGTCCCACGCCGCCGGCTCGCCCGAACGCGGCCGCTCCGCCCTCGATGGCGTCGAGGCGATGAACATGATGGTGAATCTCATGCGCGAGCATGTGCCCGACTCCACGCGCATCCACTATGTGATTACGCGTGGCGGCGAGGCCCCCAACGTCGTGCCCGCCTTCGCCGAGGTCTACTACTACGTCCGCAGCCCCAACCGCGACATCGTGCGCGAGATCTGGGAGCGGGTGGAAAAGGCCGCGACCGGTGCCGCCCTCGGCACCGGCACCAAGGTCGACTGGGAGGTCACGGGCGGCGTGCACGAACTGCTCCCCAACGAGGCGCTCGGCCGCGCCATGCACGGGAATTTGGCCGCCGTCGGCGGCGTCACCTACACCCCGGAAGAGCGCGCGTTTGCGCTGAAGATCGGGCAGTCCGTTTTCGGCCGGGCCCCGGCGCCCGAGACCGCCGCGCTGGTCGCGCCCTTCAATCCCAACCCGCCCCGCGAGGGCGGCGGCGGCTCCACCGATGTCGGCGACGTCAGCTGGACCGTTCCCACCGTCGGGCTGCGCGCCGCCACCTGGGCGCCCGGCACGCCCGCCCACAGCTGGCAGGCCGTCGCCTGCGGCGGCACCACCCTCGGCCTCAAGGGCATGAACGTCGCCGTCAAGGCCATGGCCGGCACGCTCGTCGACCTCTACACCCAACCCGCCGTGATCGCGGCCGCCAAGGCCGAGTTCGCCCAGCGCCGCGGCGGCGACTTCAAATACTCGGCGCTCCTCGGCGACCGCCCGCCGGCGCTCAACTACCGCGACTGAGCGCCGCCGCCCGGTTCCGCATGACTTCGCCGGCCGCCGGGCAACCGTTCCGACTCGCGCGCCCCGCCGTCCCCGCGGTGCCGGTGGTGTTCGACTCCCCGCACAGCGGCCTCGTCTACCCGCCGGACTTCGCCCCGGCCGCGTCGCGCGACGCCATCCGCACCACGTGGGATGCCTACGTCGACGAATTGTTTTCCGGCGTGACGCTCGCCGGCGCCACGCTGCTCGCCGCGAACTTTCCCCGCGCCTACATCGACGCCAACCGCGCCATCGACGACATCGACCCCGCCTTGCTCGCCGAGCCCTGGCCCGAGCCGGTCACGCTCAGCGACCACGCGCGCCGCGGCATGGGCCTCATCCGGCGCTATGCGCTGCCCGGCGTGCCGATGTATGACCGGCTCCTCGGCGTGGCCGAGGTGCGGACGCGCATCGCGGACCACTATCTGCCGTATCGCCGCGCGCTGGCCGCCGAACTGGATGCGCTCCATGCGCGGCACGGCGCCGTGCGGCACTTCAACTGCCACTCGATGAAATCGCGCGGCAACGCGATGAACCTCGATGCCGGCGCCGCGCGGGCGGATATCGTGCTCGGCGACCGCGACGGCACCGCGGCTCCGCCGGCCTTCACCGCGTGGGTCGCCGCCTGGTTCGGCGCCGAGGGTTTCCGGGTCGCGATCAACCGGCCCTACCGCGGAGCCGATCTCGTGCGCGCGCACGGCGACCCCGCGCGCGGCCGCTACAGCCTGCAGATCGAACTCAACCGCGCCCTCTATCTCGAGGAAGCCCGCTGCGTGCGGCTCGAGGGCTTCGGCCGGCTGCAAGCCACGCTCGCGCGCTTCGCGTCGGCCGTGGCCGTGCGCACGCGCGCGGAGATCGCCGGCGCTTTGCCCGCATGAGCGACCCCGCCGCCCCCTCCGTTTCGGCCGCCGACCGCCGCGAGGCGCTCGTGCGCCGCGTCCTCGACCGGATTGAGCGCATCGGCAATCTGCTGCCGCACCCCGCGACGCTCTTCGTCCTGCTCTGCGTGGCCATGGTGCTCGCTTCGTGGATCCTGCATCTCGCCGGCGTGCAGGTCGTGCACCCCGCCACCGGTAAACTCGTCGGCGCGACCAATCTGCTCTCCGCCGACGGCCTCCGCCGTCTCGTGCTCGGTCTGCTGCCGAACTTCGTCAATTTCGCGCCGCTCGGCCCCGTGCTCGTCTGCCTGCTCGGTCTCGCCATCGCCGAATCGAGCGGCCTGCTCGGCGCGTGCCTGCGCCTCGTGGTGCAGACGACGCCGCGGTCGCTGCTCACCTGGGTCGTCGTCTGGTGCGGCGCGATGTCGCACACCGCGGGCGACATCGGCTACGTGCTGCTGCTGCCGATGAGCATGGCGCTGTTTCTGGCGATCGGCCGCCATCCGCTCGCGGGCCTCGCGGCGGCCTTTTCCGGCGTCTCGGGCGGATTCGCGGCGAACCTTCTGATCTCCACGTCCGATGTCGTGTTGGCGGGCTTCACGCAGGAGGCCGCGCGACTGATCGACAGAAGCTATTCCGTGAACGCCATGGCGAACTACTACTTCCTCGGCGCCTCGGTGTTTCTCATCACGGCACTCGGCGCGTTGGTGACCGAGCGCATCGTCGAACCGCGACTCGGCGCCTACACCGGCGACATGAAGCCGGAGGCGCTGCAACCGCTCTCTCCGGCCGAACGGCGCGGGTTGGGTTGGGCGCTCGCGGTGTTTCTGGGGCTTGCCGCGCTTGTGGGCGTGGGCCTGATGCCCGGCGGCGTGCTGCAGGATGCCGCCAAGCCCGGCTTCATCCACTCCTACGTGATCCGCGGCCTGGTTTTTTTCATTTTCGTCTTCGGGCTTTTTCCGGCGCTCGCCTACGGCCTCGCCGCCGGCACGGTTCGCCGCGACACCGACGTCTACAAGGGCATGCAGAAAACGATGGAGCTGGCCGCGCCGTATCTCGTGGTCGTGTTCTTCATCGCGCAGTTCGTGAATCTCTTCGCATGGTCCAACGTCGGCGTGATCGTGGCGGTGAAGGGCGCCGCGGTGCTCAAGGCGCTCGAACTCGGCCCCGTGCCGCTGATGGTGGGCCTCGTGCTGCTCACCGCCGCGACCGATCTTTTTCTCGGTTCGGCGTCGGCGAAGTGGGCGATCCTCGCGCCGGTTTTCGTGCCGATGTTCATGCTCCTCGGCTATACGCCGGAGGTCACGCAGGCGGCCTATCGCATCGGCGACAGCGTGATGAACGTCGTGACGCCGCTCGCCTCGAATTTTCCCCTGGTGCTGATGTTTGCCCAGCGCTGCCTGCCCCGCACCGGGATCGGCACGATGGTGGCGCTCATGCTGCCGTATTCGGTGACGTTCTTCCTCGGCTGGACGCTCTTGCTGCTGCTTTGGATGGGCCTCGGCTGGCCGCTTGGACCGGGCAGCGCGCTGTTCCTCCGGCCTTAGCGGACGGCGACGGCGAAGGCGCACCGCCGGGTGGGCCAAAAAAGGTGTTTACTTGCGCGCGGCGATTTCCCAATACCTCCCGTCCCTCCCGGGCCAGTAGCTCAGTTGATAGAGCGCGTCGTTCGCAACGACGAGGTCGTCGGTTTGATCCCGATCTGGTCCACCAATTCCGAAAGCGCCTGTGGTGCGCCGGTTTGGCGGAAACGGCGCCTCGCGGTCGCCATCCCTTTTGCCCTTTTCCGGCACCGGCCGATTCGCTGCGTCGTTTGACGTTCAGGCAACGATGAGGGGGCTTCATGAAACTCGGCTGGCGCATTGGCCCCCCATTTGCTAGCTCTTGGAGCGACCATGGGGTTAGCCAACTCCGTCCTCACACATCATGACTGCACCTAAGAAAAACACGTCCAAGTCCGCCAAGTCGCCCGCCCCAGCGACCAAGTCCGCCGCCAAGTCCGTCGCACCGAAACCGACACCCGCCAAGGTATCCGTCGCCCCCGCCGCGCCGGCTGCCCCCGCCAAAAAAGCCGTCGCCAAAAAGCCCGCGGCGCCCGTGAAGGCTGCACCCGCCCCCGCGCCGGTGGCTCCGGTCGCTCCGGCTCCGACGAAGGCCGTCGCGGTGGCCCCGGTGCCCGCTCCGGCCCCGGTTGTCCGGCCCGTCGTCAGCCAGCCCGTCGCGACGGTGATCCAAGCCCGCATCGACATCGGCTTCGGCAACGTCCTCCACATCCGCGGTGAAGGCGCCGGGCTCAGCTGGGACGAAGGCAAGCTCATGGACTGCATCGCCGACGATCTGTGGCAGGTCACCTTGCCCGAGTCCTCGCGGAGCATCGTGTTCAAGTTCCTCGTCAACGACCTGAGCTGGAACATCGGCCCCGACTACACCGTCGCCGGCGGCACGAGCGTCACGCTCACGCCGGAATTCTGAGCGACCGCGGCGGTCGCCGCTATTTTGCCGCACTCCCGGCCGCCGTCGCGCGGTCGGGATTCAGCGCCAGCAGCCGGGCCTGCAGCTGTTGCAACGCCGCGTCGCGATCCGCCAACGCCTCGACCGGCACAATCTCGCAGCGCATGCGGACGCGCGAGAAGGGCTTCGGCACGTAAAACCGGTCCCAACTCCGCAGCTGCCAGGCGGACTCGAATTCCGCGCCGACCAACAGCAGCGGTGCCCGCGTGCGCCGCGCCACGATCACGGCGCCCGGTTTGACTTCGTAGCACGGCCCCCGCGGGCCGTCCGGTGTCACGCCGATATCGTGGCCCGCGCGCAAGGTGTCGACGAGCGCGCTGGCCGCCTCGCGCCCGAGCCGGCTGCTCGAGCCGCGCACCGTGCGCAGCCCCGCGAGACTGAAAAACGCCGTCAACCACGCGCCGTCCTGGCTGGCACTGACGAGCGCGTAGGCCGGCCGACCGACGCGGAAGCGCCGCACGATCTCGGCGGAAAGAAAGAGCCGGTTGTGCCAGAGCACGATCGCGACCGGCACGTCGTTCTTCATGTAGTTGCGGCGATCCTCCTCGGAGAGGTCGAAGCGCAGGCTCATGCCCCAGGCCCGCAACAGCAGCCCGAATGGCCACAGGACCACGCGACGCCAGCCGGAGATTTCGTGGACGTCCGCCGGCGCGGCGGCGGGGGGAGGGGAGTGGTCGGGCGTCGGATTCAGGCCGGAGGTTCATCGGCGATTCGGGTGCCCGCGCCAAGCGAAACCACGGCCCGACGTGCGGTGCGTTGACGTCGGGCGGCTGCGGGGCCACCGATCGGCGATGGTCCGTGCGCTTCCGCCCTGTCCCCACCTGCCGGCCGACCGCCCCGATCTCGATTGGCGCGCGCTCCATCGCTTCCGCGCGAACGACCGCGGCGAGGCGTTTTATTTCGCCTGTCTCGAATACGGCCAGTCCCTCTGGTGCCGCGGACTGGCCGCCCGCGCCTTGCTCTGTCTCGACCGCGCCCTCGGCGCCGATCTGACCGGGGGCGAACCGGTGCTCGGGGCGCACCCGTTGCCCTATCGCGCCGTGGCGTGGATGGTCGCGGCCGTGCCCACGGAGGTGTTCATTGGCAACCCGCGTGTGCATTTCCAGCACTACGCGGACCGCATGAACGAGCCGCGGCGCGACCAGCGTCGCGCGCGGGCGTGGGCGTGCTGGGCGCTGGTGCGCGTCGCGCGACCCGAATGGCCCGGCGACCCGAAACACCGGGTCGTCGAACCCACCGAGGCGATGATCGCCGCCGACCTGGACCGCTGGGGGCACCGCGGCGAGTCGGCGCTTTGGCGCGAGGTGCTCCGCGGGTGCGGCGACGTGCGCCGCCTCTGAGCTTGGCGCGGTGGGCGAGGCTCGAACTCGCGACCGTGGGTTTAGAAAACCCATGCTCTATCCAGCTGAGCTACCACCGCGAAAGCGTGGGTTGACGGATATTTGCGGGCGAAATCGCGACAAGGGAAAACCACGCTTGACTCACCTCCGACGAAACCTACGTTCCGCGTCCTTTCCCGATTTCCGGGGTGGTAGCTCAGCTGGTTAGAGCGTCTGCCTGTCACGCAGAAGGTCGCGGGTTCGAGTCCCGTCCATCCCGCCAAATCTCCCGAGTGGAGTGCGGCTTACGCATCCCCGGGGAGTTGGCGATAGTCCCGCGGTGCCCGTGGCTCCCCCATGTTTTTTGCGGCGCGGCGACAACGGATTCGCCGGCTCGGCAAACTTTGGGGCGCGCCGGCCAACCGATGCGCAGCAGGTGCCGACGGCTTGGGCTAGAGTGCGTCCACGGCGGCGCTCCCGTGCCGCACGTCAACCAACGCCCTTCGCTCCCATGGCCACCTTTGCCGATCGTCTGCCCGAAAACGCTCCCGGTCCCTACTACGTCGACGCGACCTGCATCGACTGCGACCAGTGCCGCGCCATGGCGCCCGACTACTTCGGCCGCGACGACGAGTCCGGCCTGTCTTTCGTGCGCCGGCAGCCCGCCACCGCCGAAGAAGTCGCCCGCTTCGAGGAGATCTCGGCCGCCTGCGCGACCGCCTCGATCGGCAACGACGGCAACTGACCCGGCGCGACCGCGCCGACCCACGCGCGCGGAAAAGACGTCATCGCGCAAAATCCGCTTTGAGCTTCGCGGGCCGGCGGCAAAGAACCGGCCATGCGAATCTACTTCATGGGGATCTGCGGCACGGCGATGGGCAACGCGGCGCTCCTCGCCCGCGCGGCCGGTCATACCGTGCTCGGCGCCGACCTCGGCGTCTACCCGCCCATGAGCACCGTGCTCGCCCAGGCGGGCATCGAACTCCACGAAGGCTACGATGCGGAGCGGCTCGCCCGGCTCGCTCCGGATCTCGTCGTGATCGGCAACGCGATGTCGCGCGGCAACGCCGAGGTCGAGTGGCTGCTCGAGACGCGCGCGCTGACCTTCACTTCGCTGCCGGCGCTGCTCCACGACTCGGTGCTGCGCCATCGCCGCAATCTCGTCATCTGCGGCACGCACGGGAAAACCACCACGACGTCGCTCACGGCGTATTTGCTCCGCGCGGCGGGCCGCGATCCCGGTTTTCTCATCGGCGGCGTGCCGCAGGATCCGCCGACGGGTTCGCACCTCGGCGCGGCGGCCGATCCGTTCGTGATCGAGGGCGACGAATACGACAGCGCGTTCTTCGACAAGCGCAGCAAGTTCATCCACTACGCGCCGCACATCGCGGTGCTCAACAACCTCGAGTTCGACCACGCCGACATCTTCCGCGATCTGCAGGATGTGCAGCGGACTTTCACGCACCTCGCGCGCATCGTCCCGCGCAACGGCTGGATCGTGCTCAACGGCGACGACGAAAACCTCCGCGCGCTCGGGCCCATGGCGTGGACGCGGGTCGTGCGCGTCGGCGTCGGCGAGGGCAACGACGTGCGCATCCGCGAATTTGCCGAGCACGCCACCGGCGCGAGTTTCCGCCTGGAGTGGCGCGGTCGACCGTGGGGCGACGTGGCGTGGGCGCTGCCGGGCATCTTCAATGCCCGCAACGCCGCGATGGCCGCCACCGCCGCGGGCCTCGCGCTCGATCCCGCGGATCCGTCGCGGGTCGCGCTCGGTGCCTTGGCAAACTTCCGCGGGGTGAAGCGGCGGCAGGAGGTCCTCTGGCGCGATGAGCGCGTGACCGTGATCGAGGATTTCGGCCACCACCCGACGGCGCTGGCGGAGACGCTGCAGTCGTTCCGCGCGCGGTTTGCGGGCGCGATCCTCACCGTGGTCTTCGAGGCGCGCAGCAACACCGCCCGCCAGAAATCGATGCAGGCCGGTTTCACCCGCGCGCTCGGTCTGGCCGACGAGGTTTACCTCGGGGTCGTGACCCGGGCGGACAAGATCCCCGCGGCGGAGCGGTTCGATCCGGAGGCGGTCGCGCAGAACCTGGAGGCGCAGGGCCTCGAGGCGCACTTCGCGCCGACGAACGCGGCGCTGCTCGAGAAGCTGATCGCGCGCACCGCGCCGGCCGGCCCCGCCGGGCGGCCGCGCGTCGTGGCCTTCTTCACCAACGGCAGCTTCGACGGCATCATCGGCGGCTACGTCGCCGCGGTGCGGCGTTGAGGCCGTCTTGGGCGGCGCCGGCATTTTCCTTCCGGCGCCGCGCGGAAACTGCGACGGTGCCCGCCGTCGCCCCCGCGCCATGACCAAGAACGAAATCGCCGACATCCTCACCCAGATCGGGACGCTGCTCGAATTGAAGGGGGAAAACCCGTTCAAGGTGCGCGCCTACCAGACCGGCGCGCGCGCGCTCGAGGCGATCGAAGAGGCGGAGCTCGCGCGCCTGATCGCGGCGGACGAGTTGCGCTCGGTGAAGGGCATCGGCGAGGCGCTGTCGCAGAAGATCGGCGAACTGCACGCGACCGGCGGGCTCGTGTTTTTCGAGAAACTCAAGGCCTCGGTCGAACCCGGCCTCGTGGAGATGCTCCAGATCCCCGGCCTCGGGCCGAAAAAGATCCGCGCGCTCCGCGACAAACTCGGCCTCACCGACATCGCGGGACTGACGGCGGCGTGCCTCGACGGGCGCGTCGCGCAGCTCGACGGCTTCGGCGAAAAGACGCAGGAGAAACTGCTCGCGGGCATCCGCAACCGCGAGGCCTACGGCCGGCGGCACCTCTGGTGGGACGCCGCCGAGGTGGCGGAACCGATTGTCGCCGGGCTGCGCGCGCTGCCGCAGGTGCGGCGGGCCGAGGCGGCGGGCAGCCTGCGCCGCGGTCTCGAGACGGTCGGCGACCTCGATTTCATCGTGGCGGCGGCGGAGGTGGAACCGGTGGTGGCGTGGTTCTGCGCCATGCCGGGGGTGAAGGAGGTCACGGCCCGCGGCGAGACCAAGGCCAGCGTGCGCTTCGAGAGCGGCCTCCAGGCCGATCTGCGGTTGGTGCCCGACGCGCAGTTTCCGTTCGCGCTGCACCATTTCACGGGTTCGAAAGATCACAACGTCCAGCTGCGCCAGCGCGCGCTCGCCCGCGGGCTCAGCCTGAGCGAGTGGGGCCTGGTGCCGGCGGAAGGCGAGGGGACGGCGAAAGCCAAGGCGGAGGCCGGCGGGCAGGCGCTCGCGGTGGCGACGGAGACGGACCTGTTTGCCGCGCTCGGGCTGAATTTCATCCCGCCCGAGTGGCGCGAAGGCCTCGGCGAGATCGAGGCGGCGGAGCGCGGGGCGTTGCCGCGGCTGGTCGAACTGGGCGACCTGCGCGGCGCGTTTCACAACCACACGACCGCGTCCGACGGCGGCAACACGCTCAACGAGATGACCGCGGCCGCCGAGGCGCTCGGCTGGGAGTATCTCGGGATCGCGGACCACTCGAAGGCGAGTTTCCAGGCCAACGGCCTCAACGAGGAGCGCCTGGCCAAGCAGATCGCCGAAATCCGCGCGCTCAACGCCGGCGGCCGCTACCGCACGCATGTGTTCGCCGGCTCCGAGGTCGATATCCTGGCGGACGGGCGGCTCGACTTCGACGACGCCACGCTGGCGTCGCTGGATTACGTGGTCGCCTCGGTGCACAATGCCTTCGCGCAGGACGAGGCGACGATGACGGCGCGCATCATCCGCGCGATCGAGCATCCGGCGACGACGATGCTCGGGCACGCCACGGGCCGGTTGTTGCTGCGGCGCGAAGGCTACCGCGTGGATCTCGGCAAGGTGATCGACGCGGCGATCGCGCACGGCACGATCATCGAACTCAACGCGAGCCCGTGGCGCCTCGACCTCGACTGGCGGCTCTGGCGCAAGGCGGCCGAGCGCGGGTTGGTCTGCGCGATCAATCCCGACGCGCACGACACGGCGGGGCTGCGGCACGTGCGTGCCGGCATCAACGCCGCGCGCAAGGGCGGTCTCACCCGCGAGCGCGTGCTCACGGCGTGGCCGCTGGCCGAGGTGCGCGCGTGGCTGGACGCGCGGCGGGGGAAATCGAAACGGGCATAGGGCGCGCCCCGGTTGTGGCCGGCGCGGCCGGGCACCCGGAGTTTCACGGAGAATTTCCAAGCCGGACGGCTATCGGGCTTGAGTCGTCCCGCGGCGATTTTCACGCTGCGTGGAACCTGGCGCGCCAGTCGGCCACCAATCCTCTCTTTCCCACACCCATGCATATGTTCCGAACCCGACTGCTTCTGATTCTCGCTCTCGTCTCGGCGACCGCGCTGCGCGCGGAGGATTACGCCTTTGTCTCGTTGGCCGGCATCGGCAGCTCGGCGGGCGGAGCCGACGGCACGCCGGGGACTTTTAACAACCCCTACGGCATCGCGATCGACGCGGACAAGAATCTCTACATCGCCGACACGCTCAACCACACGATCCGGAAGATCACGCCCGGGCGGGTGGTCTCGACCTTGGCGGGCACCAGCGGGATTTTCGGCGCCACCGACGGCACGGGCAGCGCGGCGCGGCTCAATTTTCCCGTCGGCATCGCGCTCGACGCGGCCGGCAACATCTACGTCTCCGACGCGCGCAGCTTCATCATCCGCAAGATCACGCCGGCGGGCGCGGTGACGACGCTGGCCGGCACGGCGTTCCAGACCGGCGCCACCGACGGCACGGGGGCGGCGGCGCGTTTCTTTTTGCCTTACGGCGTGGCGGTCGACGGGCAGGGCAATGTCTTCGTCGCGGAGGGCGGCAACCACACGATCCGCCGCATCACGCCGGCGGGCGTGGTGACGACGTTCGCGGGTGCGGCCGGTTCGCCGGGCTTCGTCAACGCCACGGGTGCGGCGGCGCGTTTCAACACGCCCTTCGGCCTCGCGGTCGACGGCTTCGGCAACCTTTACGTCGCCGACAGCGGCAACAACGCGATCCGCAAGATCACTTCCACCGGCATCGTCACGACGTTGGCCGGCGCCGCCAATGGTGCGGCGGGTGCGCTCGACGGCACGGGCGCCGGGGCGCGCTTCAATCAGCCGCGCGGCGTGGCGACCGGCCCGGGCGGGGCGATCTTTGTCGCCGATTACGGCAACTCCACGCTCCGCCAGGTCTCCGCCGCGGGTGAAGTCACGACGCTGGCCGGCGCGGCGGGCATCGTGGGCGAGACCAACAGCGTCGGGGCGGCCGTGCGTTTCTACGATCCCACCGGCGTGGTGAGCGACGGCACCACGGTCTATGTCGCGGACACCTCGAACAACCTCGTGCGCCGCGGCGTGCCCGCGAGCTCGGCCGGTTTGCCCGAGATCAATATCCAGCCGATCGGGCAGGAAGTGTCCGTGGGGCAGGCGGTCTCGTTCCGCGTGGTCGCGACGGGCAGCTCGCTTACCTACCAATGGCTCAAGAACGGCGTCGCCATCGCCGGGGCCTCGGCGGCGACCCTGGCGTTTGCGGCAGCGCAGGATGTCGACTCGGCGGTCTACGTGGTCCGCATCTCCGGCCCAACGGGCAGCAAGGACAGCGCCGAGGCCGCGCTCACGGTGCATCCCGTCAACGTCGGCACGATTCCCATTTCGGCCCGGCCCCTGAGCCAGAGTGTCAATTCGGGCCAGAGCGTGACGTTCAGCGTGACGGCCTCCGGCAGCGGCTTGACTTACCAGTGGCAGAAAAACGGCGTCCCGATCGCGGGCGCCACCGCCGCGAGCTACACGATCGCTGCGGCGCAGGTCGGCGACGCGGGCACCTACGGCGTGCGCATCACGGCGGGTTCCGCCGTCGAAACGCCGACGGCCAAACTCGTGGTCGATGCCTCCGCGGGCGCCCCGGTTTCGATCACGAGCAATCCCGCCAACCGCACCGTGGAGGTCGGCCAGAGCGCGAGCTTCAGCGTAACCGCGACCGGCACCGGCACGCTGACCTACCAGTGGTTGAAGAACGATGCGCCGATCGCGGGCGCGACGGCGGCGACGTATGCGATCGCCGCCGCGCAGGCGGCGGATGCCGGCAGCTACAGCGCGCGCGTGAGTGTCGGCTCCGCCAGCGTGACGAGCGCGGCGGCGGTGTTGACGGTGAATGCCGGCGCGAGCAACGCGGGCCGCCTGGTGAACATGTCGATCCGCACCGCGGCCGGCACGGGCGACAACACGCTCATCGTCGGCGTGTCGCTCGGCGGCTCCGGCACTGCCGGAGCGAAGGGCGTGCTGCTGCGCGGCGTGGGCCCGACGCTCGGTGCGTTCGGCGTGGGCGGGGCGCTGGCCGATCCGGTGATGACGGTCTTCCAGGGGCAGACGCAGGTCTCGACCAACGACGACTGGGACGCGGCGGCGGGCGCCACGTTTTCGTCGCTCGGCGCGTTTGCCTTTGCCAACGGCAGCCGCGACTCGGCGATCTACAACCCGGCGATCCCGTCGGGCTCCTACTCGATCCAGATCGTCGGCAAGGGCGGCGCGACCGGCATCGCTCTGGCGGAAATTTACGACGCGACGGCGGCGGGTGCGTTCACGGCGACGACACCGCGGCTGGTCAATGTCTCGGCGCGCACGCAGGTGGGCACGGGCGACGGCATTCTGATCGCGGGCTTCGTGGTCGGAGGTCAGTCGGCGGTGCGCGTGCTGGTGCGGGCGGTCGGCCCGACCCTCGGCGCCTTCGGCGTCGGCGGCACGTTGGCTGATCCCAAGCTGGAAATCTTCAGCGGTCAGACCAAGACCGCGGAGAACGACAACTGGGATGCCGCGACGGCGGCGACGTTCTCGAGCGTGGGCGCGTTTGCGTTTACGGCCGGGAGCCGCGATGCCGCGCTGGTGGCGACGTTGCAGCCGGGCAGCTACACGGCGCAGGTGAGCGGCGTCGGCGGCACGACCGGCGTCGCGCTGGTCGAGGTCTACGAGCTGCCCTGACGCGAGCTGCGACTCGGGACCGGACTGGCGAGGGAAAGTTGCCCGGGTTCGTCGACCCGGGCGATACCTTCGGGGGCGCCACGACCGAACGAGGTGCTTGTCCGGCTTTTTGCCGGCGGTCGGCAACGACGTTCTGGCTCGCGGGGCGAGGCGGGCGGCGAGCGTAAAGTGGAGGGACGCGGGCGGGGGCACGGGAGGCTTGTCGGGGGACGGGGTGGCGGCATCGTGCGGAGCGGCCGGTGTCGGCTGCGTTGCACTTTTCCATGGCTCCCACGATTTTTCTTTTGGTCCGGCGGCGGTGTGGCGCCCTCCGGCGCGGCGTGGTTCGCTGGCTGGCAGCGGGCGCGCTGACGGGCGGACTGGCGGTGGCGGCGGAACCGGGTGCGGCGGCGGTCGTGGCGCGCACCACGATCAACCCGGACGCGCCGTATCCGGAATGTCATGCCTCGACGATCGTGGAGTTGGCGGAGGGCGGGCTGGCGGCGGCGTGGTTCGGCGGGACCAAAGAGCGGCACCCGGACGTGGAGATCCGTTTCGCGCGGCAGGAGGGCGGACGCTGGCAGCCGGCGCGGGCGGTGGCGGACGGCGTGCAGACGGACGGGACGCGGCGGCCGACGTGGAATCCGGTGCTGTTTCAGCCGCCGGGGGCGCCGTTGATGTTGTTCTACAAGGTCGGGCCGTCGCCGAGCACGTGGTGGGGCGAGGTGAAGACGTCGCGCGACGGCGGGCGGACGTGGAGCGCGGCGCGGCGGTTGCCGGAGGGAATCCTGGGGCCGGTGAAGAACAAGCCGGTGGTCCTGGCTGACGGAGCGTGGCTGAGCGCCGCCAGCACGGAGGGCAACGCCGACGGATGGCGGGTGCATTTCGAGGTGTCGCGCGATGCGGGGGCGACGTGGACGAAGGTCGGGCCGGTGGCCAAGGGGCCGGGGCTTGATGCGATCCAGCCGAGCGTGCTCTTCCATGCGGGCGGCGTGCTGCAGGCGTTGGCGCGGACGAAGCAGGGAGTGTTGGCGCAGACGTGGTCGCGCGACGGCGGGGCGACGTGGAGCGCGCTCACGGCGGCGGCGTTGCCGAATCCGAATTCAGGCACCGACGCGGTGACGCTCGCGGACGGGCGGCAACTGCTCGTCTACAATCCGAGCGCGCACCGGCCGAACGAGGCGAAGGGGGACCGTTGGCCGCTGGCCGTCGCGGTGTCGAACGACGGCTTGGAGTGGCGGCGCGTGCTGACTCTGGAAGCGGAACCGATGGTCAGCGGCTACGCGTATCCGGCGGTGATCCAGGCGCGCGACGGGCGTGTGCATGTGACCTACACGGCGGGGCGGAAGACGATCCGGCATGTCGTCCTGGATCCGAAGAAACTGGAGTGAGGCGCGGGACGAGGTCGGCGAGGGGAGAGACCGGTGTGCCGTCGAGATAGAGAGACGGGGCGCGGGAGAGGCGGAGAGAGACGGGACGGAACTGGTCAGGCGCGGGCGGCGGCGCGGGCGAGGCGGTCGTTGATGGCGGCGGCGAGACCGTCGGTGCCCGGGGCGCGCTCGAGGTGCAGCCGCGTGTAGCCGGCGACGTCGAGGTCGCGCAGGACGGCGAAGAGGCGACGGGCGGCGCCGCGGAGGTCGCCGCGGGCGTCGAGCCAGTGGACGTTTTTCGGGAGAGTGGCGCGGCGCGACCGCGCCGATGATGCGGCGGCTGCGGCGGAGGGGCGGGCGACGAAGACCCACGCTTCGGTGTCAGGGGCGGCGGCGACGGCCCGCAGATCGAGGCGGTCGTGGAGGACGGCGGGCGTGCGCGGGCTGTAGTGGCGGGTGAGCAGGCCGGGCGCGACCTGCGCGGTGTGTTTTTTCGCGGCGGCGTGGCGAATGGCGACGGGGACGCCGAGGGCGGCCTCGAGCTGCGCGTGCGTCACGGCGCCGGGGCGCAGCAAGACGGGTGCGGCGGGATCGCGGAGGTCGACGATGGTGGATTCGACGCCGACGGCGCATGGGCCGCCATCGAGGATGTGGCCGATGCGGTGGCCGAGACCGGCGCGGACGTGCTCGGCGGTGGTGGGGCTGACGTAGCCGAAGGGGTTGGCGCTGGGGGCGGCGAGCGGGAGGCCGGAGAGGGCGAGGAGCCGGCGGAAGAGCGGGTGGGCGGGGACGCGGACGGCGACGCTGGGCAGGCCGGCGGAGACGACGGCGGGGATGACGGGGAGCTTGGGGAGGACGAGGGTGAGCGGGCCGGGCCAGAATTTTTTCGCGAGGAGGAGGGCGGCGGGGTTGGGCACGGCGACGGTGGGGAGGTCGCGGGTGGAGCGGAGATGAACGATGAGCGGATCGGTGGCGGGGCGGCCCTTGGCGCGGAAGATGGCGCGGCACGCGACGGGATCGAGGGCGTTGGCGGCGAGGCCGTAGACGGTCTCGGTGGGTGCGGCCACGAGGCCACCCTCGCGCAGCACGCGGGCGAGGCGGGCGAGGTTGCGCGGAGTGCCGGTGTAGAGGCGGACGCGGGCGGACCGGGAAGGCATCGCGGGAAGGAGAACGCGAAGGAGCGGCGGGGGGAAGCCGGGAAGTGACGAGTGACGAGGTGGGCTAAGGCGGGTGGGCGCGAGGGGGGCGGGAAAAGTTGTCAGGAGAGTTTTCGGGCTCCTTGCAAACACCGGCGGAACGGGCGGAGTGGGGGCGGTTTCCTTCCCGTATGGCGGCCCTCTTCAAACTCAGTTCCGACTACCAGCCCACCGGCGACCAGCCGCAGGCGATCGAGAAGCTCGTGGCCTCGCTCGAGGCGGGCAACCGCCACCAGACGCTGCTGGGCGTCACCGGCTCCGGTAAGACGTTCACGATGGCCAACGTGATCGCGCGGGTGCAGCGGCCGACGCTGATCATCTCGCACAACAAGACCCTCGCGGCGCAGCTCTACTCGGAGTTCAAGAATTTCTTCCCGGAGAACGCGGTCGAATACTTCGTCAGCTACTACGACTACTACCAGCCGGAGGCCTACATCCCGTCGAGCGACACCTTCATCGAGAAGGACTCGTCGATCAACGAGGAGATCGAGCGGCTGCGCATCGCGGCGACGAGTTCGCTGGTGTCGCGGCGCGACGTGGTGGTGGTGGCGAGCGTGTCGTGCATCTACGGCCTGGGCTCGCCCGAGGAGTTTTCGGAGCTGCGCATCCCGCTGCGGCGCGGCGCGGCGCTGGGGCGGCAGCGGTTGCTGGAGCGGCTGGTCGACAACATCTACGACCGGAACGACTACGAGCTGAAGCCGGGCCGGTTCCGGGTGCGCGGGGACACGGTGGACGTGATGCCGGCCTACATGGAGACGGGGCTGCGCATCGAGTTCTTCGGCGACGAGATCGACCGGCTGAGCGAGTTCGATCCGCTCACGGGCGACGTGCTGCGGGAGCTGGAGCAATTCGACCTATATCCGGCGAACCAATACGTGACGAGCCGGGGCAAGCTCGAGCCGGCGATCGCGGCGATCAAGGCGGAGCTGGACGAGCGGGTGGCGTATTTCGAGGGGAAGGGGCAGTATCTCGAGGCGCAGCGCATCCGGATGCGGACGAACTACGACCTGGAGATGCTGCAGGAAATGGGCTTCTGCAACGGCATCGAGAACTACTCCCGGCACCTGACGGCGCGGAAGGCGGGCGAGCGGCCGTTCTGCCTGATCGATTTCTTCCCGAAGGATTTTCTGCTGATCATCGACGAGAGCCACGCGACGGTGCCGCAGGTGGGCGGCATGTTCAACGGCGACCGCGCGCGCAAGGAGACGCTGGTGAACTTCGGCTTCCGGCTGCCCTCGGCGCTCGACAACCGGCCGCAGAGTTTCGCGGAGTTCGAGGCGGTGACGGGGCAGACGGTGTATGTCTCGGCGACGCCGGCGGACTACGAATTGAAGCGTTCGGCGGTGATCGCGGAGCAGTTGATCCGGCCGACGGGGCTGCTCGACCCGGAGATCACGATCCGGTCGACGAAGGGGCAGGTCGAGAACCTGATCGCGGAGATCAAGGCGGCGGCGACGGCGGGGGAGCGCGTGCTGGTGACGACGTTGACGAAGCGGTTGTCGGAGGACCTGACGAGCTACCTGCGCGAGGCGAAGATCCGCGTGGAGTATCTGCACTCGGACATCGACGCGATCGAGCGCGTGGAGATCTTGCGCAACCTGCGGCTGGGGAATTTCGACGTCCTCGTGGGCATCAACTTGCTGCGCGAGGGGCTCGACCTGCCGGAGGTGGCGCTGGTGGCGATCCTCGATGCGGACAAGGAAGGGTTTCTCCGGAGCGAGACCTCGCTGATCCAGACGGCGGGCCGGGCGGCGCGGCACGAGAAGGGGCGCGTGATTTTTTACGCGGACCAGATCACGGACTCGATCCGGCGGACGCAGGAGGCGGTGAACTACCGCCGGCAAAAGCAGCTGGCCTACAACCAGGAGCACGGCATCACGCCGCGGAGCGTGAAACGGGCGGCGCAGGCGAGCCTGCATGTCTACGACGGCTCGGGCGTGGATGCGGGCGCGGAGGCGGCGGTGGCGGAGAGCGCGGACGACGTCGCGGCGGTGATCGCGGAGCTCGAAGTCGAGATGACGGACGCGGCGGCGCGGCTCGAGTTCGAGCGGGCGGCGGTGCTGCGGGACCAGGTGAACGCGTTGCGCTCGGGCGACTACAAGAAGGCGGCGCGGTTGCCGGCGAAGGAGTATCCGCGGGCGCGGAGCACGGCGGCGGCGGTGCGGGGCAAGGGGCGGCGGCGGTAGGGCGAAGCGACTGCACCTGAAACAAGCAGGCCGGGACGGCGCGGTCCGAGGCGGGAGCAACCGACGCGCGCAGCGATGGCGGCGATTTTCCGGAGCGTTGCGCCGACGGGAGCGCGGGTGGGCCTGACCTCGGATGCTGCGGTCGGCGGCTGGAACAGCGGCAGGCCCAACGAGGTGAGGCGGGCGGAGAAGCGGGGCGACGGGGAGAATCGTCGC
>JACCDX010066058.1_pt1 | contig 20978 bp, 18 predicted proteins | sample 7449681 | NCBI WGS metagenome assembly JACCDX01 (sample SAMN15323450, study PRJNA562643) | freshwater metagenome | isolation source: river surface water | place: USA:Blue River Watershed | collected 2017-08-18
ATCGACGGTCTGCTGCACTTCACCGACATGGCTTGGCGCCGCGTGCGTCACCCGAGCGAGGTGGTGCAAGCCGGTCAAGAAATCACCGCCAAGATCCTCAAGTTCGACACCGAGAAGAACCGCGTGTCTCTGGGCCTGAAGCAAATGGGCGACGACCCCTGGATGGGCGTGGCCCGCCGCTACCCGCAAGGCACCCGCATGTTCGGCAAGATCACCAACATCGCCGACTATGGCGCGTTTGTCGAACTCGAGCCCGGCATCGAAGGTCTGGTTCACGTCTCTGAAATGGACTGGACCAACAAGAACGTGGCCCCCAACAAAATCGTGTCGTTGGGCGACGAGGTCGAGGTCATGGTGCTCGAGATCGACGAGGACAAGCGTCGCATCTCCCTGGGCATGAAGCAATGCCGCGCCAACCCCTGGCAGGAATTCGCACAAAACACCAAGCGTGGCGATCGCGTCAAGGGCCCCATCAAGTCGATCACCGACTTTGGCGTGTTCGTCGGCTTGGCCGCTGGCATCGATGGCCTGGTGCACCTCTCTGACCTGTCGTGGAACGAGCCTGGCGAAGCCGCCGTGCGCAACTACAAAAAGGGCCAGGAAGTCGAAGCCATCGTGTTGGCCGTCGATGTCGAGCGCGAGCGCATCTCGTTGGGCATCAAGCAACTCGATGCCGATCCCTTCACCACGTTCGTGTCGATCAACGACAAAGGTGCCATCGTGACCGGCAAGGTCAAGACCGTGGACGCCAAAGGTGCTGAGATCGACCTGGGTGAAGACATCGTGGCTTATCTGCGCGCGTCCGAGATCTCTGCCGAGCGTGTCGAAGACGCCCGCAATGTCCTGAAGGAAGGCGATGAAGTGACCGCCGTCGTGACCAACGTCGATCGCAAGACCCGCAACATCCAGTTGTCGGTCCGCGCCAAAGACGCCGCTGACCAGCAAGAAGCCATGGCCTCGCTGAACCAGCAGTCGTCGCGTGAGAACGCCGGCACGACCAGCCTGGGTGCCTTGCTGCGCGCCAAGCTGGACAACAACAACCCATGACGCGCTCGGACCTGGTCGAGGCGCTGGCCGAGCGTTTCGGCCAGCTCACGCACCGCGACGCGGAGTTCGCCGTCAAGACCTTGCTCGATGCGATGGGCGAGGCCTTGGCGCGCGGTCACCGCATCGAGTTGCGCGGCTTCGGCACGTTTTCGGTCAACCGTCGCCCCCCGCGCATGGGGCGCAACCCCCGCTCCGGCGAGAGCGTGGCCATCCCTGAAAAACGGGTGCCTCATTTCAAGCCGGGCAAGGCCCTGCGCGAGTCCGTGGACCTGGGTGAACCCCAAGCCTGATAGTGCGGCAGGCGGCACACGCCGCCTGTCCCGCCCTACAATGGCGGCATGAAGCGCATTTTGGGCCTGCTGCAAACCCTGTTCAAAGCGGCCATTTTCTTTACCCTGTTTGCCTTCGCCCTGAATAACCAGGACGACGTGACGGTGCGTTTCTTCTTTGGCACCGAGTGGCGCTCGCCCCTGGTGCTGGTGGTGCTGGCCGCATTTGGCTTGGGCCTCTCGCTGGGGGTGCTCTCGATGGTGCCGCGCTGGTGGCGTGAGCGCCGTGCCGCCCAAAAGGCCCAATCGGCCCCACAGGCCCATCCCCCTGCCCATGGAACTTGACCTGACCTGGTTGCTGGTGGGCCTGCCACTGGCTTTTGTGATGGGCTGGCTGGCCTCCAGGCTCGACCTCCGCCAGCTGCGCATTGAAAACCGCACCCAACCCAAGGCCTACTTCAAGGGCCTGAATCATTTGCTCAATGAACAGCAGGACCAAGCCATCGACGCCTTCATCGAGGCCGTCCAGCAGGACCCCGACACCTCGGAATTGCATTTCGCCCTGGGCAATTTGTTTCGCCGCCGGGGCGAGTTCGAACGCGCGGTGCGGGTGCACGAACACCTGTTGGCCCGCGCCGACCTGAACACCTCCGACCGGCATCGGGCGCGGCACGCGTTGGCCCTGGATTTTCTCAAGGCGGGCTTGCTTGACCGGGCCGAAGAAAACCTGCGCCTTTTGCTCGACACCCCACTGGAAGGCCAGGCTTTGCTGGCCCTGCTCAACATTTATGAGCGTTCGCGCGATTGGGCGGCGGCCCACGATGTGGCCCAACGTCTGGGACGACAGGGCGAGGCCCGTTTCGAAGCCCGTCAGGCCCACTACCTGTGCGAGCAAGCAGCGGCCTTGCCCGATGCATCCAGCGAGCAAAAGCAGACCCTGCTGGCGCAGGCCTGCCAAGTGTCGCCCCAGTCGGCCCGCCCACGGCTGGCGTTGGCCGAATGGCTCGAAGCCCAAGGCCAGCACGCCCGGGCGCTCGACCAGCGGCTGCAACTGGCGCGCGAAATGCCCCGCTTCATCCCCCTTTTGGCCCCGGCACTGGCTCGGCAGGCGGTGGCCGAACAACGGACGCAAGAGGTGCGCGAGATCCTGGAGCGCCAGGCCCTAGAGGCGCCCTCGCTGGACGTCATGGAAGCCTTGGTGGTGCTCGATCAAGCCACGGGCATCCGCGATGTCCAAGCACGCTACGCCAGTCACCTGGAAAAAGAACCCTCGGTGGTGGCAGCCCGTTTGTGGGTTGCGCACGAACCGCTGCAGCACGAATCGCATCGCGCGGTGCTGGAGCGGGCCTTGGAGCGCGCCGCCCAACCCTTGCGACGCTATCGGTGTGCCGCCTGCGGCTTTGAGGCTCAACGTCACTTTTGGCAATGCCCGGGCTGCCAGGCCTGGGACAGTTACCCGCCCCGTCGGGTCGAAGAACTATGAACCTGCCCCAACCCGATCTTTTGAAAACCACTCGCGTGCTGGTGGTGGGCGATGTCATGCTCGACCGTTACTGGCATGGCAACGTCGATCGCATCAGCCCCGAAGCCCCGGTCCCCGTGGTGCACGTCACCCGCGAAGAGGACCGACTGGGCGGCTGCGGCAACGTGGCCCACAACGTCGTTGGCTTGGGTGCCCAGGCCACCTTGCTCAGCGTGGTGGGCCAGGACCCCGCAGGGGACCGGCTCAGGGCCTTGGCCTCGGCCAGCGGCATCGCCGCCGAACTCGGTCAGGACCCAGGGCTGTCGACCACCATGAAGCTGCGCATCATCGGCCGACAACAGCAGCTGCTGCGGGCCGACTTTGAAAACCAGCCCGATCACGAGGTGCTGGCCTCTTTGTCGCAGCGCTTCATCGAACTGCTGCCAACGCACCAAGCGGTGCTGTTCTCGGATTACGGCAAGGGGGGCTTGACCCATGTGGCCGACATGATCGGCCAGGCACGCGCCATGAATCGACCGGTGCTGATCGACCCCAAGGGCAGCGACTACTCGCGCTACGTGGGCGCCACCGTCATCACCCCCAACCGGGCCGAATTGCGCGAGGTCGTGGGTCCTTGGCGTGACGAGGCACACTTGACCCAGTTGGCCCAAGACCTGCGACAGTCGCTGGGTCTGCAAGGCCTGTTGGTCACGCGCAGCGAGGAGGGCATGACCTTGTTTGACGCGGCTGGCGCCTTGCACGTGAGCGCGCAGGCCCGCGAGGTGTTTGACGTCACCGGTGCTGGCGACACCGTGATCGCCACGCTGGCGGCGCTGTTGGGCACCGGTCTGTCGTTGCGCGATGCCTTGCCTTGGGCCAACAAGGCCGGCGGCATCGTCGTGGGTAAATTTGGCACCGCCTCGGTCAGTTGGGCCGAGTTGGCGGCTTGAGCGCATGGCGCAGGGAGATTGACATGACCATCGTGGTGACCGGCGCAGCCGGATTCATCGGCAGCAACCTGATCCGAGGTTTGAATCTGCGCGGCGTGCACGACATCATCGCGGTCGACGACTTGAGCGATGGCGACAAATTCCGCAACCTGGCCGACCTGCACATCGCCGATTACGTGGACCACCCCGAGTTCTACCTGCGCTTTGCCGATGGCGATTACGGCGAAGTGGACTGTGTGTTCCACGAAGGCGCATGCAGCGACACCATGGAAACCGATGGCCGCTACATGATGGCCAACAACTTCGAGACTTCCAAAGCCCTTTTTATGGCTTGTCAGGCCCAGGGGGTGCGCTTGCTCTACGCCTCGTCGGCGGCGACCTACGGTGGGTCCGAGACCTTTGTCGAGTCGCCTGAATTCGAACGACCGCTGAATGTCTACGGGTATTCCAAACTGCTGTTCGACCAATGGGTGCGACGTCAGATTGGCACCGCTTTTGATCAGACACCGACCCAGGTCGCAGGGTTTCGGTATTTCAACGTCTATGGCCCGCGCGAGCAGCACAAGGGCCGCATGGCCAGCGTGGCCCATCACCAGCACCACCAATTTCTGAACGAAGGCAAGGTCAAATTGTTTGGGGCCTATGGCGGCTATGGCGCAGGCGAACAAATGCGTGACTTTGTCTTTATTGACGACGTGGTGGCGGTCAACCTGTGGTTTTATGACCACCCCCAAGCCCGTGGCCTGTTCAACCTGGGATCGGGCCGGGCGCAGCCCTTCAACGACGTGGCCTTGGCCGTGGTCAACAGCCACCGCCAACTCAAGGGCGAGCCCGGCTTGAGCCTGGCCGACGCGGTCCAAAGGGGTCTGATCGAGTACATCGATTTCCCGGCCGCCTTGCGCGGCAAATACCAGTGTTACACCCAGGCCGATCTGAGCGCCCTGCGTCGTGCCGGATGTGCGCACGCCTTTGCCGATGTGTCGACCGGTGTCGACCGCTACATGCGCACCCTGTCGGATCAGCCGTAACCTCCCCCTCCCGGGGTATGGATTTCGAACACATCGCCTGGCTCGACCTGAACCTGACCGATGTGCCCAAGGGTCTCGACGGTGCCATCGCGACGCACCACCCGATTGAGGCCCGTGGCCCCTGGCTGTCCACCGTCCAGGCCAAACGCCGGGTGGATGCGGCCATTGGACAAAATGGCGGCCGTCATGGGTTCCAGAAACTCGACCCGACGCACGCCTCCGTCGCCCCCACGCCAGCGGCCCGCCCCACCCGAGTCACGGCGAATGTGGTAGCCCAGCAAGCGGACCGGAAACCTGAATTCAAACACCTCGGGATCGGTCAAGCGCGAATTGGTCATGTGCGCTTGAACCACCGAGGTGCCATCAAAGCCGCCGCAGACCTCGCCTTGGGCGTCAAACAAGGGACCGGCCCCGGTGCCGCCCGAGATCGTTTCGTAATACTGCACACGGGGATTGCCAAAGGTGAAGTTGTTCATGGTCGGCTGGCTGCCGGCCATCACTTGCAAGGCCCCATACAAGGCGTTGGTGATGCAACTCGACGTCTCGACATTGCCGGCCACCACCGACGCCGGGGGCAAGGGGTTGAGCATGCAGCCCTCAGGGATGATGACTTCGATGGGCTTGAGACAACCGGCATTGAGCGGGATGTCGTCCTCGACCAGGGTGCGAAACACATACAGCACTGCAGCCATGCACACCGCTCGAGGGGCGTTGAAATTGTGGTCCTGCTGCGGCGAAGTGCCGCTGAAATCCACACGGGCGCTGCGCCGTTGGGCATTGATGGTGACCGCCACCCGGATCAGGGCCCCATTGTCCAGGGGGAAGTCAAAACGCCGGGTCAGCCCATGGCCGAAACGGGTCGCCAGGCGGGTGATGGCGCGACGCACCGACTCTTCGGCGTTGTCCTGCACGTGTCCCATGTAAGCGCGAACCACGTCCAGGCCAAACTGACCGACCATGCGCCGAAGCTCCTGAACGCCTTTCTCGTTGGCGGCAATCTGGGCGCGCAAATCGGCCATGTTTTGGGCGGGGTTGCGGCTGGGGTAGGGACCGCTGCCCAGCAGGGCCAGCATGTCGGCCTCGCGCAGCCGTCCGGCGTCGACCAGCTTGAAGTTCTGGATCTGAACCCCTTCCTCGTCGATGGTGCGGGAAAAAGGCGGCATCGAGCCCGGTGAAATGCCGCCGATGTCGGCATGGTGCCCGCGCGAGCCCACGTAGAAATCGGGTTCGCAAGCCCCGTCCAGAAACACTGGGGTGATGACCGTGACATCGGGCAGGTGGGTGCCCCCGTGGTAGGGGTCGTTGAGCACATAAACGTCACCGGGCCCCATCTGACCCGCGTTCTCCCGGATCACGGTTTGGATGCTCTCACCCATCGAACCCAGGTGCACGGGCATGTGCGGCGCGTTGGCAATCAGATGTCCGGCGCGGTCAAAAATGGCGCAAGAAAAATCGAGCCGCTCCTTGATGTTGACCGAGTAAGCCGTGTTTTGCAGTTGCAAGCCCATCTGCTCGGCGATGTTCATGAACAGGTTGTTGAACACTTCCAGCAAAATGGGATCGACCCGGGTACCAATGGCGTAAGTCTGCGTGCGCGCCTGCACGCGGCTGAGCACCAAATGGTCCAGTTCGGTCAAGCGGGCCTGCCACCCAGGCTCGACCACGGTGGTGGCGTTGCGCTCGGCAATGATCGCCGGGCCGTCCACCCAATCGCCGGCACGCAAGTCCTCGCGCACGACCAGCGCGGCCTCGCGCCAACGGCCATCGCTGTACACGCGCACCGTGTCGCGGCGGGGGGCTTGGCGGGGCGGGTGCGGGGGCAAGCGGGGCTCCAGGGCGGTGTCGCCGGCGATGATGGCCTCGACCGAAACCGCCTCGACGATCAGGGGCTTGCCCTCCATCAAAAAGGCAAAGCGCTGCCGATAGGCCCGCTCAAACCCGGCCTGGATCTCGTTCAAATCCCCTGCCGGGACCACCAAGGCCGTGTCGGTGCCCTCGAATCGCACGTGCACGCGGCGGCGCACTTCGATGCGTCCCTGCGCCAACGCCGACTGCGTCAGATCGTGGCGTGCCATTTGCTCGAGCGCGTCCAAGGCCTGAGTCCAGGCGGGCTGATGACGGGGCTCAAGACGCACTTCCATGGCGCGCTCGCGGATCAGGCTTTGGTCGGCCAAGCCCATGCCATAGGCCGACAAGACGCCCGCCAACGGATGCACCAGGACCCGCCCCATGCCCAGGGCGTCGGCGACCAGACAGGCATGCTGCCCACCCGCGCCGCCGAAGCACTGCAAGGTGTAGCGGGTCACGTCATAGCCTCGGGCGACCGATATCTTTTTGATCGCGTTGGCCATTTGCTGGACGGCGATGCGAACGAACCCTTCGGCCAGGGCTTCCGGGGTGAGGGGGTGCCCCGGCTCGGTGCCCAGCCCATCTGACCTCACTTGGGCGAGCATGTCTTCAAAACGCAGTCGCACGGTTTCGGCATCCAAGGGCTGGTTGGCTTCGGGGCCAAACACGGCGGGGAAGTATCGGGGCTGGATTTTGCCGAGCAAGACATTGGCGTCGGTGACGGCCAGCGGCCCCCCTCGCCGGTAACTGGCGGGCCCCGGATGGGCGCCGGCACTCTGCGGTCCCACGCGCAAGCGCGCGCCGTCAAAATGCAAAATCGACCCGCCTCCCGCCGCAACCGTGTGAATGCTCATCATCGGCGCGCGCATCCGCACCCCGGCGACCTGGGTCTCGAACTCGCGCTCGAACTCGCCGGCAAAATGACTGACGTCGGTCGAGGTGCCCCCCATGTCAAAACCGATCACCCGTGCTTGGCCCTGCAAGACCTCGCCGTGTGCAAAAGCCATTTCGGCCGTGCGGGCCATGCCCACGATGCCCCCGGCCGGTCCGGAGAGGATGGCGTCCTTGCCTTGAAAGGCCCGCGCGTCGGTCAGTCCCCCGGAGGATTGCATGAAAAACAAAGGCACCCCCGGCATTTCGGCCGCCACCTGATCCACGTACCGGCGCAAGATGGGGGACAGATAGGCGTCGACCACCGTGGTGTCGCCCCGGCTGACCCATTTCATCAAGGGGCTGACCCGGTGCGATGCGCTGACCTGGGTGAAACCCACCTCTAGGGCCAATTCGGCCGCCCGCATCTCGTGCGCCGTGTACCGGTAACCGTGCATGAAGGCGATGGCCACGCTGCGCAGCCCCTGACCGAAGGCAAGCTGCAACTGCTCGCGCAGATGCGCCTCGTCCAAGGCTTGGACCACCTCGCCCTGGGCGCCGATCCGCTCCCGCGCCTCGATCACCTGGGTGTAGAGCAACTCGGGCAAGACGATGTGCCGGTCAAACAGGCGCGGGCGATTTTGATAGGCGATGCGCAGACCGTCGGCAAAACCCTGGGAGGTCACCAGCAGGGTGGGCTCGCCTTTGCGCTCAAGCAAGGCGTTGGTGGCCACCGTGGTGCCCATCTTGACGCAAGCCACTTGCTCGGGGGCAATGGGCTGATCGGGCCGCAGGCCCAGCAAGTGGCGGATGCCAGCCACCGCCGCGTCGCGGTACTGCTCGGGGTTCTCACTGAGCAATTTGTGCGTGACCAGGGCCCCATCCGGGCGCTTGCCCACGATGTCGGTGAAAGTGCCCCCACGATCAATCCAGAATTGCCAAGCGCCCATCGCCGTCCTTTACACATCAGCCACCATGGCCAAGCTCAGGGGTCGCTGCCTAAGCGCCCCGATCGGCATCATTATGGGCTCGAAGGCCCCGATGGGTGTTGATCAGGATGGGTCATCCCGTCCACCCCCCAGCCAATCCGTATAAGATACACCCCATGCGTTGGATGAATGGCAAGCATGGCACGTCGTGAATCGTCATGGCTGGATGAGATGGTTTTGGTCGCTGTTGCCGCTCTCATCTACCTGTTTTCTTATTTATCATCTTATCAACTAAGCTCGCTTTATGAATTCTCTCACTCGACCTCATGGGTTTACCTGCCCAGTGGCGTGCGCTTGTTGTTGGTTCTGATCCTGATGGAGTCCGGTGCCATCGGGATTTTTCTGGGCACATTGACCATCGATTACTACCACCACCTGTCCTTGAACCACGCCTACAATTGGATCACGGCCTCGGTCGCCGGGGCCTCGGCCTATTTGGGCCTGAAAATCGCCCAGCATGGGCTGAAGTTGCGCGACGATCTGTCCAAGCTGACCCAGTGGCAGTTGATGCAGGTGTGCCTGATTTTTTCCCTGGTCAGCCCCCTGATGCACCAAATCTGGTACTGGTGGCACGGCGACACCGAGCATTTTTGGTACAGCGTCGCGGTGATGGCCGTCGGCGACCTGGGCGGCAGCGTGATCGTCTTGGGGGCCCTGTATTGGGCGCTGCGCTTGATCAGGTCGTTGGGGGTTCGCTGAAGGCAAGCCGCTCACCCAGGGTAGCACCGATCCACCTTCGGGGCCCAATGGGCTATGCTAGGCGCCTTAACCAAACGGAGGTGTGAGCATGACATTCTGGATCCGCACGCTGTTGCCGCTGGCCTTGCTGGCCCCCGCCTTTGCCCAGGCGCAAACCAAATGGGATTTGCCCGCGGCCTATCCGGCCACCAACTTTCACTCCATCAACCTGAACCAGTTTGCCGCCGACGTGGACAAAGCCACCGGGGGCAAGCTGAAGATCACGGTTCACGCCAACGCCTCGCTTTTCAAGGCCCCCGAGATCAAGCGCGCCGTGCAAAGCGGTCAAGCCCCGATTGGCGAGGTGCTGATGGCCAACTTCCAAAACGAATGGCCGATCTGGGGGGCCGATGGACTGCCTTTCTTGGCCGACAGCTACGATGAGTCGGTGCGCCTGTGGAAGGCACAAAGGCCCTTGATGGATAAAAAACTGGCGGAACAAGGCTTGATGGTGTTGTACTCGGTGCCTTGGCCGCCGCAAGGCATTTACAGCAAAAAGCCGCTCAACAGCGCCGCTGACCTCAAAGGCATCAAGTGGCGCGCCTACAGCCCACAAACCGCCCGCATTGCCGAATTGGTGGGCGCACAACCCGTGACCGTGCAGGCCGCTGAGGTCAGCCAGGCCTTTGCCACCGGGGTGGCCGAAAGCATGATGACCAGCGGCGCCACCGGTGCCGATGGCAAGCTCTACGAGCACGTGAAGTACTTTTACGACACCCAGGCTTGGCTGCCGAAAAACGCCGTGTTGGTGAACAAAAAGGCTTTTGACGCTTTGGACAAGGCCAGCCAGGACGCCCTGCTCAAAGCCGCCACCGACGCCGAAGCGCGTGGTTTGGTCGAGAGCAAGAAGGTCAACACCAGCTCGCTGGAGCAACTCAAAGCCGGTGGCATGCAAATCGTGCCCCCCTCGCCCCAGTTGGCCGCCGACATGAAAAAGGTGGGCGACACCATCCTGAAGGAATGGCTGGACAAGGCCGGGGCCGAGGGCAAGGCGCTGATCGACGCTTACCAGCGCAAATAACATGCGTCGGCTGCTCGATGGCCTGTACGCCCTGGGCGGTTTTCTGGCCGCCCTGTGCGTGCTGGCCATCCTGGTGCTCATGATGGTCGCATCGGTGGGCCGCAGCCTGGACTGGCGGGTGGGTTGGGTCAACGACGTGGTGGCCTGGCTGTGCGCGGCGGCGGCATTTCTCGGCATGGCGTACAGCTTTCGCCATGGGGACTTTGTGCGGGTCACCCTGGTGCTCGAAATGGTTTCCCCTCGGGTGCGGCGCTGGCTCGAGTTTTTTTCGCTCTCGGTCGCCACCGTCGCGATTGTGTACCTGGGGTACTGGGCCGTGCGCTTCACGCAAGAAAGCCACGCGTTCAACGACATGGCGGGCACCCTGATCGCCGTTCCCGTCTGGATTCCCCAAATGAGTTTTGTCGTGGGGGCGCTCATTCTGGTGATTGCCGTGCTCGACGAATGCGTGCAGGTGCTGCGGGGCCGCAAACCCAGTTATGTCGCCCGGGTGGAAGAGCGGCATGCGCGGGGTGATTTTTCTGAGGAGCTTTGATGGACCTGATGCAAATCGGGGCCCTGCTCCTTTTCATCCTGTTGTTGTTGCTCAGCGGTGGGGTCTGGATCGCGATGACCCTGGCCATCGTGGGCTGGATCGGTCAGGCGTTTTTCACCACCACGCTGCCCGGCAAGAACCTGTTTTCCGCCTTTTGGGAAACGGCCGCCAGCTGGGAGCTGGCCGCCTTGCCGCTGTTCATCTGGATGGGGGAAATCCTCTACCGCACGCGCTTGTCCGAGCAAATGTTCGACGGTTTGGCCCCATGGCTGTCGCGGGTGCCAGGGCGGCTGATGCACACCACCATTTTGGGTTGCGGCATTTTTGGCTCGGTGTCGGGTTCGTCGGCCGCCACCTGCGCCACCATCGCCAAAGTGGCCTTGCCGGAATTGGAGCGACGTGGCTATGACCGCGACGTCGCACTGGGTTCGCTGGCCGCAGCCGGCGGGCTGGGCATCTTGATCCCCCCATCGATCACCATGGTGGTCTATGCCGTGGCCGCCGACGCCAGCGTGATCCGCCTCTTCCTGGCCGGTTTTTTGCCGGGCTTCTTGTTGATGGGGCTTTTTTCCGCCTACATCGCCTGGTGGAGCTTGCGCCACCCGCAGTTGGTGCCCCCACCAGAGCCACCGATGGATCTGTGGACCAAGCTCAAACGTTCGGGCAGCCTGATCCCGTGCGCGTTGCTGATCGTGTTCATCGTCTGGGTGCTGGTGGCGGGCATCGCCACCGCCACCGAGTGCGCGGCCTACGGGGTGGTGGGGTCGCTCGCGATCGCTGCTGCTGGACGCACCTTGACCTGGCAAAACTTCTGGCAAGGCCTGGTGGGTGCGACCCGCGTGAGTTGCATGATCATGTTCATTCTGGCAGGAGCCGCCTTTTTGACCAAGACCATGGCGTTCACCGGCATTCCCAAGGCGCTGGCCGAAGCCGTGGCGGTGGCCCAGTTGTCGCCCTTCGGCCTGATTTCGGTGTTGGTGGTCGTGTACCTGGTTCTGGGTACCGCGCTGGACGGCATTTCCATGATCGTGCTGACCAGCGCAGTGGTGTTGCCCATGATCCAGAAAGCGGGCTTTGACCTGATCTGGTTTGGCATCTTCATCATCATGTTGGTCGAGATCGCCGAGATCACCCCCCCGGTGGGCTTTAACCTGTTCGTGCTGCAAAACATGACCGGCATCGACAGCAACCGCATCGCTCGGGTGACGATGCCCTTTTTCGTCTGCATGATTGTGGGCATCGCCCTGATCACGGTGTTCCCGTCCATCGTCACCGTGCTGCCTGACCTGTTGATGGGCGCGCCCAAGTAGAGGGGATGAGATGCCTTCGGTTTTGAGCATTTGCATCGGCGCCTGCGTGGGCGCCTTGTTGCGCTGGCAATTGGCGCTTTGGGGCAATGGCATGGCCGCCATCCCGCTGGGCACCCTGAGCGCCAACCTGATCGGGGGCTACCTGGTCGGCGTGTGCATCGGGATTTTTGACGCCATGCCCGATTTGAACCCGCAGTGGCGCTTGTTGTGGGTGACGGGTTTTTTGGGGGCGCTGACCACCTTTTCCTCGTTAAGCGCCGAAGTGGTGGGTATGCTGCAGCAGTCCAGACTGGCGCTGGCTGCGGGCACCGCTGGCTTGCACCTGTTGGGCTCGCTGGCGCTGACCTGGCTCGGGCTCAAAACCGTGTCCTTATTCACCGCCTGACCGCGCTGGACCAGGCATCGGTCTGGTCTAAACTATCGCCATGAACGCCCCAGCCGCCTCCCACCGCCCCGTCCGCAGCCAGTACGAAGATTTCATGCGCCATGTGTACCTGCATGGCGTGCACAAAGGCGACCGAACGGGCACCGGCACGCGCAGCGTGTTTGGGCACCAGATGCGCTTTGACCTGAACGAAGGCTTTCCGTTGGTGACGACGAAAAAGGTGTTCTTGCGCGCCATCATCGTTGAGTTGCTGTGGTTTTTGCGCGGCGGGCGCAACGTCAAGTGGTTGCAAGAGCGCGGTTGCACGATCTGGGACGAGTGGGCCCGCCCGGACGGTGACCTGGGTCCCGTGTATGGGGTGCAGTGGCGCAGTTGGCCCAAACCCGATGGCGGCCACATCGATCAGATCGAACAGGTGGTCAAGACGCTCAAGACCAACCCGGATTCACGACGCATCATCGTCAGTGCTTGGAACGTCGCCGATCTGGATCAAATGGCCCTGATGCCCTGCCATGCGTTTTTTCAGTTTTACGTCGCCCCTGCCCAGACACCGGGCGAGCGCGCCAAGCTCAGTTGCCAGCTGTACCAGCGCAGCGCCGACATTTTTCTTGGGGTCCCGTTCAACATCGCCAGCTACGCCCTGCTCACCCACATGCTGGCGCAACAGTGCGACCTGGATGTGGGCGACTTGGTCTGGACCGGTGGCGACTGTCACATTTACAGCAACCACACCGAGCAGGTCGAATTGCAACTCTCGCGCCAGCCCTACGCCTATCCAACGCTGCACATCAAACGCCGCCCCGCGTCGATCTTTGACTACGCGTTCGAGGACTTCGAAGTGCTGGACTACCAGTGTCACCCCAGCATCAAAGCACCGGTGGCCGTGTGAGCCCAAGCGTGAATTTGGGTCTGATTTTTGCTCGCACCCGCAACGGTGTGATCGGTCGCAGGGGTGAGATGCCCTGGCACCTGCCCGAAGACCTGGCCCATTTCAAGCAAGTGACCCTGGGGCAGCCGGTGATCATGGGTCGCAAGACCTGGGACTCGATCCCGGCGCGTTTCAGGCCCCTGCCCGGGCGCGACAACTGGGTCATCACCCGCCAAGCCGACTGGCAATCCCCGGGGGCACGAGTGGTGCATTCTCTGCATGAGGCGCTGGATCACATGCCCGCCGGCAGCCAGCCCTGGGTCATCGGGGGGGGCGACATCTACGCTCAGGCGCTGCCCCTGGCCACGCACGCCGTGGTGACGGAAATTGATCTCGCCGTCGAGGATGGCGACACCTTTGCGCCACCCTTCGGGGCCGGCTGGGTCGAGGTCGCGCGCGAGTCGCACGTGTCCGCCAACGGCCTGGCCTATGCCTTTGTCCGCCTGCAAAAAAACACTTAGGAGAACCACATGTCTGGACACGGGTTTCATGTTCACGGACCGCACGATCACGAGTTGGAGCACGCCACCCACGGGGGACACGGGCACGACGACTCGGGCATGACCAATCAGATCGCCATGTTCACCGCCATCATCGCCACGGTGGGGGCCATCTTTGGCTACATGGGCGGGGCCACCCAGGCCAATGCAGGCTTGTTTAAAAACAACGCGGCGATCAAAAAAACCGAGGCCTCGAACCAGTGGAACTACTACCAGGCCAAAAGCAGCAAGCAAAACCTGAGCGAATTGGCGCTGGAGTTGGCGCCCGCGCACAAAAAAGAGTTTTACGAGTCAGAGATCAAGCGCTACAAGTCCGAGAAGGCCGACATCAAGCGCGACGCTGAAAAGCTCGAAGCCGAGGCCAAGAAGTGGGACGAGCAGTCCGATCAGGAAATGCACCAGCACCACCGCTGGGCCCAGGCCACCACGGCCTTGCAGGTCTCGATCGCGTTGGCCGCCATCGCCTTGCTGACGCGCAAAAATTGGCTCAAAAAGGCCATGTACGCGATGGGTGCCCTGGGCGTGGCGATCGGTGGCGCAGCGGTGATGCACCTCTGAAGGTTCAGACCGGTGTGAGCTTGGCGACCGACAGGGCCAGCCACTTGGTTCCATGGCGGTTGAAGCTGATCTGGGCCCGGGCGTCGTCGCCGCTGCCCTCCAACCCTAGCACCGTCCCCTCGCCAAACTTGTTGTGAAACACCTGCATGCCGGTGTGCAACCAGGCGTATGCGCCCTGACTGGTCGCCTTTGGGGTGGGCGTGACGCTGCCACCCCAGGGGGGTGAGTCGTCGGTGCGACGCCGTTCGTGGCTGTCGGCGCTCCAGCGCTGCGGGGCCTGCCGTTGGGAAATCCACTTCAGGGTGTGTTCGGGCATTTCGTCGTAGAACCGACTCGGGATGTTGTATCGGGTCTGCCCGTGCAACATGCGGGTTTGGGCGTGGCTCAGGTACAAGCGCTTGCGGGCACGGGTGATGGCCACATACATCAGGCGACGCTCTTCCTCCAGGCCCTCGAAATTGCTCATTGAGTTCTCGTGCGGGAACAGGCCCTCTTCCAGGCCGGTGATGAAGACGGCATCAAATTCCAGCCCTTTGGCGGCGTGCACGGTCATCAGTTGGATGGCGTCTTGGCCCGCCTGGGCCTGGTTGTCCCCAGCCTCCAAGGCGGCGTGGGTCAAAAAAGCCGCCAGCGGCGACAGGGTTTCACCGGTGTCGGCGTCCAGCCCCTGGGTTTGGGCATCGACGCCCGGCGCGTCGCGGCCAAACCCCTCCAGGGCCACAAAGCTCTCGGCAGCGTTGACCAGTTCTTCCAAGTTCTCGATCCGGTCGGCGCCTTCGCGCTCGGTGCGATAGTGCTCAATCAAGCCGCTGCGCTCGATCACCAACTGAACGATCTCGCGCAAGGTGAGGCCATCGGATTCGGCCCTCAGGCCGTCGATCAAACCCACAAAACCGCCCAGCAGACTGCCCGCCTTGCCACCGACCTGGGGCACGGCATCGTGCAAGGCACTGCCGGCGGCGCGTGCCGCGTCTTGCAACTGCTCCAAACTGCGGGCCCCAATGCCACGGGCGGGGAAATTGACCACCCGCAAAAAAGAGGTGTCGTCGCGCGGGTTTTCAATGAGGCGCAGATAAGCCAGCGCGTGCTTGATCTCGGCGCGTTCAAAAAAGCGCAGCCCCCCATACACCCGATAAGGCAGCCCGGCGTTGAAAAGCGAGGTTTCGATCACCCGGCTTTGGGCGTTGCTGCGATACAGCACGGCGATGTCGCTGCGCAGGGCCACGCCGGTGTCGAGCGCGTTTTGACCGTCGCGCAAGAGTTGCCGAACCTCTTCAACCAGCCACTGGGCTTCGGCAAAGTCGCTGGGCGACTCGACCACCCGGATCAACTCACCCTGGCCCTGATCGGTGCGCAGATTTTTACCCAGCCGCGACTTGTTGTGGCTGATCAACTCGTTGGCGGTGTCCAAAATCGACCCGCAGCTGCGGTAGTTTTGCTCCAACTTGATCTGGTGGGTGACCCCGAACTCGCGCAAAAAGTCGGCCATGTTGCCGACCCGAGCCCCGCGAAAGGCGTAAATGCTCTGGTCGTCGTCACCGACCGCAAACAGACTGCCCTGCGGGCCACAGAGCTGCTTGAGCCACTGGTATTGCAGGCGGTTGGTGTCTTGGAACTCGTCGACCAGCAGGTGCTTGAAGCGCATTTGGTAGTGCTCACGCACGGGGTCGTTGTCACGCAGCAATTCAAAAGAGCGCAACAGCAACTCACCAAAATCGACCACCCCTTCGCGCTGACATTGGGCCTCGTAGAGCTCGTAGATTTCGATTTTCTTGCGGGTGTCGCTGTCGGTGGGGTCGATGTCGCTGGGCCGCAAAGCGTCTTCCTTGCACCCATTGATGAACCATTGGGTCTGTTTGGGTGTAAAGCGCTCGTCGTCGATCCCAAACTGCTTGTACAAGCGCTTGAGCGCGGAGAGCTGGTCCTGGGTGTCCAGGATCTGAAAGGTCTGGGGCAGGTTGGCCAGCTTCCAGTGGGCGCGCAAGAGGCGGTTGCACAGGCCGTGAAAGGTCCCGATCCACATGCCACGCACGTTGACCGGCAGCATGGCCTCGAGGCGGGTCGCCATTTCTCGGGCCGCCTTGTTGGTGAAGGTGACCGCCATCAGCCCGCCCGGGCTGACTTGACGGGTGTGCAGCAGCCAGGCGATGCGGGTGGTCAGCACGCGGGTTTTACCCGAACCGGCACCGGCCAGGATCAGGGCGTGCTCGTTGGGCAAGGTCACGGCGCGCAACTGCTCGGCATTGAGGTGGTCGAGCAATCCGGGCGGGGTGCCAAAGGGGGTTGTGGGGCTTGCGGTCATGTCTGGCATTGTAGAAAGCGAAAGGGGGTAGAATCAGACACCGGGCCCAAGATTCTTGCGCCCGGTTTTTTTGCGCCCGCAATCAAACCGGCACAGGCCAAGCGCTCACCCTCCCCTGAATGTTTTGGAGTTGAGTCCATGGAAATTTTTGATTACGACAACATCCTGTTGCTGCCGCGCAAGTGCCGGGTCGAGAGCCGCTCAGAGTGCGACACCAGCGTCACGCTGGGCGCCCACACCTTCCAACTGCCGGTGGTGCCGGCCAATATGAAAACCGTGGTCGACGAGTCGATTTGCGAGTACTTGGGCCGCAACGGCTACTTTTATGTGATGCATCGCTTTGACCTGGACAACGTGGCCTATGTGCGCACCATGAAGGCCAAAGGCGTGTTCGCTTCGATTTCCCTGGGTGTCAAGCAACCCGATTACGACACGGTCGATCAACTGCTGGCCGAAGGGCTGGCCCCCGAGTATGTGACGATCGACATCGCCCACGGCCACGCCGAGAGCGTGCGCAAGATGATCGCTTACCTGAAAGAAAAAATGCCCCAGACCTTCGTCATCGCCGGCAACGTGGCCACGCCCGAGGCGGTGATTGATCTGGAAAACTGGGGCGCCGACGCCACCAAGGTGGGCGTGGGCCCCGGCAAGGTGTGCATCACCAAGCCCAAAACCGGGTTTGGCACCGGTGGCTGGCAGCTCTCGGCGCTCAAGTGGTGCGCCCGCGTGGCGACCAAGCCCATCATCGCCGACGGCGGCATCCGCAGCCATGGCGACATCGCCAAAAGCATCCGTTTCGGCGCCACCATGGTCATGATCGGCTCCCTGTTTGCCGGTCATGAAGAGTCGCCCGGTCGCACGGTCGAGGTCGACGGCGAGATGTTCAAAGAGTATTACGGCTCGGCTTCGGACTTCAACAAGGGCGAGTACAAGCACGTCGAAGGCAAACGCATTCTGGAACCGATCAAGGGCAAACTGGCCGACACCCTGCGCGAAATGCAGGAAGACGTGCAAAGCTCGATCTCTTACGCCGGTGGCACCAAGCTGATGGACATCCGCAAAGTCAACTACGTGATCCTGGGTGGCGACAACGCGGGCGAGCATTTGTTGATGTGATCACGCGTCTCGGGATTTGCCCCCACACTCCTGCGTGACCCACTGCCCCCATTCCAACGTCGCCGGAGGTGCCGCCAGGGTGTAGAAAGACGGCACCTGATAGGGGTGGATGGCGCGCAAGGCCTGCACCAGTTCGGGCAGTCGTGCCGCGGTGGTTTTGAAAGCCAGTCGCCATTCACTGTCGTGTTGCACCTGCCCTTGCCAGCGGTAGACGCTGGCGATGGGCTCGATGTGCACGCAGGCGGCCAAGTGTTGCTCAATGGCGAGCTCGGCCAGCCGATGGGCGTCGGCCTCCTGGCCGACCGTGGTTTGCAACAGCACCTGCGGCTCGCTCATGGACGCGCTCCTGGGGTGCCCCGCAAACGCGCGCGCAATTCGGTTTTGAGCACCTTGCCGTAGTTGTTTTTGGGCAGTTCATCGACAAACAGGTAGCGCTTGGGCCGCTTGAAACGCGCGATGTGGGCGACGCAGTGCGCGTCGAGTTGCTCGGGCGTCGGCACATGCCCGGGCTGTCCCACGACAAAAGCCACCACCACCTCACCCCATTCGGGGTCGGGCCCACCCACCACGCTGACTTCGACCACGCCAGGCGCGGTCAACAAGACCTCTTCGACCTCGCGGGGGTAGATGTTGGAGCCGCCTGAGATCAGCAAATCCTTGCTGCGGTCCTTCAAGGTGACAAAGCCCTCCTCGTCCAGAGTGCCCATGTCACCGGTCCACAGCCAACCGTCGCGCAGGGCCTGCGCCGTGGCCTCGGGGTTGCGCCAATACCCGGCCATGACCGTGTCGCCACGCACCACCACCTCGCCGACCTCTCCCAAAGGCAGGTCAGCCCCATCGGGCCCGACGACCCGCACCCGAACGGGCGTCTGGGTCACGCCCACCGAGGCCAGGCGTGGTTCGTAGCGGGGGTGACCGCTGTCGGCCAAGTGCTGGCGCGACAGACAGGTCGCCACCATGGGGGTTTCGCCCTGGCCATAGATTTGCACAAAGCGCTGTCCCATGACGCGCAACGCACGGCGAATGTCGGCGGCATACATGGGGGCGCCCCCATAGACGATGGTCTTGAACGACCGGGCGCATCGCGCCGGATCAAAGCCCTGGGCCTCGGCCTCGTCGACCAGGCGCTTGACGATGGTGGGGGCTGCAAACATCGACATCGGTCCGACTTGCAAGCCCAACTCAAACAGCTCGGCGGCGTCAAAGCCCCCGGACTCAGGCACCACATGGCGCGCGCCGGCCATCAGGTGTGGGATGGCGTAAATGCCCGCCCCGTGCGACATGGGGGCCGCGTAGACGGCGGCATCGCCAGCGGTGATCGGATCGACATCGACAAAATAGCCCATGCCCATGGCCCGCAGGTTGCGATGCGTGATCATGACCCCCTTGGGACGGCCGGTGGTGCCGCTGGTATAAAAGAGCCAGGCGGTGTCGTCGGGCTGGCGCTCGCAGGGCATGGCCTGGCCGGGCCCAGCGGTCAACCATCGATCGGCTTGCGGGCTGTCGGCCTCGGTCACGCCCACCAGACCCGTCAGTTGGCTCGGATCGGGCACCAAATCGGCGGTGACGAAGGCCCAGCTGGCCTGGGCGTTGTCGATGATCCACTGCAACTCTTTCAGGTGCAATTTGGCGTTGACCGGCACCACGACCAAGCCAGCCCACCAGGCGCCCAGCATGAATTCGAGGTAACGCGGGTGGTTGCGCATGAAGAGCACCACCCGGTCACCCGGTCGCAGGCCCTGTAACGTCAAGTGGTGCGCCAATGCGCCGGCGCGCTGTGCCCATTGGGCGTGGGTGGCGTGCAGCCTTGGACCGCTCAAAATGGCGGGCGAGTCGGGTGCCTGCGTGGCGACGCGGCACAGCAAATGGGCCAGGTTCATGGCCCCATTTTGCAACGAAGCCAACCCTGAGCAAGTGCCCCAGTGACCTGCGATCGCCGATCAAGCGGGTTAACATGGAGGCTTCAGCAAGGAGCACCCCAACATGCCCGTGATCACGACCATCGAAGACCTGCGCGTTTTGGCCGAAAAACGCGTGCCCCGCATGTTTTATGACTACGCCGACAGCGGGTCTTACACCGAAAGCACCTACCGCGCCAACGAAAGTCAGTTTGGCCGCATCAAGCTGCGTCAACGGGTCGCGGTCAACATGGAAGGCCGCAGCACCGCCAGCACGCTGGTCGGCCAAAAGGTCGCGATGCCGGTGGCCATCGCCCCAACCGGCCTGACCGGGATGCAACACGCCGATGGCGAGATCCTGGCCGCGCGGGCGGCACGCGAATTTGGCATCCCGTTCACGCTGTCGACCATGAGCATCTGCTCGATCGAGGACGTGGCCCAACATGCCGGCGAGGGCTTCTGGTTTCAGCTCTACGTCATGAAAGACCGGGGCTTCATCGAACGTCTGATCGACCGCGCCAAAGCCGCGAACTGTGGGGCTCTGGTGTTGACCCTGGACCTGCAGATTTTGGGACAACGGCACAAGGACATCAAAAACGGCCTGTCGGCTCCCCCAAAGTTGACCCTGAAAAACATCGCCAACATGATGACCAAGCCCCGCTGGTGCCTGGGCATGCTGGGCACGCCGCGTCGCCAGTTCGGCAACATCGTCGGCCATGTCAGTGGCGTGGCCGACATGAGCAGCCTGTCCAGTTGGACGGCCTCGCAATTTGACCCGGCCCTGAGCTGGGACGATGTGCAGTGGATCAAAAACCGCTGGGGCGGCAAACTGATCATCAAGGGCATCATGGACGCCGAGGACGCCAAGTTGGCCGCCCAATCGGGCGCCGATGCGCTGATCGTCTCCAACCATGGTGGGCGCCAACTCGATGGCGCGCCCAGCAGCATCGAGGCCTTGCCCAGCATCGTCGACGCAGTGGGCAGTCAGATTGAAGTGCACATGGACGGCGGCATCCGCAGCGGCCAAGACGTGCTCAAAGCCCGGGCGCTGGGCGCACGCGGGGTCTACATCGGCCGCGCCATGCTCTACGGCCTGGGTGCCATGGGCCAGGCCGGCGTGGCCAAGGCGATCGACATCATCCACAAAGAGCTCGACATCACCATGGCGTTTTGCGGGCACACCCAGATCGACCACGTCACGCGCGACATTTTGCTGCCGGGCAC
>JACCDX010389580.1_pt1 | contig 20972 bp, 17 predicted proteins | sample 7449681 | NCBI WGS metagenome assembly JACCDX01 (sample SAMN15323450, study PRJNA562643) | freshwater metagenome | isolation source: river surface water | place: USA:Blue River Watershed | collected 2017-08-18
AAATAGCATAACCAAGCCTAAACTTATACACAACCATTCATATCTTTATCATTTTTACCCACAAATTTTAAATGATATTTTTGGTAAAAAAAACCTCATTTTTATACTTGACATACACAGATAACTCTACGAGGGGTGGATTTTTGCAAAGCCGTTAGGCGAAGCAAAAAGACGGGGTGGTTCACCCAAACCGCTTGTAAGCACAAAATACCGTTTTAAAAATGGGGAATGTCCTCTTAGTGATGCACCAAGGTAAATTTACCGGTGCCATTTAGCACCTTGCTTAATTGGCCCTGTTCAAAGATAGAAAATACACCAATTGGCATGTTATTTTCCTCGCATTTTATAATTGCCCCGGCATCCATGACCTTTAACCCCATCATAATTGCATCGCGGTATGTTATGCGTTCGTAACGGGTGGCGGTGGGGTCCTTCTTGGGGTCGCTGGTATATATACCATCTACCTTGGTGGCCTTTAACATCACGTCGCATTTCATTTCAACCGCGCGTTGGGCAGCGGCCGAATCGGTTGTATGGAACGGGGCCCCCAAACCGGCCCCAAATATGACTATACGCCCCTTTTCCAAATGGCGAATCGCCCTACGAATAATAAATGGTTCGGCTATCGCATCCATATCAATAGCCGATTGCACCCGGCATTGCAGGCCCATTTTTTCCAACATAGATTGCAGGGCCAACGAATTTATCATGGTGGCCAACATGCCCATATAATCACCGGTATCGCGGGCTATGCCCAATTCCTCGGCCCCGGCCCCACGAAATATATTACCCCCGCCCACAACAATGCAAATCTCGTATCCTTCCTTGTGAATTTGCTGAATTTCCGAGGCAATTTGGTTAATCATGTTGGGTTCCAAACCATATGAGGCCTTGCCCATCATGCTTTCGCCCGAAATTTTTACCATTACCCGCCGCCAGCTGTTATTATTCATCATAAACTCCTTGATTATATTAATGGGCATAATATTATTTATAAGCAAAATCAAATTTTTTTTCAAAAAAATTGACAAATAATATGAATGCTTGTAAATTATAGCCAGAATAAAATTATAACCTAAGGAGGGTATTATGACAATTTCTAAACAAACATTAACGCTTGGCTTGGTTGCCGGTTTGGTTACAGGCTTAACAATGGGTGGGGCCATGGCCGATACCAGCAAATTAAAGGGCGAGGGCCAAGTCAATATAGTGGCATGGCCCGGTTATATAGAACGCGGGGAAACCGACAAGGCATTTGATTGGGTTACCGAATTTGAAAAGGGAACCGGATGCAAAGTTAATGTTAAAACCGCCGGCACTTCGGACGAAATGGTCGCCTTAATGAACGAAGGCGGGCACGATTTGGTAACCGCATCTGGTGATGCATCTTTACGCTTAATTGCCGGTGGCAAAGTGCAGGAAATTGATATTAAAAAAATTAAAGGATGGGACAAGGTTGACAAACGTCTGCAAAATGCCCCTTGGCATACCGTTAATGGCAAACATTATGGTGTGCCATACCAATGGGGGCCCAATGTATTAATGTATAATACAAAGGTTTTCAAAACCCCACCAAAAAGCTGGTCAGTGGTTTTTGAAGAACAAAATTTCCCTGATGGCAAACCCAACAAAGGGCGCATTCAGGCATTTGATGGCCCCATTTATATTGCTGATGGCGCATTATATTTGAAAAAGAAAAATCCAGAATTGGGGATAACTGACCCTTACGCCTTGAACGAAAAACAATATAATGCCATTATTGAATTGTTAAAAAAACAACGCAAATTGGTGGGCCGTTATTGGCACGATGCCTTTGTGCAAATTGACGATTTCAAAAACGAGGGCGTGGTTGCCAGCGGGTCATGGCCGTTTCAAGTCAACTTATTGGCCGGTGACAAACAATCGGTGGGTTCTACCATACCCGAGGAAGGCGCAACCGGCTGGGCCGATAGCACCATGTTACACAAGGATGCCAAAAACCCCAATTGCGCATATAAATGGATGGAACATTCTATTAACCCCAAATTGCAGGGCGATTTAGCCGCTTGGTTTGGTTCGGTGCCGGCCAATTTGGACGCATGCAAGGGCAATAAATTGCTGGGTAATGATGGTTGCAATACCAATGGGTTAGCCAATTTTGACAAAATCCATTTCTGGCGCACTCCGGTTGCCGAATGTGGTGCCAATAAATGCGTGCCATACAGCAAATGGGCAACTGATTATGTCGCAATTATCAGTGGCAACTAATCTGGCTATTTCGCTTTATGGTGTAACCAAAAAATTTCAAAACTCCATCGCCCTTAATCAAATTTCTTTTGATGTGGGCGATGGGGAATTTTTTGCGTTATTAGGGCCTTCGGGTTCGGGCAAAACCACGGCACTGCGCTGTATTGCCGGTTTTGAAACCCCCACCAATGGCGACATTACCCTGTTTGGCCGGCCCCAACATGAATATAGCCAAAAAAACCGCATTATTGCCACGGTGTTTCAGGATTACGCCCTGTTCCCCCATTTATCAGTTTTGGATAATATTGCCTTTGCCGATATGATACGCGGGGTGGATAAGCCCACCCGTTATAAACAGGCCGGGCAATATTTGGAAATGGTGCGCCTAAACGGACATGGAGGTAAACGCCCCAATCAACTTTCGGGTGGGCAGAGGCAGAGGGTGGCATTGGCCCGCGCATTGGCCGCCCAACCCAAAATTTTATTGTTGGACGAACCGTTGGGGGCGTTGGATTATAATTTACGCGAACAGATGCAATGGGAATTAAAGGAAATTCAACGGCAATTGAAAATAAGCTTTATTTTTGTAACCCACGACCAGCACGAGGCCATGAGCATGGCCGATAGAATTGCTATTTTTAACCAAGGAAGCCTGGCCCAAGTGGGCACACCACAGGAAATTTACAACCAACCGAAAAATGAATTTACCGCCAAATTTATGGGTGGGGCCAATATTATACCGGCCGAAATGGCGCAAAAATTGGGCCTGCCGGCATTAAAACATGCTCTGCGGGCCGAATTTATTACCCCCAATGGCGCTATGCCCGCCAAAATATTGGCCCGCCAATATTTGGGGGGCAACGAAAAATTGCATATTGCCATTGATGATTTGCATATAACCATGTTATGCCCCAGCGGTATGGTGGGCCAAGTTGACGAGTTGATGGTCAATTTGCCACGCGAAAAAATGGTGCCACTTTATGCATAATAAAGGCATGATGCATAATTGGCGTTTATGGTCATTGTTGGCCCTGCCCCTGTTATGGGTGGGTGGGGTTTATGGGCTTTCATTATTGGTTTTATTGGTGCAAAGCTTTTTTGCGATAGACGATTTTTCGGGGGTGGTTAAATACGAACTTACCTTAAAAACTTATTACGAATTTTTTTCATATAACCATTTGGAAATTGTTTGGCGCACCATGGCCATGGCGATGTTGGTAACCATTACCTGCTTTTTTATTGGCTTCCCCATTGCGTGGTATACCGCCCGTTATACCAGCGGTTATAAACGCATGATATGTTATATTTTAATAATGGTGCCATTATGGTCCAGTTATTTGGTGCGGGTTTATGCATGGAAAATGATACTGGCCAAGGAAGGCATTATGAGTTATATATTTGGCATTTTGGGCTTAAAACCGCTTTTGGAATGGGTGTTGGATACCGATATAATTGGTGGCCCCAGCCTGTCGTTCAGCATGATAGGCACATATATAGTATTGGTATATTTATGGTTACCATTTATGATAATACCAATGGAGGCGGGTTTTCGCAAAATACCCAACCAATTAATTGATGCCGCCCGCGATTTGGGAGCCAACCGCCAACAAATTTTTAAACATGTTATTGTGCCAAATGGCCTGCCGGCCGTGGTGGCGGGCAGTATTTTTACTTTCTCGTTAAGCATGGGCGATTATATTACCCCGCAAATTATTGGCAATTCCAAATATTTTATTGGTAATGCTGTCTATACTTTTCAGGGTTTGGCCGGTAATATTCCCTTGGCCGCCGCATTTTCCATGGCGGCAATTGTAATAATGATGATATATTTGTTTTTTGCCAAAAAAATGGGGGCGTTTCATGCATTATAAACCCCATTCACCCCATTATTATTGCCGGTTTTTGCAGTTGAAAATGATGGCAAAATATGGTAATTTACACCAATATTGACAGAAAGGATTGAACATGAATATGAACCATCAGTTGACACCCGAAGAACAGCAAAAAAATGAATTTTTATTGGGCAAGCTTTTGCAAGCAACCGAAGCAAATAACAAAGAAGAAGAAAAATTTTATCGTTCCCAAGTTTACCATGACCCAGATGCATTAATGGCAATAAAACGCACAATGGGCGCAAAATGGATTATTGAACATAATTTAAATACAACTTTGGCTGATAGAAAGTTTGGACATGACTGGCTTGATAAATGAATTAAATGATTACATGTTAGATGAAAAAAATTATCGTTATGTTAGTTGGCGTGGGGAAGTTATTGCACAAAAAAAAATATTAAAGGTGCTTCAAGAAATTGACGCAACCAACGACATAAACCTTATTTTAACATCTGAAAAAGTTATATACTGCGAACACTTGAGAATGAGAAGAAGTAAACCATTACAAACCAAATTATTTAAAAGGGGGGTGAAATACGCTCTGCTAACGCAACCGCTATTTCACCCCCCTTGTAATCCCCCCTACATACTCAAAATCCAGCAGATAATGAGTAAATTAAAGGTATTAATTTTCTCATTATCTGGTATTTTGAGCATAAATAACTTCCATTTAAAATATTATTCCAATTCCAAACCCATGGAATCCAGCCTAAGCGAAACTATAAATAATTTGCGGGCAACCGAAATTTTGGTAAATATAATGCAACATAACCCCAATGAATATAAAATTATTGCCAAGGGTTTCACCCAAAGCAAAAATATATCGGCCGGCCTGCCGTTGGACGAGGCACGGCAATATTTTAGGGCCCAAAAAACAAGATTCATAAACATGAGCAAAGTTGATTTAAGCGATGAGAAAAAGGATATAATTGAGCTAAGAAAAAACAATTTGCGCCATGCCGGTGAAATATATTCGGCCATGCAGGCGGGCATATTGGGCACCCCCAAAAACCAAACCCCAAAGGGGGCAATATATGGATAATAAACCCCATTTTGGCCTAAAAATATGGGCGTTATGCGGGGTGTTGTTTCTGCATATTCCGATAATGGTTATATTTTTATACGCATTTTCCACCGATGAAAAAACATTTCAATTCCCCATACCGGGTTTCACCACCGGGTGGTTTGCGGTTGTGTGGGGGCGCACCGATATATGGCAAGCCATATCTTTGTCATTACAGGTGGCCAGTATAGCCACCATTATTTCATTAATTATGGGCACCATGGCGGCATTGGCCATGGCGCGTTTTTCATTTTTTGGCAAGGATTCCATTTCGTTATTATTCATATTGCCCATTGCCCTGCCGGGCATTTTATCGGGCATTGCCCTGCGTTCGTCCATTGGCTTTATGGGGGTGGAATTTTCAACATGGACCATTATTATCGGCCATGCCACATTTACCATTGTGGTGGTTTATAATAATGTTATTGCCCGTTTATGGCGCATTTCGCCCAATTTATGGTCGGCCGGCCACGATTTGCGGGCCAACCATTTGCAGGTATTTGTGCATATTATTCTGCCCAATATTGCCGGTTCGTTAATTGCCGGTGGGTTGTTGGCCTTTGCCCTGTCGTTTGATGAAATTATCGTAACCACCTTTACTGCCGGTCAACAAACCACCCTGCCCATTTGGATGATGAACGAATTAATAAAACCGCGCATTCGCCCGGTTACCAATATTGTGGCCATGGCAATTATTGTTATTACCATTATACCCATTATGGTTTCGGTTTATTTAAGTAATAAGGATATTGATGGTTAACGTAAATTTTAAAATATCGTTTGTTAACAACCGATATTTTTTAGAATTTTAATAAAATTTGCTTTAAATCTTGTTTTTTACATTTTTATACATTATTATGTGTTTATGGCGATAAAAAATACCAAATATACCAAGAAAAATACGAAATCACCACGGGTTTCACCGCAAATATTGCCCAAAAATGAACCAAAAAAAATTATGAACAAATTGGGCAAAAATGGTTTAATACCCAAAATAAATACCCCCATTAATATTGTTCGGCAAATTGAAACAATATTGGATAATAAGGAACTTAATGATAATAATGCCATGCGGGCAATTGTTGGCCTGATTAAGAAAAATTTTCATGCCAATGTGTGTTCGTTTTATGTGCGCCGGGCCGGTGATATTTTGGAATTATACGCCACCGATGGGCTATTAAAATCGGCCGAACACAAAACCCACCTGCGCATTGGCGAGGGGGTGGTGGGGAAAATAGCCACCCTGAACGAACCATATTATGTGGCCGATATTACACAGGACAAGGATTTTGCATACCGCCCCGAAACCGGCGAGGATAAATGTAAAACCACCATTGGTATATCCGTTGCCCCGGGCGGGCGCATGGTTGGGGTATTATTGGTGCAATTTCATAATGTTAAAATAATCAAGGACGATGAAATGTATCGCTTGCGCCTGCTTTCGTTGGTGATTGGCGATATTCGCCGCCATGCGCGCCATATATTAAACCCACAGGAAGTAACCCCGGTTGATGGTTTGGGCATTATGCCCCTGCGCTTAACCGGCCTGCCCATTTCGTCTGGCTTGGCCATGGGTGTGGCGGTGTTACATAAACGCGATTTTGGCGATTTTGAAGTATTTTCAAACGATATTCAAACCGAACATGACCGGTTAACCAATGCCATTAACCAATTGCACGAATTTTTGGACAATATTTTGGCCAAGTTAGCCAAGGGTTCGGAACAATCGGAAATTATGGAAAGTATTCGTTTAATGGCCGAGGATAAAAGTTTTATAACCAAAATGTTCAAATTTGTTGATGACGGCATAACGGCCGAGGCGGCCGTGCAAAAAACATTGGACGATTTGCGCGACAAAATGGCCAATGTGGCCGATAGTTATATTGCCCAACGCATCGATGATATAGAGGATTTGGCCTCCAAATTATTATTTTTCTTGGCCAGCAAGGATAAGTCGGCCACCTTAAACCTGCCCGAAAATTCCATTTTGGTGGGGCGCAATATTTCGGCATCTGATATTTTGTCGTTGGATTTGCAAAATTTAAAGGGAATAATATCCGAGGAGGGCAATTTTTCATCGCATTTGGGTATTATTGCCCGCGCGCTGGAAATACCATTCATTGGCCGTTTGCAAAAAATATTTTCACGCGTGGCCCCCAAGGATTTGATAGCATTGGACGGCGACCATGGGGTTTGTTATATTCGCCCCGGCGAGGAATTCCGCCAACGATACCGCGAGGCCGTGGCCCTGCATTCGGGCGAGATGGAACAAATGCGCAATGATGCCAAATTGCCATCAATAACCACCGATGGCGTGCCCATAAACCTGTATATGAATGCCGCCCTGTTGATGGATTTACCGCATTTAACCCATTATGGGGCATTGGGCGTGGGTTTATACCGCACCGAAATGCCATTTTTAAACCGCGACAGCCTGCCTGATTTTGAAACCCAAAAACATTTATATAGCGAAGTTTACAAAAAATTGCCCGGCAAACCCATTACTTTTCGCACATTGGATATTGGTTCGGACAAGGCATTGCCATATTTTCACCGCAACCCCGAGGATAACCCAGCATTGGGTTGGCGGGCCATTCGGGTTTCATTAGACAGCGTGGGCCTGTTCAAAACCCAAGTGCGCGCAATGTGCGAGGCCGCCAACGAGGCATGCAATGCCGATGGCCACCAAGGCGAGAATTTGCGTATCATGTTCCCCATGGTAACCACTGCCAACGAATTTATGCGGGCCAAGGATATTGTAAAATCCATCGCCAAAAACTACCCCCATATTCGCAAATGCGAGGTTGGCTCTATGTTAGAAGTGCCGGCCTTTGCTTTTTGCTTCCCCGAAATTGCCCGTGAAATTGATTTTATTTCGATTGGCACCAACGATTTATCGCAATTTTTCTTTGCCGCCGACCGCGATAATAAAAAGGTCAATCAATTATATTCGGTATTAAACAAATCATTCATGGTTTTTATGAAAAATATCCACGACCAATGCGCCACCCATAATATTCCGGTTTCTATTTGCGGGGAATCGGCGGCTGACCCGTTAAATTTATGCGCTTATTTGGGTTTGGGTTTCAAAAATTTTTCCATGAACGCGCGTTCGTTGGGCTTTGCCCGCCGGGCCATTCGTTTAATTGACCACCATAATTTGCATGGCTTTATACAAAATATTTTAACCCGCCCCAACCCAGATATACGCACCGCCCTGATAAATTATGCCACCGACCACCAAATTATTTTGAAAAATTAGCTGTGCGCATCATTGCCAAATAATGCTTGTTTTATACATATTCATATCGCTTTGGTATTTGTTAATTTTTCTATATACCCACGTGGGGAATAAATATATTGTTGATGGTGGTGGATTAATTGGCGGGTATAAATATTGCCCAAAAATACCACCGAAAACATGTCCACTTGGTCAATGGGGAATTGGTCAATGGTGGTAATAATAATTTGTTCGCCCGGGCGCGACAGGTTTTTACCAATGGCGCATAAAATATCGCCCCCCTGATGGCGTTTAAAAATTTCCAAGGCACGGGGTAATAATGCCTTGCGGGTCTTGCTCTGGGGGTTATAAATAAAGGTGGGTATGCCCCCACCGGCCAAGAATTCCAGCCGTTTTATGATAATAGTTTCCGGTGTCATAATATTGGAAAGCGATATCAGGGCGCAATCGTTCCCGGCCGGGGCCCCCAAACGGGCGGCAAATATTTGAAATGCCGAAATGGACGGATGCACCGACACCTGCAGAGATTGGGCCACGCGGTTTTCACCCAAATGGGCCAATGATTCATAAACCAACGGGGCCAGCGCATAAATACCCGGGTCGCCCGAAGCCAACAGGGCCACGCGTTTACCCTGCATGGCCAAGTGAATCGCTGTTTCGGCCCGCAATTTTTCATCGCCCAATGGCATGGTAATTATTTCCTTGCCATGCAATAAATGGCTTATCAAATTGCTATAATAATCATAACTTACCACCACTTCGGCATTATAAATGGCCTGTGTGGCCGATGGCGAACGAAATTCATCGGCCCCCGGGCCCACCCCCACCACATATAATTGGCCACGGGCCAAACCGGAAAATTCGGTTATGGGGGCGGTATTTTCGGCCAATGCCAAAGTAATATGCGGGTATTTATGTTTGGGTATTATTAATGCCCCACCATTACTGGCCAATATGGCGGCCGCCTCGGCCACCGATGGTGTGCCAATGGTTTTTTGCACATAATCGCTGGGGTTTGGCACTTGAACGGCCGAACATTCATTGGCGGTAAAAAAACGCAAGGCAATGGCCATATCATTTTCAATTATATCCAATGCCGGTTCGTCAATTTTTTCCACCACGCTGGCCACCACCGCCAACGATTTGGGGTTAATATCATAATGGCCACAAAAATTTAAGATGGTATTATGCAATAATGCCCCATTTACCCCGCGTTCCAAACCCACGCCCAGGCTGTATTTTTGTTCGTGCCAACAAAATTGTTGGGGGGTTGCAAATTGGTTTATGATGGGTGGGGTGCCCACCAAATTTTTGCGCATCTCGGGGTGCGAAACGGCAATGCCCGTGGGTTGGTCGTCTGAAATTTCATGGATAATGGTGCCACCGGTAATGCCGGATACGGCCTGAATAATATGGCTGGCATGGTGGTGCGCCCCCAAAATGCAATGAATAAATTGGCCTTCGCCCTCCACCACTATCACCGGTGGGGAATGCCATTTATTGCCCAAAATGGGGGCAATGGCCCGTATAATAATACCGGCACTGACCATGCCCACCACCGCATAACCCACAGAATAATATTGGCGAATATTTTGGGCGGTATTTGGGCTTAATTGGTCAATTTTGACTATAAATTGGCTGTTTTCGGCCAATTTTTGCGCCCATTCATGGTGAATTGGTTGGTGCACCACCACCAAAATATGTTGTTTTTTTGTCATGCCTGTTTAAAAGCTTATAATATATTAAAAATCAAGATAAAATTTGCTTGAATATGTTTTTGAATCGTATAGTTTATATATGTTATAAAAGAAAGAGGTAGCCATGAGCGAATTAATACATCAGGCAGACATAGTGGTCATTGGCGGGGGTGCGGTTGGGGCATCGTGCTTTTGGCATTTGGTGGATATGGGTTTTAATGCGGTCTTGTTGGAACGCAAAAAATTAACCTGTGGCACAACATGGCACGCCGCCGGTTTAATGGGCACCATGCGTATGGCCCATGGTTTAACCCGTATGCAACGTTATGGCCTTGAATTTATGACCCGCCTGCAACGTGACCATGATATTGGTTTTAAACAAAATGGTTCCATTTCGGTGGCATTAAATAACGAAAGGCGCGAGGAATTTCTGCGTTTGGCATCCATTTGCATGAAACAGGGCACCAAAATTGATATTTACCACAAGGTAGACGAATTTATTGAACGTTTCCCCTATATTAACCGCGAAAATGTTACATTTGGCATGTTCACGCCCGAGGACGGACAAGTAAACCCGATTGATTACACACAGGCCATGGCGCGCGAGGGCAGAGCCCGTGGTGCAAATGTTTACGAGGATTGTGCCGTGCGCGATATTATTGTGCAAAATGGCCAAATTGAACGGGTTGTAACCGACAAGGGCGATATTTTAACCAATAAAATTGTCATTTGTGGCGGTATGTGGTCGCGTGAATTGGCCAATAAAATAGGGGTTAATGTTGCGCTTCATGCGGCCGAACATTTTTACGCAGTCAGCGAGGCATCAAAGGATGTGCCGGCCAATATGCCGGTTATTCGCGTGCCCGATGAAGAAACATATTATAAGGAGGATGCCGGTAAATTATTGGTGGGGGCATTTGAACGTGTGGCCAAGCCATGGGGCATGAACGGCATTGCCGAGGACCATCAATTTGAAACACTGCCTGATGATATGGACCATTTTGGTTATATTATGGAGGCGGCGATGAATCGTATGCCTTTTATGGAAAAATTGGGTTGGAATTTATGGTTTAATGGGCCGGAATCCTTTACCCCGGACGACAAATTCCATATTGGGCAATCGCCCAATTTGGCCGGTTGTTATATTTGCACCGGTTTTAATTCCACCGGTATACAGGTTTCCCCCGGGGCCGGAAAAATGTTGGCCGAATGGGTAAAACATGGCCGGCCGAGCGAGGATTTGAGCGGGAATGAACCGGCGCGTCTGCATTATTATACCAATAATAAAAACTTTTTATACGACCGCACCAAGGAAACATTGGGCCTGTTATACCAATTGCATTACCCGTATAAACAATATGAAACCGGCCGTGGGGCCCGCCGTTCGGTTTTTCACCAAATTTGGTTAGAAAAATTTAACGCCATTATGGGTGAGGCCGGGGGCTGGGAACGCCCCAATTGGTTTGCCCCGGACAAAACCGACAAAAATGGTAAACCATACCAATATGAATATTCGTGGGGCCGGCAAAATTGGCACCAATATTCCGTGGCCGAGGGCAAGGCCACCCAAAATGGGGTTGGCCTGTATGACCAATCGTCATTTGGTAAATTTATGGTGATAGGCCCCGATGCCTTGAAGGTTTTGAATTTTATTTCGCCCGCCAACATAGATGTGCCGGCCGGCAAGGCCGTTTATACCCAATGGTTAAACGAATTTGGCGGTATTATTGCCGATTTAACCATTACCCGCATGGGCGAAAACCAATTTTTGGTGGTAACCGGTTCGGCCGTTGAAAACCGCGATTGGCAATATTTGCAACAATCGTTAATTGGGGCCAATGCCTACGCCATTAATATTACGGCCGGTATGCCGATGTTGGGCATAATGGGCCCCAATTCGCGCAAATTGCTGGAAAAATTAACTGGCGAGGATTGTTCAAATGAAACATTCCCCTTTGCCACCAGCCGTTTTATGAATATTGGCTATGCCGATGTGCAGGTAACGCGCCTTACATATGTGGGGGAATTGGGTTATGAATTATATGTCAGTGCCGATTTTGCCCAACATGTATTGGACAAAATATTGGAATTTGCCGATGAATTTGCGATAAAACCGGCAGGTTACCATTGCCTGAATGGGCTTCGCATGGAAAAGGGATACCGCCATTTTGGGCATGACATAGCGTGGCATGATTCACTATGGCAGGCCGGCTTGGGCTTTGTTGCCGATTTCAACAAGGGCGATTTTATTGGCCGTTCGGCCACCTTGCGCGAACGCGATGAAAATAAGGGCAAAATTTTGCGCAGAATGGTGCAATTTCAATTTGCCGCCAGCGATAACCCGCCCCTGTGTTACCACGAGGAACCGATTATGTTAAACGGCAAAATGGTTGGTAATATCACTTCCGGGGCCTTTGGTTATCGGCTTGACCGCTCCTTGGGCATGGGTTATGTCAGCCACCCCGATGGGGTTACTGCGGAATTTATTGCCGGAAACCAATTTCATATTGATGTGGCAACAACATTGCACCCGGTATCGGCCAGTTTGGCCGGTTGGTATGACCCCAAAAATGAAAGAATTAAAGCATGATGCGCCATTTTGCCACCACCAATGATTTTAAAATATTTGACAATAAAGTCATTTTGGTTACCGGTGGCACCGGCTCGTTCGGTTCTAATTTTTGCCAATTATTGTTGCAATTTGCCAAACCGAAAAAATTGATAATTTATTCGCGCGATGAATTAAAACAATCCATTTTACAGGAACAATGGCACAACCACCCATTATATTCATGCCTGCGCTTTTTTATTGGCGATGTGCGCGATGAATCACGGCTTGATTTCGCATTCAGGGGGGTGGATATAATTATTCATGCCGCCGCCTTAAAACAGGTGGTGGCGGCCGAATATAACCCGTTTGAGGCGGTAAAAACCAATATTATTGGGGCACAAAATATAGTATCCGTGGCCATTAAAAATAAGGTTAAACGTATCATTGCCCTGTCAACCGACAAGGCGGCCAACCCCATTAATATATATGGGGCCACCAAATTGGCTTCGGACAAAATTTTTATAAATGCCAATTATTTAACCGGTGATAGTTCCATGAAATTTGGGGTGGTGCGTTATGGTAATGTGGTTAATTCGCGCGGTTCGGTCATACCCATTTTTCAAAATTATTTGCAACTGGGGGTCAAAAATTTACCCATTACTGATGCCCGTATGACCCGTTTTATAATAACCCTGCAACAGGGGGTGGAAATGGTGGTAAAGGCCCTAAATAATATGGGCCATGGCGAAATTATAATACCAAAAATTCCGTCCATCAAAATTACTGACCTTGCCAATGCCATGAACCCGGGCGGTGGTGTTGACATTATTGGTATTCGCCCCGGCGAAAAATTGCACGAATTAATGGTTTCACGCGATGATGCCCGCAATACAATAGAATTCCCCGACCATTACCGCATTATGCCCGAAATGAAATTCCATGCCGATATTGACACAAATATTTACAAAAACGCCCACAAGGTTGGCGAAGAATTTGAATATTCATCAGACAAAAACCCCGAATTTATTAAGGGCGATATTTTGTTAAAATTTTTGGGTGGCAAGTTTTAAATATTGCCGGTAAAACCAAACTTAAACCTAATTCATTCTAGTCTTTAATAGCCCTTATCACCCCAACAATTGAATCAGTTTTGTGGTGGTTGCGATTATAATGGGGCTTTTCATCAAACAATCCATAACGGCATACATGGATAAAATTGCTATCCGCACCAACGAATCGTCTAATTTTTAACATATCATTATCCTTGTGTTTCATAACAAAAATTGTCCCTATTGGAAATACCTCACCGCCCATTACAATAACATCATGATATATTTGCATATTAATATCTAACAACATTTCAAATTGCAACACCGCCCCCGATTTTAACGCAATACCATTAACCAAAATATTTGCCATACTATCCTTCTCTAAAATTGCATCTATCAATTTTATATTATCATTGGCGGCCAATGGGTTGTTTAAAATAAATTCATTATCCCGCCCATATTGTTCGGCCCTGTCGCCGTTACCGGCATAAATAACCAAAAAACTACTATTATATTTGGTTTTAAAATCAGCCAAATGCAGGGCAGATGAATGCCCGGTAAATAAAGGAATTTTATTTTGCATTTGCGTGGATTTTGGATAATTAACATCAATATAACGCAAATCAGTCTTTGAAAAATTTGAAATGTTAGACATTATAAAACCACCTTTTTGGTTAGAAAAACAAAAACGTTCACTATTTTATCCTTATCTAAATTAATATCAAATTCTATGCCACATAATACATAACCCATTGAGCTGTTCATTAATATCATTAATTTATATGATAAAATATTTTTCATATCCGACACTTCCTTAAATTGCGATTTTATTTCAAAAACAATAATATTTCTGGAAACATCGTCTATATATTCATGAATTAATTGCTTGCAATCATATTTGCAATTTTGTTGCAATTCATCAGAACAATATTTTTTAAGAATTTCATCTTGTTTAATATCAGATAAATCCAAATCAACAGCAAGTGACTTTATTTTATTTCCAATATTCTTATAATTATCGTTCCATTGCATTCCATAAAAACTGCTTTCCCTATCTACAACGGGTAATTTGCCACGCGCAAGAATAAATTCCGGTGTGGTTGAATCAAAGTTAAGAAATTCTGTGGCAGTTAATGAATTTCTAATATACTTGTTTAATAATTCAATGACTTTATCAGACATATAGCCTTAATATTGTAATTTACCATCGTAGTCAATATTTTTTCATGGAACCATGAAAGGTAAGGGGATAAATTTATCCCCCTTAAAAATCATCACGCGAAATCACCGCATAATTCGGCATGGGTGGTGGTTGATAATTTAACCAAATGCGGGTATTGCGGGTGGTCAAACCCCACCATGACCGCTTGGGCCGTTTTAAATTTTGCAACCTGTTCATTGGTAAAATGAAAATGGATAAATTGCACCGATGATGCCTTGCCATCGGCCGATGTGCGGTCAACATCGGTTTCGGGGGTGGCCATTATTTTTTCACCAGCAAATTCCACAAACATGGTTTCCTCGATACCGCCCAATTTTTCTAAAAATTTGGCGCGTCTAAATGGGTCGTCAATTTCAAACATTACGGTACAGGTTAATTCGCGCCCTTGGGGAATCATGGGGTTATATGCGTGCAATTCATCGGGCAATTGTTCATGCCCGCCCTTTTCTATCGCCAGCATTTCCAAAATTTGGTGCAACATGGTGTCATAATTTTCAAACAGGCACGAAGCCACCGGCCCAATTTCCAACCTACGATTTTTCTTTAACGCCACCAAGGCTGTGCGCCGTTCCTTGCGGATTTTTAAATATTCGTCAAGCGGAATAATATCGGCCGGGGTAATTTTGCGTTCATGTTTGGGCATGGTAAATCCTATGGGTTAATGGTTATATTATATGCCTTGGCCAAAATTAATAATGGGTGGCTATAAACCTCGGGCTTGGGGCCCTCCCCTTCGTTAATCATCTGGCGCAAATGCTTGGCGGCCAACGGGCATTCCGAAGCCACCATGTTTGTTTTACCATCCTGTTGTAATTGTTTAACCGCCGGCCGGCCAATTTTTTTGGCAATGGGGAAGTTTTCCTGCATGACCCCCCACGACCCACCATGGCCCGAGCATCGTTCCACCGCCTTAACATTGGCATTGGGTATAATACTTAAAATATCTGCCCCCTTCTTGCCCATATTTTGCGAACGGGCATGACAGGCAATATGCACAGCTATCTCACTTGGCATTGATTCAATATTCTTTGAAATATCGTATTTTTTGTGCATGGCCATAATATATTCGCTAATATCCATGGCATTTTGGCTTAATTTTATTACTTTTTCATCATTTGGTTCCATCAATTTCCATTCACCCTTGACCATCAGGGCGCATGAAGGGGTTAAACAGACCACCTTATACCCCTTGTCTATATATGGTTCAAACGAACGCGCCACCCGCCCTGCCTTGCCGGCCACCCGTTCAATTTGCCCCTGTTCCAATTGGGGCATACCGCAACATTCGGGGTAATGATAGACTACCTCAACCCCTTGGCGGGCCAATATTTCAGCGGCGGCCAGGCCTATTTCCACCTCGCTATAATTGGGGTGGCAATTGGTGTAAATAACGCATTTTTCACCCAACGCCACACCATTTGGGTTTAATTGGGGGGTTGGGTATTGGCTTAAAGCCTTTTTGGCAAATTTTGGTAATTCGGTATCCTTGCTGACCCCCGAACATGAACATAAAACCGAACGGCAAAGCGAATTTTCCTTGTCGCTGGCCCAATTAACAATGGGCGATAAAGCCACGCCCAATTTGCCATTGGCATCGGTTTCGCATAATTTTTGTGAAATTTTTTCTTTTAACGATTTTTCATTTTTTTTGTTTTCAACCGCGCGAAAACGCAACATCAAATGCGGGAAGTCCAAATCAAATTCGTGCGGTGGAACATATGGGCATTTGGCCATAAAACACATATCGCAAAGGGTGCAGGCATCCACAACCTCTTTATATCGTTCCTTGGGCACGCTATCCAACTCGTTCGTTGGTGATTCATCAACCATATCAAATAACCGCGGGAACGAATCGCACAGGCTTAAACACCGCCGGCAACCATGGCATATATCAAATACCCGTTCCATTTCATGCATTAACGATTCTTCATTATAATAATCGTCTGAACGCCAGTCAATATTGTGCCGTATCGGGGCACTAAGTGAACCTTCCCGAGCCATTTTATCCTCTTTATGTTAAATGATTTTTTTGGTTATATGCCATTGATGGGGTGGCAAAAGCCCGCCCCACCAATGAACAAAGTATATTATAAGCTGTCCAAAGCCTTTTGGAAACGACCAGCATGGCTTTTTTCGGCCTTGGCCAGAGTTTCAAACCAATCGGCAATTTCATCAAAGCCTTCGGTGCGGGCGGTTTTGGCCATACCGGGATACATATCGGTATATTCGTGTGTTTCGCCAGCAATAGAAGCCTTTAAGTTATTGGAAGTTCCACCAATGGGTAGGCCGGTTGCGGGGTCACCGGTTTCTTCCAAAAATTCCAAATGGCCGTGTGCATGGCCGGTTTCGCCCTCGGCAGTGGAACGGAACACAGCGGCCACATCGTTATATCCTTCTATATCGGCCTTTTGGGCGAAATATAAATAACGGCGGTTGGCCTGTGATTCACCGGCAAAAGCTTCTTTCAAGTTATGTTCGGTTTTTGAACCTTTTAAAGACATTGTTATCTCCTTTGTTGATTTTATGTTTGTAATTATGAATCCATAATCAGCTAATTTAGAATAATTCTAAACATACTTAAATCTTATATCCAAATTCTCTGGTTTGTCAACACTCTTTTTTAGAATTATTCTAAATTAATTTTAAACATAAATTTATATTGTTTTTTAAACGAATATGATTAAAAATTAGGTATAATGAATATATCTGAATTTTGTATTCGCCGGCCGGTTTTTACCATTTTATTAATGGCCAGCCTGTTGGTGGCGGGGGTTATGGGCTATCGTTCCTTGGTGGTGTCGGCCCTGCCCCGCGTTGACTTCCCCACCATTTCGGTAACCGCGCAATTGCCCGGGGCCAACCCCGATTCTATGGCCAAAAATGTTGCCACCATTTTGGAAAAACAATTTTCCACCATTGCCGGTATTTCCTCCATGACCTCCACCAGCACCACCGGCAATTCCAATATTATCATTCAATTTGACCTGGACCGCAATATAGACGGGGCGGCATTGGACGTGCAAACCGCCATTTCCACGGCCCTGCGCCGTTTGCCCAAGGAAATGACCACCCCACCCAGTTTTCAAAAGGTTAACCCATCGGAACAACCCATTTTATTTTTATCGGTTTATTCCAAGGATTTAAACATTGCGCAATTAACCACCATGGCTGATGATTATATAATACCCAAGGTGGCCACCATTAATGGGGTGGCACAGGTGCAAATTTTTGGGGCGCAACGCCCGGCGGTGCGGATTCAATTTGACCCAATTGCCATGCGTTCGTATAATATTTCGTATATACAAATTGCCAATGCAGTTAATAATGCCATTTCTGATGCCCCATTGGGGGCAATAAATGGCGACCGGTTAACCTATATTTTAGATTTGGACGATACTTTGAAATCGGTTGATGATTTTAAAAATATTGTCATTGCCTGGCGGGGCACCCAACCCATAAAATTGGGGCAAGTGGCGCAAATTAAGGATTCCGTTGATAACACACGGGCTATTTCGTTCCGCGATGGCATACCGGCCATTAATTTGGCCATCAGCCGGCAACCCACCGCCAATACCATAGAGGTTGTGCAAGATATTCGCAATTTAATACCCCAATTAAGCAAAATATTGCCCAAGGGGGTCGAGGTAACCGCCAATTTTGACCGGTCACAGGCGGTTAAGGATTCGGTGCATGATGTGCAATTGACCCTATTATTCACCATTATTTTGGTGGTTTTGGTCATATATGCGTTTTTAACCAATTGGCGGGCCACTTTAATACCGGCAATTGCCGTGCCATTATCTATTATTGCCACGGCGGCTGGCATGGCATTAATGGATTTTTCCATTAATAATATCAGCCTAATGGCCATTACCCTGTGCGTGGGTTTGGTGGTTGATGATGCTATTGTGGTTATGGAAAATATTATTGCCCATATTGAACGTGGCGAATCGGTATGGAACGCATCCATCAAGGGGTCGGCCCAAATTCAATTTACCATTATTTCCATTACTTTATCATTGGTGGCGGTATTTTTACCCATTTTGTTAATGGGTGGGGTGGTGGGTCGTTTTTTCAAGGAATTTGCCATAACTATATCTATGGCCCTACTAATATCAGGGCTTATTTCATTAACCCTTACCCCCATGATGTGCGCCAAAATATTGCGCACAAAGGATATACACCCCGATAACACCAACCTGTCTAAATTCAATTTGGCCAAAATTTTAAACCGCCTATATGATTCTATGGCCGGTGGTTATGGTCGGTCATTGGGTTGGGTCATGGGCCATAAATTTATTGTTTTAATGGCATTTTTTGCCTCCTTGGCCGGTTCAGTGGCATTATATATTTATACACCCAAGGGCTTTATACCGACCGAAGATACCGGTTTTATCTTTGCCTTTGCCGAGGGAACGCAAGATGCAAGTTTTACCAATATTGTGGAAAAACAATTGCGCTTAGCCGAAATTTTAAAACAAAACCCAGCGGTCAGCAACCTTAACTATTCAACATCGGGGGGGACCAGCCGGTTTTTTATGACATTAAAGCCCAAGGGGCAAAGGCCACCGATTCAGGCGGTTATTGGCCAATTGCGTAAGGCGACATCGCAGGTGGAGGGAATAAAATTATTTTTAAACCCCATACAAAATTTGAATATTGGTGGGCGGTTTTCACGCACATTATACCAATGGACATTATTATCACCCAACCAAGATGAACTGGCACAATTCCATGATAAATTATTAGAAAATTTGCAAAAAAACCCATTATTTCAGGATGTAAATTCAGACTTATCCAGCAAAAACCTAACGGCTTTAATAACATTGAACGATGACGCTCTCAGCCGAAGGAATATTAATCTGGGGGATGCACGTGGGGCCATCTATGCCAGTTTTGGTGGGTTTAGTTTGAATAATTTCCGTGCCCCCGGGGGTGACAAAGCGATTATTTTAGAAATTGACCCGGCCCTGACCCTGAATGCCGATGCCATAACCAGTACCCCCATAACCATTGCGGTTAATGGGGTTAATCAAACCATTTCATTGGGCGATATAGCCTCGGTTTCACGCTCTTTAACGCCCAGTTCCATTAACCATCAGGGGCAATTGCCGGCCACGACCATTTCGTATAATTTGGCCCCGGGCACTTCGTTGGGGCAGGCACAGGATATTTTGGAAAAATTGAACCAAACGTTACAAAAACCCGAATCTATAACCACCTTGGCCGCCGGCACGGCCGGTGTTTTCAAGGATTCCAGCGCAGGGTTAATTATCACCTTAATACTGGCCATATTGGTTATTTATATTATTTTGGGTATGTTATATGAAAGCTTTATCCACCCCATTACCATTTTATCGGGCATTCCATCGGCCGGCTTGGGGGCATTGATATTCCTTAATTTGTTTGGCTTTGAACTTAGCTTAATTGCCATGATAGGCATTATATTGCTGATAGGCCTGGTCAAGAAAAATGCGATTATGATGATTGATTTTGCCCTGACCGCCAAGAAGGATGAAACTATAACAGCCGAACAGGCGATTATTCAGGCTTGTATTTCGCGTTTCCGCCCAATTATGATGACCACCATGGCCGCATTTTTTGGCACCCTGCCCATTGCCATTGGTGTGGGTGCCGGTGCCGAATTACGCCAACCATTGGGTATTGCGGTGGTGGGTGGTTTGGTTATTTCGCAAATTTTAACCCTGTTTATTACTCCGGTTGTATTTGTTTATATGGATAAAATTACCAAAAAATATAAGTATAGTAAAAATACCAAATAGGTTTGTAATGGTATTATTTTTAAACGTATTTAGTGATACCAGTATATATAGTAAAAATACCAAATATCTTTAAAATTAATACCATTAATTTTAAAGGTATTTGCTGGATTTTTACTATAACGGGCTTTCAATTGCCAATTTCAATTTATTGAAATTGGATAAAAACATGAATGATTTCATGTTTTTCAATGAACTTCTTATTTTTGGGGGCGAAGCCATGCACAAGTGATTATGATGAAAATGGCGG
>JACCDX010402135.1_pt1 | contig 20965 bp, 21 predicted proteins | sample 7449681 | NCBI WGS metagenome assembly JACCDX01 (sample SAMN15323450, study PRJNA562643) | freshwater metagenome | isolation source: river surface water | place: USA:Blue River Watershed | collected 2017-08-18
ATGCTATGTGTGCGATTTCGAGATGTCGAGAACGGACGAGATCGACAGCAGGGACAGTATAGTGATGTTTGCTATGATTTTAGAAGAGGTATTGATGCGATATTTCGTGCGGTGCGAGCAGATTTCGAGAAGGGACTCACCAGGTGCCCTCGATGCCCTGCTTTGCGCGCTTCCTGGCGATGGCCGGATCGACGCGCAGGATGGAGGGCGGGATGGCGAGTTCGAGGGCGGGCTTGAGGCGCGACCAAGCCTCCACGGTCGACGCCGGGACGAGCAGATCAAGGTGTGGGAAGGATGCGAGGGCCTGCGCGAGGCTGTGGCCTGTCTCGTCCTTTGCGTTGCTCTTGACGCCCATGAGGATGGCGAGACGGTCGAGGATGGCGAGGAAGGCCTGGTCGGTCGGGCTGTTTGGATCGCATGCCGCGATGTAGCGCTCGATGGCCTGCACGCCGTCCGTGAGGAAGTGGGAGAGGAGGAAGCGGATGTGCTGGGCCTTGGCGGGATCGTTGCCCAGTGGGGGGAGGTGCCAGTCGGCGAGCTCGGGCATGTTGTGGACCGCGACGGTGAGGACGTGGAGCAGGCCCTGAGTGCGCCAGGCCAGGAGGTGCTGGCAGAGGGCCGCGAGGGACGGGGGCTTGTGGAGGCGCAGGATGGAGTGGGCGACTTCGAGCTCGTACTCGTTGGCCGGGAGGGTCTGGCTTGAGACGAGGTAGAAGGCGGTGAGGTCCCTGTCGTAGTGCGGGAGGGACCTTGCGAGCTCGAACGCCTGCTTGGCCGGCGTGCGGGCAGGGCTGGCAGGGGGGTGCTCGCTGCCCGCGGCGTAGAGCTTGAGGAGCTGGTCGATGCGGGCATGGCTGGCGTCCGGGATGCCCTTGAACGGGCTGGCGAGGTGCTCGAACCATTCGAGCGGCTTCGGGTAGACGGACGGGCGGGAGGACAGGCACTGCGCGTGGGCGGGCAGGTGCTGGTCGTGGTGGTGGTGGGAATGGCAGGCCTGGGCGAGAAGGCGCGCGTACTGGTGGAAGATCTTGAGGGATTCCTGAAATCGCGCGTTTTCGTCAGGGCTGGTGCTGGACCGGGCTGGACCGGGCTGGACCCCTCTACCCCCCACACAAGACACCCCCTTGTGGTTATGGTTATGGTTATGGTTATGGTTATGGTTATGGCTAGGATTTTTTGGGAGTATATGGAGGGTAGTCTAGAGGGATAAAAAAAAGAGCGAAAGAGCTAGAGAGTCAGAGAGAGAGAGAGAGCGAGAGAGAGCGAGAGAGAGAGAGCATACCAGTAAGGTGATTGGATCGCCCCCTCTTTCTGCAGGGCTCCTCTGGAGTTTCTTGAGGATCTGGACGGGAACCTCTTTCTGGATGACTGTCCATTTCGGGAAGCCCGCAGGTGCAGGACTGGGCATGCCATGCAGACTGTCCATGAGAAGGGTCCTCAGTTTCTGGCGTGCAGCGTCCTCTTTCGGGCTGTAGGACTTGTTGACGCTGCTGGGCTTTTTCTTACTGTAATTGAACGACGCGGGCATTGGGTAGGCCTGGGCTTGAGCGGTCGGGCGTGCTGGACTTAAATAAGAACGGCGGGCGGGCGCTTGCTATTAAGGAATCATTTCGTCAGGATAGCACTGGATGGCGCCGACATTTTTTATCCGCGTGCTGCTGCTCCTGCTGCTTGCGGTGGTGTGCACGGTGCACGGCCAGTGCTGTAAAGATTGCTATACCAGCCTGGCGAGCAAGTTCCAGGCGTACTGGAACAAGGTGTATGTTGACTACTTCTTGACCCCAACCCTGGACAGCTACAACGACTGGAAGAAAGTGGAGTCTCATTGCAACAACGTGCTGACTTGTGATATCATGGGTAAATCTTGTCCCGCCGGTGAATATCTGGTGGAGTGCTCGAATCTCGCTTGGACAATGATCAGCCGGTGCCAGCCGTGTCCAGACCAAACTTTCCGCAATGATTTATTGAGACAAAGCAACTGCGAGGCGTGCCGGGTGTGTACGAGCTCGGAGGTGGAGACCGCGGCGTGTTCGAGTGTGACCAATCGGCAGTGCGGATGCCGGGCCAATCAATACCGCCCGACGCCGACGACTTGCGCGGACTGCACGGTCTGTCTGGCGCCGACCCAGTTCAGGGGTAGTGCGTGCAGCTCTGATAAAGACACGGGGTGCTCGCCGTGCCCGACCGGCTATCGATCCATAAGCAACAACCAGGGGTCGTGCGATGTCTGCGCGGACGGCTACTACCCTGGTGCAAGCCAGTGCACGCTGTGTACGATCAATAGCGGCCTATGCAATACTCCTTCCACGTATATCCTGTGCCAAGGCGGGACGAAGTCGTGCCCCATATGCAACGGGCATGCACAAGGCACATCGTGTGCTGCGGGTCAGGAGGTGACCACGTACTGCAACGGCAACACGCTGAACAACCCCCCGTGCCAGAACTGCGGGGTCGGCACGGAGCGGCCCGACGGCACGGCCCTGATCAACGGATACCAGCAGTGTGTCAAGTGCGGGGCGGGCAAGTACAAGTCGACACCGGGGACCGCGAACTGTGGATTGTGCACGAACAAGCCGGCGAACAGCGTGTACAGGAACTGGGATGTCGGGCAGGCCGCGAGCACGTCCAGCTGCCCCTGGTAATGCAGGCCTTTTTTAAAAAGAGTGTCTCGCGGCGTTTCTGGTAACGTTCTTTTGTTGTTCTCAGGAACTGCAATGCCGGGTACTACAGGTCGGGCACGTCGTCGTGTGTGGCGTGCCCTGCTGGGACTTATCAGGATACAGTCGGAAGTGCCACTGCGTGCAAGGCGTGCTCTACAGGAGGCCGGCTCAACTCTTACTTCCTGCAGCGGGGTGCCACGGTGATCTCGCTCGCCGATAATTGTCCTTGGTGAGAGTCCCGAGATAATTCGAGTTTTTTTTTATTCCTCCAGACTACCCTCCATATACTCCCAAAAAATCCTAGCCATAACCATAACCATAACCATAACCACAAGCTTGTGGTTATTGTCTGGCCTATTGGGGGTATACTGGGGTGGTCCTGGGTAATGGACTGGAATCTGAAATCGCGCGATTTCGATTTTTTTATTTTGGCAGGGACTGCAATGCCGGGTTCAAGAAGAACCTGCAAGGGACAGCCTGCGATCCCTGCGCGTCCGGCTCTTACCGGGAGGCGGCGACCAATCGGGGGGTAGAGACTGAGCCTGCGAACAACTGCCTGGCGTGCGAGGTGTGTGTGAGCGGGAGCACGTACCAGACGCGGGCCTGCACCAGCACACTCCGGACGCTGTGCACGCGCTGCACGACGTCGTGCGGGACGGGCAAGTACATCTCGAGTGCGTGCACGCCACTGACGAACACGGTGTGCACGAGCTGCGTGTCGCAATGCCCTGCGGATTACCGGCGGTCGCTCGGGGTGGCGTGCTCGGGGAATAAGAACTTCGACGAGGTGCTGGGGGCGTGCGTGCCGTGCAAGAAGCTCGGGGACTGCCTGAGCGGGTATTACCTCACGTTTGTGTGCGACGGGAGCCGGTTCGAGGACAATGCCTGCCGCGAGTGCTCGGTGAGGTCCAATTGCCGTGCGGACCAGTACGCAGGGGGGTGCCAGAACCTGACGGACACGCAGTGCCTGCCGTTCACGAGCTGCGCGGCGAATTATTATCTGGAGGACGAGTCGAGGACGCGGGACGGGGTGTGCAAGCCGTGCGGGTCGTGCGGGGAGCTGCAGACGCTCAAGCCGTGCACGCGGTACGAAAACGTGATCTGCCGCGGGGACTCGTGCGGGGAGTCTTCGCCGTGCAAGCGGAGGACCGGGCAGAACCGGTCGGCGTACTTCTGCTACTACGGGGCGGGCGTGGGGCTGGAGTACTGCGGGGTGTGCCCGAGCGGGTATGACGGGGACGGGCAGTACTGCGTGGAGTGCCCGCGGGGCATGACGTGCAACCGGGTGGGCGAGGTGGAGTGCCGGGGCCAGTGCGGGCCGGGGGTGAGCTCGAGGTGCGAGACGAATTGGGACTTTGGTTTCGCGGTGTGCGACACGCCGTGCAGCCTGTCCGCGTCGAGCTTTCGCATTCCTTGGAGGGGCTCGTACGTGCGGGCCGAGGGGACGGACTGCGCGACGTACTTTTTGTGCGGGGTCGGGTACTACAAGAACTTCACGCCCGGCGGCTCGGTGGAGTGCCAGCAGTGCAACAGCGGGCCGGGGGACGGCCAGTTTGCGACGGACGGCCTGTCGGTCGGGGACGCCGGGAGCTGCCTGTGGGAGTGCAGGCGGGCGCTGACCGTGCAGGCGGTGGACAACGGAGTGGTGACGTGCACGACGCGAACGGAGACGAACCAGCCCGCGACGAACGAGGCGGGCATGTGGTTCTTCAACGGGGTGGGCGGTTCGTGCGGGGTCGGGCAGACGAGCGAGGCGCAGCGGGCCATCAAGCCGGCGGAGTGCCTGGCGTGCCCCCCGCTGGTGCCGGACGTGCAGGGCTGGCTGGGGCGGACGACGCAGTGCGAGTGGAGCTGCCTGCGCGAGACGGACGACCTGCGCGGGGGCTCGTGCGTGTCGCGGCGCTACGACTGCAACGCGCCCGGGCTCGTGCAGTTTGAGACGCTGCCCTGCGTGTCGACGAGCTTCCCGTGGAACCGGGCCGGGTACAGGAAGACCGGGTGGGGCGTGCCGGTGCGGAACGGCTCGATGGTGCTGGTGAATAGCTATCCGTCCAGCGTGGCCTTTGCGACGCGGGGATGGGGCGTGACGGGCCGGCACACGGTGACGGTGAGCGGGTATGAGACCAGGACGGTGGAGGGCCCCCTGTGCTCGGCGACGAACGCGACGGTGCTGGGCAAGGAGTACGTCTTTGGGGCCGTGTGCAACCGGAGCTTCCTGGTGTGGATGGATCTTCAGGCGGGGGCAGGAGGGGGCCTCAAGGTGCTGATCGGGAACACGACAAGGGGGTGGCGGGACGGCTTCCGGACGCAGGCGCTGTTCGAGAGCGAGCTGTACGTGGCGTGGGGCGGGGGGAGCTCGCTGTTCGTGCTGGACCGCTGGAACTGCCTGATGCGCGAGGTGGTGATCTGGGAGCGGCCCGGCGACTACAGGACGCGGGCGTACACGCTCTGGGGCATCACGGCCGACCTGGTGGGGCTCGTGCCGCCCCAGCCGCGGTGCGTCGGACCCGGGGCGCTGGCGTGGCCGAGGCGGTGGTGGCAGCTGGCGGACGGCTGGCTGCTGTTCACGGACGAGGACGGGCTCTGGCAGATGCACTCGGAGAGCAAGGAGCTGCGGGAGGTGGTGCGGGAAGGGACAGGGGGGTTCGAGGAGAGCGACCTGGTGGAGCAGGTGCAGGTGAGCGCGGACCGGCTGGCGCTGCTGATACGGTTCGTCGGGGGCGAGGTCTGGACGGTGCGGGCGGCGGAGGAGGCGTGCGCGAGCGGGTACACGTCGCTGCCGGGCGGCGAGTGCACGGTGGAGTGCGTGTGGAAGAGCTCGGCGGGCGTGCCGACGCGGTACGTGGACCGGGCGACGACGGGCGAGTGCAGGCTGTGCAGCGTGTTGAGCTGCGGGGTCGGGTTCGAGCCGGTGCTGTGTACTGCGGAGGCGGACGGGTACTGCCGGCCCTGCGCCAGTGTGGCCGGGCTGGTGTACACTGTGGCCGGGACGTGCGAGCCGACGACGATGCGCAAGCCGGCGCCGTGCGAGGCCGGATCGTACGCGGTGCCTGGCGGGGCGTACTGCGAGGTGTGCCCGCCGTACACGAGCACGCGGTTTGCCGGCGCGAATTGGACGGAGCAGTGCAAGTGCCTGGACGGCCTGGCGAGGCGGGACGGGGGCTGCGTCGGGGAGGGCCTGTACGGGTACGATGCAGGGGTGTGCTCGCGGGTCGGGGGCTGCGAGGTGCCCGGGAATGCGAGGGTCTTGCCTGCCGGGTACGGGGGCGAGGCGTGCCGGTGGGCGTGCAATGCCGGGTATTACCGGGACAGCCTGGCCGGGTTCGCGGACCAGTGCCGGAGGTGCCTGTCAGGGGGCGTGCGGACGAGCGGGGACGACGACTCGCCCTGGAGCTGCGAGTGACGGGCGGCTATATTAGGTAGATGCAATGAGAATGAAGCCTGAGTGGATGTGGTGTGTCGTGCTTTTCCTTTGCGCGCTGGTGGGTGCGTGCGACGGCGCAAACTACATGCTATGCTCGAGTCAATCATACTGCGCCAGCGTGAACTGCCTGACCGCGCAAAACACCGGGACGTCGTGCGCCTCCGATGTGGTGTCCGGGGTGTCGAGCGTCTGCAGCCCTTGTGACGCTGTGAATATGGCCAGATGCCCCAGCGGCACACGCAGGCGCCTGGTGCAAACGGCAGGGCAGCACTACATCTTCGAGTGTACCACCTGTGTTGCGGGCAAATTCTACGTGAGGTCCAACGACGACACGACGCACGGGGATTGCACGCGGTGTGCTGTAAACACCATTTCCACCGCGGGGAGCGCCAGCTGTACCTTGTGTGCCGCGTACACCCGGAGCAACGTCGACAACACTGCGTGCGAGAGCTGCCCGCTTGGATACATTGGCACTCCCGGTGTTCCTGGGTGTACCATATGTCCCGCTGGCACTGAGAGCAACGCAGGGCTCGAATGTCTGACGTGCTTTGCTGGAACATATTCCCTCGCAGGGCAGACTGCCTGCTCGGAATGCCCGGCCGGCACCGTGTCCGAGTCGGACGGAGCGTCGGCCTGCGCGCCCTGTCCTGCCGGGGCCGGAACAGAGAACTACAACGGGTGGGGCGACAGCGCGTGCCTGCTGTGCTCGTCCGGCTCCTATGCTACGGGGGCGTCCAAATGCATCCTGTGCGAGGCGGGCAAGTACTCGACGAGGCAGGGGCACACCAGCGCGGGGTCGTGCCTTTCTTGCAGCTGCACGACCGACATTTGCACGGACACCTCCAGGACGGGGTATGTGGCGACGGCGCTCGGGTCACGCGAATGCACGCCATGCGCCACGGGCACGTACTTTGTGGGCACGAGCACGCCCTGCCTGTCGTGTGCCGCGGGCAAGTTCCAGAGGCTCACGGCCCAGTCGACGTGCTTGGACTGCGCCAGCGGGTCCTGGAATTCGGCGACGGCGGGCTCGGTGTGCACCCTGTGTGGGATGGGCAAGTACAGCTCGTCGCCCGCCCAGTCGAGCGCGGCAGCATGCCTCAACTGTGCGGCGGGGGCGTATGGCACTGGCACCGGGCTAAGCACGTGCCTGGCATGCAGTACGGGCAAAGTGCAGTCGGGCACGGGTGTATCCTTTTGTTGGAATTGCGGTGCAGGAAGGTTTGCGGAAACGACAGGAACCTCGCTGTGTCTGCACTGCGCCGCCGGGACATTCCTCACGGGGTCCGGTTTTTCGGTCTGCAGCCTGTGCAGCGCGGGCACGTTTCGCAGCGCCACTGAGGGGACTGCTTGCACGTCGTGCTCCATCGGAACGTATATGGACGTGAGCGGTGCCAGCGCCTGTTTGGCATGTGCTGCTGGCAAGATAAAGAGCACGACCCGGGCTTCGAGTTGCGACAACTGCGCGGTGGGCCGGTTCCAGACGGGCGTGGGGTCGAGCGTGTGCGGGACTTGTGCCGCCGGGACCTTTACCAGCAGCACCGGGGGGTCTGTCTGCTCGCCATGCAGCGCCGGGAGCATCGGACCGTCCACCGGCCTGTCGGTGTGCCAGCTTTGCTCGCCTGGTTTTCAGAGCAGCCAAGCGAGCGCGACCGTGTGCACGGCATGTGTCGCCGGCACCTTCATGAGCTCCTCCGGGGCCGCTGCGTGTGCGTCGTGTGACAAGGGCACGTTTACGAGCATCACGGGGAGAACGACCTGCGCGCCATGCCCACCCGGCCAGTTTGCAAACGGGACGGGGTCAATGTCATGCACCCCGTGCGAGACGGGCAGCTCTGTGGATTTTTCTGGCGCGGATGCATGCACGAAATGCTTCGTGGGAAAGTTCCAGACCGCGACCGGACAGGCCGAGTGCAACTTTTGCGGTCAAGGGCGTTTTCAGGACCAAGCGGGACAGACCACGTGCAAGCTGTGCTTCCCCGGCCAGTTTGGCCCGTACGTGAACGGGAACCAGTGCGCCCAATGTCAGGCGGGCAAGTACCAGACGGGCTCCGGGATGGATCAGTGCGTGGAGTGCGAGGCAGGGCGGTACCAAGACCAGCTGGCCCAGACGACGTGCAAGCTGTGCAGTGCTGGTTTTGTGCAGCCGCTGGAGGGCAAGGACGCGTGCCAAGCGTGCCCGGCGCGGCAAGGGGTCCATCAGAGCATGGCGGGCCAGACGGCGTGCCAAGCGTGCACGGCGTGTCTGGCAGGGCAGGTCTGGACGAGCGGGTGCGGCGGGGCGGAGGACGGGACGTGCGGCAACTGCGGGGCCGGGACGTACGTGTCGATGGGCGGGCGGTACGAGTGCGTCGGGTGCGAGGCTGGACGGTACCAGACGGGCGTGCGGGCCAGCGGGTGCCTGGACTGTACTGTGTGCGGTGCGGGGAGCTACGAGACGAGCGCCTGCCTGGCCACGACGAACCGGGTGTGCCAAGCGTGCGGCGCGGGCCAATACGCTTCGACGAGCGGCCAGACGGCGTGTGTGGCGTGCGAAGAGGGCAAGTTCCAGAGCGCCAGCGGTCGGGCGGAGTGTGGGGCGTGCCAGACGTGCCAGCCCGGGTACACGTCGGGCGGGAGCTGCACGGTCGTCACGGACTCGGAGTGCCAGGCGTGTCTGCCCGGGACGTACCAGGGTGGAGGAGGGGGCCTTGCGACGGCGTGCCTGCAGTGCGAGCCCGGCAAGTACCAGGACGCAAGTGCGGGATCGGCGTGCAAGGCGTGCCAAGCGTGCGGGTCTGGGGAGTTTCGGGTGTCGGGCTGCAACGGGCAAACGGACGGCGTGTGCCAGGCGTGCCAGTCGTGCGGGCTGGGCGAGACGGTGCTCCGAGGGTGCGACGGGACGTCCAACACCGTGTGTCGAGTAACAGGGGGGTTCAACGAGTCGTGCCTGGACGCGCGCGAAGTGCCGAGTTACGCCTGGGTCGGGGCCGCCGAGGTTAAATGCGTGCCCGGGAGCTATTTGAGCCAGTTCGACGCCCGGACGCTGGCCAAGCAGTGTGCGGCGTGCCCCGCCGGATGGGCCGGGCCGAGCGGGGTGTTCTGCGAGAGGTGCGGGGAGCTGGAGGAGCCCTTCTTCCTGGACCGGAGCTCGTGCGTGTGCAAGGGCGGGGTGGCCGTGATGAACGCGAGCGGGGCCTGTGTGTGCCCGGACGGAACGAGGCAGTCGGGCGGGGAGTGCGTGCCGTGCGGGGCGAACACGCGGGGGGTCGGGGGCGGGTGCGTGGCGTGCGAGGCGGGCAAGTTTGCGCTCGCGGGCGCGACGGCGTGCCAGGCGTGCCAGTACGGGCAGTACCGGGTGGAGGGACAGACGAGCCCGTGTGCGTTCTGCCAAACTGGCTGGTTCGCCCCTGATGCGAGCAAGAGCGTGTGCGTTCAGTGCAACCAGACGTGCACGGACAAGCCCGGGATGTACGACGCGGGCGCCTGTCCTGGCGGGGGCGGGCGGGTGTGTGCGAGCTGCCCCGGGGGCCTGCCGGGCAACGCGAGCTGGGCGACGGGGGGCACCACGACGCAGTGCGCCTACGCCTGCCGGGCTGGCTTCTACCGGGCGGAGATGGGTTGCAGGTCGTGCACGGCGAACAGGGGGTGCGAGGCCGGCTGGGTCCTGACGCCGTGCAGCGAGATCCAGGACAGCCACTGCGACGTGCCGTGCGAGAACGCCACGAAGCCGAGCCTTTATTCGCACTGGGAAAAGGGGAACGGGTGCGCGTGGGCGTGCGACGACGGGTACGAGTATCGGGCGTGGAACTACGTGCTGTTTGAGCTCGTCGAGTGCGTGCTCAAGTCGGCGTGATGTGCTCATGATCTTCCGAGTGCGTGCTCAAGTCGGCTTGATCTTCTTCTCATGTTCTCCTCACGTGGCGACGAGCTTGGACGACCTCATCGCGGCGGTGAGGTGGAGCGTGTCTTCGTACGAGGTCGAGTGCGAGTCCGGCATGAGGGAGTAGCGCGTGGACGGGAGCATAAGGAACTCCCTGTCGGAGACGCGCATCCGATTGAAGTGGGCCATGAACTCCTGCACGTCGTTCCACACGGTGACGGGCACGCCGTACTCTGCGATCTTGAAATGGCGCTGGTTTTCTGCCATCTGTGCCAGAATGCACACTGATTTGATACGGGGGGGTAAGCGAGGAGAATTAAACGCTTACCAGACCCTTGAACTTGTTGACCCGGAAGGCGCGGCGGGTGACGTTGGGACACGTCTTGATCAAGAACTCCGAGGGCAAGTCTCGGGCGTAGGCCTCGAGGACGGACATGTGCGACGAGTCGGGCGGGGGCATCCAATGGCTGACTTGATCCTCGTCGATTGAGCTCGACTCGATCTGGCTCTGGATGAAGTACTGCAGCACAACGACCATCTTGGAGTAGGCCCAGGGGATCTGCGCGGTTCATCATATGTTATTGAGACTGCGAGAAAGAGAAGGAGGCACGCACGCATACCTCGCCCAGGATGGCGGCCTCGCTGGACAGGAAGTTGCTGCCAATCGAAAAATGCTTGCCGTCGCGCCGATCCTTGTTTTCGCGGTGGCAGCGCAGGACGTAGAACGAGAGATAGACCAGCACGCTTACCCGATCGTGGAGGGCGAAGGTGACGAGGGACTTGAGCCCGTCGTAGAAGTCCGTCACCCGAGCGAGCGCCTGCTTGAAGTCCATGTCGCAAAAGCTGTAGGCGCGGCACGAGTGGACGTCGGAGGCGGAGAGCGTGAACGGCTCCATCTCGTAGCGGTCCTTCATGATCTTGAAGACGAATTCCTTGAGGTAGGCGGCCTGGACGTACAGCTCGTTGAGCCTGCCGTCGAGCAGGAACAGTCCCATCTGCCCCCGATGCTGCGGCACCTCGAGGTATCTGCGCAGTTGGGCCTCGTGCTGGGCGCAGTTTTCGAGGCTGGCGCTGGAGAGGAACTGGACGCAGCAGTTGGCGAGCTCGTCCAGCGGGGTCTGCACCTTGGCGGGCACGCTCGCGGCGCTGGGAGGGTCGAAGAGCTTGTCGACATTGAAATCGAGACTCTGGATGCACGACGGGCCGTCGCTCGTTTCCGCGTCCGCCTGCTGGTTTTGAAGCGGGCGGAGCGGGGTGCGCTTCTCCGGGGACGACGAGAGCATCTTGCTGGCCTTGGCGGCCGTTTGTTTGCCTTTGCCCTTCTTGACGGGCGAGGGCGAGGAGGATGCCTCGTCGCCGCGGGAGCGTTTCTTCTTCTTCTTGCTGTTGGACGACGACGACAGCTGCATGTCGGCGGTTTCGGAGACGAGATCGTCGATCGCGACCCTGTGCTGATTGGTGAGCAGCTCTTCGATGGACACGCACGGGAACATCTCGGCGACGGAGTTCATGCTGTTCTTGAATGTTTCGCCCCTTTGGTAGTACACCTTGATGTTGGCGGCCTCGAGCCCGAGAAACACCTGATGCCACTTGTGGAAGTACTGGGCGCCCTTGGAGACGAAGACGAACCAGGTCTGCTCGCCCAGCGTGAAGAAGCTGCCGTATCGCAGGGCGAGCCCGAACGAGCCGCGACAGCGCCTGTGCATTTTATCGAGAAGGGCCATGAGCTTCTTGAGGACGACGACTTTGGATTCGTGGTCGATGATCGCGTGCTTGTCCGGTGCGAAGGCGACGCAGGCGAGGCGCGACTTGAGCGTTTGATAGGTGGCCTCGACCTTGGAGCAGTCGTAGCAATTTTTGCCGACAATACCCGGATGGGGGATGGACTGGATGGCCGGCAGGGAGCCGATGAAGTGCGTGTCCTGCTGGGAGGTTATGGACTGGATGCTCGGGAGCCTTGGAAGGCCGCGAAGAAATTGGGAGACGTCTTGCTCCTGCTGCCCCGCGTTCGCAGCACAGTCTTCCTGGTCTGGCTTATCGAGAAATTGCTGGGAGGTGAAGGATATCTGGGACAAAGAGAACCCTTGCTCGTACTGATCCCAGCGCGTATCGGACGACATTTGCGTGGCGTTTGCGTGGATTTTTCTTTTTCAGTGAAGCCCGTCGAGCAATTATGTCCCCCGAGCATTCGAACCGACGCGTTTTCACGGGTTCCTGCAACAAACATCGAGCGTTTGGATCCACGCGCGAGATTTCTGTAATCACGCGTCATCGCTGCAACAAACACGCACCGTTTCGAATGCGCGGGTTCTGGATAATTTTATGTTTTTGGGGGCGAGATAAATTCGGGGGACGTGACCTGTAAAATAATTTCGAAGTCAATTTTAAATTTTCGCCCGGGCCGGACGACGATTCGCAAAAAAAATCGAAGAGCCAAAACGAAAATCCACGCCATGCAAACCCTTCCCGTCGATCCGAGACTGCCGGTAAGGCTTGCGTGTGCTTCTTCTTTCGTGCTTCTTCTTGTTGCATTCACATTTGTTTCTCGATTTCCTTTGCAGATTTCTTCGAAGCCCTCTGTGCAAGTTGCGCCGAACATTGACGAGATGCTCGCGCTGTTCCACAACGACCACGAGCAGGTAAATCTTTTCGATAGATAATAGGCATGTGAATGCATTTTCTCGATAATTTCGAAGAGTTAATTCTTGTGATCGCCAATCGCGCGCATGTGCATGCATTTTCTCGATAATTCTGATCGGCAATCGCGCGCATGTGCATGCATTTTTCTCGATAATTCTGATCGGCAATCGCGCGCAGAACAAGCTGGCGTGCGACTATCTTCACCGCATCATCAAAGGGCCTGGCGTCACCACCTCGATGTTCGACATGACCGACGCCCGCATGATCTGGGACTTTCTGAGCTACAGCAAGCACGCCGACGTCTGGAAGCAGTGCCTGTGCGCCCGCCCCACGCTGATGGTCGAGATGGCCGAGATTCTGAACCCGTTCACCAAGATTTACAAGTCGCTGGAGCGGATGTACGCCCAGACCTATTTCACTCTGTTGTCGACGCGGATGGTGTCGTCCGACTGGAGGCAGGTGTTCACGCAGACGCTCATGTCGAGGGGCCTGCAGGTCGTGTTCCTTCACGGCGCGCCCGAGGACGACATGCTGCGCGTGCTCTTCTCCGTCCGGGCGCCGACCGCGTTCACGTCGAACCTCGTCGGGTGCGCGCTGAGCAAGAGGTTCCTGTGGTCGTCCGGCGCGCAGAAGAACTACGTGCCGCTGCTCCCTGTGCTGAGCGGGGAGACGCTCGCCCTGTTCATGGGCCACGTGGCGTTCGCGCGGGTGCAGACGGGCCTGACGTCGACGGCGTACAGCGTGTTCGAGGACTCGCCCATGCTGAATGTGCTGGGGCTGAGCCAGGCCCGCCTGAAGCTGGCGACCAACTTCATCACGAACCGGCCGTTCCAGCGCCTGATGCGTGGGATCGTCGCGTCCCAGCCGAGCTCGCACGTAGAGGAGACGTGCAAGATGTTTGCGATGAAGCTCCGGGAGGACGGGGAGTTCCTGGTGGACCTGAAGCCGCGCCAGGAGCTGCAGTGGAACCGGCACCAGACGCAGTGCAACGTGGCGAGCTGCCTGTTCCAGGTCAAGAACCAGGAGGTGGTGCACAGCGTGGGCGCCCAGCTGCAGCACCTGAGCGCCAGCTTTCCCGGGGCCACCCTGCGCATGCACTCGGTCAGCAACGGGCAGAACCTGCGGCTCCACGTGCTCTGCATGTTCCTGGAGCCGGTGCAGCTGCTCGGCGAGCACGGCCTGAGCAACTGGATGCGCGACATGTCGAAGTACCTCAAGGTGTGCATGCTGCTGAGCGTGACGCCGCTGGATGTGACGAGCGCGTCGATGAACCCCCTCATCCTCGCGACGATCAAGGACGTGTATCCGGTGCCCGGCCCGGAGCGCGACGCCCTCTTCAAGCAGATGATGACCTACTACCCCACCCCGGACATTCTGCGCCGGCCGGTGCGGACCTTCAACTTCATGAGCCAGTTTGTCATTCCCGTGCGCGCGGTGTCTCGCCCTTCGTCGCCGCTGCCGGTTTCGCGGGCCACCTCGCCGCTGCCGGAGCCGTGCAGCAAGACCGTGTTCCCGCTCGGGGAGGCCATGAAGACGCCCGACTGGCTGGGCTGGGAGCTGGGCCAGCAGTACGTCCTTCGCCCGCCCCTGGTGCTGGGCATCTACAACATGTGGCTGGTGCGGCGGTTCGAGATGTACTTGGCGGGCCTCCGTCCGATCTCGCAGTGCATGGCCGAGGCCGGGACCCAGCTGGAGGAGTACATGCGGTCCGGGGAGACGGCGGCGCGAGATGCGACGCGAGATGCGCTGGGCAACGGCGCGAGCGGGCTGCGGGGCCTGCGCCGCGTGCTCACCTCCTTCTGCGATTGGCCCACCGAACCGGAGCTGATCGCGGAGGACGCCCAGATCAAGAGGAAGTTCGGGCCCACGCAAGTGGTGGACACCCCCGAGGCCGTTCGCGACAGCAAGCGCCAGAAGGTGCTCGAGTTGCCCGAGGATTGGGAGAAGGAGGTCGAGGGGCCGCTCGACAAGGCCGTGCGCGAGCTGCTCGGCGCACAGGAGCTGCTTCACAAGCTCATGCCCGACCCCTCCGTTTCGAACTTTTGGGAGCGCATTGATTGGGGCCCGATTGTGGACGATCTCTTCCGCGTGATGACGTGCTTGACGGATGCGCGCAAGGAGCTCGCCAAGCTGGACGACTACGACAGGGCTCCCGGGACGATGTTTTTCCGTGGCTGATCCTGCTGCGAGAGTGACCGTGCCTGAAACAGGCGGTTTGAATGAAGGCGGGTATAAACCTTTCCACCGTGTGTGTATGTGCACGCGAGGCATGGACAAACACCAGGTTTTGCACGCCATGCTCGCCACGGGCCAGACGCTCTCGGTGGGGGTCACTGACTTGCGGGCGCTGCTGCTGAAACTGATTGTGCTGAGCGTCAAGTACGTCTCGAAGCGCGACATCTGGGGGACCCGCTTTGGGGAGGACTATGTTGACTGGAATCTGGTGGACGGCGTGCAGGCGAGCAAGAGCCTGCTCGGGGGCACGGCCGAGTGGCTGGGCCTGCTGGAGCTGTGCAGGTGGGAGGAACTGAGCCGGCAGGAAGGGGCCGTGCACCCCCTCGTGCGGGCCGTGCGGAAGCACATGAAGGAGTGCGGGCTCGACACGGGCGACGCGACCGGCTGGACGCTGGCGTGCAAGATCTTTCTGATCATGCTGCTGCAAGGGGTGCCCTCGCTGCACACGCTGGAGGTCCTCACGTGCGCCGTGTTCAAGATGAACACGCAGGCGGGGTGCACGATGCTGCTGGCCAAGCAGGTGCGGGCTAGTGCAGTGTGTTTACTGTTTCGCTTGGCACTGACTCGGATTGGCAGGCCGAGAACCTGCACGCGCCCGCCCTGTACGAGCAGGCCCTGCACTTTGTGCTGGACCGGTGCGAGGTGGACACGGCGGCGCTGGAGCAGACCCACCAGCTCATGCTGGCGTCGCTGGACGACCGCAAGATCAGCCTCAAGATGTCGAGGCTGACGGTGGTGCAGGGGCGCCCCCGGCTGCGGGACCGGGTCACGAGCGAGTTCAAGACGGAGGAGCGGAAGGCGCAGATGGACGCCAAGCTGGAGACGTGGGACTCGTACACTGGCTACTGCTGGAAGCACCAGTTCCCGCCCACGCTGAGCGAGAAAATCCGGAGCAAGCTGTACTTCTTGGCGAGCCAGACCCGCTGGGCGTGGGGCAAGTACGTGGAGGCCGTGCTGCCCAGCGGGGGCGCGCTGTGCACGCGGGTGGCGGCCTTCCCCGTGGGGCAGCCCGACCTGCCGGTGATCCAGCGGGTGATCGAGCGGCTGAGCATGGACGGCTCCCCCCCCTTCAAGGCGATGACGGACTTCCGCGCCGAGTGCTTCGGGAGCTTCCCCGTGACGCACACGCAGCGCATGACGCTCTCGCAGGTCAGTGCATTTCCGTGAAGAGAAAGTCCGCCAACTGCGTGCCCACCACGAGCACGTAGACGTAGAGCGCGACGAACGGCCAGAGCGGCATGGTCATGACGACAGTTTTTCTTGCTTGGCAGATCCTGCAGCTCTACGTCGCGGCGTACCAGCCCCCCACTGTTTGGCGCGACGTCTGGCGTTACTTGGTGGGCGTGATCTCGGTGCAAATTATTAAGGACGTCGAGGCCTTCGTCGCCAAGCACGAGTTTGCGCACGAGGACGTCATGCGCTTCCTGGTGCGGTCATGACGGCGAGGAGTCCGGGGACAGCCTGCGTTGCCTCGGCGGGGACGCGCTCGGCGGGGGCGTGTTGGGCGGATCGATGAAGCGCGAGAGGACCGGGAAGCGGGGTTTGACGAGCTGCCGGTCCTGCAAGGTCCACGCCCGGGCGAGGATGGTCTTGAGCTGGTTCGCGTTCGTGACGGCGGGGAAGTAGACAAACGGGCCCTCGTGCGGCTTCAGGCGGACGTACCACGTCTCCGCGTCGCCAGCCTCTGAGTTGATAAAGATGCGCGAGTCGCCCGCGGGGGGCGAGACGACGAAGCCGCTGGGGTTCTCGCTGAGCACGGACCCGCCCCGCGCGGCCGAGAAGGACATGAGGGTCAGGGCCACCTGCTGGATGTGCATTTGGAATTTTGGACAAAGGCGCGCGGTGGGGCTGATTTATATGCAAGGAGGGTCCGCCAATGCTTTATCATCACAGCAACTGGCCCAGCGCATCGAGCGCGGCGATGCCCGAGCTGGGCCCGCGCACGAGCTGCAAGGGCTCGCGCAGGGCCACGAGGCACTCGACGTCGTGCGGCATGGCCTCGCGGTCCAGGAAGGCCTGCAGCGCGGCTTTCTCGCCCGACCACTGGCAATGGCAGGCGGAGGGCAGGCACGGGGCGAGCCGGCGCAGGGCCTCGCCCCGACGGCGCGGGCACGGGATGCTGGGGGTGACGAGGTCGGTCACGAGGAGCCGCGGGATGCGCTCCTGCTGGGGCGATTTGTCCCACACCGCCTGGCACAGGAACGAGTGGTCGGCGGGGCACTGGGTCGGGAGCTGGACGTGGGGCCCGGCGTAGTAGAGGAGGTCGTCGGCGTGGTCGTACACGCGGGTCCCGTGGCTGGTCTGGATGAGCGTGAGGAAGCGCGCCCCCTTGGCCAGCCAGGTCACGACGTCGTCGGGTTGGATGGGCTCGGTCATGCTGATCGAGGCGCCCCGGGTCGCGTCGGGCAGCACGTGGTCGACCTGCAGGCACAGCGAGCCGCACGCAAAAGCCAGGGCGTCGTCGCGGTTCATTCTTGGTTTTTCGGGGATTGAGACTTTTATTTATCGACAGCTCAGGCCGAGGCGGGCCTTGCAGGCTGGGCGAGGATCTCGGCCTCGAGATAATCCGACACGGGGACGTGGAACTCGCGGGAGAAGGCGATTTCGATCTCGGTGTCCTGGCCAAAGTCGTGCTGGGCCCGCACGAATCCGAGCTTTTTGAGGAACCGCCCGTGCCCGTGCTCGTTGTCGCTGGCCGAGCTCGCCCACATGTCCTCCTCCTCGTCGGGCAAGTCAATGTACGAGACCAGGTGGTACGTGCCGGCCGAATTCAGGACGCCCTGCGTCACGAGCGGGTCGTTGAGGAGCAGGAAGCGGCACCAGATGGCGGCGCAGTCGAACAGGAGCCTGCCCAGCCCCGTGCGCTGCATGGATGGCTCGACCGCCTCGAAGTGCGTGAGGAAGTAGCTGGGCATGCTGTCGTAGAAGCCGAGCGCGAGGCACGCGACGGGCGGAGGCTCGGGCTGCTCCTCGGTGGGTCTTGAACGCAGCGTGACGGCCCACGTCTCGTACTTGAAATGCGACGGCGTGCACACTCGCGAGTATGCGGACTGCAGGAGCGGTTTCAATTCGTCGCACAGCTCGCAGGGGTCCTTGGGTATGAGCAAGTGGCATTCGAGGTCGCGCTCGGAGAGCTTCGTGCGCATTTCGAGGTCGGGGATGGTGTGGCGGCGCATTTTTCTGGGGCAAAGGGGCGCGACGACGGGCTTTATAGCGATTGGATCACACGCGCAAAAGCTCCTTTTTTTAAGATATGCCAAACGGTGCGATATTGTTGCAGGGTTATTCGCGCTCCTCCTGCACCCGGGCCCGCTCCTCGTCGGTCATGGCGTGGCCCAGCCGGTCCCGGCACGCGAGCAGCATCTGGATGTAGTCCTGCTCCATGTACTGGTACCTGTGGACCTGCACGGGGTCCTCGTGGAAGACCGACTGCGAGGCCATGTACTCGGCCATCTTGGCGTGGCAGGCGTCGCCCCTGGTGACGGACGAGAGGGGCTGGAAGCGCACGTCGAGCGGGTGCCCCTCCGGGAAGTAGGTCGCGAGGTGGTCCAGCGTGAACCGGCAGTAGAGCTGGTAGAGCTGCTCCGGCCCGCAGAAGAAGCCCACCGTGGCGATGGCGTGCAGGAACCGCTGGAGGACGTCGAGCTGGCGGGCTTTGCGGGCCGCGTTCTCCTCGGGCCGGTTCCGCATGATGGCCTCGTCGAACGCTTTGGCGAAGAGGGTGTGGGACGTGACCATCTGCTCGTCCAGCAGGCGGTGGTCGTCGAGCCCGAAGCGCACGACGACGACCGGCAGGGGCGGGTACGGCGTGGAGACGAGGATCATCGCGCGGAGCTCGCGGTTCGGGTCTTCCGCCATTTTCTGGTGTAGCAGGCGTGTATGCCTCGGCCTCACAATGAAACGCGCTTTTTTTATTATTACTGTATGATGCGGGCCTGCACGACGCGCGCGTACGCCTCGAAGCCAGGGTAGTGCCGGATGATGGTCGGGAGGAACTGGGGGTCGTTGAAGACGCTGGCGAGGTTCCCGCCCTCCTCGCGGATGCTCTGGCAGATCGTCTCGATGCGCTCGTCCGTCGTGGCGCTCAGCCAAGAGCGCGTCGAGGCTCCCGTTTCGGGCGGGGCGGCACCGAAGAACCGGCTGGTCTTGCTCCCGTGCACTTGGGGAGGGTCCGCCATCATCTCCTCCTGCTTGCGCTTGCGGTTCTTGTCCAGGAAGTTCTTGAGGTTCGCGCGCTTCTCCGACCACTCCTGCAGCAGGGCGGCCGCGTGGTCCAGGTCGCCGTTCATGAGGGCTACGTACTCTTCGAGCGAGGCGCTCGGGTCGTTCTGGTGCATCTTGGCGGCGAGGTGGGACCGCCTGCACTTGATCGCGTTCTCGGACCGGCCCATCATCTGGCTGAAGTACAGGTTGGAGAGGTGCGGCGACTCCATGAGCTTCTGGTCGTCGTCGATCTGCCAGATCTTGCCGCGGTTGTCCATGCTTTCTTGTCTTGTTAGGATCAATGCGTGCTCCGTTTGCGCCCGTACAGATACGCCCTGTTTTTTGCACGGGATATAAGGGCGCAGGGCGGGCAGGATGCGGCAATAATGGCTTTTCTCTTTGGGGGTGCAAGGCCAAGCGGGCAGGACAGCCTGAAGGACTTTCAGCGCCAGATCCAGACGAGCGCAAGGGGGATGGAGCGCGAGGCAGCACGCCTGGACAGAAAAGAGAAGCTGCTGCAAGCGGAGCTAACCAAGTGCGGGAAGGACGGAAAGATGGAGCAGGCCACGCGCAAGGCCAAGGAGATGGTCCGCTTGCGCGCGCACCGCTCGAGGCTGTTCAAGCTCAACGAGAACATGACGGGGCTGGCGAACCAGCTGCAGATCGTGAACAGCTCGCAGAAGATACAGGAGACGATCGGGCAGACGATGCGGATGCTGCAAGGGCTGAACGCGCGGTTCGATGCGTCTAGCGTGGCGCGGATGCTCGCGGAGTTTGAGAAGCAGAACGTTTTAATGGCCAACAAGCAGGAGATCGTGGACGACACGCTGGACAATGCGTTCGAGGTGGACGGGGAGCTGGACGCGACGAGCGAGGCGGTGCTGGAGGTGCTCGAGGCGGCGGGGCTGGACACGCGCGCGATGATGGCCAAGGCGCCCGGCGGGGGAGGCGCGAGGGAGCCGGCCGAGGATCTGGACGAGCGGTTGCAGCGGCTGCGGATGGCGTGAGGATTGTTAGATGACACAGCGCAACTGCATCCTGAAAACTTCGAGCTTGCGCAGTTCCGATTCGAGGGTGCCGATGTTCTTGTGGTCCCAGAGCTTGCGGCCGTACGCGAACCTGTAGACGTTGTTGTTCTCGACGAACGCGATGTGCACGTCGATCTCCGAGACCCCGCCCATGTGCTTGCAGGCTTTGTTTCCGTCGAACGCGGGATCGGGGGTGAAGTCCACCCACTCGTGCGGGTTCACGGTCGCAAAACGAGCAACCTGCCTCGGCCTGGGGATCGCGCTCCAGAACCCCGTGAGCGGATTGGTGGAGCGGACGAGCTTGCCGGGCGTATTGGACGGGAACGAGTAGGTCATCCCCAAGTGGACCAGGAGGCGCAGGACGAAGCCCCAGAATTGGCACTCGTCCTTGACGCCCGCGGCCCGATCGCAGAATTTGCAGTTGCATTGGTGCATGATCTTGTTGAAGACTTTGAGCTCGTACTTGACGGATAGTGGGCAGTTCTCGAACCAGATGCGGGTCATCAGGACGTCGTTCATGAGGCTCAGTTCCTTCTTGAGATGGGCGATGGTCTCGTGCTCCGGAAAGACGAACTTGGCCACGTCGACGAGGCGCAATCCTTGCTTGATTTTCTCGGTTTGTGGGTCTGTTTTTGGCTGCACGTCGTCGGATCCGTCCACGGTGATACGGGCAATTTCCAGCAGGGGGATGGGCATAATGATGATGCTTTGGTGCGAATCCCTGCGGACGGGCTAATTTATGCAGTTTCAAATCAAAAAAAAAAATCTGGTCAAAATTTGGGAAAACTCGGGAGTGCTCACTAAAAAACAAAAAAAATTCGAAAAAACCCGAAATTCTCGGCTCTGCTCGGCTCTGCTCGGCTCTGCTCGGCTCTGCTCGGCTCTGCTCGGCTCTGCTCGGCTCTGCTCGGCTCTG
>JACCDX010007711.1_pt1 | contig 20964 bp, 39 predicted proteins | sample 7449681 | NCBI WGS metagenome assembly JACCDX01 (sample SAMN15323450, study PRJNA562643) | freshwater metagenome | isolation source: river surface water | place: USA:Blue River Watershed | collected 2017-08-18
CTAATGAATACCTTAGTCTTTTATCTCCCTCTTGCTGGTCAAAGTGTGCACCCATAAATGTTCCAGCAGAATATTTCTTAATATCAAATACAGGAAGAATAATCGGTTCATCAAAATCTCCAAGAGATGTTGCATAATCTTTGCACACATTGTAAAATATGTCCGTTACAGTTTTATAGATATAGTCAAATGCCTCTTTGTCTTTTGGCTCATTTACTTTGGCCTCATCTAAAGAAACAACCTTTTGTGAACCGTAGGTATACATTTCCCCACTGCAGGTTGTCCAGTCTTGCCACTTTGTTATTGAGTTTCCTAGATCCTTGTTTTCTGTACTCTCAATAATTTCTATAAACTTCTTTGGGTCTGGAATAACATTTTTGTAGTAGTAAACATTTTTTTCTAATATTTCTTTATCCATTTTTATCTCCTTTATTATTGATGCTTTCAAGTTTACCATAGTATTCTTCAAAACTAATGATGCAAGGAATCTCATTTATAATTCTGGCATTATTTCTTCTCTTAATAAAGGTAACTCGCTCATCTTCCATTTCTTGCCATTTTTCTTTCCCATATTTTTCTTGCATTTCTAGCCACTTAGCGCTACCCTCGTAGTTATACCTCCAATAAGTTCTAATAATATACTTTTTCCCTTTTGTAGTTGCATTGACTCCGTGATAGTTCGGGTGGTTGGACGGGAACACCATAATGTCGCCTTCTCCAGGACTATAAGAAAACTCTTTTTCAACAGTTTGCAAATCTTTGTCAGCAAAAATTTTAAAGTTAATCTCCCCACCAGTGTATCCCTCATTTAGATAAAAGACTGCAGTAAGGCCAAACTTGACACCTGGCATATGCTCTAACTCTCTTTGATAGTCTGTGTGGTATGACATGTTATATGCAGCATCTTCCTGTTGACCATACATCGCTATATTCCATCCTGAGTAAATCCAATTATCAAACTCTATATTGTTTTCTTCTATATACTTTTTTGTAACTTCATAAAATAAGTCATTAATTTGATTTTCAAAATAAATATCAGACTCACTTTTATTACGATCAGAATGATAGTCAGATATTTGTTTTTTAAAATCTTCTACATTAGGAAAACTTGTAAACTGACAGCCATGTTCAGAGACAGAGGCATTAGTTCCAAATAAATACCAGTCTTGCCACTCTCTATTTTTTTCAAAATACTCTATAAGATCTTTGCCATTTTTTAAAGCATTTTTAAAAATCCAGACATTGTGTATTTTTTCAATATTACATGTGTCCATGTGATTCCTGATCTTCATGAAGTTCCATATTGTTGTGTATCCAGTGGCTAGGAACCATATATTTAAAGTTACTCTTTACTAGATGTGCTGTGTGATAATATGGGGCAGAAGATGGGAAAATAATAATGCTTCCTGCTTTTGGCTTAAGACCAAACTGTATTTTTCCTTTACCCAAGGCCTCTTCATAGTCTAATTCTGGAGCAGGAACTTTGCTAACATCCTCATAATCTGATAACAAGAACGATATTTCTCCTCCTTCAAAATCATCATTTAGATACATAACAAGAGAGTATCTGAGGGTTTTGTCTCCATCTAACTGATCAAAGTGAGATCCCATCCCAATGCCTGAGTTATACTTTTTAATATTAAATGTTGGAAATAGACGTGGCTCATCACTATCTCCAATTGTCTTAGCATAGTCTGCAGATACATCATAAAAAGACTCCATGATGTTATTATAAATATATGTCATTTTTTCTTTATAATCTGGATCTATAAGTATATTATTTATTTGATTTATGTCAAAAGTTTTGGTTTTACCATAAAGAAAACTTTTATCGTTAGATGCTGTCCAGTCTAGCCAAGTTTCTCTTCCATACTCTTTATCAAGAGCATCAACTTCATCAATGGTCTGCATCAACTTATCAAAATTTTTAACACTATCTTCATAGTAATAAATTTTATTTTCTATCATTACTTTATTCATAGAATCATCATTTCCCTAGTATTTATTATTCTTATAAAAATCTATAACCTTTATAAAACCAACTAAAACATATCTGATTGGGCCAGCCTGTACGTGTCTTACTCCATGGTTAAACTCACTTGTACCAGGAAATACAATCAAAGATCCAGGCTTTGGCTTTATTTCTATGTCTTTATTAGTAAAGAATAACTCACCGCCATTATAGTTATCATTTATATATATAATTGTGGCATATCTAATAGATGGATCTGTATCTTGATCTGTATGAGCCTTTAACTGGATACCCTCTTGCATTCTCTGCAAAGTCTTTAGACCACTTGCCTCTAATGATGGATCTGCCAAGTTAACAAAATGATTTAGTCTTTCAATAATTCCGTGTGTCACTGGTTCATTTTCAAGATTATAGTTTTTGTCTTCCCATCCTTGGGTTATCTCAAACTTTCCTTCTGCAACCAAGTTATCTACATCATCTCTGCCAAATTTTTCTAAACAAAACCTTTTAAGATTTTGTGTATATTCTATAAACCAGTCTTTTTCTGGCAGGCCATCAATTATGTCTGTAATAATTTTAAGGTCATCTGGAGATAAAAAATTTTCAACAACAATAACATTGTCTACAATTTCATTTACTACAAATCCACCATCTTCTAACTCTTGCTTTAAAAATGCAGTCATTTATCCCAACTCCTCAGCCTTATATGGTTTTCCTTCTACATCAAGTTTATATCCATCTTGAAGTAACTTTTGCCACTCTTCTTTTTCAACCTTTTGAGCATCTCTAATTTTTTGCATTTCTTCTTTCCACTGATCTCTAAGTTCTTGTGGATAAGCATCTTCTTCTCTATCATCCCAGAACGATCCAAGAGTATATCTAACACCTTTAGTGATTAGTGTTACTTCATGCATATTTTTATGTCCCCCAGCAAATGCTGCAAGCAATCCAGTTCTTGGAGGAATTTCGATATCATGACTTGGGAATCTTAACAAGCCTCCCTCAAAATCTTCATTTAAATACAAGAATGCAGCGTATCTGCTTCTTTCAAATGGTCCAGTATTTCCATGTTCATCTGTATTGTCTGAGTGTAGTCGTGCATATGCTCCTGGCTCCCACTTTTGTGTATGGTAACCAATCTGAACAACCTTTTCTCTAGGAATTTCATGGACAGAAGCAACTGCATCAATTATTCCACTTTTAACATCAGAAAAAAAGTTTGATGATAACCCAAACTCTTCTAGTTCTGCATCTCCGTCTTGTGGCAAAACAGAAGAATATGATTCATAAAAAGATATTGGTGTCCAACTAATCTTCTCGTTAGCAGCCTGTGCATCTAAAACTTGAATTGCCTTTTTGCACTCTTCTTCACTTAAAAAGTTTTCAAAAAGAATAATATCTTCTGTTAGCCTTACTTTATTATCTAGGTTCATCTTATCCTTCTTTCATTTTGTGCACTAAATCTGTTTGGATGTTCAGATCTAAACTTTTCCATTATTTCTGGCTGCATGCTTTGCCATACTTCTTTGCCAAACTCTTCTTCTTTTTCAAACCATTCATCATCACCAACAGAATATTTCATCCAGTACATTCTAGAAAGATACTTATTTGCTCCCTTTGCAGGCATTACGCCATGAATGTAAACAGATCCATTTTTTGTTAATATGTCTGGGTGACCTGATGGGAAAACCAAAAAATCTCCTGCCTCTGGCTTATACATAAAGGCTTCACCATCTACAATAAAGTCAATCTCTCCGCCTTCATAGTCATCATTAAAATAAGCAAGTGCCGTAACTGCAAACTTATATCCTGGGCTTACTATTGGCTCTCTAATATAGTCAGAGTGGTATGTCATTGCAACCTCACCCTCTATATCTGTTCTATATCTTGCTATTGATGGACCATTAAACACCCAGTCTTGTGTTTTAGTTCCATCTTTTGCTACGACCAGTCTATCTTGATCAAAATCAATACCCCTCTTGGAAATATAATCTCCTGTTACTGTATAAAAACCTTTAAACAGTTCAAGAATTGCCCTTTTTTGACTTTCCTGTTTTTCTGTTTTAGTTTCTATTTTTTCAATAGACTCAATATCTAATCTATGTGGTAAACCTTTGAATGTTGGATTTAGATACTCTCCAAAAATACTCCACTGTGTCCATGGGCTAAATAAATCTTCTTCTTCACCAACAGAATTTTTTAATGCATTATAAGTATCTAAGATATCACTAAAAGCATTTTTGTATACAACTATATTAGGGTATATCTCAATTGATTCTATAGAGTTTTCTGTCATGGCTGTTTTTCCCCAGTGTGCTTTGTAATCTCCCAGAAAAATGGGCAGGTGTATCTAATACCACTCTTAATCTCTGTTACTCCGTGGATGTAGTTTTTGTCCCCTGGGAAAAAATATGCTGCACCCTTTTTAGGTTTAAACTGAACTCCTTGCAGAGGAAAGTATAACTCTCCACCTTCATAGTCGTCATTTAAATAAAACAAACTAGAAAGATCATAGTTAGGAAAATCGTTTGGCGTTCCAGCATCTGGACCTTCATGTAGTTCTTTATCTGCGTGTGGATTCTGGAACTGTCCAGGTAGCCATTTAACAATTGTTGTACCAGTAGGGATGACTTCTACCTTATAAAACTCTTCGACAATTGGCTTTAGTCTTTGAAAAAGACCAGCAACTATTGGAGATATTTTAGGATCATTTTTATCTAAAGTTGGCTGAGTGGCTACTCTGTCTTTCCAATAATTTGAGTCATACACAACTGTTCCATTTTCATTTACATGGCTCTCAGTTACATCCCAAATTGTTAAAGATTTTGCAGCCTTCTCTAAAAAGTCAATTTCTTCTTGTGTCATAAAATTTTCTAGTTCAACAATCATTTCTGGACCATTACCAAAAAATCCAGACGGGGTGAGTGATGGGGTTCTCTTTACGACTACTGCTTCTTGATTATTGTTCATCATAACATTATATCTCTTTTTTCTCTAGTCTGTGACCGTTTTGGCCGATGTGTTATCTATGACAGAAAGTTTTAATGTTTTTGCCTCATGTCTTCCAACAGTTTCATTTTTTTCATTAACTGCATCTCTATACCAGTCTGTCCACTGTCCAGCCTGATTAATCTTTTGGGCTGCTTCGCCATATTCTCTATTTGCTTTTTCACGAACACGATCTCTATCTATATAATCATTAATAACAATTTCGGTGTTGTTCATCATTGTAAGAGATACTGGAATTATTGTAGCAAGTACGGTACCTGCTTTTATAGTAACTTCCTTATTTGCAACTCTGGCCTTAATTGCAAGTGGAAGTGGGTTAGGATAAAATGATGTGCTAACTACAGAAGACATGGTTTCGAAATCTTCATTAAAAAAGTTTACTGGGTTTATTGTTAACAAACTAATATTTTCATCAGACCTAAAAACTAGACCAGTACTAAAACTTATTGTTGATTGTCCACGACCTGTATACATGTATTGCTTTTCATCTAGGATCTTTACATTTTCTGAACTTGTATCATTTATTCCGTTCCAAATAAACCTAATGTCTTCTTCACAAGAAAGACTCCATCCAACCATATTTGCTTGGGTAACAGGAAAACACCTATAGGCATGTCCTTGCGGAGTTACGTCCATCCACTCTCTTTTAATAGACATTGGAGAAACAACAATGGGAGACCCATTCATTTTTTCAACGGATAAATTAATCATTTTGAATCTGGATGTCCCAACTTATTTATATCTGTCATTACTACAACACAATACTTTGTTCCAGACTTCATGGGAAGCGACGCATGCTCATAAATATAGTTTGATGGAAATACTGCTATATCTCCAACCCTTGGTACGTGAGTATAGTTATCTAGTCTTGGAAATCTGATTTCTCCGCCTTCATAATCATCGTTAATATATATAACGGCAGAAACTGTACAATTGTATGCTGGGCCATGGTCTGCATGAATGTTGAAGTGTGTTCCTTCTCCTTCATACTTAACAAAATTAAATGCTTCATAATAAACAACATTAATGCCCCAGTATCTGGCATAATCATCTATACAAAGTTTTAACTTTTCATATACCTCTTGATGCAAATCGATAAGTTCGGCATTGTTTTCGTTTCTTGGACCTAAGTTTTCTGGCTTATATTTAAAGTCTACACAATCTCTTGCTCTTTTAATTGGGGTTGGAGAGTTTGTAACAGTAGCATCAGACCACTTATATGTTTTGTTTTCACTTAAGTTTGATTCAAGGGTATTGATATATCTTTTAGCATCTTCAGTTGAAAATGTATTTCTGTATATGTTTAAACCAATACCTGGGTTTTCAACAGTAATGTTATTTCCCAGAGATCTAATAACTCTAGTAGACACTGTTTCTGATCGATCTTTTGTAAACCACTCATTATTGTTTTCATCATAGGCATGCATTATTCATATCTCCTTGGTTCCCATACTTGATTTTTATATACTCCACCATCTGGAACTCTATACTTCATAGAGTTTTCATAATTTTTGGTAGGAATTTTAGACGGATCTTCTATTTTAATTTCCGACTTCCAGTCCTCTCTTTTAAAAGGTATTAGTTGTGCGTAAGGTGTTCCTTCTGGAATAACCCCCTCAAAACCTTTTACTAAAAAGAAAGGCATTGAGCCAGGCAAATGAACCTTGTCATTATCAATAATTCCAGAGGTAGTCAAGAACGGCAACTCGTATCTATTAAAAGGCTGTGAGTACAAAATGCTATATCCTGGAGGGGTTTTTATTTCCCACTCTGAAAACCAAGCAAAATGATTTTCATAGTATCCCTTTGGATGCTCAAACTGTGGCATTTTTTGTCTTGGAACACAAAAGTCTTTATACCTTGCATCAGAAATTGTAATTGCCATAGTGTTTTCACTTCTTTGAACAAAAGTTATATCGCAAGGAGTTCTTAGTGTATACCCTGTACCCATAACATCAAATATTGCTGGACATGCCTTCCATGTTGGAACTTTTCCTCCAACGTTTGGATCTTTCCAATATTCCCCATCTTCTTTTTTAGCAAACCTATCTGCTTTTCTATACCAGTCTGGTATTGTTTTAATTATTGGGCTTGGCAAATTACCATCTTCTGCCGTAATCCAAGGTTTGTTTGATGTAAAGGTTATTGTATTTGTCATGATCCAGTTTCTTGATAAAACTCTGGCTTATGATATTTATCACTATAGTCAAGCATAGTAACCAAAGAATATTTAGTTCCACTATCAACTGGCATTGCTCTATGTGAATACATATAGGTTGATGGGAAGATAACTACATCTCCAGCAACTGGGGTATAAAGAATGTCTTGATGCTGGAAGTGAAGGCCTCCACCCTCATAGTTGTCATTGATGTATGCAACTAAAGAAACTGTACAGTTATATGAAAATCCATGGTCATGATGGTATTGGAAGTGATCTCCCTTTTCATATTTAATAAAGTTAAAGGCTTCCCAATATCTTAGATTATGAATATTAAATTTAGCACAATAATGATCTACGACTTCCTTTTGTCTTGTATAGCAGTCGTCCCAAATATCAGCAAGTTGCTTATACTCTTCTGTTCCATCATCATAAAGATCGCTCTTCTTATACTTAAAATCTACGCAATCTCTGTAGTCTGGCATCAACTCTTGATACCCTACATATGCTGGCTGCCAGGCATATCTGACTGGATTGCCATCAATAATATTTTCATTTCCACCTAAAACATTTTCTAGTCTTTCTGGAATATTCAAATCTCTTGGCAGCACATTGCTATAAACAACTATTCCGCTTCCAAGGTCTTTAAATGTAATGCCTTTTGCTTGCAAAGAATTCATCTTTTCCCCCTTTTTTTAATTATATCACAAACTATATTCTATGTCAGAAATCCACATAGGAACGCTATATCTTACAGAATTAATGCTGTCTACACGGTGTGCAAACTGGTTATCAAAATCAATATCATGTGAAGGGAAAATAATTAAACTATTAGATACTGGTGTGTAACTATGTTCCAAAAATGGAAATTGTAATATTCCATCATCTTTTAATGTAGTTAGATATAGTACTGCACTATACCTAAACTGTACGTTTATCCACCCATCATGGTCTAAATGCATTGGTACTATTGATCCAGGAAGATGCTTAGAAAGCCACATATTTGATACTTTAAGATTTTTTTCATTATACAATTCAGAAACTGTATTATTAACTTTAGGGAAAATGTTATCTGTAAATATACTAGATAAATCCTTTAACAGTGATAAATCTTCGTTTGAGTCTTGCCAACAAAAATCTTTACCAAATCTTATAGCAAATCTTTTATCATTTTGATCTGATGCAAATATTTCTTGATTGTTATCAATAAAATCAACTATTAATTTATTGGTATCATCATCAATAAAGTTTTCAATTACATTAATATGTTTCAAGAAAATACTCCCTTTTTTTAATTATATCACAGTGCCTTAAATCTTTACTATTCATACAAAGAATATTCTTTTGGTGCTGCCCAAATAGCAATACTATATCTTGGACTTTTTATTTCTTTTACCTCATGCATAAACTGATAATCAAAGTCTATAGATTTTGATGGGAAAAGCAACAACTCGCCAGCAACTGGGGTGTAGGTAAAATTAATAAAGGGGAATTCTATAACTCCGTCATCTTGAAGAGATGTTAAGTATAAAACGGCACTATGAGAAAAGTGAGTATTTTCACCCTCATCTGTGTCTTCGTGCATGGCCACTTTAGATCCTGGCTCATGCTTTGATATCCAAAAACTAGAAATTACTAGATCTTCATTATAAAACTCTTTTATTTTTTTTAACATATTGTTAAAAATTTTTGTTTCAAGAGTCTCTATAATTTCAGAAAGTGGTGTTAAGTCTTTCTTACAGTCTTCCCAGAAATTATCATGCCCAAATCTCCAGACATATCTTTTATTATCTTGATATACTACAAACTTTTGTATATTGTTATCTATAAAAGATATCAACTTGTCAACGTCTTCAGGCTCAATAAAGTTTTTAACCACATTGATATGATTCAATACACACCCCCTACATTGAAACTATTATCGTCTAGTTGCGTTGAATGGGAACCAAGGTGGAGTAAATCCTGGGAAGAACGGTGGGAAGAATGGGAAGAACGGTGGGAAGAACGGGAAGAACGGTGGGAAGAATGGGAAGAACGGGAAGAACGGTGGGAAGAATGGGAAGAATGGTGGGAAGAATGGGAAGAACGGTGGGAAGAATGGTGGGAAGAACGGACCAAAGGCTGGGAAGAATGGTGGGAAAAATGGAGGAGCAACTGGAGTAACAGCGTTAGATGCAGAAGATGCATCAGATGTAAGTGTTCCATTGCTTAGTGTAACTGTAAAAGTATATGCGGTTCCATTATTAAGACCAGTAACAGTAACTGGTGAAGATGATCCTGAACCTGTTATTGAACCTGGGTTAGATGTAGCGGTATAAGTAAGTGTTCCAGTTCCCTTACCTGTAAATGATGGGGCAGTAAAGGTAACTGATGCTTGTGCATTTCCACCTGTTGCTGATCCGATAATTGGGGCGTCTGGCTTACGGCCATCTTGGGAGTCTGTTATACCGATATTTTGCATAGTTAGATTATATCACAGTTTATTTGATTATCTTCTTGTTGCATCATAAGGGAACCAAGGAGGAGGGAATGTAGGTGGGAAGAACGGAGGAAAGAATGGTGGGAAGAACGGAGGAAAGAATGGTGGTGCAAACCCTGGGAAGAACGGAGGAAAGAATGGTGGAAAGAATGGTGGGAAAAATGGACCTGGAGCAGCAGGTGTTACAGAATTACTATTGGCAGAATTATCTGAATCTAATATTGTATTATTTAATTTAACAACAAATGTATACGCCGTTCCATTATTAAGTCCAGTTACTGTTATAGGAGAGCCAGAACCTGTTGCAGAAACTGCACCTGGAGAAGATGTTGCTGTATATGTTAAAGAAGAATTTGGTTTTCCTGTATAACTTGGTGCTGTAAAACTAATGGCGGATGAGGAATTTCCAGGCTCTGCCGACACATTTGTAGGTGTTCCTGGTTTACGACCACTTGAAGAAGATATTGGTCCTATTTTTGTCATTATGCAACTACGTCTCCAAGAACTACCCACTGCTCAGTATCACGCTTAAGAAGAACAGCAGATGACCATTGAGTTCTTAATTTTAGTCCTGGTGTACCATTAACAGTAGTTGTTCCTGGGGTAGTTGCTGCAAAAGTAATTTGCCCCGTTCCAGATTGAAGAACTGTTATCTGAGCGCCAATTGGAAATGCAGTTGAATTTGTTGGAATAGAAACAGTAATTGGCAACAAGTTTGACACTTCAACTACCTTACCATTATCTGAAAGCGCAATAGTGTATGAGGTTCCTATTTGTGCATTAAAGGCAGTATTAATAACTGGAGCGTTTAAGGTTTTGTTGGTAAGAGTTGCTGTATTTGATAGTGTAACTTCTGGCGTTGTCCACTGTAGACCAGAAGTTGTTGCAGAATTTGCAGAAAGAACCTGTCCATTTGTTCCTACAGACAAAATTGAAAGAGTATTATCTGCAGAAGCAGAAATAATATCACCTTTAGCATTTAGATCTGTTTTTTGTATTGTTGTAGATAAATCAACGTTATCAATCTGTTCCTGAATATTGTTAATTGTATAAGCAATTGATGGGTTAATGAGTTCTGCTGCATTGTCTTCATTAATGTCAAAGTCATAAGATCCATAATGATACAAGCGTAGAGCAGCCTGAATGTCTGCAGAGTCTGCATACCCTGGAATCTTTGTTGGTACTAGTTGTCCTATATTTTCTGCTGCCATATTTTCACCTCTTTAGATTATATCACAGTTAGTTAACTAAACGCTAAGCATTAACCACTGTTATAAAAATGTGTGTGGTAACCCCTTCGTCTAGATTTTGCCATGTTCCAGAAACTAATTCTGATGCTAAAAAATTAATCACTAACTGGGTACCAGAACCAGTAATGGCTGGAACTTGCATAGAAGATGAAACTGGGTGAGTGTGTGCAATACTATACTGAATACTAAAATTATCTACTGTAAGGGGGGTTCCAGAAGAAGTAACAATATTGGATATTGGTATTACGATTTGAGCAGAACCATCATTGTATGTGGTTAAAAATCTTTTAGAATATATTGTTGGATTAATTCTTAAAATCTCTACCCACAGATTTCCTCCAGGCTGAGATACATACTGATACATGTACCCATAGTCTGCTCCTGGAGATGTATTTATATACAAATCATTTAAAAATACCTGCTTACCAAAAATAGTACTACCTGACATAAGAGTATTTGGATCTCCAGACCCAACATAAGTCTGACTTCCTCTATCACCTTGTGGACCAACATCAACCAGCAGTTCTACAACTTCTGGGGGACCAAATACAGTTATATCTTCATTACTAAGAAGAACGTCTGTCATACAACTGCACCAGTAATATCATCGGTAACAGTTATGGTTCCAGTAAGTAGGGTAAATACCTGAGACTCATTATCTATTTGTATATCATAAACATATGTTCCAGCCTCAAGGTCTCTACCAACTGATGGAGTGATAGTACAAGTTACTATGTCTGTTACATCATCTACAACTGCATCTGCTTCGACCTGACTAAGCACTCCAGAAGAGCCTCTTTGATCTGCTATAGTAAAAAGACCAGTATACCCTGATAGATTAAAAGAGGAACTATCGTTAGAGTTTTTTGGTCGGACAACAAACTGAGCGGTGTCACCACGGTAGTAATTAAAATTATAGGTGCTTGGAAAAGCCATAGAAATCCTCCTGCTTTATTATATCACGAAACAGATACGTAGATAGACTTAATGATTGCTTCGCAGGGGTTGTCTGTTCTTATCTGTGGTATCCCACCAAAATTTTGAGACTCTGAATCATTTACAAAAAGTTGCTGGTTTACAGAAAAATCATAGTCATATTGATATTTTAAATTTCCTACATATTGTGTTGGGCAATCGGACTCATCTGACATTAATGTTCTCATCCAAACCTCGGTATTATTACTATATGTAGTCAAAGAGACATTATAACGAACCGTTACAATAGACCCTATTTCAAGGGTTTTAAAGTTGAGTCTTTTAGTATTATCATTCCACAAAGAAACATGGCCTTTAGGTAAATATAGTTCATTGGTCTTGGGGCCAGAGCCAGAGATTATTAAACTTACCCAACCGTCTTCTCCCTGATCTACCCCTGTTCTTTTTTGTTTTAATGTTTTATTTTGATAATATCCCCAGCCTATCTGCTGTCCTGAAGGAGATAAGACACTCTTGCCATCTAAACCATTCTTACCGTTTTTTCCATCTTTGCCCGAATCACCCTTTTCACCTTTATCACCTTTTGCCCCTTCTGGTCCTTGAGGTCCTCTTTCTCCTTGAGGCCCCTGCGGTCCTTGAGGTCCTGGAACTGGAAGAAATGACAAAGTATTATCTTGAACTTGAGACTGAGCAACTTGCTCTGCATAATTAGATTTTCTAAATGGAGAGTCCATGCTTTTTGATATAGCCATAGACCTACTTCTTTACTTTAAAAATAGTCCCATTGATTTTTATAACTGGTGGGAGTTTAGTGTTTTTGTCATTAATTTTAATTATCACAAACTGCCTCCAGGAGTAACATCTCCAAGAACACATATAGTTCCTATGACTGGAGTCCAAGTAATTGTAGAAGATCCGTCTGGGACAATTGCTTGTAAATCAAATGATAATTCAGCAACTACAGACTTATATTCAGCACCCCAGTTTGTTGTTGTTTCAGATGGGGCAGTAACTGTTATAACACTTCCATCAACTGTAACTGGGAGGTCATCTAAAAAGTTAAAGACTGGATCATATGCTGTTGCGGAAAACGTCCAGCCTTCTGTATCAAACTCTGTAACTTCATCGTTCTCAAGAAGTGATACGGTAAATGAGGCAGAGTCTCCTCTAACCACCGTCCACTGTATATTTGCTGGAGTGGCTCCAAATTTTTCGATTGTAGGAGAGCACATATCATTGATTATACCATAATAAATAAGGTTAGCCCCTAGGAGCAGTGGGTGGGGTGGGGTAGCAAACCTAGGGACTAACTCTTAGATTATATCTTATTATTTGTATAGTTATTCATTTACGTATAAAACCAGGAGTTTATTAAATTGTTACCTAATCGTTACAATACTAAATGTCCGTTTTGTAATGTTATGTACAATTAGCCAGGGTATTGAGTAGTGTATACTTAAAATATATAAAGAAAAGAATATACTGTAAAAGTTATATACTTATATATATTATATATAGAGAATTATTTATTATGATCTTTAATATGTTCAATTAATAGATCGAACATCTTGTCAGTCTTATCCTCTAATCTGGTGACTGAATCTTTTAGTGATGATCCTGAGTTCGGCTTAAGTTCGCTTAAATAGTGCTTGATTAGAAAATTAATAACACCGAATATAACTCCGCCGATTGAGAGTACAGTGAGAATGAATGCAGCCCAGTCTTGTGGAGTCATAAGGTTTATTATATCACTATATAAGATTAAATTAGTTCATAATAGTTAAGATTTATGACTCTTCTAACCTTTTGATCCGTACAACTAGTAGAAGTATGTGGCATATTATTGTTAAATACTAACAGTCTATTCTCTATGCATTCTACTTCTGTACCGTCCTCAAACCTGGTAACGCCATCAGTTGTGTCTAAATAATATACCGCTGACTTCAATAACTCTGCGTCTTCAAAGTCTGTGTGGTATCCAAACTCGTTACTTACTGGATTCCTAGTAACCAAATTTGCCTTTACTCTTGCAATTGCTGCTGGATTTATTTTGTTTATTAAAGGGTATATAGATTCAAAGTGTTCTGACATAACTCTATGATTTTGATAAAACATATGAACAAATTGAAAGTCATATGGGCCAGTGCTTACTTCAGTCGTAATAGAACTACTATATCCCCAAGGAAATCTTGGATCGCATACAGTGTTTTTAACTTGGTTAAATTCGTTAGGTAACAAAAAGTTATCGAATATTTGATATGACATATCTACCCCCAAATATAACTATACCATTGTTTAAGATTAATTACTCACAAATATATGAGAATGACATGTGGAACTTATCTGCCGTTGTAAGATTAAATGGAATTCCATGATCCATTGCTACATCTTCTGCAGATCCTGCATGCTGCCATAAAGTCATAGAAGTACTCGATGGAATTAAATGACCTTTAAGGCTGTAGTGTTTTAGGTTTGGTAGTGTATCGTGTGCTGAACCACCATAAACATCTGTATGGTATTTTGAAGCAAACGGTATTGTTAAAGAATATTGACCAGTTCCAAAGTTAGTAACACCAGTAAGTAAAACATCAATTTGAACGATAACCAAATTTCCAATTTTTACATAGGATCCAGTTGCTGGAGTATTTGTATAAGTTAGCCCAGTCCCAGACCATACTGGTGAATAAGATTTAACTTGTGTGGTAAGTCCTCCAACATCACCAAATGCTGGATGCGTAAACCGTGCCATTAGTTCTTATGTTCCAATCCCATTGATATAACTGCAGCATTAAGAGAAGTCGATGCAACAGCATAAATGTGATCTTTAGATGGAAGTTCAAAAGAAATCGAGTGGTTTGGCAAAATTCTAAATCCGTAGTTAGAAGTCGTTACACCTTCTCCGCCGAGATAGATATATCCAGATTCGTTTGGATTTTGTACGGTAAAGTCAAGCCCCGAATGAGTTCCTGCTGGGGTGAGTCGAACTGCGGTAGATGAAGTTAAAGCAACTAGTGCATGCGTGGTAGCCATATATGTATTATAACACTATTAGTCTTAAATTTCGGCGGGATACGAGTCAAGCCGAAAATAGAGGTTATACAAACCCTCCTATAGACAATATATGGGACACACTCCCAACTATGTCTAAAAGTGGCTTCAAACCTTCGTATGGGCTATAATAGGTTATATGTCAGATGATGTTAAACCTTGGGATCTAATAAATGGATCTCCTAGAACGCCAGAGGAAATCTCTGAATCCCGACTTGAAATTTGTAGAGGTTGTGAGTTTTATAGAAAACGTACAAACCAGTGTAAGAAGTGTGGATGTTTTATGAAATTGAAAACAACCCTGGCTCATGCTAAATGTCCGATAGGTAAATGGTAATGCGTGAATGGCAAAGTGAAGAATGGTTGAAAAACCAGTATATTAACATGGGTCGTAGTGTTAGATGGATATCTGATATAGCAGGTGTTCATCCAGATATAATTAGGTTTTATTTAGACCAGTATAAGATTATTCGTCCCCTGCCAAAATGCGAACATGGCTTTGTGGCTTGTAAGATATGTAAGGTTTATCAGTAGTTTTATTATTTTAGATCTTCTAAGAATCTATCTGGATTAAATCTCCAGTTGTCTTCATTAAATATGTTAGCAAAACCAGAAACGAGTTCTTCGTATACGTCTGGATGTACTTTAGGTCTTATGCTCTTAAGTAGGTCTATTGTGTCGTAGTAGTTTTTTCTGACAAATGTTGCATCCCCCGCAATATTGCGTTTTAGGACTTTCTTGTGTATGGTTCCAAATGGATCATATAGGGTTACGGTCAAAGACTCTCTTGCAAAACCATGATCTTGATATCTGTTATAACCCTCAACTGCATCTATAGGGTTATCAAAGAATAGAGCGCTACGAACATATTCTTCGTTGTCACGAAGTGTTGTAATTAGATATCTATTGGTGGATCTTTTCTTGATATCTTCTAGATGTTCTAGTACCCGATTATTTGTAGCAACATTTACTACCCCAAGATCTGGATTCGGATTTATTGTAGGAAAGGAGAAACCCTTGTCCCAGGTGTGTTCAATATTTTCTAGAAACCCCATACCCATAAGATTATTCTGGTTTTGATCTGTGAGGAGTCTCACAGGTACAAGCAGCACAGCAGTTCTTTGAGTAATCTTCTATGTTTTCAGTTGTCATGTAAAACATTATATCACCTTTATAGAGTCAAAATCTGAAAAATTTTTCATTTTACGAAAATCTGAATATTTTTGTCAGATGTATGATACGTATTGTAGAAAAAAATATCATAAAAAAATAGTGAGCACACAAGTGAGATAGGGGGTACTCCCCTACCTACTAGCCTTGGTGCATGTACATGGGTCAATGTAGATTGTAGTAGCAATCACGCTAACTGTAGCGAGTGTATCGCAATTATCGCAAAGAAAAATATCTACCAACATATGTTTGACAATCTCCAATCAGACCACATACCTAAGCGGTCTCCATCTGATTCAATATAGAACGATTCTATATTTTGTTCACAATCTGTACAGAAAGTGTACTTAGTTTCATTGTATTCGGATATTGCACCCATGTTAGGTGTATGTGTATGTGTTAATGTAGTCATGATGACCACCTTTCTTTATTTTTAACTATCGTTAGTCTAACATAAATACCGCCAAAAGTCAAGAATAGACACGGACAAAACGGACATTCCTGGTGTGATATGCACCACATGACCCGGCACGTTCGGGCGTGTCGTCCACATAGTTATCCACATGATGTAGGTCACATGTGTTCTACCTCACAATGTCCGATTTACCCCATTTATACCCCTCAAAATGTCAGACCCCTGTGTTACACTTACAGTATAAAGAAAGTTGCTAAAGGTTAGCAAAAGAAAGGAGTCAAAATGACTCAAACAATTATCCCAAACAAGGACTTCTATGTATGTCCAGATAACTTCTACTATATAGGAGCAAGTGCAGGAAGTATCTTCTGCGCTCATAACGAATTCACTTTAGAGCGTGGCTCTAAAAATGTAAATGGGCAATATCGCCTAGTACGCAAGTGCAATGGTTGCACTGCAGAGCGTAGATACTACCTCTACGCAAAAGTTGCTAAGAAAGGTCGTGCATAACATGACAAACTCAATGCTAATTCCCGCTGATAGCCTAAAGGCTACACTTCACTTTCCTAATCGTGAAGGTAATTGCTTCTACTGTAATGAAGTAATCAACTTCGTTGCAGGTCTAAATCGCTATGTAGGTAATAGCGGTATTCGTTGCAAGGAGGCTAAGTAATGGCTGTACTTGTTGCTTCAGAAGTGCAAGAGAATCGTCTCTTGTCTAAATCAGAGCCATGGCGTTATCGTCTGGCTGATACTTACTTAATCGCATGTGGCGTATGCGATAATAACTTCTTAGAGATTCTTCTCAAAGATAGAGACTTCACTAAATACACATGCGAAAATTGTTGGGAGATATAACATGGCAGATATGCAATTACTTCAAGATATAAAATCTATGGCGAAAGAGATTCGCAATAACAATAGTGATAGCGGTAACGCTTACTTGCTCGGATACTTGTGGGCAACGCTTACATCAGAGCAGCAAGATGAGACTGCAAAATCATTTCGTAACGAATTAGCGGAGGTGCGTGAACGATGAAAGAATTTTATTTAAATGGTAACGCTGCATTCTTTTTTTTATTCGGTTTATTTATTTATTCAATCTGGTTACACTTGACAGAGTGATCAAAAAAATCCCGGCCCATTGTGGTGTAAATCACATTAGGCTTACGGCGTGTCGCCTTGACTTTTTACGTTTAAGATGCTAAGATTCTCTTTATAAAATTAAATAAAGTAGCAAAACGGTGTGACCAACCTCACATTCAAAATGTCGGATATGTCCGAATTTGGATTTGATAATGTCACCCCAAAATGCTACACTTGCTATATCTCAAAAAGAAAGAAGGTGGCAATATGCCAGCCAATGTCTACAATGTCCAGTCTCTACTTGTAGGGAAAGAATATATCTCTCGCACAATGCGTGGAGAAATCATAAGTGCAGAACCTCACCCTCAAGCGGTATGGTATGCAGATTGCGATACCTACCTTGTAGAAATCGCACCTTACAGCGGTTCTAACACATGGGGTCGCAAAACATTCCGTACAGTTGCAGTAAGAAAGGAAAACTAATATGTACCCAATTAAACTAGAAACCTTCGGTGGAAATGTCTCCACTATTAAATTAACTACAAAAGGTCAAGTTGCAGATTTTATCTCTAACTACCCTGCAAAATTGCCAGTAGGCACATCGGTAAAAATTTCTTGCGACTTGCTAGGAATTCGTGGAACACTAAAAGGAAAGAAGGCTCTCTAATGGTAAAAGTTGAACACTCTCTAAAATTCGTTACAGAAATTGACGAAACACACCCAGTGGGAATGCAAATTCTTGCACTAGAATCAACAATGCGTAAAACAATGCTTGAAGGCCTGCTAAAAGAAGTTCTTGCACCACGCATTCAGCCTGCGTTAGATGAAATCAACGAAAACGGAACTTACGCAATTCTAAAGGTGGCAGACTAATGATGACACGCAAAGACTATGTAAAAGTTGCGGATATTCTTTCAGGCTACCAAAATGCCATGATAGATAATTACTGGTGGGAAGATTTGGTAAATGACTTTGCAGATTTTTTTGCAAGTGACAATCCAAATTTCAAGCGAGATAAATTTACACAAGCATGCGAGGAAATGGATACAAGAAATGCTAACTAACTGGGATTTACTTGCAATCATAATTGCACTTGCTGGCTCTATAACTGTGATGTGTTTATTCTGGAAACAAAATGCAGAACTAACAAAAGAAAATTACAGACTTCGTAACGAATTGCGTAAGTCAAAAGTAATTTAAAAAAAGATCCTGAGCAAGATTTAAAACTGCTCAATTTTGGGCCGGGGCGTTTTCCACAGGGTTATCCACAGGCTTTACGTGTGATTAAAAACACACCCCCAGATTCCCCAGAAACTAGGTTAAGAAGTTGAGATTGTCACCCCCATAGTGTAGGATATTTATATCAAGTTAATTAAAGAAAGAAGGCTCCCATGACCGCACATGTATGCATGCAGTGTAATGAAAATGCAGTAGACGTTACAGAACTCTATTGCTTCCGTTGCTACCTTGACCGAGAGGTAGAAGCGATGATAGAGTATGACTACCTTGACCAACTATTTCTAACGAAAGAGGCTAAGTAATGAACTACTATGACGACTACTATGAGAACCCTGCACCTATATATGCAGGTTGCTATTGCAAACTAAACTATCTATGCTCAGAATGTAAAGGAAGTTACAACTAATGGAATACTTATACTCAGTAACCGCAACCTATGACGGAGACCGCTCACCTCACTGGGTTGGTCGCTATGACAACGCTATTGACGCAGTTAATTCTTGGAATAAGTTTATTGACTGGGGCATGGCAGAAGAATATGCAACAATTAACTTTTCAGAGCCTTCAGGCAAAATGCACACCAAAATCTTTTATCGTAATGGAAATGTAGGGGGTAAGTAATATGGGTTCAGTTACAGCACTAGGAATTCAGGATTCAGTTCTTGACTTGGAGACTCAGATTCTCTATCACTTGAAGGCTAATCACTATCCACCTGTACCCGCAGAAATGGTGACACCATGCATTGAAGCCATTGATGCATTCTATGAGGAAGACTTTGACCGCATGATTGATATGCCAAAGGTTGGTGACTTTCAGATTCTGTACAAAAACTCTACAGTTGCACCTGCATGGGCTATCGTAGAGCAACACCACCTTGATGTATTTATCGAACCAGCCGATGACTGGCAAGATGGGTCTGATGACTTCCCACTCTCACTAGAATATGATGAGGAGTAAAAAATGACTGCTACAATAACAAACATGGAACTTGTATGGGCAGATAAATTAACACCAGGGTCATTGATGGTTGATGATCTAATCAAGGTTGATGGAGAGTTAATTGAAATCATTAGCATTGACTCTGATGCAACAGGTGATAACTATCTAATTGAATACGCTGATGTCTATGGAGAACAAGACACAATAACAATTGCACATGATGCATATGTTGACTTGTATGTGTATGTAGAACAAGACGAGTAATCGGGCCCGGCGCCCCAAATGTCCGTTTTACCCTAATTAAGATCGATTTGTATTTTTCCCTAATTTTTGATACAATTTTTATATGAAGAAAACCCCAGAAGAATTACGCAGGCTTATGGAATTACGCCGTAGCAATGCAGCCTCTGCGGTCCCCAACAAAAAGAAATATGACAGAAAGAAATGTCAGTCCCTCATGCTAAGATTAAAGAAAGAAAGCGATTAAGCATGGAAAAGGCACTTCTATTCTTGTTCATATGGCTAACTATCTTGTTTATCACGGGCAACCTGTGAGGCATATCACACAGAAAGGGTCTCAAAATATGAGATTTTCTAAGTTAGGAATTGTATTTCTGAGATTTTTCAGATATACTGGAAATATAACAAACCAACAAAGGAGAAACAAAATGACAGTAGCAACCGCAACATATAAGGTCGGCGACACCTACACTTCACAGAAGTCAAAGGTCACAGGAACAATCATGGAAATCGTACCATCAAAGAACGATACAGTTCGTGTTAAGTTAGATGTAAATGGCTCAACACGCTGGACAACTTGGAAGGCGTAAGCCTTTCATAGTCGCCAATGTACAGCGACTCTAAATAAGAGGCAAGAACCAACCTGAGCAAGTTGCAAAAAGGCTTATCCACCCCCTATAATAGAAATATCAACCACCAAAGAAAAGGAACACCATGTCAAGAGCAAAAGCAATCTCAGTTAAAATCGCAACACCAAAGGTAATCAAGGCACTAGAAGGCGCACTTGCTAAACTAGAAGCAGACTACACATCACAAGAAGCCAACGAAGCAAAGTATCAGAAGCAGTATGAGAAGTATAAGAAGGAACTTATTGACTATGCAGTAGCAAACATCAAGAAGGCTGAAAACTTCCGCACCTCATATCGCTCATACAATAACAGACTAAACATTGACTACGATATTATCGTAACCAAAGAAAGCGATTTGCCAGTAGAGCCAAGTCGTGATTTCGTAGTTTTACA
>JACCDX010355587.1_pt1 | contig 20957 bp, 40 predicted proteins | sample 7449681 | NCBI WGS metagenome assembly JACCDX01 (sample SAMN15323450, study PRJNA562643) | freshwater metagenome | isolation source: river surface water | place: USA:Blue River Watershed | collected 2017-08-18
GCCAAGGTGGTAAGACCACTTGGGAAAACTCTACTACTGCATGTCAGCCTTGCAACTACAAGAAGGCTGCACAGGTAGGTAAGCATAAGCCCAAGCAGGTTCCTTACAAACCTCACTTCTGGGATCTTGTTGAGAAGCGTAAGAAGAAGGGTTACCACTTGCATCACCCAAGCTGGGCAACCTACCTAGGAATTAATGAAAGCTAAAATATTAGCAGAGAACATTTCAAACGGTAGCGGAGGTCATGGCCTAAAGAAAGAAATCTTGGAAAAGATCTTTCTAGGTCATGAATCTCTGTTGGATGATTTCTGCTACACAATTAAAAAATCTATCGAACTAGGGAACACTGATTTCTTTAGTACTCAACCAATTGTTATTCAGCAACCAAACTACGCAAACTTCACAGTCTGGCACCAAATAGATGAAAAGTGGAATCCTAGTTGGGGATTTAACAAAAAGGATGCAGGCTGTTATGTATATGGTCTGTTCCCAAATGGTGCTCCTGCAGGGCCTGCAAACTTTCTAGATAACGGCGTAATATACATAGGCGAAAGCAGAGCTACAACTAGAAATTGTATGCTGGGCAGACGAACAGACTTCAAGGGAACTGTTCGAAACGAACGACTAAGCCCATACGGTTGTGGCACAGCATTTAAAAACAATTTTGGTAAAAACCAAATTGATTACACATATCAAGCATACCTTCCTATGCACAGCAGCCTAGTTAAAGAAGTTGAAATGGACTTGATGTGTAACTATTACAAACAATACAACAGAATTCCTGTGTGTAATCCTGTTAGTGATCTAAATCGAGTAGAGATTAGACTAGAACGGTAAACCAAGTGTTGTAATTTGTTGACACTAAAAATTTAATTTGTTATTATTAATTTAAGGTTGAAATATATAAGTAAACCTTAAACGCAATCGTCGAAATGGAAGTAGACTTAGCTTGCGTTCTATATGTGCCGAAAAGAGTAGGCAAAGGAAATTTATGTTAACAATTACTAGAAGTAACCTCACTTCTCTACCGGGTCAGAAGTGGAATAAGAAACAGGCTATTAACCAGTTTGTAAGACAATACCCAATCCCGTTCGACATGAAAGACGATGCTATCGATCTTCGTGAGATGTCAAAGAATTACGATCACGAGCTAATTCCACTTGACGACATCCAATCCGCAATTATTACAGTACTTGGTCCTAAGTACAACATCCCCAAACAACCAGTAGACCCTAGCGATGGTGCTACCATTGTCTACGGAACTGCAAGCACTAAGCCACGCTTTGGTTATATTGAATGGAACGAAGGTTACCTGTGGCCTATCTTCCAACGTGACGTTGCTCCTAACCACGTAGAAAAGATCTACAAAGACTTTGACGACACAGCAGTGATTGTTCCTTGTGCTATTAAGATTACATTGTCAGAAGGTGAGCTTGCAGGCAAACCTATCTACTGTATCTGGGACGGACATCACACTATGCAGGTATGCCGCATGGAAGGCTACACTAAGTTCCCTGTATGGTACATTGATGTAGATGCTATCCCTGTGTCAGTCATTGAGAACGCAGGCTTCGGTGATACAGATGCAGAGCGTATCAAGTACGGTGCGTTTATTGCAGGACTTAACATGCGACGCATCAACGGTCGCAACAAGCGTCCATTGAGCCCATACGACGACTTCATGGTAGGTTACGAAACTCGCGACAGAGTTTACGTGTCTATGATGAACATCCTAAGAAACAACAAGTGTATTCCTAAACGCAATGCTAGTTGTGCTGGTGCATTTACACAGATCAAGAGCGGCATTGAATGCTTTGAATTGCCAGATGTACAAGGCAACAAGAACGGTGTGTTCTGGGCTCGTGCTGTTGCATTACATCGCAAGCATTGGCCAGGTGCTCCGTTGGTCTTGGAAATGTTTAGACCGTTGTCTTACCTATACCAAGAAGCTAACATCCAAGGCATTGACATTCCTCCAGCATGGGATGATGAATTCGCATTAATGTTGATCAACAAGTGGGGTGATGCAGAGTCCATTCAAGAAGAGATCAAGAAGAGCTTCTGGGCTGCGTATCACGACACCACAGGTGCAAACAAGCTGCACGGCAACATTCCAGATCACGACAAACAACGTGTTCTTGCTGGTATGATTAACTTCTACAAGCAACAAGGTGGAAAGGTTATTCTACCTAACCCTAGCTGCCAGTGGATTGTATAATGAAAGGCAAACTATTATACGGATTCGCTTGTCCAATTGCCAAAGCACTAGGAAAGGATGTTAAAAGCTGTAAGGTAGGCATTACTGGTAACCCCGAGCCTCGCTTGGGTGTTTACCAAAACAGCTTCAGTCGTAACAGTCATGTAGCAGGTTTTGATTTAGTCTACTACGGCCCATCGGGTGTTGTAGATAAGCTAGAGATAGCTATCAAAACAGAATACAACATGGCTATCGAACGTGATGGGTGGGGTGCTAGCGAATGGATTGACGGATATAATCTTAGCGAAATTGAGCAACGGATTGATGATATTATCAGAAGTTGCCATTACAAAGTAGTTAAGGTATCTCCCGAGTTCCTTCCGTTAACTACAGAGAACTTAGAAGAGTTCTTGGTACATCATAACATAAAATAAAAAAGCCCCGGAAGGGGCTTTTCTTAACGTCGTTTAATTGCTCTTCTTGCGGCTTCGGAAACTGTACGTTTGTTAGCTCTCCAGCCTTTCTTACGTTTAAGTGCCATATACTACCTCACTTCTGTTTACGACGTAATGCGCGAATTGCTGCACGATAAGTGGATGATTTCTTCTTAGCCATAACAGTCTCCTTTAAGTTTATAATAATATTTATAAGATAACTATACAACTTGACACAACATGAATCTGAGCGTACAATATACGCATCGTTAGGAATTTAGGAGCAATTGTGCGTTACATTTTGGCTAGCTGGTGTTCGGAAGGATTTGAATGTCTACAAGACATCACCTCAATGCACCCTGACTATTTTGAAAAGGGTCAAATCATCGAAGCCCTTAAAGGTAATACTCCACAAAAGAATCCACTAGCACAACAGATTTCTCACATGAAGTTACGTGCTAGATTTAACAGTCAACGCAGTTATGAAATCTACGTGTTTACCATGGGTGAAGATGTAGAGTTTAAAGACGTAGAAGATTGGATGATCGCTGATCCACAAAGTCTTGTAGAATGGATCCGTGTTAATCATCACAGCAAAATCTACAGCGATTATCATCATAAACACAAACAAATTGTTTAAGGAAAACAAATGCGTACACAACCAGAATACATCATCGGACAGCTTGAGATTCATGCTAGCCGCATTAACAAGGAAGAGATCCTCGAAGCTGCAATGAACGAAGGACTTGATGAGTTCTTTGAAGGCGTTCGCATGTGTCTAGATAACTTGTACACCTTTGGTGTTAAGCAAGTTCCAGAGAGTGAAGTAAATGGACAGGGCCTTAGCTGGACTAACTTTAAAGAACTAGCAGAGGCTCTGTATAAGCGTGAACTTACTGGTCATGCTGCTCGTGATGCTATTAAGTTGGCAATGGACGTAGCAACTAAACGTCAATGGAACCAATTCTACCGTCGCATTCTTATCAAAGACCTGCGCTGTGGTGTAAGCGAAAAGACTGTAAACAAAGTAGCCAAGAAACTCAAGAAGCCGGAGTATTCTGTGCCTGTGTTTGAATGTCAACTCGCACACGACTCTGCTAATCACGAAAGCAAAGTAACTGGCAAGAAGATTGTTGAACGCAAACTAGATGGTGTGCGTTGTCTCACTGTTATTGATCACGAGAATCGTACTGTTACACAATACACACGCAACGGCAAAGTGCTTGAGAACTTTAAACACATTACTGATTACCTAGAAGGCTTCATTGACGAGTTTGGTCGTAGCTATGTACTTGACGGCGAGATCATGAGCAATAGCTTCCAAGATCTTATGAAGCAAGTGCATCGCAAGTCAGATGTTAATACTGTTGATGCTGTGCTTAATCTGTTTGACATTGTGCCGTTGTTTGAATTCAAGCAAGGCAAGAGCACACAAGGTCAGAAGCGTCGTTCAGCATTCCTTAAGAACTTTGAGAACATCTTTAACGATTCGGGCTTTATTACTATCGTTCCGCAACGTGAATTTGATCTCGATAGCCTTGTAGACGAAATTGAGTTCAAAGACTACATGAAGGAAATGATCGATGCGGGCTTCGAAGGGGTAATGCTTAAAGATCCCAATGCTGTCTACGAATGTAAGCGTAGCGTTAGCTGGCTTAAGATTAAACCATTTATTGAAGTTAGTCTAACTGTAACTGCTGTTGAAGAAGGAACTGGCAAAAATGAAGGACGTTTGGGTGCGCTGGTATGTGAGGGCGTTGATGACGGTAAAACAATTATCGTTAACGTTGGATCAGGACTCACTGACGATCAGCGTATTGAATTTTGGAATGCCTATCAAGAAAATGCGAGTTCAATGGTGGGTCAAGTGGTGGAAGTCCGAGCAGATGCGGCAACTAGGAGCCAGGACAGCGAGAACGTGTGGAGTCTACGCTTCCCGCGATTCCTCCGCTTTAGGGGCTTTGCAAAAGGTGAAAAAATCTAAGATGGAAAAAGGCGCAATTAAAGATCTAGTCTATGGCGGCATGGAAGAGATCCTAAACAATAACAGATACTACTACCACAGTTCGGTCGGAGCAGGTTACAGTCATCTAACTGATGCAGGTAAGCAGGCTGTTACTGAGTTTATGGATATGGTGGCTTGGAAGATCAAAGAAGCCAACGAGATTGATCTAGAGAATCGCGCTAAGAAACAAGTACTAAACGCTTTGAAAGGCAAAGAATGACAAAGGCAAATACTCGCAAAACTGTAGAAATCGATCGTAAACGCATTCCTATGAAGAAGCTTCTACACGGCAAAGAGATCCGTGAAGCTGCCAAGGCACTAGAAGACTTCCGCCTAGGACTCAACGAACAAGAGTTCCTATACGGCGCTAAGATCTACATCCAAGTTGGTGAGTACGGAGAAACACACGCTGTTGCTCGTCGTCTTGAAACCGACAAAGAGTTTGAAGATCGCATTGAGAAAGCTCGCTTGGCTGCTGAAGCTAAGAAGGCTCGTGAAATCAAACGTAAACAACAAGAAGAAGCTAGGCGCCAACGTGATGCGGAAATGAAAAAGGAACGTGCGGCACAGTGGATTCGCGAAACGGCTAAAGCAAATGGTCTAACAGACAAAGATTTGCTTGACATTATGAACAGTTGATCATACAATAATATCCATAGTAACAACAGAAAGGTATCGCATGAGCAGCATGATACTACACAAAAAAGATTACAGCGGCGAAAGCCTTGTTGATCTAAGCCGCGACATTGATGAATGTTTTAACGGCGACTTCAATCCCCCAGCACTAGAGATCCCCACAGATCAATACGGATTCCACAAAGGTACATTCCGTGTTACTGTAGAATGGATCTCTGAATGACCCGCATTCAAAAACTTGCTGAACAAGCAAAGAAGAGTGTACCTCAAGGTATCCTTACTCCAGACAAGTGGATTGAGGAATACAACAAGATCTTTGCTCAACTAATCATTACAGATGTGACTGATATTCTTTCAGGATATCGTGGCAAGGTAACCTGGTTGAATGAGGAGCAAATGCACCAGAATCCAATCTATGTAATTCAAAAACATTTTGGAGTTAATCATGAGTGAACGTGCTCGCAAGTATTTTAATACTTACAAATGCAAACGTGAACCTAAGTATCTAACCTTGTTTGGTTGGTTGTTTAGTTTCAACTGGGCTGAAGAATGTTGGACTAACATCACTGACAAAGAGAAAGAACTTACACATTACTTTCGTATTGGTAAATGCCGTACAATGACCGGCCTAACCTGCTACGAATTTACCCTCTGGAAGTTGTTTATTATCTGGGGAAGGATTGATCAATAATGGTAACTGTTGTATCTAGAACACCTCATCAAAGTGTTGTAAAAGAAATTATTTGCAGAAACTGCGGATCGACATTACAATATGTACCAAGGGACATTAAAGAGCGTACAGTAAGTGATTACACAGGTGATCGTGAAATTGTGCGTTATATTGAATGTCCGGAGTGCAACGAACAAGTAACCGTGAAAGGATACTAATATGCAAATCATCAAATGCTGGGACATTCAAGTTTGGGACGGTGGCGATCGTCATAACCATCGCTACTATGTGGCAACTAAAGAAGCCGCAGAGGCTTGGAAAGAAACAAACAAGTATGACGAAATCTACGAAAAAGAATTTGTTATCCTTGATGACTTGAGTGAAGTTGAAGCATATAAGAATGGTGAGTTGCGTAAACGTGCTCTTGCCAAACTCACTGCTGAAGAAAAAATTGTACTGGGACTAAAGGACTGATATGAGCGTACAACGTAATGAGTATCTAGGGTTTGGCTATATGCTAGACTTTAAGAAAGCTCGTGATCTTCTTATTGAGAATTACGGTGAGGAAGGCTACGAAGAACTGTCTGACGAGTATCACGACAGCGCATTTAACAACGAAATTGTTGAAGTGCATAAGTGCTCTATGATCGAAGATGGCATGAACGGCAAGTATACATTCTTTGGAAAGATCTATGCTAAGACAGAAAATTATGAAGCTTTTGAAACTCAAGAGATTCCAGAAATCAGCCTCATCGACCGAATCATTACCGAACACGAATACGGACGTATCTTCGGAACCGATCTCGGAGTTGAACCCAAACTTCACATTATCACACACTACCGTTAATAATATGCGAGTCCGTACCTACAAAGTTGTTAATCATCGCGATCCAGATACTCAAGAGATCATTCGGTACTCTATCTCTGATGTACACAATGATGAAGAACTGCAAAAGGGCAAGCGGCCCGAGATTGCTGTATTCCCTATTAGCCAACTCTACGATGCAGAGGAACAACTGAGTCGTGCTGAGCACTATATGGAATATCTCAACAAGATTCAAGAAGCCAAACAAACTGCCTACAATGGTACGCTGTTGTTTGACACAATCCGCAAAGCTGAAGAAGCTTGACGGACTGTTACTTTGACAGTATAATATACGCACTTAAACAAAGAAAGGTTACGAATGGGCAGTTGGTACAAGACCTGTGGATTGAGCAATCTCCACATTACTCCGGGCACTCCTACTTATGTGTTTGTCTTGGAACAGAACAAAGACACCAACGATCATTGCTATTCTACTAGCCTGTATCGCCCTTTGCTGTTGCCTTTCGAAAGCGAATACAATGACTACGGCGGTGGCGAAAACAGCCACGGTGCTGCTTACAGTCTAATCATGGACTGTATCAAACGTCAGCTACACGAAATGCCCTTAGGTGAAAACAAGTATCACGATATCGCGGTTACCAAAGAGGGCTTTAACGAGCAGATGTTCTTTGATGCTGCACACGAAGGGCGGCTGTTCCGAAAAGGCAATTTGTCTGAGCCAGTGGCCCTAACATTTACTATGTTCCGCAAGGACGTTGTAGATCATATCCTAGAGAATCGTGTTATTGAAGAATACGTGGGCGACAGCAAAGGCACACACGGCTACAATAACAATTACATCCGTTATGGATTTAAGGATATCGTTGCTGACATCCGTCCTTTGCTCAACGAAGCTATGGAAATGATCAACGGCATGGACGAGGAAGATCGTGCTTGGAAGACTGCTAGCGGCTTTGAATACATGTTTACCTATGGGCACCCTAACAAGGCCTACAAATGTATGCAGGGCGACAGCTATCGTTACAGCCGTATCGTAGACATGAAACGTGTAATCAGCAAGGGTCTAACTGTCGGAACCCTAAACGCTATTAACACACTCGAAGCTATACTAACAGAGCATGTTAAAGCTACGTTCATTGACGGATTTATGCACTCTGCACGTAAGACATGGATTCCGGGTGGTCACGAAGGTAGCCAAAGCTGTAGCGGCGGTGCTCTGCGTGTGTTATCTAATGCAACACTGGCTGTTCTGGATCGAGAGAAAGCAGAATGGCTAGCCGATAATGATGTACCTGAAGAGGAGTATGAAGAAGAATGAAAGAGTTTATAGGTTGGCTAGCATGGAGCATTCATGGCATGGAAGCATGGAAACGAATGTTCATCCTTGCTATATTTCTAAACATCTGTAGCGTGTTCTTTCCAGATCCGTACCATTGGTATGTTAACGGAGCAGGAATGGCTATTGTTGTTCTGTACATGCTTAAATGGTTTGTATGGGACAGTCTTGTAGCAAGTTGGGCTAAGTACAAAGATCATCGTAACGAGCTATTCACAACAATTAAAACATCGGACAAGGAGTAATATGATCAGCGATAAGTTTGAACCTAACAACGAAGAAGAAGCAGAAGTAGCACAGATTAACAGCCTGATCTCGAATCAGAATGCTGTAGATCTAGTGCGTAGTCAACTGGCCAAGCAAGCGGAAAAGCCAAGTGCTGAGTTCTGTGAAGAATGCGGGGAAGATATCCCTGAGATGCGCCGTAAGCTAGTTCCGGGCGTACAACTGTGTATTCACTGTCAGACTAAGTTGGAGCGAATCAAAGCCAACTATCGACAGCCTGGTGTGAGCTCAGAGTAACAACTGAGCCCCATAGCTCTTCTGGGTCCTGATCAAGTAACCATTCAGGGCCCAGGTTCTGAGCCACTAGCCAGCTATGGTCTTTCTTCCACTGGCCCATACCCTCTAACTCACAGGTAAGCTGCCCTGCTTGCCAACTAGCGTAGCCCATGACTATTCTAAAGTGCTTGGGCATATCACCGTCAGCCATATGATGGAACATAGCTTCATTGCTGGTCATAGCCCACGCTGACGTAATCATTACAGTACCCTCTATGGCCCAGTCTGCTGAGTGTATCATCCATAGGCTCTGGGGGCTTACTGGCCCACCCCAATATACGGGTAGGTTAGGTACATCATATACGGGTATGTCTGACCCGTCTAGAACTTCTTGTAGATCGTGACCCAAGGGTCTGTTTACGCATAGGGCAAACGACCCCCTAGGGTTATTGTGAGTAAGCATTAACACGCTGTTACGGAAGCGTGGGTCCGGGATGCCCGGGGGTGCTATTAGTAGATCTGTAGCACGGACGTCGATGGGCATGTTAGCTCCAGTCTGGAAGTGGGCCCCCGTACTTGGCGCCCTTGATCTTCTTGCCACGTACCTTAACACGCTCGTGGCCTACCTTGTGGCTCTTGCCCCCATCCCTGCTGCGATAGCCCTGGCTCTTGCAACTGCTGAGCTGACTAGCACCCAGGGCCTCGTCTGGCTTACCACTTGTGCATAGGGCGCGACTTGCGGGCTCTTCTGCAACTGCTGTGTTACCTTCACCGTCTGCGCTAACGCCATACATGATGTCGTCGTTGATAGGGAAGTCTAGTTCCATGAAACGCTCGGGTAGCTCAGCTGTGTCAATGATGTAGGTCAGCTCATCATCGCTGGGGTGTTGCTTCATAAGCACCTTGGCAGCTTCATCATGCCCATCAGCATTGTTCCAAATGTTAATGCCATAGTGGGTATCGTATAGCTTGGCCACAGCATCCATGACCTTATGGTAGTCACAGGTAAAGATGTTTTCGTTGATAATGTCTCTGATTTTCATAATTGTCTCACGGCTGTTAAGGCCCAGCTGGCCATTGATTGATCGCTAGGGTCTAGGCTGTTTACTTGATCTAGTAGGGCCTGGGCCTGTGTATGTGCTTGCTCTGCATTGATGCTTTGACTCTTGTGTTGTGCTAGAATCTTTAGGGCCTCTGCTGCTAGGGTCTTAGCACCAGCACCCCCATGTGTGACCATGGCATGAAAGCAGCCCTGTACAGATAGATTGTTCTGGCCCTGGTATGCTGTGCCCGTATATAATTGTGTCATGCTAATTTAGCCCCTAACATAATAGCAGCAACTAGATAGTTCTTGACTTCTAGATCGTCTGCTTCTTCGTTTAATTTGTCTGAATTGATTAAGTCCAACATCAGTGCGTTGTATTCGTCTGCTGAGATCTCTTCTAAGCGTAGTGCTTCGTTTAAGCGTAGGGCAAATTGAGCACGTTGTTCTGCCCAGGGTTTACCACAGGTGCTAAGCCACGTTAATTGTTCTACCATTACCATCTCCCTAGGATAACCTGCGCTGCACGTTCACCCTGTTGTGTTAATAACTGCTTCTTTAATTGGCAATACATGCTACTGCCCTTGCCACGTTTGACCCATTCACTGGTAGTGGCCTGCATGGGTTCTACAACACGTAGTACGTCTGCTTGTGCAAAGCCCTTGCTTTCTGAATATAGTTGAAACAGTCGTAGATCGTCTGCAACTGCCTGCACTTGTGTGACTTGATCGCCTGCACAGTTAATGCGCTCTACATCCAGTCTAGCCTGTACAATGTAGTTACTTTGATTGTCGTCCCAAAAGCTCGGGACCCACGATTTAACTGTGGCACAACCCGATAACACAACTGCTAGTATAACGATTAGTCTACGCATAATATGTATTTATTTGGGCCAGGACAGGTGTTCAATTGACCCGGCAAACAACTGTTCAAACTCCGGAGTCTTGGGCACCATGCCCAGTCCATCATCTACTGTTACTTGATAGACTACCTCACCACTGGGGTATGATTCTATTAGGTGTGCTCGACTGTTGGGATTCCAAATCCATTCACGGATTTCCTCTAAGCGTGTAAGATCAGTTATTTGATATAGTTTCATGTAATTATTTACCGCGAAGCGGCTCGCGCAAGAGATCTATAAATACACAAGACCGGGAGCGAATCGTGTCACGTAAGCAGCAACAAGACTACACAAACTATGTGTTAATGAGCCTTAGGGACGTTAATCCCTATACGGAAAGCCCTACAGCACATGCTTGGGCCACAGGCTTTCTCGCTGCACATCTAGCAGGAATACTTGAAAAAGACCCCATACTAGCTAGACAATTCAAAATAGCTATAGATCAACAGCGTATACGCAAGGGTCTAAGACCCAATTAAACATAGTCCAGATCGGGTCTACGTTCCAGATCGGGCCAAGCACAGACAAACACGGTAACTGCCCGTTCCGGCACCCAAAAGTCTATACAGTCCGATCTTATACTTAGATGCCCACCCGATCTCTGCACATAAGCCCATATGATTTCCTCGTCATAGTCTACTCTTGCGTATAATCTAAAACACAACAATACCGGAAATACACTCATAAATACCCCATGCAAGAAACAGTCTATTACTTAGTACACAAAGATACAGAACGTAGATTAAAGTACTACAAAACCCTAGCAGGCGCACGTATAGCACAGAGACATCGCAATCACAAACTGGGCTTTATAACTCGCATAGAACGTATTGAGCAATTCAATAACTGGGAAGTAGAACTCTGCATAAACACAGATAATCAAGTCTTAGAAGCCACTTACGTTATAGTAGAAGATGTCATTGACACTAACTCAGAGCTTATACTAAATGGATAAAACGGGACTAGCTCTCGCTATAGTAGTGGTAACATGTATATGGACAATGATCTATATAGTATTGGGATATACACACTAATGGATAACAGAACACAGGCATTAGCAGTAAGCATAGCAATAGCAGTAGTCTATATAGTAGCTTATACATATACACACTAGTAACACTATACACACATATACTATAGAGTCTATATAGTAGTAAAAACCCACATAGTAGTAAAGGCCCCGCTGCGCTATATAGTGATATACACGTATAGCACAGTTAACGCTATCAAGAGTAGTCGATACTGTGGCAAAAAGGCTCAGTAAGTGTGATTTACTGACCCCCATCTTGCGTATAGAGTTCGCTAACGTGGGTGGACTGTGAAAAAGGGTGTGGTATTGTGTGGGAAAGTGTGAAAAAGTGTAGAATTGTGTGACCATTTGAGCATAGTCTCTCACACCAAGCCTCAAACTTTTCTCTCTACTATAGATTTCACTGTGAGATCATGCTCTTATGACTCATAATCGTGAATAAATTCTAGATAAAAGTGGCTCCGCGAGTATTTATCACTATAGAAAACCACAGTTTTGCAGCAGCGACCTAGGTGACTGTGTTAACTGTAGGCCCCGCTGCAGGGGATCATGTATATGTGATTCCCACTATATAGATCTAGACTATATAGATCACTACTATAGCTATTACTACTATATGCGCTATATGTGCGTATGTGTTCGTGACTGTGTTCACGACTATATAGTATATGTTCAAGATCATCGTACTTAATGAGTTATACTACTGTCTCGCACTAGCTAGTCTTTGTTGTGCGGCTTTCATTGTGGGATTCATTGTAGGATCTTTGCTGTAGTATATGGCCCCGCTGTGCTATGTGGGGTTGACTAGACCTGTGAGATCACATATACTATATAGATGCTGAAGAAGAAGGCATTATCAAGGAGCAGAGAGTTCATGACACTTCCAGATGAACGATACAGGTCAGTGCAGCAAACACGTGAGTTTTTATGGCGTCTAGCAGGTGGGGAATATCCCCGTACACCTAAGGCAGTTCGCGAAGAAGCTCACGCCCTGCTGCGTCACTATCCCAGTAAGTTTGAGCTGGATCAGATCGAACGAGCCGCTCCACATGTTATGCAGCGTAGGATGGAACCACTACATAGAATGGTAGCAGGTTACAATCCAGAAACAACGCAGCCTTTGGACAGCGAGGATTAATTACTAGTACGCGACTGTGGTGAAATAGGTAGACACAAGGGACTTAAAATCCCTCGGCGAAAGCCATACCAGTTCGATTCTGGTCAGTCGCACCAAATATCTGCCCTTAGCTCAACTGGATAGAGCAACAGCCTTCTAAGCTGTAGGTCGGGGGTTCGAGTCCCTCAGGGCAGGCCAGTTAACGTGCTGCTGTAGTGTGATGCAGAGCAATCTGCAGCAGCAGCACAACTAACGGGGGCCTTTAGCTCAATTGGTTAGAGCAGCGGACTCATAATCCGTTGGTTACGTGTTCGAGTCACGTAGGGCCCACCAAATTCCAAACCAAAGTATTACTAGTGCGAACAACGGCTGCTGTTCGCTGCTCTTTGCTCGCGATCCGGAGCTGACGGTGGCTCTCGACGTCCACCCCCAGCGTAGCTGTTCGAACCTATGGGCCTACTGTACGTCCAAAAAAAGGCTGTGTCAACCAAAATATTTTCACAATTGTTCTTGACAGGGTGGCTTTTTGGTCTTACAATCTAGGCATGTTAAACGTTATGGAGAACGCCGTGTCACAAGAACTGTATACTGCATATGCCGAGCTAGAAGCTGCATCAGAAGCTTTCTACGCTGCTGCTAGCAAGATGGGTGCGCTGCTGCCACAGAAGAATGCGTTACTGTGCAGCACATGTGAAGATGTTAACTTTGCTATCGTTGAAATCGATGCTGAACTTGATGAGGTGCTATAATGCGACACTATGACGAACTGCTTAACGAAAAGCGCGGTCCTTTCACTGTTATTGTGGACAAGACCTACGAGGATCTCTCAGTGCGTGATTGCTTTGATGATACGTGCCACGATATCGAAGAGATCTGCCGCAAGATTGACAACTACACCTATGATTGGTTCATGCTGCGTACTCGTGTACTCTACGAGGGTGTAGAGCTAGCATGTGAATACCTAGGTGGCTGCTTGTACGAAGATGCTCGCGAAGTACTTACAGACGGTATGGCAGAGGATCAGATCTATCAAGCTATGCTGCATGCCAAGGTAGAACTTGCAGCAATGAAGAAAAAGTTTGAAAAAATAGACGTAGACGCCATTGACGCCCTGTGCGTTTGAGCATACAATTGAGTCATTGTTAACACAAAGGAGCGAAAGATGTTTAAATTTGAACGCACACTGAACACTGATGGTAATGGCTACTGGAGCGACAAGGCCAAGCCCGTTAAAACGCTGCGTATTGAAGTCCCTTACATTAACGACGAAAAGGACTTTGGCGAGCTGCGTGTATACTTTGATGTCAAGTCGTGGAACGTTAAAAAGCACGGCTTGATCTACACCGACGGACTGTTTATTAAAGAACTTCGCGAACAGCTGAATTTGATCGGCTTTCCCGGCAAAGCTGCTGAGTACAGTGAGCAAGGTATGCAGGGCGATGACTATGTCAGCTTAGACGTGGGCAAAAAGTTTATTGAAACTTGGCTGAAAAAGGTTGACAGCCTGATGCCCGCATTGTAAAATCTAGGCTTATTAACAAGGAGCGAAAAATGGCAACACGATCAACAATTGCAATGGAACAACCCGACGGTCGCGTAATGCAGATCTACAGCCACTGGGACGGTTATCTCGATCACAATGGCAAGCTCTTGCAAGAGCACTATCAGGACAACGCCAAGGTCCTTGCGCTTATGCTGCTGGGAAGTATCAGCTCGCTGCGTGAAGAGATCGGGCAGGCACACGACTTTGATGCACGTTACGAGCGTGACAATCCTAAAGCTAAGTGGACTGTGGCCTACGGACGTGATCGCGGCGAAGATAACACAGATGCACAAGTGTTCGCGAACTACGACGCCTACGTAAAGGATCACCAATACGAGGAATATGAGTACATTTACCGCAACGACGGCAAGTGGTATGTCTGCGAATACGGCAAGGGCTACAAGCTGCTGGAAGCTGCACTTGCGGAAGTAGAAGCACTAGAAGACTAAAAGTATTCCTGAAAGTGGTTGACAACAGCCACTTTTGGCAATACAATAGAGTCATGTTAAACAAAGGAGCGAATTGTGCGTATTACATTTACTGAAGGGTATTACAACATCCGTGGCATTCCTACTAACGTTGCAGGCTACTCGTTTGAAATGGTAGACAACTACAAAGTAGGCAAGGACATGATTGGTTATGTTACTGTGGACGGTACTAGTGTATCGCCTGCAGGTGGCATTGCTTTTCCTGATCGTAGCATCCGCATCAAATGCAATCCCGGCGATTTTGCCGCAACTGACGGCGCTGTTATTAATACTGCACCCGTACCGCAAGGAGTAATGATGCTAGAAGCATTGAAGAAGCCAGCTAAACAGGGCGACGCTACTGTAACTGACTTCACACAGATCAAGGTCCCGGATAGTGCTGTAGCACACGAAACGGACGAGGAGATCATTGAGCGTAGCAAGATGCGCTTCCAGATCCTCAAGGACATGACCAAAGCTGTTAAAGACGGCGATGTACGTGCCATGATCGTAACTGGCCCTCCGGGTGTAGGCAAGAGCTACGGTGTTGAAGAAGTACTAAGCAAGGACGATCTGTTTGATGCACTAGGACAGCGTAAGCCCAAGTATGAGATTGTCAAGGGCGCAATGTCCGCGATTGGCTTGTACAGTAAGCTCTACAAGTTCAGTGACAGCAAGAACATCCTTGTGTTCGATGACTGTGACAGCATTCTGCTCGACGATATTGCTCTTAATATTTTGAAAGCGGCACTTGATTCCAGCAAGAAGCGTACTATTTCGTGGAACACGGACTCGCGAATCCTGCGTAGCGAAGGTATCCCGGACAAGTTTGAGTTCAAGGGCGGTGCTATCTTTATCACTAACTTGAAGTTTGAGAATGTACGCTCTAAGAAGCTACAAGAGCACCTTGCGGCACTGGAAAGTCGTTGTCACTACATTGACCTGCGTATGGACACAGATCGCGAGAAGATGTTGCGTATCAAGCAGATCGTATTCCATCCAGAAGGCGATCACCCTGGTATGCTCGACAGCTACGAGTTCACGGAAGTTGAAAAGAACGAAGTCGTGAGCTATATCGACGACAATCGTGCTACGATGCGCGAATTGTCACTGCGTACTGTACTGAAGGTTGCGGACTTGCGTAAGAGCTTTCCTAACAACTGGCAGAACATGGCTAAGGTTACTGTAATGAAAGGGGCACACTAATGTCAGAAGGTTGTCAATACATCGGGCCGGAACAAACGGAATGGCCCTACACCATGTGCGGTTGCAAACCTATCACAGGGAAGCTATACTGTGCAGAGCACTATCACAGAATCTATGCCAAGGGCACGAGCGTGAACGGTAAGCGTCGCGAACGTGCTGTAGAAGCAGAGATCGAGGATATCAAACGTCAACAAGAGATCGAGGAGATTGAAAATGCGTGATCTAGTTAAAATTGTTCTGGGCTTGACCCTGATCGTGGCCCTTGTAGCATTGGGCCCATGGCTGGTAATTTGGGCGGCTAACACGCTGTTTCCCGTACTGGCAATTGAATTCAACCTGGCAACTTGGTTCGCTGTTATTGTACTTGGTTCGTTCCTGCGAGCCAATGTCAAAGTAAATCGGACAAATTGAGGTTGATCTACTTCAGCATGTCTGCTAATATGTATACATGCTGAAGAACATTAATCAGCTATTTTTAAACCATAAAGGAAATTAGGCAAAATGAAATTCATTTCTAAAGAAACTAAGACATACAAAGTTTTCAACGCATTGTACAACGGCGCAAAGCTGACTCAAGCACAAGCCGAGAAGCAATTTGGCGTGAAGAACCTTTCTGCAGAAGCAACACGCATTCGCCAGAACGGTTATGCTATCTATGCGAACACTCGCAAGGCAGCAAACGGCGTAACGGTCACTGAGTATGAAATGGGCAAGCCAAGCCGTGAAATCGTGGCACTTGGTTACAAAGCCAAGAAACTGGGCATGAAGCTCTAAGCATTCGCTCTACAAAGCAAACGAACCGATTCGCTCCCGGGGATTTCTTTGGGGTGTTGTATAAAAGCAACACCTTTTCTTTTTTGTGTAAACTCAGAAATAATTGTTGACAGGTTGGATGATCGGTCATACAATTATGATACTGAGACAGCAATAGTGCAAATCAGTTTTAAATGTTTTAACAAAGCGAGGTCTTAATATGGCAAAAGCACAAGATGTATCCGTCCGTCAAGTTGGCCCTAAGGGTGCTAAGAAGGCGATCCGTAAAGCGGTGAATGTTCACCGTCCAGTATTCCTGTGGGGTCCCCCAGGTATTGGTAAATCCGATCTTGTCAAGCAAATTGGCGAAGATGCAGGCCGCGAAGTCATTGACGTGCGTCTTGCATTGTGGGAACCTACTGACATCAAAGGTATTCCTTACTACAACTCCGATGAAGGCAAGATGACTTGGGCTCCTCCAGCAGAACTGCCTACCAATGCGGACTCTACTGCAATCATCTTCTTGGACGAGCTTAACTCCGCTCCTCCTGCTGTGCAAGCCGCGGCATACCAGTTGATTCTGAACCGTCGTGTTGGCACTTATGAACTGCCTAAGGGTGTTGACGTTGTTGCCGCTGGTAACCGTGAAGGCGACCGTGGCGTGACTTACCGTATGCCTGCTCCGTTGGCTAACCGCTTCGTTCACTTGGAAATGAAGGTGGACTTTGATGACTGGCAAGATTGGGCTACGCTCAACAAGGTGCATCCAGACGTGGTTGGTTATGTGGGTTTTGCCAAGCAGGACTTGTATGACTTTGATCCTAAGAGCCCTAGCAAGTCGTTCGCAACTCCGCGCTCTTGGATGTTCGTGAGTGAACTGCTCACTGACGACGATGTTGACACTGAGACTTTGGCTACACTGATTGCTGGCGCTGTTGGCGATGGCTTGAGTGCAAAGTTCATGGCACACCGTAAGATCGCAGGCAAATTGCCTAAGGCAGAAGACATCCTTGATGGTAAGGTCAAAGACCTGCAGATCAAAGAAGTGTCTGCGATGTATTCCTTGACTGTGAGCTTGTGCTATGAGCTCAAAGACCGTGCAGAGAAGAAGACTAAGAATTGGGACGAAATGGCTGATAACTTCTTCAGCTACATGATGACCAACTTCCCAACTGAACTGGTTGTCATGGGTGCAAAGACCGCGCTCACCAACTATGACTTGCCGCTGGATGCAACGAAGATGAAGAGCTTCGACGAATTCCACAAGCGTTTCGGTAAGTATGTTTTGTCTGCTATGGAGAATTAAGACCTCGCCCGTAGCAGGGGGTGTTGTAGAAATACAACACCCTTTTTTCTTGACAACTTGGCTATTTGAAGATATAATATACATACTGAAACAAAGGAGCGTCCACAATGGATCCAATCGTAGAGAAACTAACAACTGCCCGCGTTGGGCTGTTGCTCAAAGCACCGTTCTTCGGCAATATGGCAACTCGTATGCGTTTGATCGACGCCAGCGACTGGTGCCCAACTGCCGCAACTAACGGCCGTGACTTCATGTATAACAAAGACTTCATCAACAAGCTATCTGTTAAGAAGTTGGAGTTCTTGTTCGCACATGAGATCTGTCACTGTGTGTTCGATCACTTCGGCCGTGTTGGCAGTCGCGATCGTCAATTGTCTAACATTGCACAAGACTACGCTGTTAATCAGATCCTTGTGGACGAACGCATTGGCGAGAAGATTACTGAAGTTAAGATCTGCTATGATCCTAAGTATCGTGGCATGGCATGGGAAGAGATCTATGATCTGCTGTATGAACAAGCAGAGAAGATTCCTATGGCACAACTGCTGTCGCAACTAGGCGAACTGCTTGACGAGCACATCAAAGAAGGCGGCCCTGGCGAAGAAGGACAGGACACTAAGGACGGCAAGGGCAAAGTGCCTGTGCTGAGCAAGGAAGAAGCAGAGCAGATCAAGCAAGAGATCAAAGAAGCAATGATCCAGTCTGCGGCGGCCGCTGGTGCAGGTAAGACTCCGCTGGGCATCCAACGCTTGATTAAGACTATGACTGAGCCTAAGGTAGACTGGCGACAACTGGTGCAACAGGAGATCCAAAGCATTGTTCGCAATGACTACTCCTTTACTCGTGTTAATCGCAAGAGTATGCACAGTGGCGCAATCCTGCCGGGCATGAAAGAAGCAACTACGATCGATGTCGCTATTGCTATGGATATGTCTGGGTCTATTGGCTACGAAGATGCAAGTATCTTCCTTAGCGAGATCAAAGGTATCATGGATCAATACGAGGACTTCAACATTGACCTGTGGTGCTTTGACACTAGCATCTACAATCATCAGCGTATCACACACGACAACGCAGAAGACCTTGAGGAGTATGAACCACAAGGCGGCGGTGGCACTGACTTTGACATTAACTTCCAATGGATGGAAGAGAACGACATTCGTCCTAAGAAGTTCATTATGTTCACCGACGGCTATCCCTGCGGTAGTTGGGGTCCTGAAGATTACTGCGATACTATCTTCATTGTCAAGGGCAATACATCCGCAGAAGCACCGTTTGGTCAGACTGTGATCTACGAACGCGAAGCAGGCTAACAAAAGCACACGGGGCATTAGGCCCCGCTGTGCGCCATGTACGTGTATGCGTATAGTGGTTGACAGATAGGTTAGATTGGCGTATAATACACACATCGACACTACAAGGAGCAACGTAAATGAGTCTAGAACAACGCTATGCAATATACGTGGCCCAAGCAGAGTCGCTGGGTTGGGAAGTAAAAACTTTCGATCAATGGCTTAATAGTTAATCAAGGAGCGTCAAAATGAAGGGTTACATTGTAGCATTCATCCTGGGTATGGTCGTAGCAACTGTTGGTATCAGCGGTGTTGCTAAGATCTTTGACAATGGTGTCCAGAAGGTTCAAGAGTATAGCAAGGAGGCCGCCAAATGAGTTTCCACGTTATCTACGAAGATCCTAGCTATGAACCAGTAGAGGCAGACTTCTACTACGACATGGACGAGGATGGCAACTGGGTCGAAGTGCGCTGCGATGAGGACGGCAACCCGATCATTCCTGAACCGCATTCACCCTTTGAGACTATCAACTCGTGAGCCGGCTAGAATACTACGCTCGTCCGTTAGTAGCCTTTGATGCTCACAACAAAGAGCATCGCAAGCACTACTATACATTCAGGCAGACGCATTCGTGGGGCAAATGCCCTGTGAGGTTTATCGTTCCGAATGAATCGGGTTGGGATCTGATCTCGATGATCCAACGATCGCTGCTGGAATACTACGTGGACAAGGAGTTCAAGGCTGCTGCTGTTGCCCCTACTGCTGCTGTGAAGAAACCCGCCGCAGCAAAGGGTCAAAAAAAGATCAAGAAATTGGTTGACAAGTAGGCAGATTGGACTTACAATAGAGACAGTTAGAAATAGTTCTAACGCAACTAGGAGCTGAAAATGATCAAAGACATCGAAACAAAGGCAAGCCGCGCACCTTGGTTGGTTCGCAAAGAGGTTAGCGCACAAAACGAGCGCAATCGTGCTACCTACAGCAACAAGCAACGCAACGACGCTGACAAGCTGCAAGACTATCTCAAACACGCTTATCACGGCAAGACCTACGTGAACTATCGTGACAACTTCATCGCGATCAAAGTCGAACGTGCTCGCACTAAGGACAAGTTCCATCGCATCCTTGTTGAAGCTGTGGTCAAGGACAACGGATACGAAGTTCGCCGCAGCGAGCAAGGTATCATCTTCCGTATTCCACGCAAATGACACCTACTGAATTTCAGTACATCCAACGAGCTGTTCAGCAACTTGAGCAGCCGTTGGAAGTCAAAGACCGCATCAAGATCCAAAAGACCATGAGCCAGATCTTGGCCCGTAGTGCTGCTGAACTTGAACAACAACATTTGGTTGACAGTTTGGTTGACTGAAGGTATAATACTAACATCAACAACGCAATAGGAGCGAAACTATGCCTAACTGGACTACAAACATCATCACGCTGAAGCACAGCGACGCAGACAAGATCACTGCACTGATCAAGTCACACGATGAAGAAGACAAAGGTGTGCTACAGTCACTGATTCCTTGTCCTGCAGAACTCAACGACGATGATCTGACTACTTGGAGTCACGGCGAAGAACAAGCACGTCGTGAGATCAAGCAAGCTGAAATGGTCAAGAAATACGGCTACAAGAGCTGGTATGATTGGAACATTGCACACTGGGGAACCAAGTGGGATCTCTGTGAGTCAGA
>JACCDX010129953.1_pt1 | contig 20946 bp, 21 predicted proteins | sample 7449681 | NCBI WGS metagenome assembly JACCDX01 (sample SAMN15323450, study PRJNA562643) | freshwater metagenome | isolation source: river surface water | place: USA:Blue River Watershed | collected 2017-08-18
GATGTGGCGACCTCGGCACAACCATGGTCAGCTCAATCACACTACTCAAACAGAAACATGATCTTCATCTCAATCACATTACTCTAACAGAATCACATCGATGTGGCCATCTCGACACATCGATCTTCATTCGCCCGAGTGGCGGAGCGAAGCGAACGCAAAACGTGTTCGGCTCAGATCAATTACACTACTCAAACCGAAACATGATTGAAGCCGTTGAAACCCATATAGAACTACTTTGTTTTTCGTATCAATTGGCTCCTATTCTATATGAACACAAGGTCGCATACCAAAGACACAACCATATGCTTCTAGGACCGCGCACCAAAAAGCGCACCCTCGAGCGCACCGATTTACGGCTTCTGAACTATACTACAGATAGTATGGAGTACCCATCCTTCTAGATGGTACAAACCAAAAAGCGCACCATTTTTCTCGTTCTCCTTAAGACAGAGGATGTCTAGGTCGTCTACGTTTCTCAAATCGCGTTTGAAAACTTTTTAGGGGGGGGGGTCACATGATCATATCAGTAACACAAACCCATTCGTCTGGATTTCAAAACCAAAATGAAAACAGAAAAAATTCTGGGAACGGGTTCATTTTCAGTTACGGGTATATTTCTAGAAAAGGAAAAGGAGTCATTGTCCTCCATCTCGTCTCATATGGATATCGAGAATCGTAATACAGAAACTATATATCTTAGTTGGAGGTCGGTGTACCCGAATTACTTTCATTTTTCATACCAATCAGTCCCTATTCTACACTAACACGAGGTCGCCTACCAAGCCACAACCATATGCTTCTAGGACCGCGCACCAAAAAGCGCACCCTCGCGCGCACCGATTTATGGCTTCTAGATAATACCACTGGTAGTGTAGAGTACTCATCCTTCTAGATGGTAGAAACCAAAAAGCGCACCATTTTTCTCGTTCTCCTTAAGACAGAGGATGTCTAGGTCGTCTACGTTTCTCAAATCGCGTTTGAAAACTTTTTAGGGGGGGGGGGTCACATGATCATATCAGTAACACAAACACATTGGTCTGGATTTCAAAACCAAAATGAAAACAGAAAAAAATCTGGGGACGAGTTCATTTCTGATTATGTGCATATTTCTAGAAAAGGGAAAGCAGTCATTCGTCTCTATCTCGTCTCATACTATGGAGTACAGATGATGTAGAGAGTGTATACTTCTTAGTGGTAGGTCGGCGGACTGAGTAATCGTGTTCAAGTCTCAACCACGTGCTTCTAGGACCGAGCACCAAAAAGCGCACCCTCGAGCGCACCGATTTACGGCATCTAGGTCATACTACGGGCAGTGTAGATACCATCTCTTTCAAGATGGTACAAACCAAAAAGCGCACCATTTTTCTCGTTCTCCTTAAGACAGAGTGTATCTAGGTCGTCTACGTTTCTCAAATCGCGTTTGAAAACTTTTTAGGGGGGGGTCACATGATCATGTCAGTAACACAAACACATTGGTCTGGATTTCAAAACCAAAATGAAAACAAAAAAATTCTGGGGACGGGTTCATTTTCGTTACAGGCATATTTCTAGAAAATAGGTTGCTCACGTTAGTTCGCAAACTGACGTGAAAGGAGACATTCGACTTCATCTATTCTCATTCGAGTACTTAATATTGATGCAGATAGTATATATTTCTTGTTGGTAGGTCGGCGATCTGTGCTATCATGTTCGTGTACGATTGTAATCTCAATTCTCACGAAATTGATTGGTTCATATTATTAAGTACCGGGATCACTCTTATTAGTACCAGAATCCTCATCATGCACGCTGCTCTCGCCGCTTTCTTCGGAATGTTCTTCAGTCGTTCGATGTACAATGTTCTTACGTCCAAGAACTGTCTCTTACGAGTCATCATAGCGATCGTCGCGTGTTTGGCTCCAACGATCATCACAATCTACCCACTCGTTGATACCATTTTACAGAAGAAGGCAGATTCAACAGATGGTAAGGATAGTATAAAGACGACGAATTATAACGATCGTATAGAGACTATCAAGACAACTCTTACAGTAACCGTGATGGTATTTACGTACCTTATTAACATTGTTAATGAAGTGTCCGGCAGAAAGATGCAGAAGGAGATTGCTGAGCTCAAGGAGAGAGTCGGTAATTCCGAGGAGCGCCACGACAAGTCCGATGCTCGCCACGACAAGTCCGATGCTCGCCACGACAAGTCCGATGCTCGCCACGACAAGTCCGAGGAGGCAATTGTTCAGATCAATGTCCACAATGCTAAGCAGGATGCTCGCCACGACAAGTCCGAGGAGGCAATTGTTCAGATCGATGTCCACAATGCTAAGCAGGATGCTCGCCACGACAAGACCGATGCTCGTCTGTTTGAGTTAGATGGTCCTAACTGGAACGAGAGATTGCTTAGAATGGGCTACGTGTCCGGCGAAGACTATTAGAGTTATTCGTTCTACATGTGAGTGCGTGTCCATATTTGCGTTTTTTTGTTTATCTTAAATGGTCATATTAAGAAATGAATGAATCGATATAAATATACATTCGTGTTAAGAATATGGTATTCGAATCTATTTCCAAATGGAACGATAAGCGATTGGCCAAAAAAGCACAAAATAAGATTGAATATCACAAGAAGCAAATCGCATCAATTGGTCATCATCATAATGGTCTAAGCGAGCAATATACTCATAGACAACTACAAAAACAACTAGATCAGTGCCTTAAGGAGATTGCTCTTCTTAAGAAGCACTATGACGAGTTATCGAAACATGTATCTAAGTCAGACAAACGCGATTCGCATATTGAGAATATCAATAATGAGATTGCTGTGCTTAAGAAGTACTATGAAGAGTCAGAGAAACGCGTTGCTAAGTCAGATAAGCGAGATGCACAGATTGAGAATCTCAATAATGAGATTGCTCAGCTCAAATTACGCAACGCTCAACAATATAAGCTAAACAACAAGTTAGAAGACGAGATTGACAAACTCAAGAAACATAAAGAAGAGTTAGCGAAATACTTTACCAAGACAGATAAGCATGATACAATAATAGAGTATCTCAAGGATGAGACTTCTCAGCTCAAGGCGCGCAACGCACATCAGTATAAGCTAAACAACAAGTTAGATGCTGATATTATTCATATCAAGAAGCACAGCACTGAGACGTACATGCGTCAATGCAAAACCGAAGAGCGTTTATACGCTCTAGAGCGACGAATCGTGAATGATGATGAAGACAAGAATGAGTGTCCATAATTTGTATTATTGTTTTTTTTCATTGACGTAATATAAGCCAAGATGGATCGTCCTGTTTCTGCCCAGTCCGGATCTGTCCCTCCTCAGTCTGAATGGCAATGCGCGAATCGTACGGTGTTTCTATTTGCCGTTGTTGTCGCTATTCTTCTTATAGTTGTAGTTGTTCTATACACTAAGAAATGTCAGAAATTCACGGAACGCTATGATACCCCAATCAATAGAGTATCGTGGAAATTTGGACGAGCCGAAGTGCGACCGGAAGTCAAAAACTTTGACACTACTCGAGTGCCGTCTATTACTAGCAATATGGCAACTTATTCAGTCAGTGGTGGAATTCTAAAACTAACTAAGAAAGTTCGTCTGTTGATCTACAACAACGAATACACTAAGAATGCCCTAGTATACAACAAGTCAAAAAAGAGTGTATCGGCTCAGAATATCGGTAATGTTGGAATGGGCTACCCGACAAATGCTGTTTGGGAATACAACCCCAATACGCTATCTCTTTGTCCGGCTGTAGATAGCGATTTCTGTCTATACTCTATGGATCCAAATGATGATAAATTGTATGTAACTAAGTGGGCTAACTCGGGATTCTCTCAAATTGGTCGCTCTAAGGCTGGTAAAGAATGGGTCATTAACTTCGAGCGTGGTACTGTAGACAGTCTGCACAGTATGCGTTCTATAGAGAACGGAGGCGATGCTTCTCGCGGCGACGCTCTACGTGTATACCCATATGACAACACACCGAATAAGCGATGGAGCTTTGTCATTCTAAGTACCATGTAAACGTAGACCAAATGTTGTTCTTTTTTTTGAAAAAAAGAAGAAGCGATCGAATGATCGCAGTGTTCTTCTTAATCTGATGCTTAGTCATCGTTCTTCTTACGAGCAAACTCGTTAGAAGAACAGATAGCGCAGTTGTGCCCGATCTGTGGGTTGATGCCCGTTTGCTTGATGCACTCGCCACACGCCTTGTGCTTCTTGGTACAATAGATGTTCAAGAGAGACTTGATTGAGTAGCAAAGCGGGCAGTTCATGATGATCAATACTCAACGATTGGTTGTGGTATATTTGTGTTCTAGAAATCAATTTTCAACGGCCACCTGGCGAGGAGTACAGTGCGATGTCGTTCGCTTGATCACTCTATACGTGGAGTATACAAACACCACAAATGAGATACTAGGACTGAGCCAATCATTGATGACCGATTTGAATAGACTTAGACTAGTCATTGTCTTCTGATCTATCTGCTTACCGGCCTGTGGCTGTACTACCAGTACACACTCGTTTACCCACAGACGGTAGCTCAGGACCATGACGCATATGAGGAGCAACACGTTAAGAACAGTAATGATCTTATAGGCCGTTGATACCTCCGTTATGTAGTACTCCTCATTCTTCCATTTGATGAGTCTTGAGATAGGATCGTTAGCTGTCTTCGGACTGATGAGTCCCCATCCATGGCACTCGCTGTTCTTCAGACTGTGATCTGGTAGTGTTCTGTATAGGTTAGAGATGACATCGCGTCTGGTGTTGCTAGAAGCATTCGTGTTGACCTCGTTTAGAGCCATAGCATCTACACCGGCTGGGCTATCAGCTACTAGTGCATTGCGTCGCGCATCGGGTGCTCTAGATGCGCTACTCAGAGACTCCGCGTCCTTCTGGGCTACACTTCCGGGCGTAATGGCACTTCTTCTGTCTGAACTCATCCCGATTTCTATCTATTTTGGCTAGAATTCTATATTTGTAGTAGAAAGTTGTGTTTTTATAAAAATTGATTTTTTTGATAATATAATCATATCACCATCAGATTTCTAACCAATCGACACCAACCACTCCCTTCAACCACCTCTCACTACGATGAACTTCCTTATCTCTAAGATCGAGTCTAGCGCCAATGCGCTCTTCACGAACATGATTTCGGGATGCATCAGCGACCGAGACGTTGAAATGGAGTCGGACAACGAGACTTACGCCTCTTCGAGCCCAGCTGCCATCTCTCAGATGCCAGCCAATGTAGCCGGGGAACAACGCGCTAGCTCAATCCCAGTCCCCAATGCCGATCAGCTAGTTATCATGCCAATGAACGCTCCAAGCGACGATGATCTACCAAAAAATGCCGTCTTATACATCCGTGTATCTACTGTTCAGCAAGAATTTGAGGCACAGAAGAGCAGTTGCATCGAGTATTGTACTCGTCGAGGCTTGAACATCGTTGGGGTGTACCAGGAGAAGACTTCTGGATACAAGAACGCCACAGATACTCAACCTCAGCTGCGTAAGCTGCTCGAGACCGAACATGATGTATGTCTGGTTGTCTTCAGTATTGATCGATTCTCCCGAAACGTCGACTACTGCAATGGCTATATTGACTTGATGGAACAGAACAACATCACCCTTCGTTGCGTCAAAGAGACAGTCAATCTAGCTACAGCTCTCGGGAAACACAACTTCCGATCGATCGTCTCTCTTGCCCAATATGAGTCCGAACTGATCGGGGAGCGAGTACGCAACAACGTGGCTTACAAGAAGAAGAACGGCTTGCACGTAGGCAAAGCACCGTATGGTAGCCGCGTTGATCGCGAGACTCGCAAACTCGTCATTGACAAAGACGAGCAAGCAGTTATCAAGTTCATTGTAGCTAACCTAGGGACTTCGCAGAAAGCCGATGGCCTCAGCCAGCGTCTCTTCACTCTGATGCGCACACTTGGCATGGACGACCCAGCTAACTTCGTTCCTCTAGAAGCTGTTAGTGTAGTCCAGAATGTTGAGTACAAGAGCTCAGTCGATCGTATCAAAGTCAACACAGAGACGATGGCTGACATCCTCAACGACTATGAGATCAAGAAGAGAGGACGCGATTGGACGCGTAGCTCAGTGAGCTCCACTTACAAGCAGTTCAAGCAACTCAAGCCAAAGCTCACAGACATCGATATGTCTCGCTTAAAGATCTAGACGATCTGGTCATGAGCTAGTAGCTCTAATGAGTTTATCTTTTTTTATTCACTAATATAGATCTCATCCAACATGAACGCAATCTCGCTAGAAGACCAAGATGAAGAATACATCGTGTATGAACGCGACGACATGAAGTCGATCCCAATGCCATCTAATAAAGACAGCATAGCTGAAGCATATAACCTGATCACTAAAATCGATTCAACTCATAGACTTATGTTCGGCGGATACATTGTTATTTTGATATTGGCTGTCATCTGTATCATACTCATTTCAGTTGGTCTATCCAAGCAAGAAATACGAACGATTTGTCATAGTTTTGCTATCATCTCATGTCTCTGTATCTTAGCTGTATCTTATGTAGCTAATAGAGATGTACTTGAACGATCTCGTGTCTTTGATCGAATCTATGTTCTATATGGGCCAAAACAAGATACTAAACAACTAAACTCGGTTTAAGTTATAAAACTTATAAAATTGACATCGTATTGGGTTTATAACGTATTAGATAATACAGAAGGAGAAGCTGAATTAAGATGGCAAAATCAAAGTGTCCCGTTTGCAACAAAAGAGCTACGTTCGCATTTGATGTATCAGACCGCCAACTATACTGTAAGACACATGCTCTAGATGGTATGGTTGACATCAAGCACAGACGGTGTATTGATCCGAATTGCAGTAAGCAACCCGGATATAACAACTCTGGAGAGTCAACTGCAATCTACTGTAAGACACATGCTCTAGATGGTATGGTTGATGTTGTTAGTAAACGGTGCATTGATCCGAATTGCAGTAAGCAACCCGTATATAACAACTCTGGAGAGTCAACTGCAATCTACTGTAAGACACATGCTCTAGATGGTATGGTTGACATCCTTAGTAAACGATGTTCAACATGCAATACAACTACTGTTAATCGAAAGTACAAACCAAACTGCTCTAGATGCCATTTCTATCTTAATCCGAACGATCCTCGTATCCGTAACTATAAGACAAAGGAACATGCGTTTATGATACCACTGAAAGAACGATATCCTAATATGGTTCTTGATCAGATAGTATCAGGCGGCTGTAGTCGACGAAGACCAGACGGATTGATCGATTGTCTTACTCATTCAGTCATCATTGAGATAGACGAAGACCAACATTCTGGGTACGATCAGATGTGCAACAATAGACGCACTATGGAGCTATTTCAAGATCTTGGGAATCGGCCAGTTGTCTTCATCAGGCTCAATCCAGATTCGTATAAGAGAGACAATAAGAGAGTCAATGGTATATTCTCTGTTAGCAAGACGGACGGTCAACTTAAGCTCAACAAGAAAGAGTTTGATCGTCGATACGAATCGCTAGTACAGGCGATTGATTATGTAATCGCTAACGTTCCTGATAGGGCAGTCGAGAGTGCCCAGCTGTTCTTCAGCGATGACTGATGAGAGTATCAACGATCTTCTTCTTTTTTGTTCTCTACGGATCTAAACGAGATACTAAACCAAATAACTCATATGTATAATATACTAGCCATGGGGGCGTGTTGGTCCATGAGCCGCGAAATACATGTATCACATTCGTGTGTCCGATGTCGCTCTCAATCGAATCAATCTGTTCGCAGTCTGCATGTGCATGATGTGTTTCGTGAGATGGATCGTCTATATGTCGAGCTAACCATGCGCCAAAAGACAGTCGATAGCTTGTTGATACATAATAAAGAGTTAGAGACCGAAGTAGACCGTCTAACTAACAAGATCAATGATTACAATCAATTGAGTACTTTGCATTCTGTAGATTAATGCTCTTCTTTTTTTGTATGCTTCTAATATAAGATTGTGAACAATCAACTAAGATACTAAGATGGTCGGTCCTCTTATCGGGTTTGCTATCCTTCTGATAATCGCTACTGTATCAATCATTGTATCGCCGATGCTTGTGATACGAGACGAGTTGATGATGATCGCATGGGTATTACCTCTACTAGCCTCGTTCCTCTTATACTCTGGAACGTGCAACTCATGTGTTTAATAAAATTGATAATAAGGTGATATGATATATGATAAACAATCATAGTCTTATTTGAACTCGAGTTGCTCAACCATGTCGGTCGTTGAATTCTCTATCGATAACTGCTCCATTTCTGGCACTTACACGGATGGAGTTCTATCTATTATCAATGTAAGCGGAGACCGTAATGTATCAAAGACCGAAGTCGAAGAGCTGGCCTCTCAGATCAACTCTATGATATCGATTGTATCGTCTATTCAGATGCAGTATGCTAAAAGAACGAGTGGTAAGCTAAGTGAAGACCTGATTGATTCATTGGTTGAGTCTAAGATGAGTATTCATAAGAGCGCGTATGAGAAGGAGATTGAGTTGCTTACTCGTCAGCTATCTGCTATGCAGACCATTGTAGATAGCACTTCTAAGTTAGACGTGATCAATGATATCCATAGCATCGTTTCTACCAAATTCGGCTCGGCTGAGCGAGGCCAGATTGGAGAGAACCTCATTGCGGATGCGTTTAGAGAGTTCTCAATGATTAACTCAGATATCCATCTGGATGACACCTCGGGTGTTACCGGACATGGTGATCTGATGGTGAAGTACAAGGATGCCGCTATCTCTATAGAAGTTAAGAACTACAAGACAGCAATTCCTATTAATCAGATCCAGAAGTTCAATAAGACGATGGAGTCAGATGTGTACAACGCAGGTATCTTCATCAGCATCAACACTGGTTTTTCATCGGGATGCAAACTGAAGCCGTTTGATATCAAACGAGTCAACGGTAAGCCAGTAGTGTATCTAAGCCATTTCGAACACAAAAACCGACACGTATTGATGATGGCCATCAATGCTATCAATTTAATAATTGGTAACGATGAATCAGCTACCGATATAGACACATACGCATCATACGTCTCTCAGTCTCTTGAGGACATTGATGAGATGAACAAACTGATTGAGGCGCAGAGTCGTAATCTAGATAAGATGCAGAAGCAGATGACCAAGATGAAGAAGCGAGCGATTGCTCTAACATCGTAAACGACGAAAGAGCACGAGTATCACTCATTCTTTTTTTGCATCAATATACACCGATTTGCAACATGAATCCGCCACAGCCTGATGATACGGCAACCAAGCAACCAGTCTTTACCATACTGGCTGGCATATTGGTCATGCTTACACTATACATTGTGTACAAGTCGTATATCACTAGATACATAGTCGCTGCAACATGCGCGACCGGAGAGCGACTTGGATTGAAACCAATCGACTACACATCTCCGTCTAAGGATCAGATGCTTATGAAGGGCCATGCTAATACTACCAATATAAAGATAGAAACACCATATCCTCTGTCCTATTGGTACACAAACAACGGTTCATCTGTAACGGCGATCTATCTACCCGGATATATGACTACGAGAGGGTACAGCTTCGGCCCTAGTATCATTAGATATCTGTCTGAGATTCTTGATATTAATGTAATCTCTATTGACTACCGAGGCACGGCCGATAACGTTGGAGAATACTCAGAGCCAACAATGATAGAGGACGCTATCACGGTTGTGAAGCATGCTACCAAGTATCTATCTGACCAGAAGATCATAATCTGCGCGTTCTCTATAAGCGGCAACATCGGTATCGGTCTTAATGCAGCAATGGTTAAAATGAATCTGAAGCCTAGTGGAATCGTATTGATCGCTCCAACGATTCGCTTCTCTATGAATGAAAAGATGAACTATCTATTCATGTATTGGTTCCAGTACATACACGCGTTTGTGTTCAACAGTAACGTAATAGATGCAATTGATTGTCCTGTGTATCTGTTTCACTCAACAAACGATAAGATTTCGCCTGCTCAGAACTCAATTGAACTATCTCGTATCCTCATAGACCGAGGCAAACTTGCAAATCTGTACATAGCCAAAAGAAAGGGACACAACTACATACTCACGGATGCGACTGTGACGAACACTCTGATTGACTTCGTTAAGAAACTAAAGAAGTGATCGTGTATGAGTGCCAAATGTTTTTTTGATCTAATATAACACTGCTGTGATTACAATGGCCTCTTCGTGTGAGGCGTATACGGTAGCCGGAACTAGATGTACAAACTCTAGTACCAATGGCAGTCCCTTCTGTAAGACCCATTCTCGGATTCTACGCGAGGCCAAGTGTGGCGGTTCAACTAAAGACATTGAGTACATAACAGATGAGTTGAAGTCCCTATTGCCATCTGATTTTACAAAATCGTTTAAGGTCATAGGTCCACTGGACAGCGGCGCATTCAGTCGCGTGTTCAAGGTACAGGACATACGCAACAAGAAATTCTACGCGATGAAGGCTAATTATGTCATATATCGTTCTGAGTCCACATACAAGATAACTCAGACGAAGTACATCAATCACATCGCGGACATGTATCGCAACGAGTATCATCTTCTAGCAAATGTATTGAATGGAACAAAGGGGGTGTATCGTGTGAACCAAGAGGTTGGCTTTGTGTTTAAGAAGACAAAACAATCTGCTATCTGTTATTTCTTAACTGAGCTTCTAGGGGACACGTTAGACAAGTATCTTGAGCATCATCATCGCGATCTGAAACAGTCTGATGTCCGTCTGATTGCCGAGCAGCTTGTCTCTATAGTACAATCGTTGCATAAGAAGAACGTGTTGTTCATTGATTTCAATCTGGACAACATCATGTTTAGATCTAACACTCGAAAGACACCTAATGATTTGGTTCTGATTGACTTCGGTCTCTCTATACGAGATGGCGATTGGAATGACATAACGAACCCGTATGGGCAGCAGGTGTTTGTTCAGATCAATGGCAACCTTGGTAGCCCACCTAGTCGGCTCGGCGATCTTCAGTCTGTATGCTACATTCTATGCTACGCTGTTCTAGGGTATCTACCGTGGTACCGATATTTCAACAATTCAAAAAAAATAGCAGCGTATAAGATAGCGCTCACAAGAGACGAGGTGTTCGCCAAGTTGCCTAAGTGGCTTAAGCAATTGATTGTCCATGTGTACTCATATCAGACCGAATATGATGCGCCTGATTACAAGACAATACTATCGATTATCACGAGCGGCTAAGTCTACTAGGATTCGTCTATCGTTTGCTACCATTTGGTTGTGAATGATTGCTTCTAATTCTTGATCGTTGATTGGTACGTACGGTCTAAAGTCAGCTCGTTTAAATTTATATTCATTCTTGATGCCTTCTATGCAAGCTAGCAGTTCTTCTTCTGTTGGTTCGAAGTTGGGAATCAGATTGAAGTTGTGTATGATTCTAATAATGAATCCCATTGTATCTATGTTAAGTTCCTCATAAGAGCCATGTGCCATGTTATTGCCCATGATCATCTTGTTGCTGTTTGATGGCATGAAGAATATTCTGTATCTACTGTCTTCTGCCTCTATGAATGACTCTGTTATAGATATGATGACGGTGTCTATATCAGATTCGAATATTCTGGAATTCGCATCTACGTTTCGTATGAGTATGTCTATGCTTGACATATCGTATAGAGTCATAGCATCTGATCTGAGCTCGTTGTAGATCAGTCTGTCCGAGTAGTTGAGCCATCTCTCTCTTATCTGAACTTTGTTGTTCCCGTTGACTGTTATAGGGTCTCCGGTCGGTCCATTTACATCGCATGGTAGTTTTTTTCGCAGATGCTTGTTAAGTGCTTGATTGCAGTAAAAGTTGGTATAGCAACATGGACAGTACAAGCGCCTAAGCTTGCTTGTGTGTTTCCCGGTTCTCGTATGTTTGATGTAATTACATTTCGTTTTGGTTGAGTAAGAACACAAACGGCATAAATATGTGTCGCCCTTCATGAGTATCGGTATAAGGCAAGTACGAATATACAGACCCTTATACTTTTGAGACAGACTATATCTTAATAAGACATATATAACTCGATAAAAAAACAAATAGACGGATGTCGGCACATTATGGAATCATAAAGTATACAACCAGATTACAGAATAGAACTTCTAGATATGCGATTACAATTTCCCATATGGTCTGTGATATAGACATACATTCTTATTTGCGATAGAACTATACACCATATGATGACGTGCTTTCAGTGGTTATGCCATTGACTGTAGTTGATGTGTATATGGTCGATCCACCACTAGATACCGAATTCGACGGTTTAGCCTGGTTCTGACTAGGAGCATTCGTTGTGTTCTGTGTGTAGCTTATGATGCCTGTGCACTGGGCCGACTTAGTTCCAAAATAATAGAACATCCATAGAAGCAACATCACACAGAACACCACTCCAAGTAGACGAGACTTACTGATGCAATACATCTGAGATTCTCCTTGTGCTGGAGAGACGCCCTTAGCAACTGAAGCAACTGGTTTCTTTGATTGAATCTGCATAGGTTTCTTCATCGGCTGAGAGGATGGAAGCGGTCGAACAGAGGCACGTTGGTTATTCTGTTTTAGGGCCGGCTTTAGTTGCTCTTTAGGAGAGGAGATAGAGGGCGTAGCACTCGGTGGTTGAGCGGCTGGGATATCAGAGACCGTAATCGAAGATGGAGACATTTCTAGAAACGAGTTAGACGGTAGCTCGGCAGGGGGCGATACAGAATCGAACGATTTCACTTCTTGTGTGTTAGAGAATGATACTGATTTCGGGGACTGATCAGATGGAGCAGGGCTGTTGCGGACTGGCGCTGGTTCAGATTCTGAGAAATCAAATAGATCTGACATGAAATCACTTGCATTCGATTCCGCAGGTTGAGCCACAGATGGCTGCGACATAGGAGCTTGAGCTATAGGAGGCTGCGATACAGGCGTCTGAGATGACGTGTTGTCTGTCTGTTGCTTACTCGGTGCACTAGGTGCTGTCGGTATCGCCGATGGCGTTTCACTGAAGAACGTCAATTCAGACATATCTGTATTCTATTTTCTATATAGATATATAGAAAATCAGCTCGAATAGAAAAATATGGATTCGGGCGAAATCGCCATTCTTGTTATCGGAATAGTGCTCTTTGGCATCCTACTTGGATACTTGAGTAATCGCTTATGGGATCGCAGTGTAGCGATAGACAAGACAAACACCGTGTATACACCAATAGCGCCAATCAGTCCATCTATCAGCATCCCAGTAGCCAAACAGATAGTCAAACCAGCGGCTCCTCGTCCGCGACCGAATCCAATCATTCCAGTTCAACAAAAAAAGAAGTCGTTTAAGGAAGACGACCTCTTCGATGAGTTCATGAGCTAGAGAGCCAAGATCACATATCTTTCCATCCCCAAATGATAACAGACACTCTACCATTCACATCGTCCTTAGGATCGCCAACGTGGACGCCATGCTTCCATGTACAGTTCACATCATGTGAGAATGCATAGCTCTGTCCATCTGAGCTCGGAGTAGATATGTATAGATGGTTGTACTTGGCATGCTGCAAGATGATGTCTCTGGTTTGACCGAAGCTCACTGCTACTGTTATGTTTTGTTTTTTTGCAATATGAGGCTTCATCTTGCTAGCGTCGTGGTGCAGAGGCTTCCACTCAGAGTGATCCTTGTACCAGTTAAAGCGCGTCGCCTTTGGTTCCATGTTATAGAACGAACACACCTTACTGACTACATAGTTGAAGGTCGGGCACTTAGTCTTCCAATCCATCTTGTCATCTACTATGTAGTGTGTGCCATCAACACCTCGGTCATTGCCATGCCAATACTTGAGTAGCTTGTCTTGTGAGACACCACAAGTCTCAATTTCAGAGATGAGTGTGTTGTACAGTTCGTACTTCTGATGGTTGGCAAAGATGTTAGGCGTTAGCATCACATCTAGGGGATTCATATCATGAGTCATTTGACGTTCGTCTAGATCCATAACAATCCGCATATCGACTGGTCTTGACAGAGGCTCGAAGTCAGTTGTATTGGCGCTTCGACTAGGCTGCTTCATCTTGGCGCGCTCCTTAGACACATGGGCATAGGAGCATGAGTCGCCATGTCGGCAGTCTCCCTTCTCGAAGAACTTACACAACTTCATTATTGGCTTATTGTTGGATTTCCAATTGGACTAAAATACACGAAATTGATAAGTAATATATACTTATATTCCCGTGCCTGTTTCTAGATTAGCGTCTAGATATCTTTCACGTGAGTAGCGCTCTCTCCCGCCCCTTTCTCCCTCTTCTCCCTTCCCTCCACCATGCCGATCTCTTTCCCTACTGACAAGATGAGCATGTTCGCTCACGCTGCCACTTCGGCTATTGAGTGCAACGGTTTGGTGTTTGGCGGATACGTGCGTGATCTGATCATGTACAACGAATCCATGGATCGCCTGCTTCCCATCGTGGGATACAACCGCCGCGATAGTCGTCTGCGCGACTTTACGTTCTGCCCAGATGAATCCGATCGTTTGGTGATCCCAGGAGATCTCGACTGCATGCTAGAAGAAGACATGTGCGCCGACTTCATCGAGCGACTTGAAGAGCGTGGCCTTGAAGTGAAGCAGGAGTTCTCGCGTGACCCGAAGAGATACAACCTCGCATTCAAGCGATCCAAGGTTGACGTCAAGGGGATGAAGCACGTTCGTCTTAGCGCGAAGCTGAACTTCAAGAAGATACTCAACGGAATGAAGATGTTCTGTCCGGAGATGTTCGAGGTGCTTAGCCAGAAGACTGGATCTCGAGTCGTGAGCCACATGCACAGATCGGTGTCTATCCAAATCGACATCATGCAGATTCCATCTGGATCGCCCATGCCAGAACATCCGTTCTTGGTCGACGTGGACTTCGAGTGCAACGGCTGGTACCTCAAGTACCAAGATGATGTCAATGCGTCTGACACACTTCGATGCCCTCTTCTCTCGCCTAGTCTACTTGAGAACCTGACTCCAGTTCAGCAACTCAAGAAGTACCAACAGGTCAAGGAAGACACGATCGCCAGAGTCGCCAGAGCTGTCAACCCAGATCGCGTCCGCAGCGACAAGATGCGCATAAAGGGATACACTCTGGTCAACATGCCTCTACCGAAGCCATTCGTGCTTTGCACTGAGAGAGTAGATGACGCATGTGTGATCTGTCTGGAGGAGCTGCAGCGAGAGCACGTGAAGAGTACATGCTGTAGAGTTCGGATGCACTCTGATTGCTTCAAGGAGATGGAGGACAGTCAGTCATGTGCCAAGTGCCCCGTTTGCAAGAGAGACGAGATCTCTAGCATTGGTCAAGAAGAGTATGACAACAACGCAGATGAGGTCAACGACATCGTCTCTGACGAGCCAGTGTCATGGGAAGACCCAATGGACTCAACGACATTCAACGTAGAGGTCACCATTCCTGGTCTGCCTAGTTCGATCGTGATGTTCACTGGAACGATGATCCGCTCTACTAGAAGAGTGATGTCATATGTCGAGCACGATTCCACAGAGGACGTTCCGGACGAGTACCGCAGACGAATGGACGGAGCCCGTGGTATCATGAGAACGGTCCTATCCACTCACATCGAGGACGGATCTGCTATCTCAGTCGACGTATTGAATTCCACTCTAGCTACAGTCATGTCTGTATATGCGATCTCTGACCAGAGAGTCGATGTCACGGCAGAGGACTCAGACGAGGACTCAGACGAGGACTCAGACGAGGACGAAGGAAGCAACTCACTTGAGGGCGCACTGGATGACGAGACATACTCAGATGCTCCAATGCTTGACTTTGATGGAGATAGAATTGAGTGGCCACACGATGACGAGCTAGAGGAGTCTCCTGAGATGGACTAGAGACGATATCTCTGATGTATACATGTTTGTATTTTTTTCAAAAAAAAATATGGACACAGATTTGTTGCCACGATTCTACTCATCTAGCTCTTCGAAGATAACGTCTTCTACCACAACACCAATTCGGTACTCTCCATGCCCATCAATGAAGATATTGTGATTCTGATCCATATCAATTTCATAGTCTGCCATGAACTTCTGTCCGTCTTTCTCAAGACCCGCTTTGATGACATCGAATACTACCTTTGCAGCGTTCAACAGAAATGTGATATCCTGAAACAGCTCGGGACTGGCGCCGTGTTTGTGTGTCCGATCTACAATGTCTAAGTATAGCTTTTTGTTTTGTTTTTTGATGTATGGGATCTCTTCTGAGATCATTGGACACACTGTCTTGATGTCTACTTGGAACGTATTCATGACTAGTTTCTGAATTGCATGGCTTCCATAATAGAAGATGAATTCAAACTGTTTCTTGTCAATACCACCGGCTTCACCATCGTTAGTCTGTACAGAAGTAGCCATTGTATTGTTCTTGTATCCGTCTTCTATATGTTTATATAGACAATGACGTTCAATTTGAATCTATTGATAAATCGTTTCATTGATCCATCCTGTGATATTGATCATTCCACTAATGAAGTGAGCAATGAATGATGTATCTCGGATAGCACCAGAGCTGATGATAGGAGCGGCTGTTAGGTTTGGCGATACTGGAGCGGGAGACTCAGTACTCGGTGCTTCGGTCATCGGGACACTCGGCACTGGCGATGGCATCGTGCTAGGTGGCATCGTGCTAGGTGGCATCGTGGAAACAACAGGGGTCGGTACCATGGATGGCGGGAATGTGATTCCAGATCCACTTCCAGATCCATTTGTGTTGTTTGATTGGGGAACGCTACCATCGATCGATACCATCGCATCAAAGCAAGATAGATAGTACTCTCCTTCGTTGAAGGTCCATAGCCATTTGAATGTGTAGATACCACTCTCTGTAAAATCATTGTCTAGAGTAAACGATTGGTAGCATGGGGACTTGTCCTTGTCATCACAGAAATTGAAACAACGCTGAAACCCTTTGAAGTCTACTTCTCCAAACACATGAGGTTCTCCATTCATTGGAACAGAGATAGAGTAGTCCTGTGCCAATGGGGCGCTCGATCGTAGTAGCTTGATTCCTCCATCAGGAATAAATCGGTTAGGAAAAGTAGGACAATCGGCCGCAACATGGTTCTTAGCCGGCCATACCATGTTAATAACTTGTCCCGGTACATACACCGCCATCTTGATAGTATCATCATAGAGACCATCTGCGTATGGCGTTGGGCACTCTTTGGTAGTATGATCTAGATTGTTGAATCCTGTATCTACTCCAAAGCTAACTGCATACTGTCGCTGAAACGCTCGAGGGAATCCTCGGCACTTGGACTTCACATATGGCGCGACGATGTTATCTTGGTAGTCCGAACACTCCAGCCACGAATGGGCGTCTACTCTTAGATTGACTACTAATGAGATGATAGCTAGTACAGCTGCGATCATGATTTCTTTATTCTGTTGTATTTATATGATATTGATCATTTGATATTTCAAAAAAACAAAGGTGTTAATCTATTTGGTTGTTTAGAAACTGAGTTCAGACGTGTAGTCCTCTCCGCGACCGGTTACTGGTGCGCTAGGAGCAGGAGCCGGCGCAGATGGGACCGATGCAGTTACTGGTTTGATTGGAGTGCTAAGAGCGGATCGACTGAATTTGGATTTGAATGCATCTGTGAAGTTGAAGTGTTTCGGTTTGTCTACGTTGCACCACCACCCGGCTACCATGCATAGACCTAGAAGAACACAGATGATAACAAACAGAACAATGATAGTAATGACAACAGGGTCCTTCTCCTTTACGAGATCGCCTAGGAAGCCATCACGCTTACCAAGGCGATTCGGGTTGACTTCAATATTGTTCGGAGCGCTATCATTGTCATCGCGCTCGGCTAGGATGCCTCCAGGTGCGTACTTAGACATGTTGCGTTGCAGTACGGTAGATCGGTTGAGTCCTTAGTTGATACTGGATTCTTATCGTATATTATATCTAAAAGAATGATGTGGATTAGAAATTATTATCATCCGAATCGTAGCCACTCATGTTCCCGACCACCGGTTTCTGATACGTTGTTTCTTTCTGTTCGAAGAAATTACAAGCATCAATCATCCCCAGCATTCGCATGAAGTCAAACGGATTCTTAGTGTTATAGATCGGTTTCATATGGATGTCAATCAGAAGTCTATCTGCGACGTACTTGATGTACATACTCATCAAGTCAGCATTCATGCCGATCATTGCACACGGGATAGATGAGTTGATGAACTCACATTCTATATCAACCGCCTCTTGTACCATGTCAGATACAATCTCTTCGTCTACCTCTACATCATAGTCTGGATGGTTCTTCAGTTTGTTGAAGAGAGTACAAGCGAATGTGTAATGCAAGTTTTCATCTCTATTGATGAACTTGTTGGATTGCACTAGACCTCGCATCAGATTCTGATTGGAAGGGTCTTTCTGTCCAAGCCAAAAGATAGAACAGAATGATCCACTGAAGAAGATACCTTCCAAGATAGCAAAGGCGATGAGACGAATAGGGAACGTAGACACTTGGTCCTCGATGTACTTGGTAGCCCACTTTGCCTTCTTGCTAATCGCTGGGATGTTCTTGATAGAGTTCTTATAGAACTGGTTGGTATCGTAGTCCGTAATTAGAGTATTGAGGAGTGTCTCGTACGTGAGCGTGTGTACGTCCTCAATCATCTGTTGAAAATTATAGAACAGCTTGCTATACTTGTAGAGATCCTCTGGAATCTCTTCGATGTCTTTGATGAATCGCTCAGATAGATTGATGTTTACAATCTGATCAGACTGGACAAAGAATCCCAAGATATTACTAATAAAGTGGCGCTCGTTGTCGCTGAGACGATTGTTCCAATCAGAGATATCATAGTCTAGCTCGATCTCATCGTGAGTCCAGAATGTCAATCTGGCCTTGTTGTAAAGCTCAAATAGATCAAAATCAGATACTGGCAATAGGCTGTATAGTTTGTCGTTTACCGATTCCATTATGCTAGAGGTTGTTGACTTGACTAGGGCGGTCGTATGGAAAGTAAGATATATTATCTCGCTTTATAATTTGATCAAACTATAAATCAAATGTTCTTATATTTAGCTCATATACAATCTCAGTCCAGTTTGAGAACCTAACGAGAAATAACAAAAAAACATACATATACGCATAGATAAAGACACAATAGAACTCATACATCAACATACACTCGTCTCTCTTACTCGGGACTCGCCATCAGTCTCCCAAGGGACTTGTACTTGCTGCTCTTCTGAGAGTATGGAGATGTCCAATCCACTTCACCAATGTCCTTACGAACAAGTGCAAAGAGATCAGGACTGGCATCCATTGCTTCCCAAGAGATCAGGTGTCTGGCCTTCTTGTACACCTCGTACGATCGGTAGTTGTGCTGCAAAGCATTGTACTCAACCAGATACGGATACTTCTCTAAGAAGATGAATGCGTTCTCGTTGGCGGAGCACATGAGGTACCGACTGATGCGAGTCGGGTTCTCCATGGCATGTCTGATCGCTCTAGAGTCCTTCGAGATCTTACACCAGTATGCCTTCTCACTCACGGGAATAGATCTGTAGTACCACTGTCCAGTCTCGTTATCGAAGTCGTTGCTTGGGTCGTACTCGTTGAACACCAGAATCAAGTCAGGTCTTCCAATCTCAATCATGTTCTTGTTGAACTCGTACTCATACCCAGTCATCATCTCCTTAGAGTAGTACTGAATAGGAAACATGGTCGACGGCGGGAGTGGACTGGTATTCGGTCGCTGCTCAGTCTGTACGTCATTTCGACGTCTAGAGAACACAACTCGACTGCTACTCATTGATACAGCTCGGCTAGCATGCGCCCGACTGATATCAGATGGCGAGCAGTACCCACGAACTACATTGTATAGTTCTGCAGTTGATACACTCCGTGTCTCATATGCGACCTTCTTTCTTCCTGAGATATTGTCTGGAAGAGGAGGACTCACTCTCTTGATAGGACTCTTGTTGCGCAAGTCATCTGATTTAACAACTTGAGTCTTCTCATTCTGTCTCATCGGAGGTGGCACGTATGGCGCAGCACTCGCTGACATGGTGGTCGGCGGAGGTGGCACGTATGGCGTAGCACTCGCTGACATGGTGGTCGGCGGAGGTGGCACGTATGGCGTAGCACTCACAGACATGTTAGACATGTAAGGAGGTGGTACGTACGGAGCCGCGTTCACAGACATAGACTGCGGAGGCATCGGTGGCGGCATAGGAGGTGCAATCGGAGCAACGTTCGGAGTAGCGTATGCATACATAGAATGACTCTGGTAGTATTGCTTCTGGGCAAACTCCTGAGCACGATCCTGGTAGGCAGCAAATCCGTACATAGTATCCGATAGTCTCTGTCTCGCTGAGGGTATACGATTCAAACTAATATGTCTGAAGTAGTATATAAAGGTTAATTGTAATCAATTTCGTGAGACTGGCTATAGCCGTCTAGTGCGTTTCCAATGGGTGATTCTTCTTCTAAATCGGTTACCGGTGTGAATGGCTCTTTTCTCTTCGGGGCCTTTATGCTTATGGTGTTATTTATGATCTTTGTCTATTTCCAGATCGAAACCCGTCTAGTTCGGAACACCGAGCATAGCTTCCTTGGTGGCTTCTGGACTCGAGAGGATGGAGATACTGGCATAACTATGTATTTCTCTGGCGATGCAGATAAGACTGGTAAGTTCATTCTTTCTACGGTTGATGGGGTTGATAGTGAGTTTGAGTTTTCATACAGTCTGAAGCCCAAGGGCCGCTCGGGCGATTACTCAATCAGTATCGATCCAATCGATAACTACTCCAAGTATGCATCATTGCTCAAAGACGATAC
>JACCDX011625631.1_pt1 | contig 20944 bp, 14 predicted proteins | sample 7449681 | NCBI WGS metagenome assembly JACCDX01 (sample SAMN15323450, study PRJNA562643) | freshwater metagenome | isolation source: river surface water | place: USA:Blue River Watershed | collected 2017-08-18
CCATCCACCACCTCCTCCACCCGTTTGAATACTCGTTTGTGTTGCACTTCCATCAATTCCTGGGCGGGCTGATTGTTCGTTTGTATTTGCAGCTGCACCTGCAGCACCATTGGCAGCAATGATTGTTGAAGGACCAACCTTAATTTCTACCTCTGTTGTAGCACCTCCTGAATCTCCTGTACCACTGTGATTTGCGCCCCGTTGCGACATGCTAATCGCAGAATTTGCATCTCCAAAAGTTAAGTTTCCAGATATATAGAGAACCGTAAAAAGTTTTCGGGTAGGGGGTGTGAGTACTTGAGCTGCATCAATGGACAAATTTCCTTTTACAAAAATAAAAGAAGACGCCGTATCCTTGGTTTGCGTAAACCAACTGTCTTTATTTGCTGCTGTGACAGACTGCCCTGGAACAACTATAAAATCAAGATTTCCTACACTTTGAGAATTAATTGTTAAGCTTCCTGAAATGGGCTCACTGGTAAAATTTGTTTGGGGAAACCAATTGTACATAATGCCTCTGCAAAATTCATAAATAGAAGGAGCCGAATAGGCTTGGTTTCGCTGGAAGGCGTTGTTGAATTTTATTTGAGGAGGGATATTCACAATAGGGGTTTTTCGTAGAACTATGCGTTGCCTTGAGGTTGAATTGGGGTCTTTTCGTATTGAAATATCAGCACGTTTGTTGGGAAGAGAAAGAGACATTCTAGTCTAGAAAAAGAACTAAATAAAGGCAGAAGATGCATATCCCTTCATTTCAAGTGGAGTTAATACTTTCTCAAGGAATACAATATCGGTGACTTGGAATGCTTGTGATTGTCCCATTCCATTGTTTCCAAGAGTTGTATTCCCACTAATCGAATCTATTTCAGGAAGAGCAAGGTTAATACCCGTTCTAGCCCCATTCAAATACCCATAAAATCTACTCGTTCTATCTCCATTATCCTCAAGAGTCACACCCACATGATACCATGTATTCGCGGCAATCACTTGGCTAGATATTGTTTCTGAAGTTGGTGTTCCCCCATGTGAATAAATAAAAGAAAATTGCAATGTTGATGCATCTGCACCAAAGACATAGATACCCCAAAATCCACCTCCCATTGGAGTTCCATTAAAGAAAATAGAAATGCCAGACATTCCAGGATTTTCAAGGGATGTCACATAGAACCGAAACATGAAGGTAAAATTTGTTATGGAAGTTGTTAAGAGAGTATCTCTTGTTAATGTATTCGCAATATTAAATAGATAGTTTTTAGGAATAAAATACGTCCAAGATGTTTGTTCAACTACAGATGATTTCACTATGGTACCTCCTGATTCAGTCCAAACTGTATTTTCATTTGCATAGTCATAGAAACTATTTCCACGCAAATTAAGCTTACACGTACCTCCTTGACTTAGTGAATTAGGTCGGAAGAATGTGCTCTGTGGCGTCGGCATCTTGATTAGAGTAAATAAAAACTATTTCCTGACCCAAGAACAGTCACTGTCACGCCAGGGGCAATATTTGCACCTGCAGAAGGACTGACTGATGTACTCAGGGCAAATGCCTCAAGACTACCTGGCATATTTCGCACAACGCAATTCCATCCTTCAAAACTATGGTTATAGGTGGGCAACGTCACAGAATATCCTGGTGTATTTTGAGTGAACAAGAAATACTTGCTAATGTCATAAGCTCCGATATTTGCATGTGCAGTACCCAATGTTGAAACGACTACACGAACTGGTCCAAACGAATTTACATTCAGAGAATTGACTTGTAGATTTTTTAGCTCCGCCGATGAAATATAGGTGCTTGTTGTGATTTGGGCATTGTTCAAGAAAATAGAAGAAGGAACATTCAATACAGAAATATTCCCATTTCCAGAGGAAAGTAGATTAGTGGAAATTGCGGGAATATCAGCATAAGGAACAAATAAGTTTTGGGTGTTAACATAAGTGGCAGTAAGCGTATTTACAGTTGTTATAGGTCCCGAAAGATATTGTAGTGAACCCAATCCAAGTACCGTGGATTGAAGCCCAACATTCAGATTTGTTAAAAGAGACCCATTACCTTCAAGAGATGAAAAGACAAGACGAGGACCACTTAAATATGTATTGACTAAGCCAAAGTCCATTTGAGTAGATAGTGTGCTCACATAGGATGCACGAATGAAGGGGAAGGTGATAAACCCTGCTCCTGTTCCAAACGAAATCGTACTGATATTGAGTAAATCAGCTGTTATAGTGGATGCAGTCAAAGTTCGTGTAAAAAAATTACTAGCCATGCTTGTGGAAAACGAGGACAAATTAGCTCCAAGTCCAGTAGTACTTACATAAAAGCGTGAAATTCCCAGAACAGTTGAATTCAAAGCAGTGGACGAAACATAGGATGCCGTGCCTAATCCACGGACTGTTGAGGTTAATGAACTTGCAAGTGTAGGAGAACTGATGTATCCAAGCAATCCAAGACCACCTACTGTCGAATAGAGTGTGGAAGAACTTACATACCCAAGAGTTCCTAAGCCCAGTGTTGTGGATGTCAGATTTGTCGAGGTCACATCTCCTGAACCTCCTCCACCTCCACCTGATGCATTGATTGTGACAATACCTTCGCCATTTGTGGGGTCAATTGTTATGTTCGTCCCTGCGATGATTTTTGTGACAGCAGTGGATATATAACCAAGAGTTCCTAAGCCCCTGACAGTTGATATTAAAGAGGATGCAAGAAGAGGTGTGCTTACAAGATTTGTTGCTGATGATAAATACCCAAAGGTTGCCAATCCACGATTTGTACTTACTAAATCTACATCATTTACATTTCCTCCTGAAGTATTGATAGTAATGTTGTTATTGATGATACTGCTAATAAATGCACCAGCATTGTTAATATAGAATCCAGAGGTTGTTGCAGAGATATTAATTGCTCCAGCAGAGCTAATATTGTAAATCGTTGAATATGTTTGTGTTATCCCTAAAACAGTGGATGTGAGTTGAGATGTCGATATATATTCTGATGTTCCTAATCCACGAACAGTAGATGTTATATCCAAAGGAGTTAAACTGTCGACTAATCCAATTTCACATCGATTGGAATCGTAGCCTAATCCATGGGTTTGCGACCCTTCGATATAGGTGATAGGTGCCACATAAAATCCTTGACGAGGAGCATTGAGTGTAGAAGCAAGTGCACTTAATACAATTGTTGAAGGTGGGAGATTGGTTACACCCGCATTCTGACCAATGGCAAGGCTATAACTTCCTTGATTGTTTGCACCAGCATTTGCACCGATAGCAATAGCATAGGTTCCTTGCGTAGATTTTGCTGCTTGATACCCGAGTGCTAGACTATAACTACCCTGGTTTGAAGAACCAGCTAATGTTCCCACTGCAACGCTTTGCTCTGCTTGATTTGAATAACCAGAAGTTCTACCAATCGCAATGGAATTTGTGCTCTGGAATTGATTACCAGCCTGAAAACCGATGCCTACACTGTAGGGTCCTTGGCGATTGTATCCTGCATCAAATCCAATCGCAATTCCAGATGATCCTTGTAAAAGAATACCAGCGCTTGAGCCTATACCGATTCCGCGATCGCCCTGTCCAAATGCTCCAGCGCTCGGTCCGATCGCAACTGCAGAAAGCTGTTGAGAAGATATACCTGCACCTGTACCGATTGAGACACCATCTTCTCCTTGTCTTCTTGCCCCTGCATTTTTTCCTATCGCTACACCATTCAGTCCTTGAAGTAAATTTCCTGCCTGATATCCCAAACTAATAGCATAATCTGTTTGTGACGAAAGACCTGCTCGATTTCCAATCGCTATCGCCGATCTCCCTTGTATTTCACTTCCAGCATTCGCCCCAATTGCAATGGCTCCTGTTGATTGATACTCATATCCAGCACGTGCTCCTATCGCAATAGATGATACAGCTTGATTTAAATGCCCTGCCTCTGAACCTATCGCAATACCAAATGTAGATTGGTTTGTATTTCCAGCTGCAAATCCGATGGCAATTCCTTGTTCATTTTGATAAAAGGTTCCAGCGTTTGTTCCCAAAGATAGAGCTCTTTCTCCCTGGTCATATTTTCCAGCTTCAAAGCCGATTGCAATTGTTTGCGGTCCTTGATTCCGAATGGCAGCATAATAACCTATCGCAAGCGCGCTGTAGGATTGATTTTCTAATCCAGACAAACTTCCAATGGCAATAGAATTCGTACCTTGTGATTGAGCTGCAGCATTTTGACCAATTGCAATAGACTCACTGCCCTGAGATGAAATTGCTGCAGAATATCCTATGGCAATACCGAATGAGCCTTGGTTTTCACCCCCTGCATTGTTACCTATTGCGACGGCATTACCCCCTTGAAGTGAACTCGCTGCAAAATAGCCAAGTTTTAAAGAAGAAAAATAGCCAGAGTTTTGCAAGGTAGATGCGATTTGAAAATCATACACTGGTGCACCAGTTCCACCACCACCTGGAGTGCTAATATAGCCATAGGTTCCAAGACCAGCTACTGTTGAAACAAGTTGATTTTTCGTCACATCCCCTGATCCTCCTCCTGCTGTACTGATATAGCCATACGTTCCCAGCCCTGCAATCGTGCTTTGAAGCAATTCTGATGTCGGGACACCAATGGTACTCAAAAATGCGCTTCCATCTTGAAACGTTGCCGTTCCATTTGAGCCTGAAACCAAAATCGAATTGGTGCTGATTCGCGTATTTGTTTCAGGGTCTACTGCAAAAATTCTTCGCAACACTATTGAATCTGTGTCATAGGTTTTGCGAACAATTGCCGACATGTGTTCTAGTTATAAATAGAAATAAAAAAGGCATTTGAACGTGGAGTAAAGAGGCTTACATTGCTTTCAAAGACAAACATATTTGTATTACTAAAGTTATTTTCAAACAGGTGAACTATGGCAAGACCATTGCTCGATGCACTTAAGAACGTTTCACGGTCCATTTGCATTTGTATTTTTCCTGTATAAGGATTGGAAGAACCAGTATCTGTGTAGACGTCTATCTTGGATGGAGTGATGACTTTGGAACGAAAGAGAGTCTGTTCTTGGAATGTGGGTCCAATCTGGACACCTGTTGAAAGAGTAGGAGTATAATTGGAAGCATACGCTGACGCTGGAGGAAAGAAAAGAACTGGAGTATATTCTAAGGTCACAAACCGCGCATTTTGCAACACGGAATCAAATCCTCCCAAACTCTCAAATTGAACAGAGCTAAAATAAAAGTTCGATTTATTAAATCCTCCTGAAAATAAATCCGTCGTTGACACTTGTTGTTTATCTAAGAGAGTAGGTAAAATGATTGAACTTTCAAATTGCTTGGTGTAGTTGAGAAAATAGAGAGATGAGCTTTGAAGATTGCTACTGGATACATAGCTTAGACCTTCCAAGCCTTCAACCGTACTTTGCAACGATAATGTAGATACAAATCCAATTCCATTTAGTGTAGATGTTAGTGTTGAAAACAACTGAGAAGAAGTATAATACAAGAAACTGGAAAGACCTTGAACAGTTGAAACAAGTGTACTTGCCAATGATAGTGTTGAAATATAGCCAACACTTCCTGCGTAGTTAATAATTCCTTGTGTAGTAGATGGAATTGAACTGGCAAGAATAAGAGAGCTTACATAGGTTGTTGCAGCTTGAAGTCTAAATCCTGCTGTCGTCGAAAGAATAGAGGATTGAAGTGTTTGTGTAGAGACAATAGGAAGTGTGTTAACCAATCCCTGTGTTGTGGATGTAAATGAAGTAGTTAGTGAGCTCGGTAAATTGTAAGAGGGAAGATTTACAATTGAACTTGTCATGGCAGATGTTGAAAGATAATTGAGTGTTCCCAAGCCCCTCAGACTGCTTTGGTATGAAGGAGATGATATATAACCCAAGGTTCCCAATTGTTGGAATGTACTGGTTGTACTCACCACAAAGTATTGACTAAGATTGCTAAGACCATTGATTAGAACTTCAATATTTGAACCAATACTTGTACTTAATGTTGAAAGTTGGGTTGAGAAAACTAACATTCCAGTGACTGTGAAATCAAAAATACTTCCTGCTGCAAAATTTGAGAATGTAGATGTTGATAAAGATGTTGGTGTTGAATAGGAATCAATAAACCCTCTATTTGTGGATAGCATAATATAGACAGGTGTTTTGAACGACGAAATGGTTGAAACTCCAGCATTTAAAATTCCAAATTGATCATTTAACTGAATAATTGTTGCACGAGCCATGGTATCACCAAATTTTTGATTGTACGTCAATTGCGTATAATTTGAAACACCATAGGTTGTAGAAACATTTGTAGAATAATTGTTATACTCTGTTGTGGATAAACTAATCAGAGCAGTTGAGAAAATATTTTTTTGTGTATACAAACTACTTATGGAAGAAATTGTTGATAGAAAAGAGGTTGCGACCACTGTACTGATTGTTAAAAATTCTTTTGCAGAATACGAAGAAAGTTCAGCGCCAATAGCAGGAGGTGTAAATACTGTGCGAAGGATAAAATCTTGAACTCCAGAAAATATAGGAAATGTACTTCTATCTGTTTTTGACCAAATCATGTTTCCTGCGTAGGGTGTTGTATCAATTGGTGTGGCTACAGAAGAGATGACCTTGAGTGATTGATACGAAATTATATTTGTAGAAAGTGCTGGGACATCAGGAAGAGAATGAATCGTAAGTGTAGTTTCTGTAGGGGTTGTGGAAGACGATACAAACCCTTCTGTTGCAAGGGTAATTGTATTGTTCAAGAGAAAATTTGAATAGGCATACAGGGAAGAAACTCCGCTTATATCCATAGATTGAAAGAGCTTCCCATAGAGTTGAAGACTACTTGAAGTTGTGCTCAATCCGATACCATCACTTGCATGTATCCGCAAGAGTTGGTTGTCATTTCTTGCAATATAAGCATTGGAATCAAACTGAACTTCACTAAAGGTTGGTAAACCACCCAAGGTGCTAGGAGGTGCCCAATAGGTTCTTCCATCACCGACACTTGCCAGCACATAATGTGCAGGAATCTGACTATTGTCGGATAGTTTCGCAAACACTTTTCTTAGTGTTATGTAATCTGTATCAAGTGTTCGTTTACTTGAGGCAGATGCCATTCTTCTTCTTAAGGCAATGGATTTAATTTAAAATTGTGACGAAGATTGAGTTGTATGGAGAGTTGGAAATTGTTAGGTTGGATGAATTAAATCCCTGTGCTGTGTTTCCAGGGTCATTATAATATCCAAGTGGAACTTGATGCAGAACTGCCAAGGTTGATGTAAAGGAAGTTTGGACAAAATTTGTATCAAGGGGAAATGTAATATTCTTGAAATAAAAATTGCTATAATTACTAAACTGATAGATAATGGGGTCATTGAGAGTTGTATCTGGCATGATAAAATCAGTGCATGTTATGATAGATGACAGCGTTCCTATAACTCCTAATGCATTTGAGTTTGCCGTGTCAAACACAATATTCTCATTGACATCTAAGAAAATTCTTGATTTTGATGTTATATAGGAAGAAAATGCTCCAAGGTTTACATAGGCTGAGCTGAAAAAAAGATTGTAGTTTTCCTCAAATGCACCGAGGACTCCATTGCAGCCAGTATAGGCAATGGATGATTTTAGAGAAATAGAAGAAAGAGATGCTGAAATTGTTAAATATAAACTACTCGCTGTGCTTACGAGAGACTGTGTGCTAATGTATCCAAGTGTTCCCAAGCCTTGTGTGGTAGATGTCAAACTAATGGTAGACACATAGGGAAACGATAAAAATCCAACAAACGTTGATTGAAGAGCCTCATTAAGAGTTTGTGTTGAAACATAGCTTACTGTTCCCAAGCCTGCAACAGTCGATGCCAATGAATTTGCCAAGGCTTGTGTACTTAGATATTCATAACTTCCCAAAGTGTCAAAGACTCCTTTTGTAGTTGATTGAAGTGTTGAATTATAGGAAGCTGTGCTTATATAATTAAATGCTCCCATATATTCAAGAAGTCCTCGTGTGGTAGATTGCAAAGTCGATTGAAGTGTTAAGGAGGAAATATAGCCATTTGTTCCTGCATGGTCATAAATGCCTTTTGTAGTGGACGCTAGTAGAAAATCTAAGGTACGTGTTGAAAAATATCCAAATGTTCCTAAGCCTTCAAGAGTTGACGTTAAGGAAGGGGTTGAGACATATCCAAATGTTCCTAGTCCTTGTGTTGTTGATGTAAGCGACAAAGATGAAATATATCCAAGTGCTCCAAGATTAGCAACTGTACTGCTTGTGCTGAGTAAATTTCCAATTGTTTGCGCATAGAAATAATTGCTTGTTGTTGATATGGAACGTCCTGTTGCCGAACTGAGTGTTGAAACATCGCTTTGGTCATACAAAATTGCACCTGTGCTAAAATTGTAGAGTGTCCCTCCAAATAAGTAAATGGAAGAAACACTGCTAATTGTAATAACGGAGGAAACTTGATTGGCTAAGCCTGCAGTAGAGCTCAAATATTGATTTAGATCAACATAATTCGTTGAGAAACTTGAAATAGACGTTTGGAAATTTGCAACATTGGAATTGAGCTGAACAATGGTTGCACGAGCATTAATTAGACCTGTTAAGATATTAAATTGTGTTGCAAAGAAACTTGAAATTCCATAAATTGTAGATGTGACGCTGGATGCATTGGAATAACTGGTTGTACTTACACTTCCTGTAGCAGTGGAAAAATCAGTTTTTAAGACATACAAATTATTCAACGTACTTGCGATTGTTGAATTTGCGGAACCAGCGATGCTACTTATGGCAAGAAACTCCGATGCACTGTAGCTACTTACAGCAAAATATACGCTATTTGTGGAATAAAAACTACTCAAAACGACATCTCCTACGCCAACCAAAGTCAACTGTGTGGAGGGTGAATCTGCAAACAGTGTGTTGGCTTGATTCAGGGCAGTATTGGTAGGAATTACACGAATTTTATTGAATCCATAATATCCTGATGAAATTGTTGTTGTCAAAGGACCATCAATGTACAGAGTGTTTTGCAGGGGATCACTACGTAATTGTAAACCACCCGTGGCAGCAATTTTGAAACTGGGCGATAAAACCCCATTGGAATAAGCATACAAAGAATTGGCACCACTTACATCCACTTGTCCAAAGGCTTTTGCATAAATATAGGTTTGATTTGAACCTACAGGACCTGCTGTCATGCCAATACCTTCACCGGAAGTAAGGCGAAAAATATTATATGATAAATCAGCCGTATAGGTTCCAGCATCCGTCACGATTTGATTGAAGGATGGTGTTGTTCCAAACGAAGAAGGAATTCGCCAATATGTCCCCCCTGAACCATCCGCTGTCAATGCACGAAGTGCTGGTATGTTCGTATTGCTTCCATTTTTTGCATACACCGTCCGCAAAGTTATGGAATCTGTATCAAAGGTTCTGCGGCTAGACGCCATTCTTTTTTAATGTGTGGTTTTATGCATAATTCTGAACCGAGACAAACATGGAGTTTGTTGACCCATATTGGACCGTCACACTGCTTGCCTTCAATCCAGGGTCAAGATTAATCGTCATTCCGTTGGGCAAATGATGGTAAAGGATGTAGGAACTTGTATAGCAAGGGATGATATCAGAACCAAGGAAATTTAGCTTGAGTTGTTGTTGGAAATAGTTGGAATATCCTGTAGTTTTGCTATTCGCAATTAACCAGGACGTATTGATTGAACTGATGCGATGGTTAGCACACTGAACAAAGGTACTCATCGGTGTTATTAACGATTTTGTTGCCATGGTATTGAGTTCAGTAAACGCGAACGTGGGGAAAATATCCAACGAAATGCGACTGTTTGCATTAATGAAGCTGGAAAACGCGGCAAAAGGAACAATGCCTGTTGAAAAGAGAAGGTCTGTTCCTGTTGCAGGATTGGGCAAGACAACACCACTGATGGTACCGTTCGTTCCAGAATAGCGAACAGAAGACGTTAAAAATGTGCTAATGTAGATAATGTCTCCAGCAATGTTATTGACAGTCAACGGGGCATAGACATTTACCGCACCAGCCCTATCAATTGTAATAAAAGTGCTTGCATTCGCAACATCCAATAATTTGGCAACTGTACTCTGTAAGGAAAGAGATGAAATGTAATTCGCTGAACCAAGACCAGTAACAGTGGACGCTAAAGCAGCATTCGATAATGTTCCTGTCTGCCCTGCAATAATACCAGCGGTTGTACTTGCTAATGCTCCTGTTGATACATAGCGAGTAGGATCAAGGAAATACGCAGTTGTGCTTACTAATTGACTTGAACTCACGTACCGCATTGTTCCCAAACCATTTGTTGTACTCCGAAGGGCTGCGTCCAAAAAGGAAGTTGATACGTTGCTATTTGTAGTTCCACTATTTGCAATTGCATTTGTCACATACGCAATCATGTAAGATTCACTCACATAACGCAATGTTCCAAGACCACGGTTTGTGCTTACAAAGGCAGCATCCAAGAAACTTGTGGAAACATATCCAGAGGTTCCGAGACCAACGACAGTAGACGGTAATGATTGTCCAAACGTGGATTCCAAAACCGCGGAAGAAAGATACCCTGCTGTTCCCAACCCTGCTACAGTTGAACGTAGAGATGAGATAAACTCACTTGTAGAAATATATCCTATTGTTCCCAATCCTTTGATTGTACTTTCATTATTAGGTGTAGTAAAAAATGTATTATTGAGCAAACCTGCTGTTGTGCTGATTAAGTTTCCAGCACTAATGTATCGAACAGGGTTAAAAATATTCGACGTTGTGCTCCGCAACGCTACATCTAATGTTGAGGTGCTTACGTAACTCAATGTTCCTAATCCTGCAACTGTAGATTGAAGAGAAGAGGCGAGTTGTTGTGATGATATATAATTATAGGATCCCGCATAATCAAAAATTCCTTTGGACGTTGATTGCAGAATACTATTCAAGCCAGTGCTTGATATATAATTTAGATTGCCCAACCCTTGTGTAGTGCTTGTAAGTGCAGTATCCAACTTGGATGTGCTTACATATCCAGCAGTTCCTAATCCAATGGTTGTGCTTTGCAAAATAGGAAAACTAATCCCGCCCAGAATCAAAGGGTCTGTCCAAATAAGACCTCCCAATCCATCCGTAGACAATATGTAATTGGTTGATATAGGCAAATTTGTATTCGGATCAAGCGCGAATAGACTTCGCAAAATTAATAAATCTGTATCAAGGGAACGATTTTGTTGCACATAAGGATCCATAGTCCCGTCTAATCCTATCTTACATCTTCGTTTTTTCAAAATGAGCGCTTTCTTCCCGGAAATGCGTAGTCAACAAGAAAGATATATCTCCTAGAGAAAGAGTATGACAGGAGGCGGCGGTCTTTTACAACTTGTTGCCATGGGAAAACAGGATGTTTTCCTAACAGGAAATCCTCAAATGACGTGGTTTAAAATGGTCTATCGGCGACACACAAATTTTGCGATTGAAAGTCAACCTATGTATTTTGATGGAGATCCTGACTTTGGGAAAAAACTCACGTGCTTAGTTCCCCGTCGTGGAGATTTATTGGGTGGAATTTTCCTCGATGTATCACTTCCTGCACTTACTTTAGCATCGACGGGTGCACCTGTTTCCTATGTGAATTCGATTGGACACGCGTTAATTAAGGAAATCTCGATTGAAATTGGTGAGCAAGAGATTGATAAACAGACAGGTGAATGGATGGAAATTTATTCAAACTTAACTACGACGAATGATAAAAAATTTGGATTTTATGATATGATTGGGAAAGTGGATGGATACATTCCTCCCACGATTAATGGACCCTGCAGATTGTACATTCCTTTGCGATTCTGGTTCAATAAAAATCCCGGGCTCTATCTTCCCCTTTTAGCCCTTCAATATCATCCGATTCGCATTAACATTACATTACGCCCACTACAAGAACTTTTCTGGGATGGCTCTCTTTATACAAACTGCGATACAACTGCAGTGAATTCTGCAAAGATTACGAACATGCAACTTTGGGGAGATTATGTCTATTTGGATGTGGAAGAACGTCGTCGTTTTGTCAGCACAGCGCATGAATATCTAATTGAACAGGTGCAGTATACATCTCCTCTCGGACTTCCTGCGTCTGCACCAACCTATCCTCTTCGCCTTGAATTCAATCATCCTCTTCGCGAGTTAATTTGGGTTTTGAAACGTGATGTTATGGACCAATATCATGAATGGTTTAATTTCAGCAGCTTAGCCATCTCTGAAACAGGAACTCGCACAGATTTGTTATCAACCGCCATTTTGCAAGTGGATGGTCTTGACCGTTTCCAAGAACGGGATGCAGGATATTTCCGATTGGTACAAGCTTGGCAATATCACACCGTCATTCCCAACGATGACTTCTTGTATCTTTACAGTTTTGCCTTACGCCCTGAAGAATTACAACCCAGCGGAAGCCTGAATGCAAGCCGCTTGGACAGTCTTGTGCTGCAAATTACCACCAACCAGAGCACAACACCAGCACGCGGAAATTGCACGGCTCGCGTTTATGCTACGAACTACAATGTTCTTCGTGTTGTGGATGGATTTGGTGGCTTGCTCTTTACGATATAAAATTGAAAGCATGGTTGCTGCAAAGGATTCGCATCCCCCCATTTCTTGAAAAACAACATGTCTGATTGCCTCACCTATGATGAAAGTATCCGCCACCGCATCCTCAGAACTCCGTTTGGAGTTGTGAAGAAAGCCAAGCGCGGAAGCAACGCTCACGATGTTCTCACCCAACGTCGGTTCCATGCTCTTGCCTATAAACTTCTCCAGGAAGGAGGGTACACTATCCTCTTTACTCCAGAACTTTCAGCTGACCAAACGCAGTATGAGATGCGGTTGGTTGACACGCGTAATGAAATTTGGCTCGGCACGCAGCCCGTGTCAGATTCCCTTCTCAAGATGGAGCTTCTTCGGTTCTGGAAAGAGATGTATTCTCATGGGTTTGCACTCTATGACTTTGAGTTGTATCAGCAACCCAACGGTCGTGTCGCAATTCTTGACTTTGACTCTGTTGGGTTCCACCTGACTGGAGCTCATGAGCGCATCGAGATTCCTGGAAAGACCATTCCTCCACGAGAGTATTTTGTGCATCCATGCTTTCCTCCCGACTTTGAAGAGAAACTCAATATGCGGTTGCCTGTTGGTACAAGGAACATCTCGTCTTAGAGTAGTATGGCTGACAAAGCTCCAGAAAATTCCAAAAAAGGACCGTTTCATTACACAACTGGGGAGTACTGGGAAGGCTCAGCATTTCCATACTGGTTTCATATGATTTTAACCATCTTACCTACAGGATTTTTTGGGATTGACCATCTTCTTCTTCATTCACCCCAAACGGCTCTTCAAAAATTCTTTGTCAATCTTTTTACTCTTGGGTTCTGGTATTTCTATGATGTAGTTCAGGTGTTTACTGACCGTTCCTATGTTGATAAATATGGTCTTTCAAGACCTATTGTTGGTCCTACGGGTCTCGGACATAAGTCATTTACGGGTGTTGTTCCTCCAGAAAAGCAAGACGTCCCTGACTTGCCTCCAGCGGCAACTGGACGATTTTCCTCCATTTTCTTTGCATTGTATCTTGCTCTCATTTTTGTTCCCTTTGGAATTCCAAATTTTATTGCAGGTGATACCAGTGGTGGTGTTCTTAAATTTATTTTCACGATTCTCTTCTTTGGGTTGCTCATTCCCTTTGTTCTCTTAAGTGCAGTCTACGAATTGTTTGTATCTGTAAGCAATCCTGCTGATGTCTTTGAGAAGGGAGTTCATTTCTCGATTCCTTTTTCTTGGTTTGTGGAAAGTGAACGCATTGCTCCTCGTATTATGAAGCCAAGTGCAGTGGCTGCTGCTGCTGATGCTGAATCCAAACCTCAAGGGTCTATCTTTACACGACTCATTCAACCCATTTTGGATATGCTTGGGATTAGTACAATCACCCAAATGTTAGGGGCTGCAAAATGTGCGGCAGAGCCTGTTCTAGAGCAAGGACAAAAAGCAATTGCAGCAGCAACTACAGCAGGTGAAGGTGTTGTGAAACTTGCAGGAACCGTCCCTGCTGTCGCGACCAAAGTCGCTGGCAAGTTGGAAGCCTTTACTGATCCTGAAAAACTCAAAGCAGCTGCTGCAGCTACAGGTGGTTTGCCTGCTCTTCCAGGAGTTCCAACAGCACCCCCCATGACTGGAGGTGGAGTCCTTGGTTCCGGTGAATTAGATTCTTGGTTCTTCCTTTCCATTGGGGTTCTCTTGACTTCCGCAGTTTTGCTTTCGGGTGTTCGCTGGCTCCGAAATCTTCAAACACAAAAGAAGAATGACAAGCCCCCTGAATCCGACGAACGGAATGATACTCCTCCACAACCAAACGCTTTTTGAAAAACTTATTGGGCGTGGTGATGAACCTGATGCAAAAGATATTCCTCCCATCAACATCGTGTATTTTACTGCCCGATGGTGTGGAGCTTGCAAACGTTTAGATTTGGCAAAACTTGTAGGTTCTTACCCACTTGTTGCATGGTACAAGTGTGATATTGATGACAATGAATATACTGCTGGTTTCTGTGGAATCCGCAGCATTCCCACCTTCATGGTCATTAAAGATAAGAAAATTTTGGGAACTCTTGCAAATTCCGATACAGAGAAAGTCTTGACTTGGGTGGGTGAGACGTTGGCATCTGCTAAATAAAATTGAAAGCCTTCCTTTAGGAAAGGATTGCACCATGACCCGCACACTCAAGCTTGTCTTTTCCAAAGAGGGAATTAAGAAATCGTGGGATTACTTTTCACGAGACTATTGCACCCATTGTGGTCATCATCATTGTGGAGACCCGATTGGTGTAGATGGTACAAAATCTCTTAAGAAATCAAAGGGGACTGCGAACGGCAAGCGCTATGTACGAGATTTAATGTTTCTCAACGGGAGTTGGGAGGAGGATGATGATGATGGCTAAAATTGAACGTAAGCTTGTTTGAAACATTGGATACAAAATGCGTCCTGTCCGCTCTCTCTATCGCATTTTCCTTGAGAAAAAAATGGATTCCTCCTGGAATTCTGGATTCTTTTATGGGGCAATTGCTTCTGCCCTTGCCATGACGTATACACACAATCGTCGTGAGAAGCGGAAGCATACTATTCCACCTCACACTGGCGATGACTGCATTTACTGCAAAGAATATTCTCGGGATAAAAAAACCTCAACACTACAATAAGAATAATGTATGACATTGTTATTGTAGGTGCTGGACTTGCAGGGCTTACCTGTGGGATTGCTCTTCAAAAACAAGGAAAGAAAACATGTCTCCTTGAAAAATACGGATATACAGGTGGGCGTGTTGTGACCTATAGGAAAGATGGGCATCAATGGGAAAATGGTGCAGGACGTATAGCAGCCAATCATACACGTGTGCATGCTCTTCTCAAAAAGTATGGACTGAAGCAAATTCCAATAGGAAAGGACCAACTTTTTATTCCACGAGGCGGCACAGAAGAGGATGCTATCCCGAACACCTTTGAAGTCCAACTTGCAGCGATTTTGAAACAACTTCAAGGATTATCTCCTCAAGTTCTTGCAACGCATACCTTAGAGCAGCTCTTGAAAGGAATTTTGGGTGAATCAGAAGCCATTCGCTTTTTGGAACAATTTGCGTATCGTGCAGAAGTCTCGGTCATGCGAGCTGACCATGCTATGAAAAGTTTCCTGGGAGAGGGTGAAATGGGTACCTATGAAGGCTATACTGTGTGTGCAGAAGGTCTTAGTGCTTTGAGTGATGCTATGGTGAAAGAATATGAATCACTTGGAGGTACTTTATTGCTGCGGCATGAAATGATTGAGTTGTCTGAGAAGGACTGTGTTTCTGTCAAATGCAAAGTTGGCTCCAAGAAAGAAGGATTTTCAGAAACACTTGTGGAGGGGAAGAAGTGTATTTTAGCGCTCCATTCTGCCGCCCTCAAAGAATGCCCAAGTACACGACACTTTGAAGTTCTGAAACACTTGGTTATGTGTCCCTTATTGCGAACCTATGGTGTCTTTCCAAGCCGCGGAGGAACCTCTTGGTTTTCTGGATTGCCAAAAGTGGTCACTGGAAATCCTGTGCGGTATTTTATTCCCATTGACCCCTCCAAAGGAGTTGCTATGGTCTCGTATACCGATGCTGATGATGCATCGCGAATGATGCGCATTTTGGATTCGAAAGGAGAAAAAACACTTGGTTCTTTTATTCTTAAGGAATTGCGCAAGCTGTTTCCATCCCGTAAGATTCCCGACTATAGTTTCTTCAAATCACATCCATGGACGTATGGCTGCACCTATTGGACTCCTGGCTCCTATTCGGTTGAAAAACTATCACAAGACTGTATGCGTCCTGATGCCTCACGGTTTCCTTCTGTATATTTGTGTGGCGAATCCTTTTCGTTGCGCCAAGCTTGGATGGAAGGTGCCATTGAACATGCAGAGAGCCTTTTAAAACGTCATTTTTAATTTCTCTGCTCCAGAGTAAAATGAGTGGAAACGTTGCCACGCGTCGCGTTCGGAAACGCATTGTAGGTCCGCGAGGACGAACCTATTATGCGACAGAGCGTGTTGCTGTTCCTGAACCCCCTCCCTTGAATCGCATAAGATGCGATGTTTTGTATGACCCTGAGTCCAAGAAAAAAATGGATGGAATAACACCAAGACAGTTGGAGTATTATGTAGACTATTTTCGAGAAGATCCTCCATTCGATAATCGGTATTTTGATCCTTGCACAAAACGTCTTCTTCCCAATTATGAAAGTTTGGTGAAACGTATGCGTGAGATTAAATGCATGATGTACAAAAAAGAAGGTGAGCGCACAACAAAAAAAGAAGGCTCATTAAATCTTCAACTTCACCAAGATATTATTGTGCAAGGAGTGCGCGAAATAGAGAATGATGATATGCGGTGTTTAATTGGAGTTCTACCTCGAGGTGGAAAAACGTTTATTGCTGGAGGACTTATCCTTGACCATTTTTCACGTAATGTAAATCATGATTCTGTTCTTTGGATTACTGCTGCTCCCAATGAAACAAAACTTCAAGTCCAAAAAGACCTCATTGAAAAGTTTGCAGATTTTCGGGACTTTCAGTTTGTAGAAGTAAAAGAAACAACTCAGTTAAAATCAAATCAGGATAAGGAAAAAGTTATTTATTTTATGTCGTCTCAGCTTTTGTCTCTTCTTTCGACAGGAAAAGTCCGTCACCGTCCTTTCCTCAATAGATTGCTGACAGGAATCGGGACGATAGATATGGTATTTTTTGATGAAGCACATAAAACGGGTGTGGGTGCATCAACACGCGAACAGGTAGAAAAATTACAAAGTCTAAACCCTCGATGCCCTATTATTTTCTTAACCGCGACCTATTTTTCTTTGCAAAAGGAATATGGTATCAAGAAAGAAAATACCTTCCTTTGGGATTACACTGATGTCCTATCTGTACGCAATCTTGATTCTGAAGATGAGATTGAACAGTCCAAAGCGTATGAAACTCTTATCAATCGTTTTGGACAAAGTCTGGTGGATGATGTCTTAATGCGTCGCAGATGCCAAGGGGTATCGTTCACCGCCATGGTAAAATCTTACAAAGACTACCCTGACCTTCATTTCTTATCTGCAGATTTCAATCCCCAAGCCTTGAAGGAATTTGAAGAGGCTGGTATTTTTACAGAAGACGATGGGTTTGACATGGGAAAGCTCCTTCAGATTCGTGCAGGTGCAACCCTTGACAAATTTAAGACAAAAAGTGGAAAAATCATTGCCGATGCCTTTGAACAATTTGAAGATATTGACTTGGTGAGTGATTTTATTGACCTGATTGGTTCCTATATCCTTCCTCGGATTGATACCATTAGTCAACGCACAGGTTCACGCTTTTTACTCCGAGACAATCCTTCTCTTATGATGTTTATGCCGACTGGGCGAAAGGGAACCAATATTTTTTTCACCTTAGTTGCGTGGGCGACTGCTCTCATGGGTGCTGATTGGTGGAATGAACGGTATGAAGTTGTCTGTGTAGTTGAAAATGAAACAATGCCCAAAGACATGGTCGGCGTAAATAATACCACAAAAACTACGCAATCCACTATTCATATTGTTTCGAAGAAAGTCAAAGAAACCATTATGGATTTGGAGCATCAAGCTCATTCACGAGGAAAAGGTCTGATTATTCTGGCAGGAGAGAAATTAAGTATGGGTGTAAGTTTACCGTTTGTTGACGTGGTCATGATGCTCAATGATAAGTTTTCTCCTGATGATATCATTCAAAAGATGTATCGTGCAGTGACACCCAGCCCTGGAAAGAAAACCGCCTTTATTGTTGATTTTACTCCTGAGCGTACCTTGACTGCCATCTATGGATATACAAAAGCTGCATCTCCTGAGAGACTTGAACCTGCAAAAATTCTTGAAATCCTTTTGAATACGTATTATTGGGATGTCGACATCATTCCTCGCAATGCAGACCAGCGAAATCGCTTACTGGCGCATCGCAACACTTTTCAGGGGTCATTGCGGAAACTCTTCCATAATGCGGTTGGAAATACAGGAGAAAAGAAAGCGATGTTGGAGGAGGAGATTGGACGAATGCAACGACACTTCTTGGGTGAAACACGTAAACCCAGAGAAAAACTCTCAGTCAACTATCGTAATTTGACCCATCCAAATAATCGTGCTGTTCTTGACCCTCTTCACGATATATATATCAAAAAGAAAAATGCAATTAATGCAATGAGTGAATCCCTGCGGAATAGCCATTCATCTTCAAAGGCTCGTGTACTTGAAGCCTTGTTGGCTAATTTTAAGGATTTTTCAAAGACATTCGCAAATACAATTAAAGATACTCGCAAACGTCGCAAAGTCTTAAATGCAGGAGAAACAAAGAAGGTCAAGAGAGCAACTGTTTTGACAGAAGCCGCTGCTGCACGTGCTGCAGAAAGGGAGCGTCTCAAGGCTGAAGCGGCAGCGGCAAAAACTGCAGCGAAAGCTGCTGCGACGGCAGAAAAAGAAAGAGTGAAAGCAGAGGCTGCTGCTGCCAAAGCTGCTGCCAAAGCTGCTGCGAAAGCTGCTGCTACTGCAGAAAAGGCACGTCTCAAAGCGGAGGCTGCGGCTGCAAGAGCAACTGCTACAGCCACTCGCAGAAGACCTCGAGCAACTCCTGTGGTCGCTCCTCCTCCTGCAAACAATGCTGAAACAGAGCCTGAAGATTAAAAAGAGGCTGGTAAAATTGAAACGAATGTTGGCGCATGGATGTGCACCAACCTTTCTTTCACATCCAATACAATGAATTACAATTATCTTGCTCCTTTGACATCTCGCCCTGGTGATTTCTCTACGGAGAACACCATTGATTCTCACAGCGTCTCCATGCTCGACAATGCCTACAAGGCAGTGGACTCCACTCCTCACGGTTGGGAGGTTCTTGCCCGTGCGGATGTCCCTGGAACACGTGCCTGTCTGCATTGCGGAACTGAAGTTTCGCGCCGCCCCACCTGCCGCATCTGCAATGGCGTCGGCACGGTGGAGTCCAGCTTCATGTTCGACACTCACCCAGACCCAGTCGTAGCATCGACCATCGAAGCCATCAACAAGAAGCTTGACAGTGGACACTCTGGCTCTTCCTATGGTTGGACGATGCGGAACATGGAGTCCATCGCCAAGAAGGGCTGGGAGGTCTTCATGCTCAAGTGGCGCCTTTCCAACCTCAAGGATGCGATTACGAATCCCGTGTTCTCTGCAAATGAGCGCCAAACTCTGAGTGCAACAAAGACCAAGCTTGAGCGGATGATTCTGGATGCTGAGACGCGCCACAAGAATCGCGACACTCAGGTGTTAATCCCAGTCGCCACAGTTCTCCAGCAGGCTCGGACTGTGGATGCATTCTTTAGCACTGACGCTGCCAAGAATGCTGCAGGAGACCCCCTTGCATTCGCGAACGCAATGCGCAATGATGCAGGGATGCGTGCCATGATTCCAGACATTGACCAGCAGGCGGATGCAATGACCCGCTTCGCTCAGGGAAAGATGAGTTATGCTGAGATGCGCAGCCTCTGCGGCTAGACGCTCCAAGCAGAACCAAACCAAACCAAACCAAACCAAACAAAAATTTTTTTTGTAGAGGATTTCGTTAGCGACGGCGAGGAGGACCAATTTCACGTCGCCATGCAGGACCCAGATTGTTAGGGTCCGATCCAAGAAGTCTTCCCTGGGGTTGTGTTGCAGGTTCTTCAGGAGGAACCATGAGACTGGGTACATTCTGTGGGATGGGCGTAGGAGGACGCACAACAGGTTCAGAAGGTGGCGGTTGAATTTGGTCAATTGGCTCTTCAAATTCAATTGCAACTTCATCCCCTTCACAGAAGACAATGTCCGCTGGCTCCAAGCGACTCACAAAGATATCCACTGGATAATTTCCAAGCGCTTGAATGGGAATCTGATATTGTGTATTTAGTTGAAGAACTCCCAGTTTTCCAAGAGTTTGCTCCAGTTCCTCTTTGATATCAGAATTGTAAGCTGCGCTATCAATCATACGAAGTGTAATTTGTGTTGCTTCAGGAAAGGCTTCTTCTGTGTAAATGGACACTTGTTTTTCTTCACCAGACCCTGAGCATTGAAGTCTGTCCAAGACTTGATAGGGTAGATAGACTTGATGCATATCGGTATGTTCTAGTGAAGGATTTCCTACGGCACATACAATTGGATGGTCTTGCCCATGGAAACTTAGAAAGAGACGACGATGAGTTGTATGTTCACGAAGAAGTTCTTCCCAAAATCCCCTTGAAATCGTTGCATTGCTCCAATTTGCGACATCCTCTTCAGTATTTAAGAACGCTTTGGAAAAGACTTGTACTGTATAGTCCATTTGTTGCTGTGGTGTACATACAGCCATACGA
>JACCDX010626855.1_pt1 | contig 20936 bp, 17 predicted proteins | sample 7449681 | NCBI WGS metagenome assembly JACCDX01 (sample SAMN15323450, study PRJNA562643) | freshwater metagenome | isolation source: river surface water | place: USA:Blue River Watershed | collected 2017-08-18
CTATAGGTGACAAATAAGGCATAAGAAAAACAGGAGTGACTAATTCATTGTCAATTTTTACTTCAATACTAGATGTAGTTCTCATTGAAGATTCTTTACGGCTTGCATTACATTCAGCCCAAGATATAGTTCTGCCCAATATGTAATCTGACCCAAAATTGAACGTAGACTCAGTTTCAGTATCAACCATTCCTGTTATATCAATTCTTGCAATTACATAATTATTTTCACTACAAGATAAAGATAAACTATTTATGACAACAGAATCTAAGGATAAATTTTTATTATTGTCAGTACCAGGATTGATAACTGTGGTTGTCTTATTTGAAAGTAAATGATGAGTGTCAATCCTCAATGATGCCATAGGTTTTGCAGCATATTGCAACAAAATTCTAGCTGCTGATTCTAAATTACCATCTTGATCTACTCTAAGGGGAAAAGATATAGTACCAGTATATTTTTTAGCTCCCAAATTATAAACAGCATAAGCAGGTCCGCCTTGTATGTAATTATTCAAATCGTGATCTTGTTGCTGATTTATATTGCACTCTTCTACGATTAAATATTTACCATTGACACAAATACTTTTAGTATTAAGCCCTGTAGCAAATTCTGCTCTTGTTAAAATTCCTGGAAAAGCCATTTACCAACGATAATCCTTTACTTCAAAAAAACTTTTGAAAGTACTATTGATTGTTCCAGATGCTTTCCAGGAATATTTATATGTACCAATCCTTGAAGGAGTCCATTGTTTGTAGTAAATACCAACTGTGCTTGTAGATTGAACAGGCTCACTGTTGCCACTACCCGAACCAACATTATAATAATATGTATGCCCAATTCCACCTGGCTCAGTAATGTAAAAAGTTAGACTATCTGCAGTAGTGCCACTCCCACTTTCATCTTTTAAATGAGCATAAATTTTTAGCGTTGTGCCAGATAAATATTCATTGTTTAACATTGTAAGGCTCCATTAATAGTTGGTTTTAGTAAGATTATAATGAGATAAAATTTGACTTGTTGTGAGTATTCCGCTTGAAATAGTTACTTCAGATACTTTCCCATTTAAGTATCTAGGGTAAGCATAAGTAGTAAAGTCACTTCTGCCTATTTCTGTATGCAATGTTGGAGTGTAAATTACAGCTGCAGGTCCACCATATCTCCAAACTCCATTTACATACAAATCGTTTGAAGTATCACTTTTTATATTCAGTGATAAATGATGCCAGCTATTTGAAGATAAAGCTATTCCAGAGTTGTACCACCTTGAATTAGCATACCTAACGTAAACATTTCCAGATGTGACATACTCTTTATTTATAGCAATACCATATCCGTTGTTATTTTGTTCACTTCCCACATACACAATCATTTGACCTGATTGTGTAACTACAGATGAATTTACCCAAACACTTATATTGATATCGTTGGTATTTGATGTAACAGTGGTATTTATGCCTACATAATTGTTAGTACCATCAAAGTACAAATAATCTGCGTTTCCACTATCTACATATGAAGTTCCATTGTAGAGATATCCATTATTTCCATAACCACTAAGGTCATTTATTGTAAAGCCTGTGCCTGGATAAGAGGACGAATTAGATACAGCAAAATAAAGTACAGTGGATCCTGACCCAGCTCCTGTTCCACCAGTACCTCCAGTGCCTCCTGTACCACCACTTCCACTTGTTCCGCCTGTACCTCCAGTGGAAGAAGCTACAAAAAGATTTATATGGCTAGATTCAAAAGTGTATGCTCTGTTTATCCAGGATTTGATAGTTGCGTTATTCATATCACTTATTGATTCCTGAAAATAGCTCTGGATTTCCTATAAAAAAGCTCTAGAAATCTAGAGCTTGAAAATTCTACTATCAGTGTTACTCCATTGTAGAGTAATGTTTCCTCCGTTTGGAGTTACTGGTAAATTGGATGATGTATCAAAATATGCTATTAGTTTTTTTGTTGCATCGTGAAAAACAATGTATTGAGTAATTGTAGTCCCAGCAACTCCAGCAATAGTCAAATCGTTTGCATCTGCTACGCCTTTACCAGGAGTTATGGTTGTCATAACTCCTGATATTGCAACTGTTCCGCCAACGTTTGCTGTAGTAGTATGATTGAGCAAATTTACAGTGTATTGATTAGAAAGCAAAATTACTTTGAAGTTATCTGCTGACCAATTAAATTCACCATTCAAAAAACCATCTCTTCCACTATCAAACAATGCGTTAGCCATAATTTACACCTTATTCTGTAAATTCTTCTTCAAACTCAGATTCGCCTACATTAGGAACAACTACTGCAGTTTGTACTGAATCATTGTCATCTAAAGCAACAATTGTAGTTGCTTGTGTTGCTTTAGATTTGTTACGTAGACTATCTAAATTACAACGCATCATCTTACCCTTGTTAGTTAGAACCAAGATGTCATCATTATCATTTATGGCAAGTGCTGAAACAATTTTACCTGTTTGCTCACGCTTAGTTTGATTGATAGTTCTTTGACCCTTGACAGATCGTCCAGCAGTAGAACGATATTCTGATGCTGAAGTCTTCTTACCCTTACCAAGCTCAGTAATTACTAAGACAGAAGGATCAGATTCTGCATCAATAGCAAGCATAGCAGCTATACTGTCTTCTGGTCGAAGAAGCATTGAGCGACTACCTTGACCATTCTTGCCAATACAACGTACTAAAGTCTCATTGTAACGAACAGCCATACCTAATGAAGTCACGAGCATTACATCCTTGTTTCCGTCAGTATTCATTACAAAGTTTAAGTTATCGCCTTCAGTAAGAGAAATTGCTTTCAATCCACGTTTGCGCAAGCTAGTATTGTATTCACGAATTTCAGAACGCTTAATCAATCCCTTATGAGTGACCATAATGAAATAGCCATCCACATCTAAAGACTTGAGGGTAATGGTTGATGAAACTGTTTCACCTTCAGTCAAATTCAAGAGATTATTAAGGTGTGTACCCTTTGAAGTACGTGAAGCAAGTGGAATTTCATAACCCTTCTTCTTCAGTAAATTACCTTGATTTGTGAAGAACAAGAACAAGTCATGAGTAGTGCCACTGAAGATGTCAGAAGCTTCATCTTCCTCACGGCTCTTAACTCCAATTACACCCTTGCCACCACGATTTTGGGTTCTGAATGTATCAAGAGGAACACGCTTTATATATCCATCTTTTGTAAGAGATACGATAATTTCTTCTTCCTTGATCAAATCTTCATAAGAAATTTCATCTTCAAGAGCAAGGATTTCAGAACGTCGATCATCACCAAATTTCTCAGCAAGCTCAAGTTGTTCTTTAGAAATAAGACTAAGCATTTTCTTTTCTGAAGCTAATTGAGCAGCCAGCCATTCATTTCGCTTGGTCAACTTATCAAACTCATCTTGTAATGCACGAGTGTCAAGCTTAGTTAAGTTTCCAAGAGTAATTCGGAGAACTGCATCAGCTTGCTCTTGAGATGTTACAAATCCTTGAGCGATAAGTTCTTTTGCTGCTTCTTCCTTATTGTCTGCATTACGAACAAGCTTGATTACAGCATCAATCTTGTCAGTAATTCCAAGAAGACCCTCAAGGATATGAATGCGTGAACTATTCTTTGCGTGTTCAGCAGTAAATTTATTTGTAAGAACTTCTTTACGATGATCTACAAATGCCTTTACAAGCTGAAGAATAGAAACATTCTCAACAACTTTCTTGCCATCCAAAAGTACAGTGGAATTGACAGAGAAACTTGTACGAAGAGATGTACGCTTAAGAAGTTGATTCAATACAACTTGTGAGCTGGCAGTCTTATGAAGCCAAATACGAACATCCATCCCCTTCTTGCTTGTAAGGTTCTTGAGGCCAGTAATACCTTCAATTTTCTTACTTTCAACAAGGTCTTTGATTTCACGACAAAAGCTTTCAGCAGAGCTACCATATGGCAATTCACTTACCTTGATAATTTCCTGATTACGCTCTTGAACAATGTCGTAATAACCTTCAAGCTGAACAGTTCCACGTCCATTTGTAAAGTATGAACGAATACCATCCAATCCTAAAACCTTACAGCGAATTGGGAAATCTGGGCCTGGAACAATCTGAAGTGCTTCATCAGTTGTGATATCAGGATTTTTGATATAAGCATCAATCAATTTGGCAACTTCACGCAAATTGTGAGGTGCCATATTTGTAGCCCAACCAACAGCAATTCCACTACATCCATTTACAATCAAGTTAGGGAAGAGTGAAGGAAGTACAGTCGGCTCCATCATTTCATCATTGTAGTTTGATTGATAACGAACTACCTGATCAGATAATTCATTGACCATCAAATCACCAAATGAAGAAAGCTTTGCCTCTGTGTAACGCATAGCAGCTGGCTTGTCTTCAGGAGCAGGGGAACCGAAGTTCCCCTGTGGAGTGATCAATGGATAACGCAATGACCAAGATTGAGCCATACGAACAAGAGTTGGATAAACAACTGCTTCTCCGTGTGGGTGGTAATTTCCAGAAACATCACCACAAATTTTTGCACACTTCTTGGTCTTACCTGATGCACGGAGTTTAAGATCATCCATAGCAACTAAGGTACGACGTTGTGAAGGCTTCATACCATCACGAGCATCTGGCAATGCACGATCTTCCATAACTGCAAAAGCATAGTTTGTAAATCGTTCATCAATAAGATCAACAAAATTCTTTTCGAGAATGGTGTCAGTCAAATTTGATGCTTCCACAACATTCTTGACTTTAAGATTCCTAGCCATTAGTTTTCAATTTCCTTACTACGATCAAAAGACTTCTTAATAATATGAGCCTTACGTGGACCAACTTCACTTCCCATCAAAACAGAAAGCATATTGGAAGCTTCTTCAGCATCTTCGACACCAATTTTGATAATTTGACGTGTGCCAATTTCCATTGTTGTGTGTCCAAGTTCATCAGCGTCCATTTCACCCAATCCCTTGAATCGTGTTACATCAATTTTATCACCATACTTAGCACGATAGGAATTAAGCTCTTCTTCTGTGTGAATGTAATTGTGATTATTCTTTACAGTCACACGATAAAGAGGTGGCTTTGCAAGATATAAATGACCCTTCAAAACTAAAGGACGCATAAATCGATAGAAGAATGTCATAAGAAGAGCTGCAATGTGAGCACCATCATCATCAGCGTCAGTCATAATGATAATCTTGCCATATCGTAAATCTTCAATCTTGAATTCATCACGAATGCCAGTACCAATTGCAGAAATCAAAGCAGAAACTTCTTCATTAGCAAGAAGTTTGGCAAGTTCATTCTTTTCTGGGTTGATGATCTTTCCACGAATAGGAAGAATTGCTTGAGTAATAGGATTGCGTCCACCCTTTGAAGATCCAGCAGCAGAATCACCTTCAACTAAGAATAATTCAGAAATAGCTACATCTTCAGTATCACAGTCGGATAATTTACCTGGAAGTGAACCTGACTTGCCTAAGAATCCTTGACGCTTGATAGATTCAGATGCTTTCTTTGCAGCAGCTCTTGCACGAGCAGCACGTAAAGCACGTTCAGCAATCATCTTGAGGATCGATGGATTCTTCTCAAAATATTCAGTAAGAGCTTCAGAGAAAAGTCTATTTACAACACCTTCAACTTCAGGAGAACCAAGCTTGCCCTTAGTTTGGCCTTCAAATTGTGGCTGTGGAAGACGAACTGAAATGATAGCTACGATACCTTCACGAATATCTTCACCAGTCAAATTAGGCTCTTTTTCCTTGATAACACCTAATGAACGAGAGAATTGATTTACTACTCTTGTGATAGATGTTTTGAAGCCACTAAGATGAGTGCCACCATCAGCTGTATTGATGTTATTTGCATAGGCATAGGTTGTTTCATCATCATCCTCTGCGTATTGGAATGCAACTTGAACATTTACTTTGCCAGACTTATTTTCAAAATAGAATGGCTTTGATGGATATGGGTTTGATCTAGTAGATGCAAGGTAGCTGACATAATCAGCAATTCCACCTTCAAAATAAAATTCTTCTTTAGTTCCAGTGTGCTCATTTTTATAAACAATTTTGAGACCACCGTTAAGATAAGCAGTTTCTTTCAAGCGACGAACTAAAATTGCTTCATCAAATTGGATGTTGTCATTTGAGCGCTTGTTCCAAATCTTATAAATTACATACAAAAGTTGTTCGCTTATGTTTGTTGATTTGAATGTGTCATAGAAAGTAATGCCGTTTACTTCACCATTGATTAAAGCTTTACGCCATTTACCAGAGCATTCAGCAAAAACTTCATCAATTTCAAAATCATCAACAAGAACTTCACGGAAAGCATCTTCAACTGCAAATTGACCAAAAATATTATAGTCAGGAGAAAAAGAAATTTTAGTTCCAGTTGAAGAAGATGTTCCTATTTCTCTTACAGAATTTACTGGAATACCACGTTCAAAAGATAATTGATATTTTTTCTTGTCACGATAAACTTCAACATCAAGATTTAATGAAAGAAAGTTTACACAAGAAGCGCCAACACCGTGAAGGCCACCAGATGCTTCGTATCCAGAGCCATCGTCACCAAACTTACCACCAGCGTGAAGTTCAGTTAAGACAATTTCAAGAGTAGAACGTTTTTTGGGATCTTCTTGTTTTACTGCAACAGGAATGCCACGCCCATTGTCAATTACAGTAAGGGTGCGATTATCTTTTGAAACAATGACATCAATCTTGGAACAATGGCCAGCCATATGCTCATCAACAGAGTTGTCCAAAATTTCCCAAACAAGGTGGTGAAGTCCCTTTTTGCCAGTATCACCAATATACATTGCAGGACGAGTACGTACTGCTTCCTGGCTCTCCAAGATTTGAATGGAGTTTTCGTTGTATTGATTTGCCATTTGCTTTCCTTCAAGCATAAAAAAATGCTGTGATTTACATTACCACAGCATTATACCAAAAACAAGCAAATTTAGCTATTTTTTACATTATACGATCCGCTACACTATACATACCTAATAAATCAAAATTATGGGCTAATTTAACCATATTTTCTAGTTTTCTTGATGCCATACCAGGCATTCCACCACCAGCTGCTCCGCCACCTTGCTCTTTACCCTTGTTTTTGGCAAATCCAAAGGAAAGAAATTTGACAGCATTAGCAAAATCTTCGATAGTAATTTCTAAATCGTTAAGATTTTGTCCCTCAGGTAATCTTTCCCATCTAGTCTTATCAGTAGCTTTAATTTCTTCTTCAGAGGCTTCTTCGGAATCTTTTCTCTTGCCTCTTTTTTCTTGATCAACGCCACCATCTTCAGCGCCACCATATTGAACCCAAACATCATTAGCTATATCTTGCTCGTTATCTTCAAGTTGTTCTAATAATTTTTTTTCAATTCCAGCATCAGCTAAAATTAAACCAAGGTTAGCTAGTGGAACTTTGATTTGTTTTTGTGTGGATGCTGGTTCTGCAGGAGCAGGCATAGCCATAGGAGCAGCAGCTACAGGCATTCCCATTCCAGCCATCGGGTCCATCCCGGCCATAGGATCCATTGGAGGCATTTGAGCAATTTTCAAGTATTTCATATTATCTTATTGGCGCTGAAATGAAATCAGAACGATGTCTGCCTCTACCAGGTGTATTAAATGCTTCTGAAGTTTGCTGAGCATTTTCTAATTTAGTTTCAGATTCTGGTTCGTCATCTTCTTCAAAAGAAAAAGTATCCTCAATTACATCAGGATTTAAAATATCCATTTGTCCCCAGCTTGGCTTTGTTGTATTGGCAACTCTTCTAATTAACTGTACGTTAGAAAGACCTCTAGCATCAAAAATTTCATCATCTTCATTGTCCCAGGAAGACAAAGTAGACATTGCAACTAAAATTGCATCTGTCATTTGAGATTCTATAACTCTGTTATCAGCTTTTGCAAAACGTCTTGCAGTGAATTTTTTAGAAATAGTAGCAGAAGCTAAAGCAATAATTTTTGCTTGTTCTTCATATGTGTGTACTTCAGGTGCAATGTCTTCTAAAAATGTATGTAGCTGGGACTCTAAATTTTGCATATTTTATCTCTCTTGATAAATTGTTAATACTATATTTTAAAATAGCTTAGGGTAATACCTTGCTAATCTTTTGCTATTATGTATTCTACTTTAAATTTCATATTTCTTACCTGCCCGTTTGAAGTGATATTATTAGATGAAAGAGTTGTAGAATTTGGAGTTTTAATAGCAATACCAAAACTTCTGCTTTTAGCTGTCGAATCTATTCCTAATTTTGCATCTCCTAAATAAACAGCATTTGCATAACCTGAACTTAATTTTTGCCAAGTTTCAGGAGAAGAATTATACAATTGATAATTTGCTGTATCTATCCAGTCGATATTGTCAGTGCCTAAAATATAAGCTGTTGTTTGAGCGTTAGTTATTGTTCTTGGAGTAGGAAGCTTAATTCTGAAGTTCTTATCAGCATTTGTTGTTCCATATCCAACTTGAATTGATAATTGAGGTAAAAGTTCTGAACTTACATCTAAATCAGTAGATCTTGTCCAGACATTTGAAGACCCAATGGAAGAAACTACATAAATTCCATTGGTAGTCTTATCAGTTTGATTCTTAACTACAATTCTGTCGTACTTATGTAAGATCACATCATCAACTTTGCTTGGTGGGTTTGATAATGAAACTTCTCCTGTTGTGGCTGCTTTTGCTTTAAGTAAATATGAATTAGTATTCACCTTTACCCAATATAAATTTGTAGCATCAATAGCAGGAGTTGTACTCTCATCATAAACAAGGGCATAAGTACCTGAAGATGCTGTTCCACTTGTAACATTGATTCTTTGATTTATAGAAATTTCAGAAGATGAGTCTAATAATTCGTGTCTATTGAGATAATTAGTAATAAGTTCATCTATTTTGTAAATTCCATTTTGAGTATTATTAGTTTGATTTCTGACTAATAATCTGTCACCTTTTTGCGAACCAAAAATGTTTAGGTCAGAAGATAAATTCAAATTACTTGTACTTGCAAATGAACAACTAGTAAAATTAGAAATCAATCCTTGTTGGAACCATTGTATTGAATCTGATCCAACACTTGTATTACTTGGATTAAAATAAAGTTCATAATTAATATTTCTATTTGAATCATTTACATACAAACTTGCAATTTGAAATTCGGTAGTAGATGAGCCATTTCCAACACGGATAAGATTAGGTTCGGTAAATTTGTTTATTCTAGCAACAATATTTTCTGCACTTGTTGATTGTGAAATAAATAATATCTTATCACCTTGTGTTGTAGCTATTCCATTTATGTTGTCTGGTATAGCTGATAGATTAGCAAAATTTGTATGAGCAACTCCAGCAACATTTATTGTATATTCTGATCCTACACTTTTCCAGAACAATGGAGTGTGTAATGCGGATGATCCTAAGAAGTAAGCCGAAGAATCTTCTGGTAAATTTAATTCATAAGTTCTATTATTGTAAACTACTCTGCCTAATGCATAAAGATCACTTGTTGTAGCCAATCCTGTTGCTCTTGTCAAAGTGTAAGTGTTATTTACAACAGCAGTATAAATTCCATTTTTTGTACTATCAGCTTGAGATTTGATTAAAATTCTATCTCCAGCTTGTATTGTATATCCATCTAATGAAGCAGTTTTAGCTGTTCCCGATGGCGCACTCATAGGACCAATTACAGGGATGTATGTTATGTCATTAAAGTTTGTAATATTTCCAGTATTACCAACAGCAGCAGCAAATGTAGTTCTTGTACTTACATCTATCCAAGATCTTTCTGAGGTTGTAATATTAGTGTTTGCTGGATTAAAATACAAACAGAAAGTTCCAAATCCAGCAGAGTTTGATAACCTAACAGTAGTTGGGAATAATGAAGAACCAAATGAAGAACTATAATTTAATGTAACTTCTTGAACTTCAGATCTTTTGAAAGTATATAATTTTTGATCTCTTTTGCCAGCTTTATTATGAGAAATTAGTCTTCCGTTATCATCATAATAAGAACTTACAAATGAAGAATCTATACTTGTATCTGAATAACTTGCATTAGTCTTATTTTTCAATACTAAAACATTTATGTCTGTAGATAATCCTAATCCTGAATACCAAGATGTTAATGCAATTCCTGATGGTTGATAAGTTTTTTCTAAATACACATCACCTGAGAAAAGGCCAATAGAATTAAGAGACACTGGATCTGTAAAACTACCACTAAATGTTGATGTATTTGCTACACCAGTTTTTAAGTAATATCCATCTTGTGAAAGTCTGTTTGTAAAGAAATATTGCGTAGTTGAATCATTTTCAAGCACTACATTTGCATCAGATGAATAATTTTTAGATGAATCAAATGCAGCAATCCAAGAGCTTCTATCTCTGTTATATTTAACTTCAGTAGTTGTTGCTGTTCCTATAATGTTTACGACTTGGAATTTTTCTTCATCAACATTCCAAGTAGCTGCAACCTTTTCTCCAATTGACAATAAGAATGATTTATCTTTAATTACCTGTGGAATGTAGAAATATCTATTTAGTGTTTGTTTTTGCTCTTCGTTATATTTTGGAGTATCTGAATCTCTGTAAAGATAAGCAAAAAATGTTCCAGTCCAACCCGATCCAGAAATATTAATACAACCTGATGAAGGATGTACTGTAAAGTCTGTACTGTAAGTTTTGTTGATTACAGTTCCACCAGTAGAGACAACATAAACATCCATAAGTGCATCAGGATAGTTGGTTGATGACCAAGTGTAAATGTTTGTTTCAGTTTCAGGTCTTGCTAAATAAATTGTACTTCCTGTAGATGATGTATGCTGTACTAATCTTTTTGCATAATCTAAATGTCCATTTACAGAATTATATTTTACTTTTCTAAGATAGTAGTTGTAATTTGTGTCAATGTAAACAATTTGATATATTCCACTTGTAGATTTTCTAACAGTGGAGTTATAAGCATCTTCGTCGGATGCATAATAAAAAACTCTATCATTTACTTCATAAGGATACTGGGCTGGATCTCCTGAACGAGTACTAAACAGTTCAGTGCCATTCCTTCTTACAGTTAGGATGTCTTTGTTTACTGTATCTACATTAGTGTCAGCAGCTAAAACGTGTTGAATTGGAGCTAGTCTTGGAAATTTTGTAAGATCCAAAGTGTTAGCATTTAATCTTACTTCTGATCCTTGATAGTAGACTTCAGTTCCGGTGTGTAAATATTTGTCTAAGTCAGGAGTTGCATAATCAGTACTAAATGTGCCTTCTCTAATTCCAACCTCACCTTGCATATAAACTTTATCGTAAGAGAAAGTAGTACCAGCTCCCATATAACCATAATCAATTTTTACTAAAGAAGGTCTTTCATATGGAGAAGCTAACGATTTTTGATCCTCTCCTAAGGTAAATTTAGAATTATAATAAAAATCTTCGTGTGGGGTGAAATATACACTCCCTATGCCTGTAAAGGAAGGACGATAAATTCCATTTGATACATTTACTGAAGAATATCCAGATCCTACAAAAATGAGAATACTGTCATTTGAAGCTAATACTGTACGTCCAGAACCAGAAGTACTTCTTATTAGTGAAGAAATTGCCGTTCCAGATGTAGTAGGAATTGAACCTGCTGTATCTAAAAACAATACAGCTTTTACGTTATATTTTTGATAATCTTGTTCGTACCAGTCAAAGTCAAGTTCTTGTAATAATGAACTTCCTCTTCCGTCAACCCCAAAATAGTTTTCATAATTTTGGAAAGATGGAAATAAAATTTCAGGAACAAATATTTCTCCATAGTGTGTTGAAGCTATAGAAGCAACTTGAATTATTCCAGATATTTGTTTTTTCAAATTTGGAGATACGGCATAAGTTCCATTACCATTAGCTGACAATACATTTGAGTAAATAGCTTGCATCCAAGATGACAAGTTATCATTGTATTTGAATACTTGCTTTGTTGAATCTCCAATAGCTGTAACAGAATACACTCCATTGACAAGAGTATTCGCAGTATTGACTAAAACTGAAGTCCCAATTGCTACAGGTACATCAAAGTGTGTAGGAGATAAATATGTACTGCTAAATTTATCTTGTGTTGTTGAAGCTGTAACAAATAAGTTGTTTTGATTTGTTATATTGACCCAGGTAATTCCAATAGATCCAGCTGCAGTTTGATTTCCGCCTGCATACAAGAAATATGTAGTTCCAGCTCCAGTAGAACCATTTGTTATTGTTGCTAAACTGCCTCGTAGAACAGAATAATCAGTACTGAATTCTAATCCATATACAGTTGAGCAAACAGATGAAACTGAATATAATCCATTTTGTGATGGGTATGTAGTTTGTCCTAATACTAAAACTCTTTGCGAAATTGCTATGCCAGAGTTTGCAAAATATGTTTGATTGACATCTGTTAAGTCAGCTTGGTTTACAGCTAATAAATTTGTTACTGGTTCGTAAGTATATGGATAAAATGTATCTTGAACTATAATGCCATCAAAATTTATTTTGAATTTAGTATTGTAGGTTGCAGATTTACCTAGATACCAAATATTTCCGCCTAAAGTGTTTCTAGAATTTTCTACTTTTACTTTTGTTTGAACAATTTCTGCAGCTGTGTCAAAACTAGTTGATCTTGTCCAGACACCAGTATTTCCAAATCCTACAACTGCTACAGAATATATACCACTGTAGTTTTCGTTGTAATGTTTGACCAAAATTCTTTCTGATGTATTTAAAGTTGTAGCTACGCCAGAATAATTGGTAATAGTTCTTGGTGTGCTTGTAAGTGTTCCAGTGTTCGAGCTAAAATCAAAACTGAAACCTATTGAACTTCCAGAAGTAACTTCATAATAATAATCAGCATTAGCATTAGCATAATTATAAGTTGCATCTGTCCACTTCATTGAGGCTGTAGATGCTGTTCCGCCAGTTAACCCAATAGCAGAGTAATATCTAAAATATCCACCACTTTTAGCAACTCCAGCATTGATAAATTGTACGTTTACTGGATTATTAGCATTAATGTAATTTACTGCAGTTTTCCAAAAATCATCTGCAGTATCTGTACTAGTATATGGGTTATATAATGACGATGAATTTGGTTTAGTTAAGCTGGAAACGTAATAAATACCATTTTGTGACTTAGTAGTTTGATCTTTAACTAAAACTCTATGATTTGTTGATAAAGTATAATTATCAATTACGATACTTGAACTAGTTAAACCAGTAGAAGATTGTTGCAAATTAGCAGTAGTAGCACAATTTACAGCTGCAAGTGCATATCTATTTGTTCTGTCAACCCAAATGAAGCTAGTTGATCCGGCAGAAGCTGTTTCTGTAGGATTTAGATAAGGACTATACAAATAGAAAGAAGAACTGCCCACAGATGCAATTTTAGAAGCAGTTAAGATATCTTCATCTACAATAGCTCCTACTGTTCCACTTCCAACTTGTGAAGAGACTCTATAAAGTCCATTTTGAAAAACAGAATTTTGGGATTTGACTAATACTATTTTTGAACTATCAAGTTTTACTCCATCAATGTATGTTGAAGTAAATAAAACGCTAGTGCCACCAATGTTTGCTGTTGATAAGTTAGAATTGGTAGCTACATCTGCTGTTAATTTATTTATGATAAATGAGTCAAAAAGAGTAAATCTTATGTCAAATCCCAAATCTTCAAGAAGTTTTATGTTATCCGTATTTTTTATTAATGGATAATGTTGGTCCGTATAAATGTCTGCATATTCATTGTCAATCCAAAGTCTAATGTCATCAACATTAGTGTTAATCCACTTGAGTCTAAAAAGTTTTTTATTCCAAGTGCCAGATACATTAGTACCAAATCCAGCACTTGAAATCTCTCTATAAACTTCAGATTGTGAATTGTCAGCGTTAACTTCAGACCAAATAAAAGCGTGGGACATTTATACTACCAGTTATTAATTTCTTCTAGCTTCAGGTCTATTGAAAATTTCACTAGCAACAGCTGCTAATTGTGATCTTTCGACCTTGCTTAATGTAACAGATGCAACGAGTTCACTTTTCTTTCCACCTGAAATAGCGTGAGAAAGTCCATTAGATTTTGCATCAAGATAAGGATTTTCGACCTGTGAAAGATCGCCAAGAAGGATGACTTTACTGTCTTTTCCGCATCTTTCTACTACCATCCTTGCCTCTCTAGGTGAAATATTTTCAGCTTCGTCAAGAATAATGATAGATCTAGGGATAGAACGACCTTGAATAAAGGCCATTGCTTCTACTTCAATAATGCCATCTCTTACCATTTCTTCAAACATATTATTTGCAGAAAGAGACTTGGATCCTAAGATTTGATCAATATTATCTTTGATTGGACCTAACCAAGCAGAAATCTTGTCAAATTTATCGCCTGGGAGAGCACCAATATCTTTACCGCCTACAGCAATCAAAGGCTTCATAACAACAATTTTGTCATAGATACCTTCGTTGATCATTTGCAAAGCAGCTGCAAGAGCTAAGAAGGACTTACCTGTACCAGCTGGACCAGACAATGTAACCAAAGCGATAGATAAATCTGACAAAATTTCTAAAGCACATTTTTGTTCTAGATTTTTGCCTTGAATTCCAGAAAATCCTTTAGCTTCTTTTGCATTGGATTTTTCTTTAAGAACTCTAAAAATGCCTCTCTTGAAGAGTGTTGGGCAAATTTTGTCTCCGTAATGGAATAAAATAAATTCATTTGGATATATATCACCAAGTTTAGTTACTGTATCTTCGGATAATTTTTTGAGTTCAATTTCATTGTCAGACCATAAATAGGCCCAATCTGCTTCGCTAGTAAGTTCAAATTTTCTTAAACCAGTGTAAATTTCATCAGAAAGTTGATCTGCTCTGTAATTTTCAGCAGCACATCCCCAGGTAATAGCACGAATTCTTAATCCAGTGTCTTTTGTGATAATTGCAACTTTCTTTCTAGGATTTGCTGATTTAAGAGCTAAACAGCATTCTATAATTGCATTATCAGAGTGAACTTTAACAATATTTGGTCTTTCGTTTTTTTGTAAAGGAGACTCTGTATTGTAAACAAACAATCTTCCACCAAGCTCATTGATTTTTACACCCTTGAGAAGATCTTGAAGTGAGTAATGTTCTAAGTTTCTAAATACTTGTCTGGCTGACCATCCAACATTTTCTTTTCTTGTCTTGATGTCGTCCAAATCATCGATGACTGCTAATGGTATATAAATATCATTGTCACCGAATTTATAAAGAGCAAGGGGATCGTGAAGTAGGACACAAGTGTCGATGATGTAAATATGCTTTGCCAAATTATTGGTCTCCTCGCATTTTTGTTGATTTTATGATCACAATATTGTTTTCTTTTTTATGCATATCGAGCCCTACTAAAAAGGTAATTCAGGCTTTGCAGATTTCTTAAATACTGGTCTTTTGTTTTCAATGTTGTCTAAAAATTCTGAAGCTTTCTCATCATTGTCAAAAATAAATTTTCTTATATTTAAAATTTCTGAAAGTTTATCTTTGTCAAATTTTTTCATTTCTTCACTATCCATCATTTTTGCTTGATTTGTTTTGATGGAAGGCTTCAATTCACCATTTTTAAACTTAACTAAATCTTTCAACAATTGCTCTTCTACATATTTATTAGCAGAGTTTAGATTAGTTGTCTCAAGCAAATCTAAATCGTTGTATCCAGCTTTAGTAATATTTCCATTAACTAAAGTTTTACCATCAGGTGTAAGGACAGAGTTTTCTTCTCTTATAAAAACAAGATTTGCTTTAGGAATACAGATATAAATTTTAAAAGGTAACGCTTTTTCTACATCTTCGTTTGATGTTAATCTTAAAACTTCATTCTCATCATTTACTATAGAGATGACTAATTTTGTTTTTTCTTGCCCTTCTATAACAAAATCCCACTCATAATTGTGCTCATTTGTTGTTGGAAAGAATGCAGGCACTAATCCTAAGTTATTTTTGTTTTCGCATAGTTTAAGGAATAAACTGAAGCCAATAGTATCTTCTGGAGTGCCTTTACGATAAGTTCCAATCTTTGCCCAGTCTACTTTGAAACTGTCATTCTCTTCAGCAACTAAATATTCTTCAAAAAATCCTTGATCATAAATTTTTCTCAGCAATGGATCTTCTAAAATTCTTCTAGCTCTAACAATATCTAAAAAAGCTTCATTGGATCCACCAAAATCTGGATGACATTTTCTAGCTTTGACACGGAATGCTTTTTCTAGGATTTCAGAAGTTTTAATAACTTCTGCTCTTGACTTACCAATGGGAAAATCAAGTTTCTGCAATCCTAAAATGCCATAATAATCTTTTTCAAAATCAATAATTTTTTTAGGATCAAATTCATTTGTCATAAGGCTGTTATAAAAGAAAAGAAGAATAAAACAAATATGTGGTACCGAGAAGCTAAAAAATTCAATATGTTTGGTCTCCCTATTTCTGGAGATCGTAAATTCAATTTGTTTGCTGATGAAGACATAGATGAAACAGAAACAGTAGAAACTCCTCTAGAGATTCCTGCAGAAGAATTACCTGAAGAAAGAGATGAGCAATTAGGAGATCAATCTGGTCCACCTAGTCCTCTTGAAATTAGTGTTGATGATCCTGATGGAGATAATAACTTTACACCCGAAGATCTTGAGGAAAATGTAGAAAAAATAGATAATGACCCTACTGCATTAATTCAACTGCCACCACTTCACGATAGATGTCATTGTGTAATTGAAACATTGCCCATCTTATCTATGCCAGGTGTAAGAGATGGAAAAAGGGTGTGGCAAAAGAGTGATAATTGTTGTCCAAAATGCCACGAAACAGCTATAAGGTTTAATGAAGCTGAAGTTCAAAGATTATTGAACAAGGGCATTAATCTTAATTCCATACCCAGATAAATCTACGTCTATTTTCTTTTTCAATATTTTTTTATTGGGATTTTTAGTTTTTTTCAAGCTGGCTAATAATCTTATTTTTAATTCGTCAGAAAGATCAGATTTCATAATTTCTCTTGCTATGGATAGTTTTATTTTAAATAAATCTATCTCAATGTGCAGCAAGTTATAAAAGATTTTTTCTTCTAATAATTCAAAAATTTCAGAATTATATTTTGCTTCTTGTATCGATAAACATTGAAATACGTGAGATACAAAATATTTAATCAAATTATATTTTTGCAAATTAATTAGTGACAAATCTATTAGCTCATTAAGATCAAATAAATAATCAATATCGCCAACTAGTTGATGAAGATTACCTTCAATATCTAATATATAAAAAGCAACTAGTTTGTTATTTTGAATTACTGAAATAATTGGCTGTCCTGATTTCAACTCTATAAACAAAACATCACATATGTTTTTAGGATTTTCAATTCCTAACATATGCACATCATTTTCTTTTTTTCTTACAAATGTCAAGTAAGCTTTCATTTAATTATTAGATGTTCTATCAACGTTGAATCTTTGTAATTAATAGATTGTCCCCATATATTAGTCCAGTAATCAATAACTTTATTTTTTCTAGATGTTAAAAAGCAAGTTTCGTAAATTTCGTGTTCTATGCCAGCTTCGTTTAATAGATAAATTACATCTTTGTTTCTAGTGTTATATGTATCTATAATATTTTTAGAAAATTGTTCCTTATGATCTTTAATAAAACTATAAAGATTGTCTTCATTGAAAGGATTGAGACGTAGTTTATCAAAGACTACTTTTACTTGTAAATCTTCTAATATTTCATCTATTAAATTTATTAAGTAAAGTTTCTTATTTTTTGGTAATAAATATAAGTCAATTGGTTTTATGCCTATTTTTTTAATATTATCTTCATTGAATTTTTTTAAAAATGTAGGGCTTAAGTTTTGGCAGCTTATTAAATCTTTTTCATAATTATCGGAATTTGTAAAATCAATCCAATAATAAATGGGGCTGTCAAATAAAAAAGCTCTCAAACTGATGATTATTTCCAATCGATCACTTTGAGAGCATTGAGTTATTTTATTGGAAATTTCAATTAATGTATTCAACTCTCATTATTTTTTGCCAAATAAATGATAAACAGCTTCAGTAATGATTGGCTGCAAACTCATTCCTTTTGAATATAATCTCACGTTAGCAATAGAACCATAACTTTCTTCCAAATACTTAAACAATCTCTTGAGTTTTCTACTAACTTCAACGTCAGAAGGATTGTAATTTTTTTGAAGAGCACAAAGTCTTCTAATGGCATTTTCACCATCAATCTTTATGATCTTCATTTCGTATGTTGGATTTTGCTTATCTGGTTCTGCACTCATAATTATTTACTTATATCTAAATTTTGTACGTGAATTTCATTATATGCAAAAGCTACATTTTGGCTTGGTACATTGAATAAACATATCACCATCTTCTCATCTTTAAAAATGGTATAGAAATCTTTATTCACTATAAGAACACCCTCTATTGGTCCTATAAGTGCTGATGGATTGTAGGTTTGAATTTTCCACTTTCCATTGCCTCTATTTTGTGAATTATTATCAACTGTTGCCATATTTTTTCCTCCAAAGCAGATATATTATTATTTGCTTACTGGCTTAAATCCTACCTATATGTATAATATTTAGGAGGGAAGTATATGATGAAGAAGACATTAGTTCACGCTTGTAATTTTTGCGATAGACCGGCCACTAAAGACGTATTAGGTGAGCTTGAAATTTTTGAGCAGAAAATTGCAAAAATTTATCTGTGTGATCAATGTTTTAAGAGCTATAAGACAGGTAACAAGTTTGGACAACTGCAAATTCATCAAAACATTATGTCTTTGATAATCAATGCAGAAGATGAAGCTCCTGTACTTAGCCTTAAAGAAAAATTAGCAGAAGTTGCTCCACTTTCTAAGAGATTTTTATTTGAGAAGAAACAAAGTTATTTTAAGAAAGTAACTCCTCAAGAACTTTATGAAAATTTAAATCAAAAAGTAATTGGGCAGGAAAACGCAAAGAAAAGAATTAGTATCGCTGTTTTTGAACATATGCGAAATGTAATTCATCGTAAATTAAATGATAAGCAAAATATTCTATTTCTTGGACCTTCAGGAAGTGGAAAAACACTTATCGTAAACACCATTTCAAATTATCTTGATGTGCCTTATGTTTCTGGAGACGCAACATCTTTTTCACCCACAGGATTTCAAGGTTCTGACGCTGATTCTGTTATCACTGATTTGCTTATCAAGTCTAATGGTGAACCTGGATTAGCAGAGAAAGGTGTTATTTTCATTGATGAAATTGACAAATTAGCATCAAATATGAGTTCAGCAACAAGATTAGAGAGCTTTCATTACTCTACTCAAAGTACATTATTGAAACTTATTGAAGGCAAGAAAGTCAAAGTCAATTCTTCAGCATTAGGAGAACAAGGCACTCCACCAGTTGTAGTAGATACATCCAGCATTTTGTTTTGTTTTGGTGGCGCTTTTAATGGACTTGAAAAAATTGTTGCTAAAAAGTTAGGTCTTACTGAGGGCACAATTGGATTCAGAAATACCAAAGCAGTAGATTATGAAGCTCAGGTTAAAAATTATGAGATTTACAATTTAGCTTCTCACGAAATATTAGCTGAGAGTCTTATTGAATATGGTATGTCAACAGAATTTGTAGGCAGAATTCAATCTATAGTTCCTCTAGTGCCATTATCAAAAGAACAAATGCTTCATTGTCTATTGCAGCTTGAAGATTCTCCTATTTACAAGAATCAGATTTTATTTGCTGAATCTAATGTAAAGTTAGAGTTTGATGAAAATTATTATGATGAAGTTGTCGAGAAAGCAATTAAATCTGGCACTGGAACTAGAGCTTTGAATTCAATCGTAAAAGCTTCTTTAGCGGGAGCAGCTTTTCAATTTTTAGGATTGAGTCATGATGAAACTAAGAAAGTAATCATTGACAAAAATTGTATTTCAAATCCTGATGCTTTTGTCGTTGAATAAAGGAAGATAAACAATTTTTTTAGTAATTTACTAATAGAAATATTTTTGTTCTTATTCAAGTGTAGAGAAATTTTATGAGCAATTCAGAGAAGTTTAAAAAAATAGCAGCACCCAAACCAGCACCTAAGCCAGCAAAAAAAACAACTGCTCCTTCGTCTGGTCCATCTTCGTCATCAAATAGTTTTGAACTTTTACAAAATTATTTAGAAAAAATGTTTGGTGCCAATGGTAAAAATTTTGATGAGAGAGAATTAAAAGAAGCTCTTGAATATATAACTGCAGTTGTTGCTCCAGGGTGGACTTTAGATAGATACAAACCTTCTGCATTTGGATATGCGTTAGAAATGGATAAAAATAGAGGTTATAATGATACACCTCTTTCTCAAGGAGCAGTTGAGAAGAGAAATCCTGATCAACTCTCTGAAATTGAAAATTTTAAATCTCAACATCCATCAGGGTTGAAAGATTTACTTACTGATAAACCTATTGATAATTTAAATAATATCAATCTAGATGAATCTTCAGGAAGATACAAAGATATGAAAGAAAAATTATTTGGCAATACTTCTGCCAATACAAATTCAAAGTTTGTCAAGACTTCTCAAAAAAGCAAAATTGATGAAATCCAAAAGATTACTCCTAATTGGACAATACAAAATGTTTTGATGGATATGGCTAAAGAAGCATCAAGAAAAGATATATCTGATGCTCAAAAACAAAGGAATATGGGAATTGTTTTATCAGAATATGAAAAAAAAATGGCTCCTTTAAGTCAATACTTAAGAAACAATGATATCAAATATAAGTAAGCTTTCAAAAATTGCTCAATTACTAGATCAAAATGGTAAATATGCTATTGCTGATAAAGTTGAGAATTTAATTAGAGTTTCTCAAAACTTTATGCCTAACATTCTTACTGATGCTCCGCCAAC
>JACCDX011253718.1_pt1 | contig 20935 bp, 27 predicted proteins | sample 7449681 | NCBI WGS metagenome assembly JACCDX01 (sample SAMN15323450, study PRJNA562643) | freshwater metagenome | isolation source: river surface water | place: USA:Blue River Watershed | collected 2017-08-18
ATAGACCATCCAGGGTCGGGATGGTGACTTACTTTCCTTATTTCAGTAGGCCACCTACTGGAAAACTTCTGCTATACTTCACCCCCTTGGCCCGGTAGCTCAGTTGGTAGAGCAGCGGATTGAAAAAGTAGACTTTCGGGCTAATTTCCAGCATTTTTGGCGCCTACAGCAGGGTGCAAAAAGGTGCGGCGCACTCTGTTCGGCAGTGCTGCAAACCCCTTTCCCAAAGACATTTTTCAGTGGTTTCAGACCACCTGAACAGCTCCTGCTTGGCTATTCAATGGCAGTGCGCTTCAGCTAGCGCAGCCCCCAGCTTTTCCACCGTCCTAGAACGCATTTACAAGCCCTACAGTACGCTTTTAGCCCAGCGGGCAGGCACTTGGTGCTTGGAGGGGTGATATGCACTTGTAGAGTATCGCAGCCCCACGAGCGTAAAGAAAATTGACGGTAGATTGAATTGATAATTGACTTTCATGTTGACAGTGTTATAATAACACTGTCAAAGGAGTAAGGCATGTCAATTCTTCAAACCCACAAAGCCTTCTGGGGCCCCATAAACGAACTCATCGAACGAGCAAGGCTCGTGAGCAAGGGTATGGGCCTGAATTCAGACAAGATGACTGACCGACTGATCAGGTACTACTCGGCACAAGGCGTGCTAGATAAGCCTGATCGATTGGGGCGAGATGCTGCGTACAACTTCCGTCATCTGCTTCAGTTGTTGACAGCAAGACGCTTGTCGGAAAAAGGCATCACTTTGGAGACCATAGGCCGATACAACCTTTCAACGACCACGGAACAACTAGAGGCTGGATTGATGAAGCCGGTTCAGGTGGAGGCGATCATTCCAGCGCAAAAGGAAACCATGGAAGGTTCGGGAACTACCAGCAAAGTACACGCAGGCACTCCGGTTGCCATGATTGATGTCTTGTCGGAAGTTCAGGCGCTTAAACGTCAGTACAGCAAAGACCGAGAAGAGCTGGTGACCATGCGAAAGGAGTTCGGCGAACTTGCGGCAAATTTCAAAGGACTGCGTGTAGGGCTAGAGGAAGTGACAGAAGGCCTAGACATGGTCGGTCATCTTGTGAAGACAGGATTGAACAAGATGAATGAGTCGGAGGAAAAGTTTGCCTACATGCTTGATAAGCAAATCTTTGGACAGAACGAAAAATCCAAATATCTGACCGAATATCTTGAGCGCATCGAGAGGACGCTGTTCAAGATTGAAGTCGCTAGTGGGCAAAGGAAGTGAGGGCCACCATGGAAATTATCTTTCGGCCAATGGCCTACGAAGCAAATATGAGTCAGGACCACAGAACGCTAGGGTATGTGCGTTCATTGGAGGCGGACACAATTTCAGTGACTGCCAACCCTATGCCAGGATCGCCACTATCAATTGTTGCTGATCAACTCAACCTCGACAGAGCCCGCCTTCACAAGGCAGCTGTGAAAAGTAATAGGTACGCAAAAATTGCCGTACTAGAGAGCATGAAACCCAGAATTTTCTTGATCCCTAAAACCACAGGAGAACAAGACGCATCCGTGGTCATCGATGAGCTGATAGAAAACGCTACTGAGTGCAAATCAGAAGTTCTTAACTTCACTCACTACGGAATGATTAGAGGTGATGTGCCAGAAGCGGAAGTGATCAGCATCTTTAAGCGATTTGCTGACAAGAGCACAGAGTCCAAAATCAAAGTGATTGTTTGGGACGTTGACGCGCGACACCTGCAAAGGTTCCGAGCCCTGCACGAAAAACACTTTATGGCTCATCGGCAATGAAGTCGTTGACTCGCAACGCATTACTTGCTGCCTTGCTGATGGCTGTGCTGGGCATGTTGGTGTACTCGACTTGGATTGAACCTCAACGTATTGAAGTCATTCAGCATGACATGCGAAAAACCACGAATGGAGTGGCTTTCAGGCTGGTACAAGTATCAGACCTTCACCTTCGTCGTTATGGTCAGCATGAAAAAAGCATTGCTCAAAAGATAAAGGATCTGAATGCGGATGTCGTAGTGCTCTCTGGGGATGCAATTGATCGACAGGAGGCTACACCCTGGCTTCGATCTTTTGTAAAAGATTTGGGCGGCGTACCTGTTCTCCATGTCCTTGGCAACTGGGAACACTGGAGTGATTTGAGCCTAGAGTCGTTGAATAGCACAGGTGCAAGACTGTTGCTGAATGAAAAATGGGGGCTAACTAAAGGTCAAAGACGATTGGAAATAATGGGATTAGATGACTACACGGCAGGACAACCTGACTTGAGTCTCATTTCCTCGAGCACATCGTCAAGCCAATCAAAAACCACTGTTCTGGTACAGCACTCTCCTGGATTTTTTGACCAAGCCAGAGTCGTCCATGAAATGAACGCACAAAGGTTTGAATTGTGTCTTGCTGGTCACACACATGGAGGACAAGTTGCGATGTTTGGTTGGGCTCCGTTGAAGCCTGTTGGCAGTGGTCGCTTCACAGCTGGTTTCTACGATGTACCTGGCTGCCCTCTATATGTTTCTCGTGGATTGGGGACGTCTGTTCTGCCAATTCGATTCGGATCGAGGCCTGAGTTGGTAGTCTTTTACTTTTGAAATGGTAAAAATGAAACACTTTAGAAATAATTTTTTTTTAACAGTGCGAAGAAAAAAAACTGCATCAATTTATCTTGCTACGTTCCTATTTTGTTTTTCTGGCTGTTCTGAGAAAGATCCTGAAGAAAAGCTGAAAAAATTCGTTAAAGATAATGAATTCTCAGTGCCGGTAGTGCTGCTGGAAATGCGTGGAGGCTTTTATACAAACTCTTGGTTTGGCGGTGTTCTATATTACGGTTACAGAAATAATGGAAACTATGAGAACTGCATTAAAGATGCTGAAAGTAGAAACAAAGAAGAAAGAGCGGTTAACTACAGGTGCAGAATAATCAAATAAAACTTGAGCGTCAAAAAAATTGACACTCATCACACCTCACATTCCGGTCTTGCAGAGCTCAGCTTGGCTGTTCGCAAGTAAATCAATGCGAAGGTTTGGCAAGATATTACAGATCAGATGGCTGATTGCCCAGTTCATGACCAGTGCACGTTGGCGATCATCTTCAGCAGCTTCTAACTTCTCGGCGTACTGCTCTAGGTCATAGACGCTGCGCTGCAAGAAGTTGATAGTGTCTTGTAGCCGCTCTGTAGCCTTTTCGCGAATGTAATTGGCTTCAATGATTTGAAAGTCCGAGTCTGCCGTGCTGTGCATAACTGTGTCCTGGTTTAGTTGATATGCGCATAGTGTGTTTCCAAATGAAGATTTGGGCGACCTGAGTCCGTCCAGATTGGCGGGCTATTGGTTGTCCATTCAGCTGGTCTGAAAGCAAACTGCGTTCAACAAGAAAGGACGCAGGGTATGTCAAATTTGGACTTAGACACGCTCAATTTATTCACTGGCACACAGAACTACTATCGCATCAGTCGCAGGCATTTGCTCACAGACGGAACCAAGTATCTTGCTGAGCATGCCGAGTGCTACTGGATGATGGACGCAATCGCAAGCCACCTTTCTGAAATTGGCAATGCGGACTGGTTTGTTGTCGTCAAAACCATTGTCAGGAATTCAGCAGCACTGATGATCTATGGTGACGGCAACGACCACGAACACGCCCGTCAAGAAATTCCCTACACAGATTTCCCGCTACCTGAGATCACTCTCTACGCATGTTGGGATGGAGAGCATTGGGTGATCATGTTGCCCAGTGAGTACTGATGAAAATCTGGGCGAATAAAGCGGCGATAGGGCATCTATCGCGTGCCTTTTGAAAAGGATCAAGTCGTCTCAGCTGTGGAGGAAAAATCGACAACATGTAGGTCGTTTTGTAGCGTGAGCATCTAAGCAATACCTCGCATCCGAACAAGCCTTGACGAAAAATCCCACATGAAAATTGCCAAAAACCCAGCACATTTGGACTGATTTCACCGAAATTGACCGACCGTGATGGCTCACCTTACCTGGAGCCTAGACCTGCGTCTCAGTCTGGTTGGTATCTTGAATTTGATGGGCTTAGGCTTGGCCGCTCGGCTCTTTGACCAGATCTGCTGCTGCCTGAGTTTTTGCAGCTTTTGCCGAGCCTGCTGAGCTGCTTGTCTCTTCTGCTTGAGTGTTGCATCACGCTGCTTTACCACTACGCTGTATTCAGCAGGTGACATGCTGCCGTAGGGCACGATGTTCTCAAGTAGCTCAGCGATACGCATCATGTATTTATTGGCAGTGGCGTGTCAGTGGAGGGCGTTTGGAGCACTTGCAAAGTGGCGACAGTTGGATGAAGGGCAGTGACCCCACCACGCACAGAGGGCATCATTTGAACTCCGATGGGTGAGCGGATACATTTACTTTCTCAAACTTATACGCATTGGCTGTATCTGCTTAAGAAAGACAATTGGTTGAACGATATGGGGACAACAACATGAAGACCATCCTGCTGCTCATTGCACTTGCTGCTCCGCTGATCAGTTGGGGCAAACAATGTGAAAGTGAATATCCCGCAGGCGTGCTTACGCAAGGGACCAAGCTCAACATTCATCCAGGCGTAAATTTTGTGGAACCGCCCTATGCTGGATTTGATCCATGTAACGAATCGGTTGACCTTAAATTCAATGACAAGTCAGACACACTCATACTTGTTTTACATGGAGTAGGCGGGTTAGATGTACCATCAATAAATATAGGAAAGAGATTCCAAAAGGCAGGCTACTCAGTTTTGATGTTTGATGCGTTCAAAATGAACAAGCTCAACCGAGACGCTTCGTTTTGGGGCACTTCCGTTCATGCAGGCTCTACTGGGCGAATGATTTACTTTTCTGGCTTAGCCGCTATAAATTGGATTCTTAAACATCATCCAGAGAGAAGTAAGCAGGTTATTGTTTATGGCCTTTCAACTGGCGGTACCGCGGCATTGAACTTGGCGGCTGTAGAAGGACTCGATGCTCTGCGTATGGTGCTCGCCGAGGGCTCAAATAACGCTGGCATTGGTTTACCAAACAAGTTATTGAAGCCAGTGCATGTTTTTTACGGTGCACAGGACAATTTTGGAGGCTCGTCTGAGCAAGAGTATCTTTGGAAAAGACGCTCTTCATGCTTGTGGAACGCACCCATATACAACATGCCTGCTGGAAACGCAGACAGATGTAACTACACGACATGGACTCGGATCGAGCGCGGACAGACGGTTGAAGAGTGGGTGACAGATCAGAAAGCTAAGGGCGCAGATATCACCTTCAAGTTGATTGATGATGCATCTCACGCTATCTTTAACGGAAAAGACATTACATCGCTTGTACGTGCTACCCCAAGTGGAATTAAGCTTTATTGGACTACCGGTGCCAAGCCAGGTGTAACAGACAAGCTCTTTGCAGAGCTGTTAGAGACCATCAAAAAATGATAACTGCTGTCAACCTGAAACGGCTCATCAGTCAATCGCCTATTTCCCGCCAGTTCAGCACATTGCCCTTCCCATACTGCGCCTCGCCCACAAGTAGTGCGTCAATGGCGTTGCTGGCGTAGATGATGGTGTGGGTGGTCTGTGTTTGAGACAGACGCACCCAAAGCTCATAGCGTTTCATGTCGTTTAAAACGACAACTCAGCGGTGGAAGCTGCTACGGACACTGCCAGCAGTGGCTTCAAGTTGCGCATCAAGTTCGCCTGCTTCAATGGCTGCTTTGATAAGCTCCAGCGTGGGCACCAAGTCGGTGGGGTTGGCAATCTCAACGGCGTACTTTCCCTTTGACAGCTCAAGTGCTCGTGCGCCGTAACGAACGGTGATAGCGGTCTTACCGTTGTCAGTTAAAAACCACCATGCTTTGACACGCTTGGACACTTCAACCTGTTTGCGCAAACCCGTTTCAGAGTCAATGATTGTTCGGTACTTGCTGGCGCTGAATTGATTGCCTCCGGCTTGAGCTTTCGCCAATTGAATCTGCTCCCACAGTCGGCGGCTCATCTTGTTACGCCGTTGCTGGACGGGATTGATGCTGGCGCTCTTCTGTGCGCCGGTGAGTTTGAGACCTGCCAATGTTGCTGTTGCCATTTCATTCTCCTTTGTTAAATGGGCACAGCAAGTGTGTTTTCAGAGCGGTGATCTGGACAACCGAATCATGATTAGTCCCATCAGATTGGAGGGAAACACCAAATATTCAGCCAGTTTTCGATTGGTTATCTTTGCTCTAAATAAATACAAATGACAGGCAGAGCGAATCAAGGTCTCTGTGCTGCTATTTAGATCACTACCGAAAACGAGTTGCGTCACTCAGTTGATATGACGCCCAAAAACTGGACAACGGTGTCACAGGGATGGAATTTCTGAGCGGTAGCAGAGACTTGTTGTCACTACCCGCAAGGATGCTGTTGGAAGTTGCTGCCCGATTGACGCAAGGATGAACTCAAGCACAAAGACGATGGGGTCATAGACCCATGCGTCACGAGCAAGCCCTGCTTACACGGCAACTTGCAAGCGCTGTGATAGTTGGCACTTTGGCTATCACCCGCGCTGCGTTTTACAGAGGAGGCACATAAAAGGAGACCGCGAAACCGCCCTTACCAATTTGGTTGTGCTGAAGTGCTGTGGCAACGAACTCATCGAAAGAATGTTCCCCACAACTGAGCCTGATGTCCAAGGCTCAGTGTGACTGAATCTATCGAAAGGGATGTATGTAATCAACCAATCTGTCAAACTGTTCGAAGACTGAAGAGAAGAAGAAAGCGCGATGAGCGAATGCGAAGAGCAAGCGAACGTGAGTTCGCTGTCAGCTTAATGCTTTCAGGTATGCAGCTTTGAGAGCTTCATCTGTGACGCAAAGACGTACCCACTTTAATGAGGTGCCATCCCACTCAGGTGAGCGCAGGACCTTGGCAGTAATCTCAGCAGCCAACTCTACCGGAAACTTGAAAACACCAATGCCCATCGCGGGCATGGCAACAGATTCAATATCGTGCGCTACGGCGATGGACAGCGCCGATCTGTATGCCGATTCCAGATATGCCTCAGCTTCGTCCTCAAAGAGGTAGTGCCCAGCTCTCGCGTGGATTACATACTTGTTGGGAAGCTTGAACCCTGGCGTAATGACAGCATAGCCCAGAGCTAGTGGAGCGTACTGCTCACAGAAGTCCTCCAGCTCATCACCAGCTGCTGTGTGAATTGCTCCCGCAACGCCAGAACCAAGTCGCAAGTTGGCATTGGCTGAGTTGATCACCGCTTGCGCATCTGACTGCTTAACTACGTTGGCTACGACGACTTGGATTTCCATACGCTGCTGGTTGCTGTGGATGGTTAGATTAGATACCCGATATGTTGAGAAACTCTAGTGATCGATATTTCCCAGATGCCTAACTACTTTCTTGCATAACTCCACAAACTCTTTGACAGACAAGTCATTCTTCGCATCATTTGTACGCCAAGAGCAGATCGTGAAGTCTGTTGGCCCCCGGCGCTCTGATACATGATCCACTGATGGAAGCAGGGCAAACTCGCTCTTGTACCTGCTGCCATACTTTTTTGCTTTTTCATTGTCCCAAGTACTGAGTAGTGACCAATCTAGTGCCTCACCTGTGTATGCGTCATTGCCGTTGCTACGGAGTACGGCCTCATGGATCAGCACTTTGTACATTGCAGTGGTGATATCTGGTCGGAGTTTTTTGTCACGCCTGACATGCGCGGCGGCCTTGGCATTGAGCCAGCGCGCGTACTTTTCTTGCGTTGCTACGCCTATTAAGAACTGGGGAAGTTGGTACTTCTTAGACATTTTGTCGCGGAGTTAGATTAAATCACCTGGGGGCAAGATCTTGGGCACCTTAGAAAACTGTAGCGCAGATTTTTTTGGTTACCTATAGACCTCGCTACCTTGCCCCCTTTGAGTGGATAGCAAGCCCTATACGCTTAAATTTACTGGTTATTTGTCATGACCAGCGGGCAGGGGCGATCGCCTTGCTCTGCAAAATCGTGGCATTTGAGCCACGAGTAAAGCATAAATATGGGACCAAAGACTATGTATGAAGTCTTTGAGCCAAGCTGTAAGTCATTGATTTAGAACAGATCTTGTGACTATGAGGCGCGAGGCCAAAAGAGGTTGCCCAATCCCCGTCAAAGATCACACACTAAAAGCACGCAAATTCATCGGAGCGCGCAAATGCCGCAAGCGAAAACCCTGACCCCCGCAGAAATTGAAAAAGTACTGACGCATATTGCTAGCAAGCCCAACGCACAGCGAAATCGCGTGATGTTCCTGTTGACTGTGTGGGCCGGCTTCCGAGTCAGCGAAGTAGCAGGACTCACGCTCGCTGACATACAGAACGAAGACGGCTCAATTCGGGGAGAGGTCTATTTGTCTGCGGACAGGGTTAAGCACGGGCACGCAGGGGTGGTTTACCTTAACGAAAGGTTACAGCAGGAGTTGAAAGCCTACGTCGATGGCCGGCGCTGGTTCGCACAAGACCAGTCTTTGTTCACAACCATGGCCAATCCCAGAAAAGGCTTCTCCGCTAACACCATGACGCAACACTTTCACTATCTGTACAAACGTGCTGGGATCAACGGGGGAAGTAGCCACAGCGGACGAAGAACATTTATCACCACACTGGCAAACAAGGGTGTTAGCGTTCGCTTGTTAGCCAGCTTGGTCCGCCACCGCAGCATCGCCACAACACAGCGATATATTGACGTTAACGACGAAATGAAACGTCAGGCAGTTGAGTTGGTTTGACTCTGGCCGCCACTCGATCTGCTGGTCAGTCTTTTAGTCAGTTTCCCAGGCTAGTCGTAAATCCTTTTCCTTTGGAAAGTCTTTTTCCAAAGTGTCTTTAACCCACTTGGACTTTGCTTGCCATAACTCGCAAAATGAATAGTCAGAATACTTGTCTTCATCTTCTTCGGATAAAGATATGACTCTCTCGGTCATTATTGGCAAATGGTTTTCATCAAGCCTATAACCTTCAGCATTAATCATAATCCTGCTTTTCTTAGCATCAAGGATTATGTAATCGGGTTTGATTTCATTCAGATGGTATTTGGTCAGAACATAAGAGCAACAGTAATCCATGTCTTCTATATCTTCGTCGTCGCTTTCAACAAATTTAATTTCTTTACCATTTAATACTACTTCGAAGTCGGTTCCCGATTGAAAGTCAATGTCTTCTTCGTCTATAAATTCGAGCCAGTCCGGGTCAACTTCATCATGTCCAACCGTCATACAGCAATAAAGTTCCGGTCCGGAATTATTATGACAAACAAAGGTGACGCCAGTTGCTTCACCTTGCTCAAGGTGGACTGCCTTGACATCCTTAAATTTCTTCGGGCGTACATTCGACTTGAACTCATATTGACTAACTTCTAGCGGCCCTTCAAAGTAGACCTCAAAGGGTAGCTTGAAGTAATCTTTTTTAGAAGAAGTTTTGGCATTCATAGACTATTTCCTTGTTGCGAAATGCTTTTGAAGTCAGGCCTTCATGCTAAGCCATTCCTCTATCTAAGTCCATCGCTGCCGCCATACGTTCTTGCCACTGAAGATGGCTCTTGGCTGCGGCGAAGAAATAATTACCTAAGTGTCTAACAAAGAGCCAACCTTGCGGTGGCTCTTTTATAACTTCACATAAAGTGTATTGAATCCATCACCAGCACAATAGGCGTTAATGACAACAGTTGCCACTCCTTTTTTATATTCAAAATCACAAAATCGACTTCGTGTCTTCAATGGCCCGGACCTCCACGTTGATTTCGCCCTTGCCCGCTTCATCCTTCAGGGTGGCAGGCACATTGCCTTTGTTAACAGCGCGGACACGGACAACGAGCAGGGGCGTATTGCCGTCGCCTTTGACAGAGTCGCTGTCTACTTGGATGATCACGTTGGGGTCGTAGGCGCCAGTGACAAACAAATCAGTGATGGGCTGCCAAAGATAAGTGTGAGACTGCTGGCAAGTCTGGTTCGCCATCGCAGCATTGCAACAACTCAGCGCTATATCGATGTAAACGATGAGATGAAGCGGCGTGCAGTCGAGTTGGTTTAGTAATAAACACAAAAATATGAAACACTCAAATCAGAAGATTTTTCTGCCTTCAAAATAAAAAATTCCATAGTAGTTAAAAAAGCCCCAATCAAAATAATGATTGGGGCTATGTAAGCCTTAGGGCGATTTTGAAGCACTCAGCAGAAGATCAATCAGCTGAAGCGAGTCTGTGGCCTCTAAATTTTCATGCAAAGATCTTGCATTCCCTTTACTTAACTGCTTGATGCCTTCGGAAATGTCTTCTCTCAGTGAATCAGCGATCCTCTCGAGAAACTCGTATTCCTTTTGGCCATCAGGATCAATTTTGCAAAGTGTTTTATGTCCTACCGATGTGAACCCTGCGTGAGCCTCTAGCTCAGCAATGGTAGCTTCGCTCAGAGGAATTTTTAGTTTGCTAAATTTAATTTCACGTACATCATTCATAAGATTTCCTAAGTTAATTCCATTTCATTTCATGTGGGCGTCAAGTAAATTTACGCTTGAGCTGCTGCGTATCCACCGTTACTTTCAAGATAGCGATCGAAAAGATCATTCAATCGCTTCTCAAATGCATGAGACATGGATGCCAAGTCAAGCCAATTCCTCTCAGCCTTAACAACGATGCTTGTGACTCGTCCGTTTTGGCTAACAAGCCCAACATCAAAATTTTCAAAGAATTTGTCCTCAGCTATGAAATCAACAATACGAACTGCTTGTGTCAGTTGGATTGGATAGATGTCGTAAGAGATCTGCCATTTCACTTCAGAGTCTTTGATCAGATTGATTGGCGTACCTTCAAATAGTTCGCTCATGATGTCTTCCTTCATTTCTTGTTAAAAAAATGTGTTTCTGCAATGACGTCATCTAAGGCTTTGTAATAAGCCCTGTTGTCGTGATGAAGGTCATAGACACTATCTAAGACTGCTTCAATCAATTGATCTTCTAGTTTGAGACCTTCGCAAAGAAGAATTTTTTGCGCATGTGGAAGAAATCTTTCAGGTGGCGCTGGAGGGATTTCAATTACCTCTGCGCGACTTAAAAGTCCTTCATCTAATTTCTCTACTTCGTTAGTTGTAAAGATGAAAAGGTCACGCCCTTCCATTTCATCTAGGCTTTCGCGGAGAGCGCCCTTAGCTTTGGGGTCAAAGTTCACTTCCTCAATAATTGTGTAGTTCCTGCTCTGACTCTCAGGCTTGAACATCCGATCAAAGTGTTTAGATCGAGTGAGGCGTTTTCTAACTTCAGTGTTGCTATTCAGGTCTTCGGCTTTGATCTTCGTAACAATCACTTCTGCACCATCAATTGCCTTAGGAATTAGATCTGCAAGAGTGCTTTTTCCCGTACCATTCTTCCCGTGCAGTACAAGAGGGCGCACAGCATGGCCGCTTGTATAACGACTAATCTGCCGTTGAAGTTTGTCAGTTGCAAAAACGAAGTCTTCAATTTTTTTTGGGCGATACTTGTATTGAGTATTCATTTCATTTATCCTTTGTGTTGTCGGGACAAACGCTGCAACGAATGTCCCGACGGGTTAAGTTAGTTAAGCTGCCAACAACTCGCCAACAGTCTCTGTTGCCGAGTTGTTCTTTTTCGCACTCCTGGCAACAGCAGCAATGACCGCATCCTTGCGTTTAGCCTTGGCCGTCTTTTGCGATTCCTTCTGTTGCTCAGCAAGGAATAGTGCGAGTTGATTCTTTGCCCATTTCGCCATTCCTTTAGAAAACGCTGGAACAACAGAAGTAACCTGGACCTTGCCGTTTTTATCGGCTCGTCCAATTAGGAATGTCATTTCTTTGCCGACCGATTCAGTAACCCATGCAGCGGGTACAGACACTTCAGCTAAACAATGCGAGTTGTTGCTCAGCTGCTCATTGACCATGTCCAGTGCACTAGCGATCTTTGCTTCACGCTCCAACGCCTTGGGACCTTTTACAAAGTCTTTCTTGCACTCTTCTACACCACCGCTATCAGCAATGAACTGCGGTAGTGCTTCGGGGGCAATCTTTTTTGCGTATGCTGCCTGCAGGGTGCGACTGTAGTTGTGTGCCCGTTGCCGGCTTGTACGAAAAACGTAACGAACAAACAGGTTGATCGCCAAGGTGTTTAACTGAATACGTTCGCCTGATTCCTTTAGAACATTCTTCATTTGCTTGACTGTCTCCGTTAGAACTGAGTCTGAGGTTTTTGCCTGCGTATAGGCTGCGTAGATCTTTGAAAGAATTTCATACAACTTCGCATTGCTGCGTGCGTATTCTTCTCGCTCAAACGTCTCGCGTTCTGCAACAAGTGCATCCAGCACTACCATCAAAGAACTTGCTTTCACTGCGCCGGTGGCGCTAACTTTTATAGCCATGTTTATCTCCTTAAAAAATGGCGTTCTAAACAACAGAGCCTGCTGTCAGGGCACCAACAACAAATGCGTTGTTGACAGGAGTAATTAGAACTCGGATACTCTATTAACAACATAATCAACAAATTTCATGATCATTGGTTGTTAAAGGTATGAAAGTTCACTTTTCTGCACCACACCCACTTTTTGGTCGCACAAACGCTCGCTTATCCCTCAGTTACCAAGAACGAAGCCCCTATTACTGGTGGTGGCAGTATCTAAGGCGCAATGCTGACTATCTGAAATGCTGTGACAAGAAGGGGGAGGGCAAGCTCTCAGCCCTTTATGCAGACTTTGGTGATGTACGGGATGCTGATTTCCACAAGTGGTGGACAACAGACAAAAGAGGTGTTCAGCTGTTTGGTGAGCAACCCCTGAGCATCCAGTTCATGGAGGTGACTTCCCCAGATCAGTGGCAAGACACATGGACACCTGAAAAGGTCATGGTGGTGGCCTTCCCCCTTGCAAAGAGCAAGAGAAAGCTGATGGGGCATATCAAATGGTTGTTGGACAAGCGTCATCCAGGTCGGATGGGACGTCCAGCTTTAGCGGAGTTGGAGAGCACAGCCCGCTACAGACTCTCCCGTAACTACACCATCGCCAATCTTCAAACGTCACTGGCGGTCTATGACCTTTGGCTCAAAAGTCAGTCTGCATCTGAAGGGGAAAAGATGGTGCTTTGGCAAATCGGTGCTGAGTTGAACCTGAATGCCAAAGCGGCGAAGAAGGCCGTCGCACGATTGGCATTGGATCGGGCAGTAGGTCGCAACCATCTCAGTGCCCTGGTCAAGCGGTATCTCAATGACGCCGTTGCCAATATAGAGAGCGTGGCACTGGGCGTGTTCCCAGCAGTCAAGCCTAGCAAGGTGGCTGCAAAGCGTCAAAAAAATTGACACTCGACGAGAAACTTTAGATTTACTTTATTATGGTTTTGCCATTGATCTGCGATAGACTGAACATCAGATCTTCACTGGAGAAAAGCATAGTGACTGAAATTACAACAGATTGGAACAGCAAGTACGACACCAACGGTCATGCTGCTCCTGTGGAGCATAGGCATGTAGTTGATGTACTGGCTGTACATGTGACGAATGCGCATTTACGCGGCTCAGATTTCAGTGGGTATTTTGAAGTGGCCGATGTGCCCAAGCCTTTTGACAGTTATGCAGACAAGCAGCGAGTGCAGGTCAAGGTTGGCTGGTTTGGGATGAAACCGAAAACTACATGGACGCACATCACATTGAATGGCGAGTGGGAACTGATTCGAAATTACTCAGGCGAGGTTGTTCACAACTTGGCAGCTAAGTGAGGAGCAGTGATTGTGAGCGTTAAAGAAATTGTTGGTGAATGGAGAAATGTCTGGATGACAAGAGAAGGTATCAAAAATGGCCAAAGATAAGGCTATCCAGAAAAAAATCGCCCGGCTCCGCGCAGGAAATTCCCCCCGATTCATGGATCTTTTTGCGGGCTGTGGGGGAATATCGCTAGGTTTTGCAACTGCAGGATTTGAGCTGGTTGCATCGGTTGAATATGACTCTTTGGCGGCCGAATCTCATGCGGCAAACTTTGCAAGCATCAGTCATGGCAAAAATCGTACCGCTCACTTCGCTGCGAGAGACATAACCAAAGAAGATCCTTCATCAATATTTCGCGATCTAGGTATCAGCGGATCAACAGACGCGCAAGTTGATGTGCTTGTCGGTGGGCCACCCTGTCAAGCATTTGCCCGAGTGGGTCGAGCAAAGCTTCGTGCAGAAGCCTATCGACGCGAAGAAGACGATGCTGACATAGCGTTTTTAGTGGATGGACGCGTGAACCTCTGGCAAAGGTACCTTCACTATGTTCGCGAAACCAAGCCGCTTGCCTTGTTAATGGAAAACGTTCCGGACATCCTAAACCACGGAGGGAAAAACGTCGCTGAAACGGTTGCTGAACACCTACAAAAGGAAGGCTACGTTGTTAAATACACATTGCTCAACGCTTCTTGGTTTGGCGTACCCCAAACACGAGAGCGGATGTTCCTGATTGGCGTGCACAAAGATCTAGACCAATCCGTTTTATTCCCTTCTCCAACTCATTTTTCGATTCTGCCTTCGGGATATGAGGGAACCAGAGCAACTGCACGCAAACTAATCCCTCAAGCGCTAACAAGTGGACCACAAGCCTTACACAGTCATTGCTGGATTAGTGATCCATCCATTAAAGATGGGCTTCCATCCGCTACTACTGCAAATGAAGCACTAGCAGATCTACCGCCTATTTACGCGCTCGATTTGCTAGATGCAGGGCAGATATCGCGAGGACGTAAGGACCCCGCGGAACCCGTTTATTACACATCCAATGCCCCAACAACTGCATGGTCGCGACTGATGCGACAGTGGCCAAATTTCGGCACCTCGGACCAGACCACCGGTCATGTTATTCGCTACCTTCCCCGCGACTACAAGATTTTTAAACTGATGGAGGAGGGGTGGCAATATCCTGAAGTGTGGAGGTTTGTTGAGGAGAAACGGCAGCATTTGCTTGATATGCACTGGCGATCTGGACAAGCAAAAACAAAAACAAAGTCTGAAATCGATGCTTTCGCCAAATCCTGGACCCTGCCTTACGACCCAGCGAAGTTTCCCAATAAATGGTGGAAGTTGTATCGAGACAAGCCCGTACGCACTCTCCTAGCCCATTTGGGAAAAGATTCATACAGTCACATCCACTTTGACAGCGAACAAGCACGAACCATCTCCGTTCGAGAGGCTGCACGACTTCAATCGTTCCCGGATGGCTTTGTTTTTCGTGGAAGCATGAATGCTGCATTTAAGCAGATAGGAAATGCCGTCCCTCCGCTTATGGCGTATTCAGTCGCAATGGCAATGCGATCAATGATCGGTTGTCAAGAAATTTCCGATATCCGCAGAGACATACTTAGATTGAAAAAAAAGACGTTGGTCACAACAACGGGAAGGAACGGTGAGTAACGATGCGTTTCCTAATCTTGAGAGTCCTTACGCACAGTGAACTCGGAATGTTTCATGAGTACCGTCGCCAAGGTAAAGAGGGCTCAAAACAGCGCGCTATTAATTTTGACTGGGATGTAGTAGACCGCGTGTTCCCGGCAGCAAAGGACTCCGAAACCATCCCAATGAAACTACGCTACGAAACTGATGACGGGATCGGTGAAGCGCATCAGTGGCTAAAACGGCAGGATAAGAATTGGCGTCTCGAGGGAAATTGCCCTAAAGACAAGTGCTACAGCTTTGTTGCGCCTAGCTGCCTTTTTGCCATGGAGATTGAGGCTGGATCAACCCCGGCTGTCGGTTCTTGGGCTGTATTTCCATCAGACCACTCGGTAACAAAAAAGATAATGGCTGATGGCGAAAGCAGCAGGCTTGCTAAGTCGGCCATGATTGCACTTCACGACGACGAGGGACATCGCACTTGGCAAACTCTCAGTCAAGCTAGGTCAGACCTGTTCACCGCACCGAAGAAAGAATCACCCTCCGCACCTACCCTTGTGAGTTCTATACAAAAAGGGGTTGAACTTGCTCCCAATCCCTCTCGTCTGGTGAAAATTCTGGCAGCCGTGGGCCATACTATGCCCTCCGCAGTTGCTGACTTAGTGGATAACGCAATTAGTGCAGATTCCACACACATAGCCATCACTTTCGGCAGACCAGATAGCGGTCATGGCAGGTGGATGAGCATTGCAGACAATGGCCGCGGCATGGATTCAGCTACGCTTTCCGAGGCCATGCGGATTGGCAGCAGCTCCGAATACGAGGGCAACAGCTTAGGCAAGTACGGATACGGATTAAAAGGAGCGTCTTGGTCCCAGGCAAAGGTATTCACGGTTGTCACTAAGTGCAACGGGACTCAGCCCAATCATCTCACCTGGGATGTTGACGACATGGACGGTTGGATCGCCAAGTCTGAACCACTAGAACCTTGGGAGCAAGAGGTGACCGCCCTTGGAAATCATGGGACCGTCGTACTGTGGAAAGATATGCGTCCTCCACAAACGATGCCAACTGCACGAGGGCTTGATCCATTTTCATCGGAAATCATGCTTTTGGAGCGGCACTTGGCGCTGGTTTTTCATCGGTTTCTTGAAGGTAAAGCCGCAGGTCGCAACAAGGTGACGATAACCATCAATGGCAACCGCGTTGAACCGAATAACCCGATTGGTCATCCGTTGACATCTGCATATGACGCAAAGACGATCCGTATACCTACCGAAACCGAGGATGGGAAGGTCTTTGTCCAAGCCTATTTGCTGCCCACCGAAGATGAGATAGCCGATCACAACAAGGATAAAGGTGCTGATGAAACTCGGCGTGCTATTGACCTGATTGGTCTCCACGGCAAACGAAATGAAACACAAGGGCTATTCATATACCGACATGATCGCCTTATTAAGTGGGGCGGCTGGCACCAGATGTGGGAGACAAACGACGAGAAGACAAAACTCGCACGTGTGGTAGTAAATTTTGACAAGGTGCTAGACGATGCGTTCAAGATAAATATCAGCAAGCAGATCGTTCAGCTTCCGATGCAGCTTCAAACCGAGATCAAAACTCTCGCCAGCGTTGCCCGTAAAGACAGTCAGAAGAAGTACCGGAAGCCAAGACAAACCTCGGGGGGGGCTCCGGCCGGCACTCCATCAGCAGCCAGAAGCCCGGACGGTAGTCGCGTTGTAAGTGGTTCAGGATCGGCCACGGTGACATCACCCACGACAGCTGGGGCAACAAGCCCAGCCCCGTCTTCTCCGCGGGTCGGGGTGAAAGAGGTGAAGACCGACAAGTTCATGTGGAAAGTGACAAAGGGTTTGACCGGCTCTGTTGACATTCAGGTTAGCGAACTGAGTCCAAGCCTTACAGCATTAGTTAAGCAATTGCGGTCTGATCCTCAGGCGCTTGCACACTTGGCAGCTTTTCTCGGTGGACTTGATGAAGTCGAGATCCAGAAACAACTTATGGCAGGAAGAGATTCCTGATGGGCACTGTCCGGATCATCGGATCGGTGCCGCAGAGGCCAAACTGGACCGATCGCCTATCTACCGAATCCTGGCGTCACTGGAGGCGGCTGGAGCAACTACTGCGCGCAGACCCAAAGTGGGAGCAGCAGCAAGTGGATTCAGTGTCGGCAGAATCATTTCGAGTTCTGCAGCAACTACCTGATCCTGAAGCCAGCGCGCCATTCCGGGGGCGAGGGCTAGTAGTCGGTTACGTCCAGAGCGGCAAAACAGCGAACTACACGGCCGTTGCAGCGCGCGCTGTGGATGCAGGTTATCGAGTAGTGATTGTTCTGTCCGGCATTCATGACTCTCTTCGTAATCAAACCCAGCTTCGACTAGAACGCGAGCTCATCGTTAAACAGAGCGTCGACCTGGAAGGACTGGGCAGTTCTGAGGAATGGGTTCGGCTAACGACGCCCACAGAAGATTTTCAGACTCAGAAGGAAGACGTTTTTCGGCAAGGCGGGCCATTTTTGGCCGTTGTAAAAAAGAATGTACCCGTCTTGCAAAAGCTAGACCGTTGGCTGGAGTCTTCACAGCAGTTTCTTGATGATTTGCCAGTTTTGATAATTGATGACGAGGCCGATCAAGCGTCCATCAATACGAAAGGCAATAGACCTCTTGATGCATCTATTGGAGACGATGACGACGAAGACGAAAATCTTTCGCCGTCCCGGACCAATGCTCTTATTCGGTCCATCCTGAGGCGGACAAAAAAGGCTGCCTACGTCGCTTACACGGCCACGCCTTTTGCGAACATTTTGATCAACCCGGAGGCGGTCGATCGTCATGTGGGTGATGATCTATTTCCAAAAGATTTTGTGATTCAGTTACCCCGCCCGAAGGGATATACCGGCACAGAAGAACTCTTTGGTGTATCCGCTCAAGGACGTGATGTTCTGAGGACGGTGGTCGACGAGGATGTGAAGGCATTAAGGGGTGTTCGGAGACGCCGAAAGGCCGAAATAGTTTTGGAGCAAGCGTCGGAAACGTTACCTAACTCGTTGGCGGATGCTCTCATTTCATTCTGCTTGGCGGGAAGTGTTCGGATCTTGCGGGGCCTCACCGGGAAGCCGCATACCATGCTCGTGCATGTGAGTCAGCGTACGGCGGATCAGAGTCGCATTGCGGACGCCATCCGCGACCAGTTGGATCTGTGGCGTGAAGCGGACCGCCAAGGACAAAGGCTAGACTTAATCTTTGGTCCGGTCTGGGATCAGATGAAAGCCGGCGTTGATGTTTCATCAGACGATACCGCGGTCCTTACACTTGCTATTGGAGTTCTACGGGAACTTGTGGTCCTAGAACTCAACAGCGTCACCGGCGAGAATCTAGAGTACGACGAAAAGCCCGCCAGGCACATAGTTGCCGTTGGAGGCAATAGGCTTTCTCGAGGGCTGACCCTTGAGGGGTTAACTGTTTCTTATTTCCTGCGCACGGCGTCAATGTGTGACACCCTGCTTCAGATGGCTCGTTGGTACGGCTTCCGTCGCGGATACGAGGACCTGATACGAATATGGACTTCAGATGGTATAGCTCGTTGGTTTTCCGAGCTTGCACTAGTTGAACAATCGCTCCGTGACTCGATTGTGGCTTTGGCGCGCGCCGGCCGGCGGCCGGATCAAATGGCGATCCGCCTGCGAGCGCACAGTGATCTACTGCTGACGGCAAGAAATAAATCCGGAACCGCGCTGTCGCAACAGGATTCCTGGTCTGGAGAACACCCGCAGACTGTTCTCTTGCCCTTATCCGACTCGGCGAAACTACAAACCAACCTTGCCTTGACACATCAGTTGATTGAGGAAGTTTCGCCCTCGGCAAGGTGCCAGGGAGGGATGCTGGCGAGAGACGTACCTCCTGAAACGATTGCAGCATTCTTGCGGTCCTATCAGATCCACGAGGATATCGTGGTCTTCCGTAATGACCTGCTGGCTAACTGGATCCTTGAGAGGTCAAGCGTCGGCGAGTTGACGGATTGGTCCGTGTTCGTGGCGTCTCCCGCGGACGGCAATTCGTATAAGTTAGGCGGCCGGGATATAGGCCTCGTCCGACGCAAACGCGTCAGCAGCGAAAGCATTGGCATCCTGACTGATCCAGCGCATGAAGGTGTGGACCTCCCACGAGGAGCTGACGCCTATAAGCGGGACAGTGGCACCTATGACGCCGAAGCTATGCGTGCTGCCCGGCCATCAACACAGGGGCTTCTACTTATATATCCATTGGACCCTGGGTATCTTGGCATTCCGAGTACAGAGCCAGTTATTGCCTTGGCATTGAGTCTTCCGCAAACGTCGGACGCTGGCACGACTTGGATAGTGAACAGCATGGTGTCCAATGGCTGATGGTCTGACTCCCATCCATTGGTCACAGCTTCGAGCCCTGCGACCGCAAAGTGAGGATGCGCTCGCTGTCATTCCGATCAGCATTGACGGCGTTGAGACCCCATTGTCTTCGGCAATGGATCAAGCCGGACTTCTCCACCTGCTGATTCCAGTTACTCAAGGGTCCACGGGCACACCGCCGGCGGACTTGAATGGTTTGAAAGTTCGCCACAGACGCTTGCAGACGGGGGATGTACTAGATCTTTCAGCTCCGCCTTCTCACGAACAGGTTTTCACGCCCTTCTGCAACGAAATAGTTGACGCAGTTGTACGGCATTCTCGTGAGCCATGGAAGGCTGTGGCTGCAATAGTTCGAGCTTGGCAGTCAGCCTGGAAGCCTGCCCGCCAAGCCATGGACAAGAGTGTCCAGATAGGTCTCTTCGGAGAACTGCTCGCACTTCGTTCATTGATGATTCCAATGCTCGGACCGGCTGCCGTGGGCCAGTGGAGTGGACCGGAGTATGAACGCCATGACTTCGTTAGTGATCATTTGCACATTGAAGTTAAGACTACGCGTAAGAGTCGACCCGAGCATGAAATATCTCGACTAGATCAGCTCAGCGCTCCTGCTGGATGCCAACTACTTTTTGTGTCTGTTCAAGTTGAAGAGAGCGTTGGTGGCAACGAGTCGCTAACCAGCCAAATGGACGCCATCGTCGATCTGCTTCGAGGAGATGCCGCTGCCTTGGACCTGTTCATGACGAAGATGGCAAACATGGGGTGGTCAGAGGAGTTGAGAAATTCTGGAGAACTGTTACGTTTCTATTTGCGCAGCGCTGATGTCTATTTAGTGGACGACGATTTCCCACGGTTTCCCGATGAGTTCTTTCTGCCTTCAGGAGTTGTTTCGGTAAAGTACACCATTGATTTAGCCAATCTTCCCTCTCTGGGCATGGATGAAGTAGGCGCGATCATCAAACAGGCAAACGATGGTCGCGCAGGCTAACAGCCCCAAGGCAGGAACAATCAATGCGACTTCGGGAGGGCGCAGACTAACAGGCGAGAGACTGACCCGGTCTGAAAACATGTCGCGCATCCGAGGAAAGGATACAGGGCCTGAAATGACGGTCCGACGCGCTGTGTGGCAGGCTGGTCTTCGTTACAGGTTGCATGACAAACGATTGCCCGGAAAGCCGGATTTAGTATTCCCC